>WNFB01006166.1_pt1 | contig 10747 bp, 9 predicted proteins | sample 5400501 | NCBI WGS metagenome assembly WNFB01 (sample SAMN13153341, study PRJNA577476) | soil metagenome | isolation source: 200 cm saprolite under Douglas fir tree site 2 hole 1 | place: USA:California | collected 2015-04-18 | reverse complement strand
TGCGCATATGTCGAGAGGGTCAAGGGATTTGCGGTGGTGGCCAAAGCTCACACCGGCGCCCAGGCGCTCGATGCTGTGGAGCGTCTGCGGCCGGACCTGGTGCTGCTCGACATCTACCTGCCGGACATGTCCGGTCTGGATGTGCTGCAGCGCCTGCGTGAGGATGATCGGCCGGTCGACGTCATTTCCATCACAGCCGCTCGCGAGGTGGAAAGCCTTCGCGCCGCCATGCGCGGCGGCGTCGTTCATTACCTCATCAAGCCCTTTCTCTTCGCCACGTTCGAGGAGAAGCTACTTTCGTACGCCAGCGCACGCGAGCGCATGGTGCAGCTTGGCCAAGCGCAGCAGAGCGATGTGGACAGGATCTTCGGCACACTCCGCTCGACGCGCAAGGAGCCGCTCCCCAAGGGGCTTTCGGATACGACCCTCGACCTGATCGCATCGGCACTTCGGCAATCGCGATCTGGGCTCGCGGCGGCGGCGGTCGCCGACGCGGCCGGCGTCAGCCGGGTGACGGCCCGGCGCTACCTCGATCACCTCTGCCAGCTAGGCAAAGCCGAGCTCACGATGCGCTACGGGAGCCCGGGCCGGCCAGAGCACAGATACCGGCTCATCGCCGGCTGAGGAGCCGATGTGGAATCAAGTCGTCGGCTGGGTCTGCTGGTCGCGCTCTAGAGCCGCGTAGCCTTCAGCCAACTCGACGAACAGCTCCCGAGTTTGGAGCAGGTTGCTCACGCGCTGGAGCACCTCCCTTATGCACGGCATCTGCAGGTTGAGAAGAACGATATCGGGCGCGAACTCTTCGAATGCAATCTCGACCTGTCGAGAGTCGGTGGCGGCGCGAAACGCGGTCGCCGCGCCGCGCAGGAATTCTTCCAGCAGACAAATGGTCGCCGGCTCGTCATCGACTATGAGCACGCGCGCACGTAGCTGGCACACGGGCGTGGTGCAGTATCCACCGCGCGAAACCAGCTGGATCGGAGCCCACAAAAAGTGATTCACCGATACGAATTCATCGAACAGACGCCCGGGCGCCTAAGGTTGACTTGATGAGCGCCAAATTGGACTTGATCGAGAGGATTCGCTCCTCGGTGATCGGAGAGGACGAGGCGGTAATGGGCCCCTTCGGGCCGCGCCGTGTCACGTACGCCGACTACACGGCGTCCGGCCGCGCGGTGACGTTCATAGAGGACTTCATCCGCGAGGTGGTGCTCCCGCTCTACGCCAACACCCACACCGAATCCTCTGGAACGGGCCTGCAGACGACACGGTTTCGCGAAGAGGCCCGCGAGATCATTCGTGCCGCTCTCGGCGCCAGCCAAGAGCACGCCGTCATCTTTTGCGGCTCCGGCTCTACGGGTGCCATCAACCGCATGGTCGACGTCCTCAACCTGCGCCTACCGGCCGACCTCGACGACCGCTATCGTCTCGCGTCCCTGATCCCGGCCGCGGAACGGCCGGTGGTCTTCATCGGCCCGTACGAGCACCACTCCAACGAGCTTCCCTGGCGGGAGTCCATCGCGGACGTGGTTGTAATCCACGAGGACCACGACGGTCACATCGACCAGGATCACTTGAAGGAGGAGCTCGTCCGCCACCGCGACCGCCCGGTCAAGATCGGCAGCTTCTCCGCCGCTTCCAACGTGACCGGGATCATCAGCGACTGGAGGGCGATCTCGGTTCTGCTCCACGAGCAGGGTGCGCTCTCGTTCTGGGATTTCGCAGCGGCCGCTCCCTACATGGAGATCGAGATGGGCACCGCGTCACATGGGCCGAGCGAGCCATACCTGGACGCCGTCTTCATCTCCCCTCACAAGTTCATCGGTGGTCCAGGCACGCCGGGCGTGCTCGCGGCTCGCCGCGAGCTCTTTCGAAACCGCGTGCCCAGCGTGCCCGGCGGCGGGACGGTCGCGTACGTCAACCCCACCGAGCACGTGTACCTGACCGACATCGAGCATCGCGAGGAAGGCGGCACGCCAGCGATCGTGGATTCGATCCGCGCCGGGCTCGTCTTCCAGCTGAAGGAGGAGGTTGGAGCTTCGGAGATCCGGCGCCGCGAGGAGTCGCTCATCCGTCGCGCCATCGAGCGCTGGCGGCGCTTGCCGAATATCGAGATCCTCGGCAATCCAGACCTCGACCGGCTGTCGATCGTCTCGTTCGTGGTGCGCCACGACGGCCGCTATCTCCACCACAACTACGTGGTCGCGTTGCTCAACGACGTCTTCGGGATCCAGTCGCGCGGAGGTTGCTCGTGCGCTGGACCATATGGACATCGCCTGCTCGGCATCGACCTCGAGACGTCACACGAGTTCGAGCGCGAGATCGGCCTCGGCTGCGAAGGCATCAAGCCCGGGTGGGTACGGGTCAACTTCAACTACTTCATCTCGGAGGCGGTGTTCGAGTTCATCCTCGAGGCGGTCGAGATCGTGGCGACCGACGGCTGGCGGCTGATGCCCGAGTACCGCTTCGACGCTCTCACGGGACTCTGGATCCACGCGGCCGGACCGCCGGAGCCGCCGCTCAGCCTGCGGGACATCAGGTATTCGGATGCGAGGGTGCCGAGGTCGGCCCACCGCCATCTCGAACCCGAAACAGCGCTTCCGCGCTACCTCGAGGAGGCCCGCAGGATCCTGGCGGCACCGCGCTCGGCGCCGGAGCCAGTCCAGCTCAGCGCCGACTTCGAGCATCTGCGCTGGTTCTGGCTACCGCACGAAATTCCAGAACGAGTGGCTCGGCTCAGCTGACGAAGGCCGTCTTCATCCCCTGGCCGCACGAGCACGACCGAACCGCCGGCAGGCGCTCGATCAGGGTCAGGATCAGGTTGCGAACCCGCTCGTTGTTCGAGGCCATCACCGATAGGACGCCGGCAACGCTGACGGCGGCAACGCTCGGATCGCCCTCGATCCCCGCGTCGAAGTCCGTCACCAACGCGAGATTGACGTAGCACATCTCCAGCTCGCGGGCGAGCACCACCTCGGGGTACTGAGTCATGTTGATGACGTGCCAGCCCTGCGCTCCGTACCAGCGGCTTTCCGCGCGAGACGCGAACCGGGGACCCTGGATAACCACGACGGTGCCTCGGTCATGCATGTCGACTCCTTGCTCGCGGCCCACCGCGACCGCCAGCGGCCTGAGCTCGGGGCAGTACGGATCGGCTGGCGACAGGTGCGCGACGCGCGGTCCTTCCATGTAATAGCTGTCGGATCTTCCCCAGGTGCGATCGACGAACTGGTCGCACACGACGAAATGCCCCGGCTCGATGGCCGGCTGCAAGCTGCCGACGGCCGCCGGCCCGATGACACGCTCGACTCCCAGCTCTTTGAAGGCCCACAGATTCGCGCGATAGTTGATCGCCCCGGGCGGAATCGTGTGCTTCGCGCCGTGGCGCGGCATGAAGGCGACGCGCCGGTTGCCGGCGGTCCCGATAGCAAGCCCGTCGCTCGGCTTGCCGAATGGCGTATCCATCTCCACTTGCTCGACGTCGTCTAGCAGCCTGTACAGCCCCGAGCCGCCGAAAACACCAACCGTCGCCGAGCTCAAGTCATGTCGCCTTCCAAAATGGGAATTAGCCCCGGAGGCAGCGTGTTTTCGATGATATGAGAGACGACATACGGCCTGGGGCAAAGTTTCCGGATTACGAGCTGCCGGATCACACCGGCAAGCGGCGCAAGCTGTCTGAGCTGCAGGGCACCGACCCGATGATTCTCGTGCTATCTCGAGGCGCGTTCTGCCCGAAAGATAGGCAGCAGCACCGGCTCCTTGTCGAGCTGGAACCCGAGATCGGGGTGGCCTACACGAAAATCGTCACGATCTCGACCGACGGCCTGCTGGAGCTCAACGAGATGCGCAGCGGCGTCGGCGCGCATTGGTCCTTCCTTTCAGACGTGGGGCGAATCATCCAGAAGGATCTCGACATCGCCGAGTACACGGACCCGCAGCACAACCCGATGATCCCTCACACGATATTGCTCGAGCCAGGACTTGTGATCCACAGCATCTACAACGGGTACTGGTTCTGGGGCCGCCCCTCGAACGACGATCTCCGGCACGACCTGCGGGCGATCACGCAGAAGGTCCGCTCTGACTGGGACCTCGGCGCACCCGGTCTGCGTGAAGCTTGGGAGCGCGGCGAGAAAGCGGGGTTCTGGCCTTATGGCCGCCCGTTCAAGGAAGTCCTGGCTGAGGCTTCGTAAGCGAAGTTGGCGACGAAAACCACGGACTTGCAGCGGTTTCGGACTGAGAAAGATCAGTTCTTCGCTCACGACCATAGGGCCCCGCTGACGCATGGGCAGCAGCACAGTTTCCACGGGCTCGAGTACTTTGCGGAGAATCCACAACTTGTGATTCGCGCCAAGGTCGACCGCAACGTGGCGTCCGGAGAGGTGCGAATGGCCACGACCAACGGCCAGGAGCAGACCTACCGGCGCTTCGGCATCGTTCACTTTCAGGTTGACGGCGTGGACACCCAGGTGACGCTGTATTCATCCGCCGGCTCTCACGACCTTTTCCTCCCTTTTCGCGACGCCACTTCGGGAAAGGAAACTTACGGAGCCGGCCGTTATCTCGAGCTGCACGCGCACGGCGACGAGGTCGTGATCGACTTCAACTACGCATACAACCCGAACTGCGCCTACAACCCGGAGTGGGACTGCCCGCTGCCGCCGGGAGAGAACTGGTTGAAAGTTCCGATCCGCGCGGGTGAGAAGGCGTTTCCAGGGAGCGCCGTACACTGATCCGGCACCCTCACTTATGAGGGCGACCCCATGAACCCCGAGCCGAAACCCGTTCCGATAAATGTGGCGCTGGAGCGCGTCGGCGCGAAGGCGGAGGAAGAGGACTTCGCGGGCGCATTCCCCATCTTGGACGAGGCGCAGGTCGCGAAGCTGAGACGTTACGGGGTCGAGGAAGACGTCCCGGCCGGGTTCGTGCTCTTCAGAGAAGGACAACGGGGTTCAGACTTCGTGGTCGTTCTGTCCGGCAGCGTGGAAGCCGTTGCGCACTTCGGCGATTCGGCGGACACAACCAGCACCCCATTCAACCCCGGACAGTTCGTCGGCGTCATGAACATCCTCAGCAACGAAGGCGCGTACGTGACCGCCACGGCAACGGTTCCCGGCCGGGTCCTGCGCATTCCGCTCAACCAGCTCCGGACCGTCATCGCCGAGGACATAACACTGAGCGAGATCGTCATCCGGGCGTTTTTGCTGCGGCACTCTCTGCTGCTGCGACTCGGCACGGGTCCGAAGGTGATCGGCTCCCGATTCAATGAAGCGACGCGAGACATCCTCGACCTGCTTGCTCGCAACCGCGCCGCCGTGACGTGGATCGACGTCGAATCGGATCCGCGCGCGGAGACGCTGCTGCGAAATTTCGGATTCACCGCCGCGGATATCCCCCTCGTGCTGGTCGCCGGGCAACCCATCCTCCGCAACCCGTCCCTGTCAGAGGTGGCGGCGGTCTTCGGCATTCCACTCGACGCGCCGAATCGCGTAGGGGCCTGCGATCTGCTGGTCGTCGGCGCAGGCCCGGCCGGCCTTGCCGCATCCGTCTACGGCGGCTCTGAGGGCCTCTCTACGATCGTGGTCGAAGCGGTCGCTGTGGGAGGTCAGGCGGGCACCTCGTCGCGCATCGAGAACTACCTCGGCTTCCCGGCGGGGCTTTCGGGCGCGGAGCTCGCCGCCCGGGCCGCGCTCCAGGCGGAGAAATTCTCGGCTGCCATCCTGGTCGGATCACGCGCCAAGACCCTCAACTCCGTCGGCGGCATGCACAGCGTCGAGCTGTCAGACGGCAGGACGCTGATGGCTCGAGCGATCGTCGTGGCGACAGGCGCCCGGTACCGGCGCCTTCCAGTCGAGAGGCTAGCCGAGTTCGAAGGCTCGGGCGTCTACTACGCCGCGACTGAGGTCGAGGCGCAAAAGTGCACCGGGCCGGTGGTCGTGGTCGGAGGCGGCAACTCGGCCGGCCAGGCGGCTGTGTTCCTGGGCAAGCGTCTAGACGTACACCATCTCGTGCGCGGACCTTCGCTCGACGCAACCATGTCGCGATACCTGATCGATCAGATCGAACGCAATCCCCGGATCACGGTTCACTACCTGACTCAGGTCAAAGCACTGATCGGCGCCAACGTGCTCGACGCGGTCGTGATCGAGTCTGCTGACGGCCAGGGAGTGGAGCTGACCGCGTGCGGCCTGTTCTCGTTCATCGGCGCCGAGCCGAACACCGACTGGCTGAACAAATGCCTGCAGGTCGACGAGGACGGGTTCATCCTGGCGGGATCCGACGTGGCCCCGACGGATGGCTGGGCTCCACTCCTGCTGGAAACGAGCCTGCCGGGGATTTTCGCGGTCGGCGATGTCCGGCACGGTTCGATCAAAAGGGTCGCCACAGCCGTGGGCGAAGGTGCCATGGCCATCCGGTTGGTTCACGAACGGCTGTCATCGCCGGTCGTGAAGGCCTAGACCCAGGGGCTTTTCGCCAGCTCCGCGCGCCATGGAGGATCGGCCCCCACGCGCGTGCAGGTGATGGCTGCGACGAGGCAGGCGAAGCTGAGCATTGATCGCAGCTGCTCGTTGTCGAGCGTGAGATCGGCTCGCAGCGCGGCATGGTCGTGCAGCCACGCAAGGACCGCGGCGCCGAATGCGTCACCGGCCCCGATCGTGTCCACCACCTCGACTTCCGGAGCTGCGACCCGAACCTGTCCGCTCGAGCTCGCCGCCAGCGCGCCTGCCGGCCCCAACGTCACCAGGACGAGTCGGGAGCCCAGGGCCAGCAGGCGGTCGGCGCCGGCCTCGGAGCCCAGCTCCGGAAACAGCCATGCGAGGTCGGTCTCGCTTGCCTTGACGATCGTGCTGTGCGCGACCAGGCCATCGAGGCGGTCACGATATTCCCTTGCATCTGTCACGAGGTTCGATCGGATGTTGGGATCGAGCATCACGAGCCGGTCGTCGCCCTCGCGAAGCGCCAGCTCGACCAGCGTGGTCGCCATCGGTTCCAAGACCAGCCCGAGCGTGCCGATGTGCAGGGCGGTCACCTCGGCGGGCAATCTCGCGGGGAGCATCTCCGGCGTGAGATTCGGCGCCGATGTGCCCTTGACGAAGAAGTCGAACTCCGCGAGGCCTTGGCCGTCGAGCTCGGCCACGGCCAGCGTTGTCGACTCAGGGCCGTAGCTGACCAGCGAGAGGTCGGCGCCGTCTGCTTTCAGCTGCTGGGCGAGCATGACGCCGAACGCGTCGGTCGATAGGCGGCCGAGGAATGCGGTCGGGGCGCCCAGGCGGGCCAGCGCTCGTGCGGTGTTGAATGGACCGCCGCCTGGCATCGGCTTCCGCGTGCCGTCGGCCGCCGGCACGATGTCGATCAGCGCCTCGCCGCAGACGACGATCAAAGCCGGATCTCGCCAGAACCTCGGGTGATCATCTTCGTCGGGACCACGTGGTGCTCTGACCCCGATCGGTCGCCGTCGAGCCGGCGGAACAGCAGTTCCGCCGCGATACGGCCCATCGCCGCCGGATCCTGCGCGATGACCGTTATGGCGGGCTCGAGCAGGTCGGCAAGCAAGATGTCGTCGAATCCGACCAGCGCGATCTTCTGATGCAGGCCCAAACGCCGCAGCGCCCTGCAGGCTCCGATCGTGATGAGGTTCTGTCCCGTGAAGAGAGCTGTTGGCGGCTCCTTCAGCGCGAAGAGCTCCATCACGGCGGCCTCTGCACTTTCGGTCCCTCGCACATCGAGACGCACCAGGCGATCGTCGACGTCGAGGTTCCGGGCCACGACCTCCTCGGCGTAGCCGCGATGCCGGTCGGCGGCGGTCGCGATCGTGTGCACGTCGCCGAGGTAGCCGATTCGGCGGTGGCCGTGCGTGACGAGGTGTCGAATCCCGCGTCGAACTCCCTCGGTGTTGTCGGCAAGAACGGCGTCGGCGTCGAAGAACGACGGTGGACGGTCCACGAAAACAATCGCCGTCCCGACGCGGCGCTCCATGACCAGATAGCTGTGGTCGTGGCTGGACGGCAGGATGATGAGGCCGTCAACCCGACGAGATGTGAACGCTGCGATGAGCTCACGTTCACGGTCTCCGTCCTCATCTGAGCTCCCTGCGAACACGAGCACGCCGCGGGCCACCGCGACGTCTTCAATCGAGCGGTGCAGCGCGGAAGAAAAAGGGTTCGCGACATCCTCGAGGACCACGCCGATGCTGGCGCTTCGACCGTCGGTGCGTCGGAGGCTGCTGGCGGTCAGGTTGTGCCGGTAGCCGACTCTTTCGACGGCGGCGGCGACCCGTGCGCTCAACCTGGGGGTCACTCCGCGCTCGCCGTTGACGACGCGAGAGACCGTCTTGATGCTGACCTTGGCGGCTGCAGCGACCTCCCGCATGGTCGGCCGCGATCGGTTCCGTGCCGGCCGGAGCTTGGGCTTTGTCAACGTTGTACGGGTTGACGCGTGACGCGCTGCAGCGATGACATTTCGAAGCCATCTTGCAATTTCATCGCACCCATGTTATACCGTGACAACGTTGTCTTTTGACAACGTTGTCGAGAACGCCGGCAGGCGGTGGCCTGCGGCTCGAGCATGTTCAAAAGGGGTGACTCTCCATGAATGGCAGGAATCTTCGATCCTCGGGCCGGCGCGTGGCCATGCCGATTCTCGGGCTCGTGATTGCTCTTGCGGCTGTCGCGTGCTCTGGCGGTGCCGGAGGGGGCGGAGGCGCCAGCGCGTCCACGATCACGCTGGCCGCGGTCGACAACCCTTCGATGGCCGACCTGAAGAAGCTCGTCCCCGACTTCGAGAGCTCGCACTCGGGCATCAAGGTCAACATCGTGACCCTGCCCGAGGACCAGCTTCGGCAACAGGTGACCCAGGATGTGGCGGCCAAGAGCGGGCGTTACGACCTCTTCACGATCGGCACATACGAGGTGCCGCTGTGGGCCAAGAAGGGATGGATCGAGAATCTCAGCCCGTTCATCGCCAAGGACTCGTCATACGCGCCTGACGACCTGATCCCCGGAATCAGGGGGGCGCTCAGCTACAACAGCAACCTCTACGCGGTGCCCTTCTACGGAGAGTCGTCGATGCTGATGTACCGCAAGGACCTTCTCTCCGCCGCGGGCGTGACGATGCCCGACCACCCGACGTGGGACCAGGTGGCGGCTGCCGCGAAGGCGGTCAACAGCTCGAGCGTCAACGGAATCTGCTTGCGTGGCCGTCCGGGCTGGGGCGAGCAGCTGGCGCCGCTGGACACGGTGGTCAACACCTACGGTGGACGCTGGTTCGACCAGAACTGGAACGCCCAGCTCAATACGCAGCCATGGCATGACGCCGTGACGTTTTACGTGAACCTGCTCAGGTCGGCCGGCGAGCCGGGCGCAGGCAACGCCGGGTTCACGGAGTGCCTGAACGCATACAACAGCGGCAAGGTTGCCATGTGGTACGACGCCACCGTGGCCGCGAGCTTCTTCACCGGCGACGCCGCGAAGAACTCTGGCTACGCCTTTGCTCCCACCAAGGTCAAGGATTGGTCGGGTTGGTTGTGGGCGTGGTCGCTGGGCATGCCGTCCACCAGCACGAAGAAGGACGCCGCGTGGACCTTCGCGGACTGGGCCACCAACAAGGACTACGCCAAGCTGGTGGGGACCAAATTGGGTTGGGCCCGCGTGTCGCCAGGAACGCGCACCTCGCTGTATTCGATTCCCGAGTACACGGCGGCCGCCGGCGCTTTCGCCCAGGTGACGCTTGATTCAATCGCACATGCAGACGTCAATCACCCGACTGTGGATCCGGTCCCGTACGTCGGCGTCCAGTACGTCGACATCGACGAATTCCAGCAGCTTGGCGACCAGGTCTCACAGGAGTTCGCCAAGGTGATCGCGGGAGGCCAGACAGTCGATCAGGCGCTGCAAAAAGCGCAGGCGCTGGCTGCAGCCGTCGGCAAGAACTATCAACATTAGATAGCCATCGCGACTCTCCTCCAATCGGCGTCCGGCAGCGGAGGCAGGCGGGAACAAACCGCCGCCTCCGTTGCACGGCGAGATGCGTGGCTGCGGCGGCTGCCACTGCTGCCGGCTTTCATCTACGTCGTCCTCGTGACCCAGATCCCGTTTGCCCTGACGATCTACTACAGCTTCTTCTCGTGGAACCTTCTCAAGGAAGGCAGCTTCCGGTTCTCCGGCCTCGACAACTATTCGAGGCTCCTGACCGACGAGAGCATCAGGACCGCGATTTTCAACACCGTGCTGCTCACGCTGTCTGTGATCGCGTTCTCGGTGGTCATCGGCCTCGGGGTTGCCATGCTCCTGAACTCCGAGGTTTTCGGAAAGGGCCTGATGCGGACGCTGATGATCGCGCCGTTTCTAATCATGCCCACAGCCGGCGCTCTGATCTGGAAGGACACGCTCCTAAACCCGTTGTTCGGGCTCCTTCCCTACGTACTGAGCCCATTCGGGCTCAGTCGCGTGGACTGGGTCAATCAGTTCCCGATGGTGACCGTCGTTGCCGTGGAGGTGTGGCGCTGGACGCCGTTCATGATGCTGATCATCCTCGCCGGCCTCCAGTCGCAGAACCTCGAGATCCTCGAGGCGGCGAAGGTGGATGGCGCGAACGCCATTCAGACTTTCTGGCGCATCACGCTGCCCTTGGTCAGGCCGTTCATCGAGCTGGGTGCGCTCCTGGGATCGCTTTTCGTGGTGCAGACGTTCGACTCGATTTTCATGCTGACCTACGGCGGTCCTGGTGAAGACACGACCAACCTGCCGTT
>WNFB01006165.1_pt1 | contig 10747 bp, 11 predicted proteins | sample 5400501 | NCBI WGS metagenome assembly WNFB01 (sample SAMN13153341, study PRJNA577476) | soil metagenome | isolation source: 200 cm saprolite under Douglas fir tree site 2 hole 1 | place: USA:California | collected 2015-04-18 | reverse complement strand
GCCGTGCCGGAGCGGTCGCGGAGCGCCGGCCAGCACACGCACCGAGGCGTCCACGCGGCGGGTGGCGCTGAGCGTGCCCGCGCGGGAGAGGACGTCGCCGCGCCGCAGCTGCTCGCGCTCGATCCCGGTCAGGTTGGCGGCCACCCGGCTTCCGGGCAGCGCCTGCTCCACCTTGCGGTTGTGCTGCTGCAGGCCCCGGACGCGCACGCGGCGACCCGACGGGCCCACCTCCAGCTCCTCCCCCACCCGGACCGAGCCGTCCACCAGCGTGCCGGTCACGACGGTGCCGAAGCCGCTCATCGTGAAGACGCGGTCGATGGGCAGCCGCGGGCGGCCGAGGTCCGCGCGCTCGGGCGTCGCCTCCAGCAGGCGGTCGAGCTCCGCCTTCAGCTCCTCGAGGCCCTGGCCGGTGACCGCTGAGACCGGCAGCACCCGGCTGCCGCGGATCGAGGTCCTGGCCACCGCCTCGGTCACCTCCGCCGTCACCAGCTCCAGCCAGTCCTCCTCCACCAGGTCGGCCTTGGTCAGGGCGACCAGCCCGCGACCCACCTGCAGCAGGTCGACGATCTCCAGGTGCTCGACCGTCTGGGGCATGACGCCCTCGTCGGCCGCCACCACCAGCAGCACGGCGTCGAGCCCGTGCACGCCCGCCAGCATGTTGCGGATGAAGCGGGCGTGGCCGGGGACGTCGACGATGCCGACCAGCCGCCCGCTGGGCAGCGTGAGGTACGCGAAGCCGAGGTCGATGGTCATGCCCCGGCGCTTCTCCTCCTCCAGGCGGTCGGGGTCGATGCCGGTCAGCGTGTGGATCAGGGTGGACTTGCCGTGGTCGATGTGGCCGGCGGTGCCGACGACGTAGCTCACCGCCTAACCGACGACCGTCTTGTAGGCCGCCTCCACGGCGTCGACCAGGGTCTCGTCCTCGCCCTTCAGCACCGTGCGCGGGTCGAGGCAGCAGAGGTCGGCCTCGACCCGGGCCACGACCGGCGGCTCGCCCTCGCGCAGCGCCGCCGCCAGGCGCGAGGCCGGGCCCTCCAGAGCCAGCAGCACGGTCGGGAGGCCGTGACCGGGCAAGGAGCCGCCTCCCACCGCCGACTGGCCCTCCAGCAGCCGGGTCGGAACCCCGCGGTCGGCCAGCTTCACCAGCCAGAAACCGGCGCGGCGGCGGATCTCCTTGGGGGCCATCAGCAGCATGCGCTCGACCGGGACGTCGGCGGCGTGGCCCAGGAGGCGCTGCCGGAGGGTGGCCTCCAGGGCGGCCAGGCTCAGCTTGTCGACCCGCACCGCCCGCGCCAGGGCGTGCTTCGCCATCCGGGCGACGGGTTCGGCGCGGCCCACGACCACCCCCGCCTGCGGGCCGCCCAGCAGCTTGTCGCCGGAGAAGGTGACCACGTCCGCCAGGCGCACCGACTCGGCAACGGTAGGCTCGTCGAATAGGGGGGGACTCCCCCCATCGCGGCGGCCGGGCGAGCCGCTGCGCGGGTCCCTTCCCCCGCCGTTACCCCCCTGAACCGCCTCCAGGGCGCCGCTGCCGAGGTCGTCCAGCAGCAGCAGCTGGTGCCGGCGGGCCACCGCCGCCATCTCCTCCAGCGAGGCCGACTCCGTGAAGCCGGTGACCCGGAAGTTGGAGGTGTGCACGCGCAGGAGAGCGGCCGTCCGGGGCCCGACCGCCTCCTCGTAGTCGGCCGCGCGGGTGCGGTTGGTGGTGCCCACCTCGACCATCCGCGCACCCGAGAGGCGCATCACGTCGGGCATCCGGAAGGACCCGCCGATCTCCACCAGCTGGCCCCGGCTGACCACCACCTCGCGGCCCCTGGCCAGCGCCGCCAGCGCCAGCAGGACCGCGGCTGCGTTGTTGTTGACCGCCAGCCCCGCCTCCGCGCCGGCCAGCCGGCAGAGCAGCTCGGAGACCAGGGCGGCGCGCTCGCCCCGGCGCCCAGTCTTGAGGTCGAGCTCCAGGTTGCCGTAGCCGGCGGCCGCCTCCTGCACGGCGGCCACCGCAGCGGCCGAGAGGGGGGCGCGGCCCAGGTTGGTGTGCAGGATGACGCCGGTAGCGTTGATGACCCGGCGCAGGCGGGGCGCGGTCCACCCCGCCAGGCGGGCCTCGACGGCTGCCAGCCGCTCGCCCTCTAACGGGGGGGAATCCCCCCCACCGCTCCCCCCCTGGCCGCCGCCCGCCTCCCGCTCCGCCTCCAGTCGCTCCCGGATCGCCTCCACCACCAGCGGCCGCGGGTACCGCTCCTGGAGGAGTCGGTAGGCGGGCTGGTTGACTAGCGTCCCGACAGCGGGCAGGGCGTGAGCCCGGGATAGCCGGCGCATGTGCCAAGGATGAGGGAACTGGCCGGGGCGTAGATCGGCAGCATCACCACCGCCAGCAGGTTGCCGGCGAAGAAGGAGCCCACGATCACGACCAGGACGGCCACCGTCCAGACGTCGCGGCGGCGCATGTGGGCGTCGAAGAAGAACTTCGGGTAGCGGTGGCGCAGCAGGGCCTCCAGGATGCGCCAGCCGTCGAGGCCGGGGATGGGCAGCAGGTTGAAGGCGAAGAAGCTCAGGTTCAGGAAGAAGAGGGCGTAGCAGACGGTGCTGACGAAGCCCAGGACCGGCTGCTGGAGGCTGACCGGCGCCGGGAAGGCGCCCATCGCCAGCAGGACCCGGACCGCGACCCCGAAGACGACCGCCACCGCCAGGTTCGCCAACGGCCCGCCCAGCGCGTAGCCGATCTGGCCGCCGGCGCCGCGCAGGCGGCTCTCGCTGACGGGGAGCGAGCGGCCGCCCCAGCCCACCCGCGCCAGGAGGGCGGCCAGCACCCCGTAAGGCTCGAAGAAGCTCTTGAAGTCCCAGCGCCGGAGGAAGGCGGCCGGCTGGCGGTCGCCCTGGAGGTGCGCGGCGAGGGCGTGTCCGAGCTCGTGGACCGGGATGGCGACCAGCGTCCCGGGGACCAGGAAGAGGGTCGAGATCAGGAAGACGAAGGGGTCGCCCAGCAACACCTAGTGAATGTCGATTTTGGAAACGCGCGGCTGGCGGGGCCCGCGGGCGGTGCGAGCCCGACGCTTCGGCTCCGGCCGGCGGGGCCGGCCGCCGGCGGCCTGGTGCTCGTAGATCTGCACCATGGCCGCGATCAGCTCCTTCTGAGCGTTGATCAGGTGGTCGCGGGCAGACGGCGGGACGGCGTCCTTGAAGGCCGCGGCCAGCCGGTCGCCGACCTCGTTGGCCAGCTCCACCAGCCGTTCCGTCTCCCGCGTCATGCCGGCTTGCCGGCCCCGAAGCGCACGCGCAGCTCGCCGCCCTCCAGGCTGGCGCCCAGAGTCTGCCGCTGCGCCAGGACGCGGGGCAGGCTCAGCTCCCGCCGGTAGTTGCCCACCCGCACCAGCAGCTCGCCGTCGTGGCGGGAGAGGTCGACCGCGGCCCGCTCCACGAAGGGCAGCCGGAGCGCCAGGACGTACTCCGAGCCCACCTTCTCGACCCGCTGGGTGCTGCCTTCGTAGAAGCGGTCGGAGGCGTCCCGGTCGCCGTAGATCGCCTCCCCCATCCGCGTCAGCATCCGCTCCCCCACCACCTCCTGGTCGAAGAGCGGCACCTCCAGGATCGGGATCGGCGCGAATGACGCGCGCACCTCGTGGGAGTAGCGCTCGTGGATCTGGCGCCACCTGCGGAACAGCTCGTCGTGGAGCCCGTCCGGCAGCAGGCGGTTGACGATGACGGCGTCGGTGACGTAGCCGAAGAGGCTCAGGTACGTGAAGGCCCTCTTGGCCTCCTTGATCACCATCTTCTCCAGGTTGAGCACGATGCGGACCGTGGTCATCGAGCTGTCGGTCAGGACCTTCTTCATGCCCTTCAGGTCGAGCAGCAGGTCCTTCAGGGACGCGAAGACCTCGTCGCTGGGCAACGGCACCTCCATCAGCGGCTGCAGCACCGGGCGCACCACCTTCATCGCCCGCCGCTCCCAGGGATAGATCTTCTCCAGCCACCACTGGGCGGCGTCGGGAAAGGTGAGCAGCTGCAGGGTCTCGCCGGTGGGGGCGCAGTCGACCACGATCAGGTCGTGGTCGCCGCGCTCGGCGTAGTGCTTGATCCACATCAGGGAGGCCACCTCGTCCATGCCGGGGGGGTTGGCCAGCTCCTCCGCGACCACGTCGTCCAGTCCCTGGGTGGCGAAGACCAGGGCCGCGTAGTCGTGCAGCTTGCGCCAGTGCCGCTCCATCTCGTGGAGGGCGGAGACCTCGTGCGCCCAGAGGCTGGCCGTCAGCGGGGTCAGCTCCGGTCCCAGGCTGCGGTCGAAGCAGTCGCCGAGCGAGTGGGCGGGGTCGGTGCTGATGACGACCGTCTTCAACCCAGCTTTGGCGCAGCGGACGGCAGTGGCGGCGGCGACCGAGGTCTTGCCGACTCCGCCCTTGCCCGTGAAGAGGATCACCCGCACAGGGCGAGTATGACGCGGCAGGCGCTCAGGCCTGGGTGTTGGGACCCCCCGCCATCTGCTCCAGGTGACGCAGGATCTGGACCGTCACCTCGGTGTTCTTCTTGATCTCGGAGAGGATCTCCACGTTCTGGGCGTCGGCCTTCTCGGCCTCCTGGGCCGCGTGCTCGAGGGTCAGCCGGTCCTTCTGCGACTGCCGGTTGCCGGCCAGCAGCAGGATGGGGCCGGTATAGGCGGCCTGCACGCTGAACATCAGGTTCAGGAGGATGAACGGATACGGGTCCCACTTCAAAAACCAACCGAGCAGGTTGAGCGCGACCCAGAGGATGACGAGGCTGGTCTGCACGACGAGGAAGGTCCAGGAGCCGATGCCGGCGGCGATGGTGTCGGCCAGCCGTTCACCGAACGTGGCCTTGTCGTGATGGACGACGTTGACTGGATGCTGGTGCCCGCGGCGCGCGACCGCCTGGCCTGACTTTTTTCTCTCGGCTGTCGCCTGCATGGCGCGAACTATAGGGCGGGTTCTACCTGATGACGAGAGGGATCAGGAAGGAGCCCAGGAAGAGGAGGACGACCATGGCGGCCCCCACCACCGCCAGCTTGCGGAGGTCGGGCAGGAAGTAGGGCACCCGCTCCAGCGGGATGGCGGGGTCGCTGCTCTCGGGCAGGCCGCGGGCGCCGCGCCCGCGCTGGGGCAGCGGCCGGCCGGGGCCCAGCGACATCTCGACCGCGCGGACCAGCGCCTGGTCGCCTCCGACCCGGGCCTGCGGCACCGCCCGCGGTGGAGCCGTGGTCACCGCCGCCGCGTGTGTGGGCGGCAGGTGGGGGCGAAACTTGGCCCGGCCTTTCTTCTTGCCCTTGCGTGCCACGGCACTAGAAGTTTAGAGAGGAGGCGCAGGCAGGCGGTGGGATGAGCCTGTGGGGGGCGTAGGCTGCGACGTTAGGGGGTTTCCGCCTGCCTGCTGGTCGGCCGGGGGACGCAACCTTCTGGATCGTTGGCTACGAGATGTTGTGTCCCGAGGCACCTTATACCCCTGAATCTTGTAACTGTCAAGCCCCGGCAGCTGCGGAGGATAATCGGCTCAAGGTGGGCGACGGCGAGGCTGGCCACTGCATCAGCTGCGGGGCTCCGCTGGAGGCGAAGCACCGCTACTGCTGGAGCTGCGGCGAACCCCGCTGGAAGCCGGTTCCGGGGCCGGTGGGGGCGCCGCCCGTGCGGCCGCCGCCACCGCCAGACTCACCCACCGAGGATCCCCGGCCGCGGCTGCGCGCGCTGCGGATCTTTTTCGGCGCCGCCGCCATCTTCTGGCTGCTCAACCTGGCCCAGGGACTGGCCCTGGTCCTGGCCCCCAACGGCCGGGCGCAGCTGGCCCAGCAGCTGACGCAGTCGGGGGTGCCGGCGACCTCGCTCTCAGAGACGCTGCTGCTCTCGGCGGCGCTGACCGTGCTGGTGCTGCTGGCCGGGGCGGCGCTGAACGCGGCCGCCTTCTACGGGCTCGGCCGCCGGCGGCCGCTCGGCTGGGTGACCGCGGTGGTGGCGGCGGGCCTCTGGTCGCTGGTCCTGATCGGGATCCCGGTCCTCTACCTGCTCCTCAGGCGGAGCACCCGCCACGCCTGCGGTATCGAATGACGCGGAGGGGACCCCCATGGTCCGGCCCCGGCGGGCGGCTACCCGGCGCCGGCCCCCCCGCGGACCCGCCCTCCTTCGATGATCTCCGCGCAATGTAAAGGCGGCCAAGCCGCCTTTCCTGGACGCACCGCGGCCTACTTGAGTGTCTGCTTCTTCGGCGCCACGTGCACGGCCTGCCCGTCGACGTCCAGCGCCGCCTCGAAGAGCGCCTCGGGCAGCGTCGGGTGCGCGTGCACCGTGTGGGCCAGCTCGGCCGCCGTCAGGCCCTGGCTGAGAGCGAGAGTGGCCTCGGCGATCAGGTCCGTCGCGCGCGGGCCGACGATCGAGACCCCGAGCAGGTAGCCTTCCCGGTCGGCCACCACCTTCACCATGCCGGCTGTCTCCCCCAGCACCAGCGCCCGGCCCAGGGCGGTGAAGGGAAAGGTCCCGACCTTCACCTCCTGCCCTGACGCCCGCGCCTGCGCCTCGGAGACGCCGACGTAGGCGATCTCAGGGTCGGTGTAGATGCAGGCCGGCACCGCCCTGTAGTCGGCGCTGATCGACTTCGAGCCCAGGGCGTTGCCGACCGCCACCTCGCCCTGGTAGGAGGCGGTGTGGGCGAGCATCGAGATCGCGGTGGCGTCGCCGATCGCGTACACGTTGGCCGCGCTGGTGCGCATGTGCTCGTCGACCTTGATCGCGGCCCGGTCCCGCTCCACGCCCGACTCCTCCAGCCCGATGCCGTCCGTGGCCGGGCGGCGGCCGGTCGTCACCAGGACCAGGTCGGCCTCCAGCCGTCGACCCTCGAGACTGACGCGATAGGCACCGCCCGCCCGCTCGACCTTCTCGACGCGTGCGGAGAGGTGGAACTCGATGCCGCGCCGCGTCATCAGCTGCTGAAAGCGGCGGGCCATGTCGGGATCGAGCGGAGCCAGCAGCTGGTCGAGCATCTCGACCACGACCACCTTGACCCCCAGCAGATCGAAGCAGGAGGCGAACTCCATGCCCACCACACCGCCGCCGATGACGCAGAGCGTGCGGGGCAGCCTCTCGATGGTCAGCACACCGTCGGAGTCGAGCGCCAGGTCGGCTCCCGGGAAGGGCGGCCTGGCGGCCAGCGAGCCCGGCGCCAGCAGCACCGAGGTGGCGCCCAGGTCGCGACCGTCCACGCCCACCACCGCGCCCGGCCGCAGCCGGCCGCGCCCGCTGACCAGCTCGACCCCGTTTGCCTTCAGCAGTGACTGGACTCCCAACCGGAGGCCGGACACGACCCGGTCCTTGCGGGCCTGCATCGAGGGCCAGTCCACCGCCGGCTCGCCCACCCGCACCCCGAACTCCGCCGCCCCCCGCACGGCCTTCAGGACCTCGGCGCTCTGGATCAAGGCCTTGGTCGGAATGCAGCCGACGTTGAGGCAGGTTCCGCCCCAGTCCTTCTGCTCGACGATCGCAACCCTGGCGCCCTGGCGGGCGGCGTGGATGGCGGCCACGTAGCCGCCGGGGCCGGAGCCGACGACGGCCAGGTCGAAGTCAGGCAGGCCCGGGCCTCCCCGGCTTCACTGGAGTCCGGCCGCGCGCTGGGCGGCCGCGCTGGCGGTCTTGATGTCGGCCCCGTTCTCCGTCTCGTGGGCGCCCGCTTCGGCGAAGGCGTGTGAGCGCGCGATGTCCAGGCCGAAGTCGAGCCGGGCCATCGCGAACCAGGCGACGTAGGTCTGATGGTGGCCGTCGATCGGACCCAGCTGGTCCTCGCGCGCCGTCGCGGCCAGGGCGGCAGCCGCCGCTCCGTTCTGGTCCGCCCCGGCGCCCAGCGCGGCCAGGGCCGCCTGCGCCGCCAGGTGGCACTGGGCCGGACGGAACTTCTGAGCCTTGGCCCAGGCCCACCACTCCGCATAGCCGCGCAAGGCCAGGTCGGGCTCGGGCTTGGGGACCGGCTTCTCCTCGACGGGCACCACCGACCAGGCGGCCGGGGCCGGTTCCTTGGATTTCGGCGGCGCCGCGGCCGGCGGAGCCGCAGCCGGGGACTGGGTGGGCAGGGTTGGCTGGGTGGCCAGCGCCGGCTGGGTGGGTTGGGGCTGGATCGGGGGAGGCGGCGGCTGAGCCGGAAGCGAATCCTCGGTGGGCACCGAGGGCTGCGCCGCCAGCGTCCGGGTGTCCAGCGCGGGCAGCGAGGTGGTCGGATGGCTGGGCTCCGTGACCGGCTCGGGCTCGGGCCACACGACCGCGGCGGCGGGCGGCTCGGGCGTCGCGACCACAAGCGGCGCCTCCTCGGCGGGAGAAGCGGGTTCGGCGGGCGACGCCGGCTCCGGCGCCGCCGGCTTCTCGTCCGGTCGCTTCAGAGGCACCAACCAGGATGGCTCGTTCTCGCCTGGGCTCATTCCTAGACCTCGGTCGTCAGCTCCGTGTATTCCTCCTCACTCATCAGGTCGTCGAGCTCGGAGGGATCGTCCAGCCGGACTCGGAGCAGCCACCCTGAATCGTAAGGCTCCGCGTTCACCAGATCCGGATGCTCGAGCACCTCGCCGTTGACCTCCACCACCTCGCCGTTGACCGGCGACTCCAGCGGGGTCGAAGCCTCCTCGGACTCGGCGTGCCCCATGCGCCGGGAGACCTTCAGGATATCGCCCAGATCCGGCAGATCGAGAGCGGTCAGCAATCCCATATGACCCTGGAGGTAGTCGGTCAATCCAGCACGGCGTCGGCGCCGTCCGCGCGCACCCAGACGTGGGCGGGGCTGAAGCGGAACCTGGACATGACCGACGGTATTTTGAGCGCGTCAGCGGCCGGCGCGAAACAGGACCACGTCGCCGTCCTGGACCAGGTAGTCGCGGCCCTCGAGCCGAAGCCGGCCGGCGGCCTTGAGCGCCTCCATGGAACCTGCCTCCACGAGCTCATCGACAGAAGTGACCTCGGCCTTGACGAACCTTCTCTCGAAGTCGGTGTGGACCTTGCCGGCGGCGGCCGCCGCCGGGATGTCCCGCTCCACCGGCCACGAGCGGGCCTCGTTCTCGCCGGCCGTGAAGAAGGTGATCAGGCCGCCCTCCCGCCAGACCCCCCTGGCCACCGCGTCCAGGCCAGAGACGTCGAGGCCGAAGCTCCGCCGGTACTCGTCCCGCTCGGCCGGATCCAGCTGGCTGAGCTCGAGCTCCAGGCGGGCACCCACCACCACCGGTTCGACCCCGGCCGCCTGCGCCGCGCGGCGCGCGGGCTCGCCGCCCCTCGGCAGCAGCTCGTCGCCGACGTTGGCCACCAGCACCTCGGGCTTCAAGGTCAGCAGGCTGAGCCGGCTCAGCCAGGCTCGCCGGGCCGGCTCCAGCTCCAGTCTCCGCAGCGAGCGACCGGAGTCGAGCGCTTCCCTGGCCGCCCGCAGCACCTCCAGCTCGGCGGCGCCCGCCGTCTTGCCCACGCGCGCGTCCTTCTCCAGGAGCTCGAGGCGGCGATCCACCACGGCCAGGTCGGCGACGGCCAGGTCCAGCGCCAGCTCCTCCACCTCGGCGGCCGGATCCGGGTCCGGGCCGAAGCCCCGCACCACCTTCAGCAGCACGTCCGCCTCCCGGGCGGCGCCCAGGCGCTGAGCCCGGCTGCCGGGCGGAGCGTCCACGAGGCGGACCTGCGCCGGCACCACCTTCTTAACCTTGACCGCGGCGGCGATGCGGTCCAGGCGTGGGTCGGGCACGTCGGCCATGCCGATCCCGTCGGCGGCCCTCCCGGCGGTGAGCGCGTTGAAGAGCGTGGTCTTGCCGGAGCCGGCCGCCCCGATCAGGGCGACGTTGACGGGCATTGGGCTGTGCTCGCTAGACCTGGTCCAGCTGGAAAGCCCGGTGCAGGGCCCGAACGCCGTCCTCGGCCCGGTCCCTCGCCACCAGGCAGGTGATCCGGATCTCGGCGGTGGAGATCATCTCGATGTTGATCCCCGCTTCGGCCAGGCTTCGGAACATGCGGGCGGCGATGCCTGGCGTGCCCAGCATGCCAGTGCCGACGATCGAGATCTTGGCGATGCCGCCGGCGGCCAGCACGTCGGCCGCCCCGATCTGCGCGGCCGCCTGGCGCACCAGGGGGACGGCCTGGTCGAGGTCGGACTCGGCGACCGTGAAGGTCAGGTCGGTGTGGCCCTCGTGGGAGACGTTCTGCACGATGACGTCGACCGAGATCCCCGCTTCGGCCAGCGGCTCGAAGATAGCCGCGGCGACTCCCGGGCGGTCGGACACGCCGAGCACCGTGATCTTGGCGACGTTGGTTTCGTGCGCGACGCCGCGCACCCGGTTGCGGTCTTCCAGCGGCAGGTCCCCGCCGATGATCGTACCGGCCCGCCGGTGGAAGGACGAGCGCACGTGGATGGGCACGCTGTAGAGCTCGCCGATCTCGACCGCGCGGGGGTGCAGGACGCGCGCCCCCACGGCGGCCAGCTCCAGGATCTCCTCATAGAGGATCCGCTTCAGGAGCCGAGCCTCCGGCACCACCTGCGGGTCCGCGGTGAGGATGCCGTCCACGTCGGTGTAGATCTCGCAGAGCTCGGCGCCCAGCGCGGCCGCCAGGGCGACCGCGGTGGTGTCGGAGCCGCCGCGGCCGAGGGTGGTCACGTCGAGCTCCTCGGTCACGCCCTGGAAGCCGGCCACCACGGGAACCTTGCCCTCCTCCAGGGCGGCGCGGATCCGCCTCGGCTCGATGTCCTGGATGCGGGCCCGGCTGTGGTGGGAGCTGGTGCGGACGCCGGCCTGAAGGCCGGA
>WNFB01006163.1_pt1 | contig 10749 bp, 10 predicted proteins | sample 5400501 | NCBI WGS metagenome assembly WNFB01 (sample SAMN13153341, study PRJNA577476) | soil metagenome | isolation source: 200 cm saprolite under Douglas fir tree site 2 hole 1 | place: USA:California | collected 2015-04-18 | reverse complement strand
GCGACTTGAACTCGAGTTCCAGCCGGTCCGCCAGCGCCGGGTCGCTTGCGGAAAGCGTCACGACGAACGCGTCCGGCAGCGGATTCTGCGGCAGGCTTGCGATCACTTCTTTCATGCCGGCGGCGCGATTGAGCTCCGTAAGCGCCGCGTCCCGGGACACGAAACGCACAGCGCTCACGCCCCTGGCGCCTTTCAGCCGCGCTTCGACGGCGGTGATATCGGCCTTCGCTGCGTCCCTTGCCAGGAATACCGAGAGCTGAGGATCGACCGAGGCGTTGCGCGACAAGGACTCGAAATTGCCCAGCACGCAATAGACCCCGAACGGGAGTGCGGCCGCAACCCCGATCGCCAGCACGTTGAGCGTGGTGGCAAAGGGCGACCGCGCCAGGCGCGCGAGCGTCTGCGCGAGACTCAGACCGTGATGCTGCAGCCAGGCCCTCATTGGAGCTTCCCGTGGTCGAGCGTCAAGACGCGTTTGCGATACTTGCCGATCAGTTGTCGATCGTGCGTGGCAACCAGCACGGTGACCCCGACCTGGTTGAAGGCGTTGAACATCTCCATGATCTCATCCGCGTAAGCGGCGTCCAGGCTGGCGGTAGGCTCATCGGCGAGGAGGATCGCCGGCCGGTTCACGACAGCGCGCGCGACACACAGGCGCTGCTGCTCGCCGCCCGAGAGCGTGACGGGATTGGCCTTTTCGCGCTGAAGCAACCCGACCTTGTCGAGCGCGGCGCGCGCGCGCCGCGCCGCTTCGCGGTAGGGCTGCCCGGTCACAATCAGCGGCAGCATGACGTTGTCGAATACGCTCCTGTCGAAGAGCAGCTTCTGCCCCTGAAACACCAGGCCCAGATTGCGCCGCAGGTAAGGGATCGCCGCCGGACGCAAGGCCGAGACGTTCTGGCCGTTGACGAGCACCGCGCCGCCGTTGGCGCGCTCGATGGCGGCGATCAGCTTGAGAAGCGTCGTCTTGCCGGCACCGGAGTGGCCGGTGAGGAACAGCATTTCTCCGGGCTCGACGGCGAAGCTGACCAACCTGAGCGCGTCGAATCCCCCTGGATAGCGCTTGCTGACCTGGCGGAGCGAGATGATGGCCACGCCGCAGGTCAATCGAGGAGCGCCGAAACGAACTCGTCGGCGGCGAACGGGCGCAGATCGTCGATCCCTTCGCCGACACCCACGAATCTGAGCGGCAGCGGGCGCCGCGATCGTGCAAGCGCGATGGCGCACACCACGCCGCCCTTGGCCGACCCGTCGAGCTTGGTGAGAATCAGTCCCGTGAGGCCTAGCGCGTCGTCGAAAGCCTTTACCTGGTTGAGGGCGTTCTGGCCCGTGTTGGCGTCGAGCACGAGCCATACCTCGTGAGGCGCGCCGGGTTCCGCCTTGGCGATGACGCGTTTGATCCTGCCGATCTCCTCCATGAGGTGGAGCTGCGTGGGCAGCCGTCCGGCCGTGTCGGCGATGACTACGTCGATTCCGCGCGAGCGCGCCGCGGCAATGGCGTCGAACACGACTGCTCCCGGATCGCCGCCCGAATGGGCGACGACTGCGACGGCGTTTTTCTCGCCCCAAGAGGCGAGCTGCTCGCGCGCTGCGGCGCGAAAGGTGTCCCCCGCGGCGAGCAGCACGGAGAGGCCTTGATTCTGGAAGTATCCCGCGAGCTTGCCGATCGAAGTCGTCTTTCCCGCACCGTTCACGCCGGCCAGCACGATGATGCAGGGCTTCTTCCCGGCGAGGTCCAGCGGCTGCTCGAGCGGCGCGAGCAACTCGATGAGCAACGTTCGCAGCTCGGACTTCAGCTGCTCGGCGGTCTGCAAGCGACGGGCGCGCTCGCGCAGACCGGCGAGCAGAAACCGGGTTGCCTCGACCCCGGCGTCGCTTGCCAGCAAGGCCCCTTCGAGCGCCTCGAACATGACAGGTCCGATCGCGCCTTCGCCGAAGAGTCCCGAGAGCCGCGAGCGCGTTTTCGTCAGCCCTTCCTTCAGGCGCGAGACCCAGGTGCGCTGGTCGCGGGTATTCTCGGTGGACAGTTCAAGCATGGACCGAAGAAAAACGAATTTGCAAAGAACCGCTATAGAATAGCGTTGGATTTTATCACTCGTCGCAATGGTTCCCGAACGCGCCTTCTTTTTTGCCCTCGCGCTCGCTTCGGGCGTGCAGGCGAACCCGCACGACTTCACCCTGCCGAACGGCTTGCGCCTGATCGTGAAGGAAGACCACCGCGCGCCCACCGTCGTTCACCAGGTATGGTATCGAGCGGGCAGCATGGACGAGGCGCCTGGCACGACCGGTGTCGCGCACGTGCTCGAGCACATGATGTTCAAGGGGACCCGGCGCTTCGGTCTGGGCGAGTTCTCGCGGCTCGTTGCGGAGGCGGGCGGGCGCGACAATGCTTTCACTTCCACGGATTTCACCGTCTACCACGAGCAGGTGCACCGCGACCGCCTGCCCCTGGCGATGCAGCTCGAGGCCGATCGCATGGCGAACCTCGTGATTCGCCCGGAGGAGTTCGCGCGGGAGATCAAGGTGGTGATGGAGGAACGCCGGCGCAGTTACGAAGATCGTCCGCGATCGCTTCTCATTGAAAATCTTCTCGCCACGGCTTTCGCCGCGCATCCCTACAAATGGCCGACGATCGGGTGGATGCAGGACCTGGAGAACATGAGCTGGCGGGACGCCCGGGACTGGTACCAACATTGGTATGCGCCCAACAACGCCATCGTCGTCGTGGTCGGCGACGTCGAGCCGGAGAGGGTGCTCGCTTGGGCGCGGCGTTATTACGGCGCGCTCGCACCCAAAGCGGTCCCCGCGCGCAAGACACTCGGCGAACCGCTCCAGCGGGGGCTGAAGCGCGTTGCGGTGAAAGCACCGGCGGAACTTCCCTACGTGCGCCTGGGATACAAGGCGCCGGTGCTGCGCGATATCGAGAAAGACTGGGAGCCGTTCGCGATTTCGCTTCTCGCGGAGCTGCTCGGCGGAGGCGACGCGGCGCGCCTCCACCAGGTCCTGGTGCGCGAGCGGCGCGTCGCCGGTTCCGTCGGCGCGGACTACGAAATGGTCTCGCGCGGCCCCGGAATGGTGTTCGTGGAAGCGGCGGCCGCGCAAGGCCGCAACGGGGCCGAGCTCGAGGCCGGCGTGCGCGAAGTCATCGCCGGCATCGCGGCCGGCGGCGTCACCGCCGAAGAGTTGAACCGCGCAAAAGTCCAGCTGCTTGCCCAGCTCGTCTACAAGCGCGACTCGTTTTTCGCGCAGGCGCTCGAGCTCGGGGAACTGGAGTCGACTGGACTGTCCTACCGTTACGCCGATCGCGTTCCCGAGCGGCTCAGGGCGATCACCGCGGAGCAGATCCGGGCCGCGGCGGCCCGTTATCTCGTCGACGACGGACTGACGGTGGCCGTGCTCGACCCGCAGCCCTTGAATCCGCGTCCGGTGAGCGACGTCGTCCCGGGAGTGAAACACTGACCATGCGCCGAGTCCTCTGGATATCGACGATTCTCGCCGTCAGCGCGCCGGCCGGCGCGGGAATCAAGATCGATCACTGGATCGCGCAATCGGGCGCGCGGGTCAACTTCGTCGAAAGCCATGCCCTGCCGATCGTGGATGTCGCGGTCGAGTTCGCGGCGGGCAGCGCCTACGATTCGCGCGAGCAGGCAGGGCTCGCGCGGCTCACGCTCGCCATGCTCAAGGCGGGCTCGTCTCGTTATTCGGAGACCGAGGCGAGCCGCCGCATCGCCGACGCGGGCGCGCAGCTCAAGGAGAATTTCGACCTGGATCGCGCCGGCTTCGCGCTGAGGAGCCTCTCCTCCGAGGCCGAGCGAAACGCGGCGACGCAAACCCTCGCCGACATGCTGCAAGCGCCGCTCTTCCCGGCGGAGGCCTTCGAGCGCGAGAAGGCGAGCGCCATCGCGAACGCGCGCGAAGCCGAGACGCTGCCCGACCAGGTGGCGGAGCGGCGCCTGTATGCGCTCATGTATCCGGCGCATCCCTACGGATTCAGCGAGACCCCGGAGACGCTTGCCTCGATCGGGCGCGAGGACCTCGAGCGCCACTATCGCGACTGCTACGGCTCGGCGCGCGCGGTGGTCACGATCGTCGGCGATCTGGACCGCGACGCAGCCAGGGCGCTCGCCGAGGAGCTGACCTCGCGTCTTTCGAAAGGGGCCGATTCCGCGCTGCCGCCGGTGGCGACGCCGCGCGCGGGCGCGACGCTGCGCGTGGCGCACCCGTCCACCCAGAGCCACGTGCTGCTCGGCGTCGCGGCGCTCACCCGAGCCGACCCGGACTACTTTCCGCTTTTCGTCGGCAACTACTCTCTGGGAGGCGGCGGATTCACTTCGCGGCTCCTGAGGGAGGTGCGCGAGAAGCGCGGCTACGCATACAGCGCCTACAGTCATTTCCTGCCCTACGCGCGCGAGGGGCCTTTCGTGGTGGGATTGGAGACGCGGCGCGACCAGGCGCGCGCGGCGCTCGAGCTCGCGCGCTCGGTCGTCGGCGAGTTCGTGATGCACGGTCCCACGGAAGCGGAGCTGAAAGCGGCTAAAAAGAGCCTGGTCGGCGGCTTTCCCCTGCGCATCGATACCAACCGCAAGATCCTCGACCAGGTCGCCGTGATCGGGTTCTACCGGCTGCCTCCAGCCTGGCTCGACGAGTTTCCGGCCCGCGTCGAAGGCGTGACCCTCGCGCAGGTCAGGAGCGCCTTTGCGCGGCGCATCGATCCATCGAAGCTCTCGATCGTCGTCGTCGGTGCGCCGGACTAGACCCAATACAGTCCGCATCATCGGCGGTGTGTGGCGCAGCCGCCTCATCGAATTCCCCGATGCGGCGGACTTGAGGCCGACGCCGGACCGCGTGCGCGAGACGTTGTTCAACTGGCTCGGGCAGGACCTGTGCGGCATGGCGTGCCTCGACCTTTTTGCCGGCAGCGGCGCGCTCGGCTTCGAGGCGCTGTCGCGCGGGGCGGCCTCGGTCATCATGGTCGAAAAGAACTCCGCGGCGCTGCGCGCGCTGCGCGACAATGCGCAGAAGCTCGGCGCAACGGGCCTGACGGTCGTGCGCGGCGATGCGCTAGAATTCGCCCGCGGCGCACGCTCCCGCTTCGATGTCGTATTCGTCGATCCGCCGTACCGGCTGGGCATGCAGGTCGCGGCGCTAGCTCCGTTGCGCGGGCTGCTCGCCGCGGGGGGGCGGGTGTACGTGGAGGGCGACGCCGCCTTCGAGCCGCCTCGGGGCTGGGCTGTTTTCAAGCGCGCGCGCGCGGGGAACGTGCATTTTCATCTTCTGGTGAGGGAGGCCGATGATCAAGGCGGTGTATCCGGGAACGTTTGATCCGATCACTCTGGGCCACCAGGACCTGGTGAGGCGCGCCACCACCTTGTTCGATGAAATCGTCGTCGGCATCGCCGAAAGCCAGACGAAGAACCCGTTTTTCACGGTGGAAGAACGCGTGAACCTCGCGCGCGAGGTGCTCAAGCCCTATAGCAACGTGAAGGTCGAAGGTTTTCGCGGCTTGCTCATGGATTTTGTCCGCGAACAGAAGGCGCAAGTCGTCCTGCGCGGCCTGCGTGCGGTCTCGGACTTCGAATACGAGTTCCAGATGGCAGGCATGAACCGAAACCTCTATCCGGATGTCGAATTTCTGTTTCTGACGCCGGCCGAACAATATTTATTCATCTCCGCCACGATGGTGAGGGAAATCGCCTCACTGGGCGGGGACGTGAGCAAGTTCGTGCAGCCGCGCGTGGCGCGCGCTCTCTCCGCAAAGGTCGGCAAGAAGCGGAAGTAGGCCTCCGCCTTATTTCTTCTGGCAGTTCGCGCAGAAGAAGCTGGAGCGCTGGCCCTGGCGCGCCACCCGGATCGCGGCCCCGCAGACCCGGCACGGGAGCCCGGCGCGGTCGTAGACGTAGTAGTGCTGCTGAAAATATCCGGAAGAGCCGTCGGAGTGCACGAAGTCGCGCAGGCTCGATCCGCCGGCCGCGATCGCGGCCAGAAGAATGTCCTTCACGGCTGCCACCAGGCGCTCGCAGCGCGCGAAGGAGAGGCTTCCTGAGCGCGCGCGCGGATGGATGCCCGCCCTGAACAGGCTCTCGTTCGCATAGATGTTTCCGATCCCCACCACGACCTGAGCGTTCATCAGCAGCAGCTTGATGCCGGCGCCGCGGCCGCGCGTGGCTTCGTAGAGGAACTCCGGCGAGAACCGATCGCCGAGGGGTTCCACGCCGAGCTTCGCGAGCAACGGATGGCGGGAAGCGTCGCCGGCTTTCCACAGCACCACGCCGAAGCGGCGCGGATCGCGCAGGCGCAGCGCGGTAGCGCCGAAAACGAGGTCCACGTGATCGTGATCGCGGGGAAGGGTTCCCGGGTCGATTGCGCGCAGGCTTCCCGACATGCCCAGGTGCACGATGAGCGAGCCCGCGTCGCACTGGAACAGCAGATACTTTCCGCGCCGCTCCAGGCGTTTCACCCGCTGGCCGACGAGGATGCGCGCGAGCGCGCGCGGAACGCGCTGGCGCAGATTGGGATTGCGCACTACGACGCCCGTGATCGTTTTGCCGAGCACGAAAGGCTCGATGCCGCGGCGCGTGATCTCGACTTCCGGCAACTCTGGCACGGCTGGAACCCAATGTCCTTGTCTGGGCTCGGAAATATACCTAAACTAGCCCTCTACGACAGCAAGCGCGTCCATGCTCAATCCCCAGATGCCCCTACGAGTCGGAGCCTTGCGGCTCTTCGCAGCGATGGTGTTCGTCCTCTTTGCAGGATGCGCCCTGGCTCCGCCGCAGCCGGCCGCGGGAGAGGAACAGCAGGACGAATCCGACGCGGAAGCGCCCATCGGCGAAGCGCCGGCGCTCGCACCCGAACCCGTAGACCGCTCGACGCTTCCCAAGCAAGAGCTGACCGAAAACCTGCTTTACGAATTCCTGCTCGCCGAGATCGCCGGCCAGCGCGGCAACGTCGCCCTTTCCGCGCAGGCCTACGTCGATCTTGCGAAACGCACGCGTGATCCCCGGATCGCGCGGCGCGCGACCGAGGTGGCGCTCTACGCGCGGATGAACAATGCCGCGGTCGAGGCGGCTACGGTCTGGCACGAGACCGAGCCCGGCTCGACGCGCCCGCTTCAGGCGCTCGCCGGCTTGCTCGTCGCCGCGGGCCGCTACGACGAGGCGCTGCCCAGCTTGAAGAAGCTGCTGGCCGGCTCCGCCAACGACCCCGGAAGCGGCTTCACGCAGCTGACCCGTACGCTCGCCAACGCCCAGGACAAGAAGGCGGCGCTCAAGCTCGTGCAGGCTCTCGCCGCGGACTACCCCAAGCTCGCGGAAGCGCATTTTGCGCTCGCGCGGGCGGCGGTGAACGCGGGCGACGAACGCCTTGCCCTCGAGGAAGCGCGCAAGGCCGGAGGGCTGCGGCCGGAGTGGGAGCCGGCCGTCCTGCTCGAAGCGCAGCTCGTGCAGAAGGTCTCGGTGGATCAGGCCGCGTCGCTGCTGGAGGGCTATCTGAAGAAAAATCCCGCCGCGCGGGAAACGCGCCTCGCCTATGCGCGCTTGCTGGTTGCGCAAAAGCGCTTCGGCGAGGCCCGCGCCGAGTTCCAGAAGCTCATGGCCGGCACGCCCGACAGCAGCGACATGGGCTTCGCGGTGGCGCTGCTTTCGCTGCAGCTCAAGGATTACGACGCTGCGGAGAGATATCTCAGGACCCTGATCGAAAGCCCCTACCGCGACAAGGACGGAGTGCGCCTGTATCTCGGTCAGGTCGCCGAGGAGCGCAAGAACCTTCCCGAGGCGCTGCGCTGGTACGGCGAAGTGAGCGGGGGCGAGCAATACGTGCAGGCGCAGATCCGCTACGCCCAGGTGCTCGCGCGACAGGGCAAGCTCGACGAGGCAAGGGCGCGCCTGCAGCAGGCGGCCGCGAAGGACAGCCAGCAACGCGTGCAGCTCGTCCTCGCCGAGGCGCAGCTCCTGCGCGACGCCAACCAGCCGAAGGCCGCGTTCGATCTGGTCGGGCAGGCGCTCGACCGGGTTCCGAACAATCCGGAGCTCCTCTACGACTACGCCATGCTCGCGGAGAAAATCGAGCGCGTGGATATTCTCGAGGCTTCCCTTCGCAAGCTGATCGAGATACGGCCCGAGCATGCCCACGCCTACAACGCGCTCGGCTATTCCCTCGCCGAGCGCAATCAGCGCCTGCCCGAGGCGCGCGAGCTGATCGAAAAGGCGCTGCAGCTCGCCCCCGACGATTCGTTCATCGTCGACAGCATGGGATGGGTGCTGTACCGGATGGGCAATCTGAAGGATTCGCTCGGCTACCTGCGCCGCGCGTACGCCGGGCGCCCCGACGCGGAAATCGCCGCCCACCTCGGCGAAGTGCTTTGGGCGCTGGGCGAGCGCGCCGAGGCCGAGCGCGTCTGGGGCGAAGCGACCCGGGAAACCCCGGACAACGAAACACTCGTCAATACGATCAAGCGCTTCAAGCGCTGATTTCCTTTGGTCCGCTTTGCCCCCGCGTTTGCTCTAGCGGCATTGCTGGGCGCCTGCGCGTCCTTGTCCGAGTCCGGGCGTCCTCTCCCGGGAGGCTTCGAGCTCTCCGGCCGCGTCGCGGTCCGGCACGGAAAAGACGCCGCATCCGGCCGGATTTTCTGGCGGCACTCGGACGACGCCGACGAGCTGCTTATCACCTCTTCCCTCGGGCAGGGAATCGCACGGATCAATCGCGAGCGCGACCGGTTCCGCCTCGTCACCGGCGACAACAAGGAGTACCGCGCCGCCGACGCGGAAAGCCTGACCGAGCAGGCGCTCGGCTGGCGGCTTCCGCTCGATGGGCTCTCCGATTGGGTGCAGGCGCGCGCGAGTCCCGGCCGGCCGGCGGAGGTGCAGGGCGACGTGGACAAGGGCCTGGAGCTCCGGCAGGACGGGTGGCACGTCGCCTACGAGGAGTTCCGGGGAGGAAAGCCTTTCCGCATGCGCCTGACGCGAGAAGACCTCCAAATTATCCTTGTCGTGGATCAATGGACAAATTGAACCCGTGGGAGCGCCGCTATCCGGCCCCGGCCAAGCTCAATCTCTTCCTGCATGTCGTCGGGCGGCGCCCCGACGGCTACCATCTGCTGCAGAGCGCGTTCCGGCTGATCGAGCGCTGCGACTGGCTGCGCTTTGCGCCGCGCGCCGACGCCGAGGTGAGGCGCGCGCGGGCCCTGCCCGGCATCGCCGAAAGCGAAGATCTCACGCTGCGCGCCGCGCGGCTCTTGCAAGCGGAAGGCGGCTCGAGCCGGGGCGTGGACATCGAGATCGAGAAAAACATCCCGATCGGCGGCGGCTTGGGCGGCGGCAGCTCCGATTGCGCGACCACGCTCGCGGTCCTGAACCGCCTGTGGGGCCTGGCTCTGCCGAAGGAAAAGCTCGCGGCGATGGCGCTCACGCTGGGGGCGGACGTTCCGTTCTTTCTTTTCGGCGGGAACGCTTTCGCCGAGGGCATCGGCGAGCGGCTCGCGCCGCTCGAATTGCCGCCGGCGTGGTACGTCGTGCTCGTTCCGCCCGTCAGCGTGGCCACGCATGCGATTTTCGCCGCGCCTGAATTGACACGAAATTCAAAAACCATCAAAATATCAAGCTTTTCTGCCGGTTTCGGCAGGAACGACCTGGAATCGGTCGTGTGCAGTCGCCATGCGGAGGTGGCGGCGCATCTCGAATGGCTCAGGCAGTTCGGCGATGCGCGAATGAGCGGCTCAGGCGCTTGCGTATTTCTCGAATTTGCGGCCGAGCGGGAAGCGCGCTCGGTCCTATCGAAGATGCCCGCGGAGATGCGCGGCTTCGCCGTGCGCGGGCTGGACAGTCATCCGCTCGCGGCGTTGTTGGAGCAGGTTTAGCGCTTGGGGAGTCGCCAAGCTGGTTAAGGCAGCGGATTTTGATTCCGCCATACGAGGGTTCGAATCCTTCCTCCCCAGCCATCAGATTTCGAGACGAGGGCCGAGGGTCTAGGGACTGGTGAAACAGCGGGCCGCCGATGCGGCCGATTTTTCGTGAGCAAGGCTCGGTTGAGTCCCTAGCCCCTGGACTAAAGCGCATGGCCTACGAAAGCCTGATGGTTTTCACCGGGAACGCCAACCCGCTGCTCGCGCACGCGGTGGTGCGGAGGTTGAATATCCCTTTGGGCCATGCGACGGTGGGCAAGTTCTCCGACGGCGAGATCCTGGTCGAGCTTCTGGAGAACGTGCGCGGCAAGGACTGTTTCGTGCTCCAGTCCACCTGCGCGCCGGCGAACGACAGCCTGATGGAAGTGCTGTTGATGGTGGATGCGCTCAAGCGCGCTTCGGCGGCCCGCGTGACGGCGGCGATTCCGTATTTCGGTTACGCGCGCCAGGACCGGCGACCGCGCTCGGCGCGCGTGGCGATCAGCGCGAAAGTGGCGGCGAACATGCTGCAGGCGGCGGGGGTCGACCGGGTGCTGACGATGGATCTGCACGCCGACCAGATACAGGGATTTTTCGACGTGCCTGTCGATAATATCTACGCTACCCCTGTTTTGCTCGGGGACGTTTGGAAGCACCAGTACGAAAACCTGCTGGTGGTATCGCCCGACGTGGGCGGCGTGGTGCGCGCGCGCGCGATGGCGAAGCGCCTGGAGTCGGATCTCGCGATCATCGACAAGCGCCGTCCTCAGCCGAACGTGTCGGAGGTGATGAACGTGATCGGCGACGTGAAGGGGCGCAACTGCGTCATCATGGACGATATGGTGGACACGGCGAATACTCTGGTCAAGGCG
>WNFB01006162.1_pt1 | contig 10749 bp, 5 predicted proteins | sample 5400501 | NCBI WGS metagenome assembly WNFB01 (sample SAMN13153341, study PRJNA577476) | soil metagenome | isolation source: 200 cm saprolite under Douglas fir tree site 2 hole 1 | place: USA:California | collected 2015-04-18 | reverse complement strand
CGCGGCTGATCCCGCGTGTCGACGTGTAAGTCCGCTGTGGCACCGACCTGGCCCATGTCTCCGACGCCGTAGGGTCGCGTGGCATCGATGAACGTGTTGGGCTCGAGTTTGGTATGAGCGAACTTGAATACCGGGCCGACCGAAAGCTTCGCGGCCGACGAGAGCGTGAATTCCAGCGCCGGCGCGACGAGGTACTGCTGCGGCTTCACCTTGTAGAAGTCTTGCGAGCCGCTGTCGGGCGTTTCGTTGCCGAGGCCGTAGAACCGCAGTACGTCGATCCCCGAAGCGCGCAAGCGGAGCCTCACGATGACGGGAGGCACGATGCCGCGGAACTCGCCCGTGAATTCGGCGCGGTAGGTCTGGGCAGCCGTCGCATACCCCGCGCGCACCCTCACATGGGAGTTGTACGGCAGCCGCCGGAAGTCGTACCCGGTCCCGTCGGCGCCGGCGCCGGCAAACACGCCCAAGTCCGGTGAATAACTGACCCACGTCAGGGGCCTCCAGCGCGAACCCCAATCGCGCGGGAGACTGAACGTCGACGTGTCGCGCGGCGGCTCGTCATAATGCCGTCGATCCACGGACGTCCCGGGCCCGGTCACGAAACGGTCATTGCCGCGATCGTCGTAGAACTGCGTCCCGCCGACGCGTGACGAGTCCGTCAGCTCGTCGTCGCCCCCGCCGCCGATGACTCGGAGCAACGGCCCCGACCCGCCCGTACCGCGCACCATGAGCCGATCGTCGCCGCCGTGCAGGAAGATACGGATCTCCTGCGTCTCTCGGCCGTCGAAGGTTCGGCGGTAGAACGGCGGTCCCCCGGAGCCGGGGGACAGCCGCACCGACATCCGCCTGCCTGCGAGGCGCTCGACCTCCGCGATGTCCCGCTCATCGGTGCCGTGGACCTCCACGACTTGGGCGAGCAGCGCGTAATAGCGGTCGCTGATTTGCGGCAGGTGATCACGCCGGTGCCGCAACGCCCGGGTGAGGGCGGCTCCGTTCTTCCGGAGGTACTCCGGGGGCAACCGCCGCACGGCGCCGTCGATCACCGAATCGGTGAGCCGTGCCTGGAGGGTTCGCGCGACCGAGTCCCACACCGGCTTCTCGAGATCCTGGAGGAGCCTTCGGTCGGGGACCTCACCGGCGAGGGTGAGACGCCAGATGCTGGGGTAGTCGTCCCCGAATCCGACGATCTGCGGCCAGTAGAACCCCGTGAGCCACACAAGGAAGCCGTCCAAGCGCGCGAACGCCTGGTCGCGGTCCCGCGGGATGGGGCGCCAGATATGGACCTGGCCTGAATCGAAGCGCGCCCAGCGCCATTGATCATGGTGGCGGTCCCAGTCACCGATGAAGACGTCCATCAACCGGGCAGCAAGGAACGCGCGGGAGTCGACACGATGGCGTGAGCTGTGCTCGAGATGGTCGAACAGCTTCTTGGTGCTGGCGAGCTCGATCGCACCCGCGAACGCCACGTCGTTATCCGGGGGCTCCGTTGGGCGCTCCTCGATCATGCCCAGCAGGAAGCCGGGACGCACGCAGTCGTAGCCCCGCAACCGCGGGTCGTCCGCCGGCAACAGCATGATGTGCGGCTCCGCGTGCAGCACCCCGGTAGCGTCGAGCAGCGGTGCGACCACCAGCGGCCCACCGGGATGCGCCGAGCTGATCTGGTCCTGGACCAGGTCTTTGGCGAAGGTCGCCCGGAGCTCGGGCGGCAGCGCCAAGGTGGGATCCTTCTCCACCGAGCGAAACACGTACTGCCGTCCGTCCTTCCCCAACAGGCGCAGCACCTTCGTTTGGCGACGGCCCCCACAGCCGGTGGGCGTGAGCCCCCCGGCGAATCGCGACAAGTCGAGCACCTCGACGTCGATGGGCGTCGCCCACAGGTCGCGGTAGTGGGCACCCAGGAACAGGCGATGGAGCCACCCTGCGCGGTAGTGCGCTCCGGCCATCACCGTCTGCCGGGTCGGCGGGCTCGCCGGAGCCGCGGTCTGCCCGACGAGTCCCGCCGGCGTCAGCGCCGCCGCGAGCCCGAGCCCGAGCCCGAGCCAACGCCTTCGTGCCCTCCTCAGTTCAGCCATAGCCCAAACTCCTCCGCAGCGTTTCCTGCGCGATCGACGATGATCACCCCCAGCCGGGAGCGGCCGTCGCGCAGGACCTCGACGCGCATGAATCCGCTGGCGCTCCGCGCGAACCGGGTGCTGTCGAGCGCCGTGACGCGGTCGATGTGACCGAACGTGCCGGTGCCGCTCACGAGCACATAACGCGTGCTGGTGCCCGCGATCACCTGCAGCGTGTGCTCGTGCCCCGCCGCGTAGATGAGGGGCGGGCTGCCGGCGAACGCGCTGTCGAGCGCGGCGCGCATCCGCCCGTAGGCGCGGCTGGGAATGTCCTGGCTCGATATCCCTTCCGCGCGCGCGATCGGATACACCGAGCCGATGAGGGGCAGGGGAATCCACAGCCATGGCTTGATGTTCCGCAACGGGAAGATGTGATCCTGCCACCCGAAGTGTCCGCCGTGCACCCCACCACTCGCGAGCGGATGGTGCGCCACCACGACCACGACACGTTGGCCGGCGGTGTGCAATGCCGCGCGGACAGAATCGATCACTGCACCCTCCGAGCTGGCCGGACACGACGATGTGGGGCCCGCCGGCTTCGGTCCTTCCTGCAGCCACCACTGGGTGTCCAGCGCCACGAGCCGCACGACCTGACCGACGTCCACGACGGCCGGTCCCGGGCAGCCGCCCGCCGGCAGGAGTGCGAGACCGCCGCCCGCAGCCGCGATGAAGCGCTCCTGGCGACGGATCGCGTCCCAGCCGCCCGGCTGCATGCTGTCCCAGTCGTGGTTGCCGGGCACGAAGAAGCCACGGGCCCCGGTCGCGTGGAGGACGCCCAGCTGCTGCGTGAGCACGCGCTCGGCCGCGGCGCGGCTCGGCGCCGCCGAGTCGGGCATACCGTCGGGGTAGACATTGTCGCCCAGGAACACGATGACGGCGTGCGGCGCGGAGGCGGCGGCGGTCCGGAGCGCCATGAACACCGGCTCCGAATCGGGCGGCGCGGCCGGACCGCCCGCGTCCCCAATGAGAAAGAGGGTGGCATCGATCTGCGCCGGAGGTGCCAGCGGCGCCGTTGCCGGACCGGCGCTGACCGTCGTCGCGGGGCCACATCCCTCGAGCCCGATGCACAGCGATGCCAGGGCGGTGAGCCGCCACGCCGGAGGCTTCACTCTTCCTTACGCTTCTTCAAACCGCGGAGCGACCGATACTCGGCGGCGTCGATGGGGGGCGTGCCGCGCCCCTTGAGGGCGTCGAGCAGGGTCGCGGGCAGGAACTCGTCCCGGAGCCGAATCAGGTACTCGAGCGTCGAACGGCCCGCCTCCGCCGGCACGATTTCCGCGAGCCGCCACCGACGCGCCTGGAGCTGCAGCAGCTCCTCGATGACGCGTTGAGCGGCCTCTGGCTGCGTCGTGTGAACGAGCAGCACGCCGTTGAACCGGTCCTCTTTCTTATCGCCCGATCGGGCCATCACGTAGGCCTGCAACCGGGCGGCGCGGTCCGCGACCTCCTCGAGCTCGTGGGGCGCAAGGGCCGCGAGCAGATCCGGATCCCCCACGGCCAGCGCGGCAGAGGCCCGCCGACGCGGGCCGAGCAGCCCCTCGGCAGGCGGCAGCGCGGGCGTGCGGCCCTGCTGGTCCGCGTAGATGTTCCCCACGTTCAGCTCCCACAACCCGAGCACCACGATGTTGAACATGACCGACATCACCGCCGCGACAGTCGGTGAGTAGACGCCGGCGGCGACACCGACCGCGAGGGCGAGGAAGATATAGACCGCGTCCTTCGTATCCTTGAGGGTATTGCGAAACCGCACCGCGGCAACGATCGCTGCGAGCGTGAACGCGAGGGCGAGCCTGTTCTCGACCAGAATCACCGTCGCGGCGACCGTCATCGGCAGGATAATCACGGTCTGCACGACCGACTGATCGTATCCCGAGCGTTGCTTAGTGAGCATGTACACCCAGGAGACCGGAAGCACCAGCAGCAGCGCCGTGAGCATCGACAGGAAGGTGACGAGCGCCCACTCACCTTGTGACAGGGTCGCAGCCGCCTCGGTCGCCTCGTCGACAAGCCTGCCGCGGCTGGCCACAGCCTGCAGCAAAGAGACCTGTCGCACGTGGTCCAGCAGCTGAGGGATGCTGGGCACGAACCTGACCAGCAGCCACACGGCGAGGCCGAGCAGCACGTAGTACGCTGCCAGCCGCACGTAGGGGGAGCTCCGCACCGAACCGACGCTGTCCACGAGGAAATTGTAGCGCGCGGGACGGAATCGGCCAGGGGCCCGTCGCACCGCTCGCCCGGTAGACGAGGGTCCGCTAAGTTGCGCGCATGATTGACGTGCTCGACACCTTGCGCGCGAGCCTGGCGCCACACTACGACGTCGAACGCGAGATCGGCGCCGGGGGCATGGCCCGGGTCTTCCTGGCCGTGGAGCAGCACCCGCATCGCCGCGTGGCGATCAAGGTGCTCGACCCCGAGGTGTCCACCCGCCTGTTGCGCGAGCGGTTCATTCGCGAAGTCGACCTCTCGTCGAACTTGAGCCATCCCCACATCGTGCCGATCTTTTCGGCCGGTGAGGTGAACGGGCTGTTCTACTACGTCATGCCGTATGTCGATGGCGAGTCGTTGCGGCATCGGCTGCTGCGGGAGCGGAAGCTGCCGCTCGAGGTGTCACTCCACATCGCGCGCGACGTCGCCGACGCGCTCGCCTTCGCCCACGAACAGGGGATCATCCATCGCGACATCAAGCCCGAGAACATTCTGCTGTCGGGCACGCACGCGATCGTGGCGGATTTCGGGATTGCGCGCGCCATCAGTGCCGCCGGGAGCCTGACGCTCACGCAGGCGGGCCAGCCGATCGGGTCGCCGGGGTACATGAGCCCCGAGCAGGCGATGGCGCTGGGCGACCTCGACGCGCGGACCGACATCTACAGCCTCGGCTGCGTGCTGTTCGAGATGCTGGCGGGGGAGCCGCCCGCCACGAGCATGACGGAACGCCGGGTGCACAACTGGGCGGCGCTGGAGGCAAATAAATCGCTGCGGGAGGCCAACACAGGGGCGGTGCGCGGCGTGAAGCACGCAATCTCTCGAGCTCTCGCCCCACTGCCCGATGACCGGTTCCCCACGGTCACGGAGTTCGCGACGGCGCTCGGGGCACCCGCCTATCGGACGAGCGTGCCGACGCGTGGGATCCTCGCCAGCCGGCGGGGACGAAGATTCGCCATCGCCCTGGGAGTCGTGCTTGCACTGCTCGGCGTCGGCGCGGCCGCACGGCTGCTGCGCGGTCGCGGGTGGCACCTCAATGATCGGCGCGTAGTCGTGGCCGTGATCGAAAACCACACCGGGGACCCCACGCTCGACAACGTGGGTCACATGGCGGCCGATTGGGTGACGCAGGGCCTCGCCCAAACGGGGCTGGTGGAGGTGGTGCCGTCCGTCTCGGTGATGAGCTCCTCCCGCACACCCGGCGGGCACGGACCGGGCCATCTCGATGCCGTCGGGATTCAGACCCTGGGGCGCGAGACGGGCGCCGGCACGGTGGTCTCGGGAGCCTACTATCGGCAGGGGGACAGCATCCGGTTCCAGGTCCAGATCTCCGCCGCGACGGACGGCACGGTGTTGCGCGCGCTCGACCCGGTGGCGGGGCCGATCTCCCAGCCGCTCACGGCGGTGGAGGCCTTGCGGCAGAGGGTGATGGCGGCGCTCGCGACGCTGTTCGACTCACGCTTGAGCTTGTGGGCCAAGGCCACCGGCCAGCCGCCGACCTTCGCGGCGTACCAGGAGTTTATCCAGGGACTGGATCGCATGGTGCAGTTCGACTCGCGTGGCGCCATCCACCACTTCCAGCGCGCCGCCCAGGAGGACACCACCTTCCGGCTCCCGTTGATCTTCGCGGCGCACGAGCACATGGACCTCGGGGAGTACGCGACGGCGGACTCGATCGCGCACGCGGTGGAGCGCTCCCCGGGCCGCCTCGCTCCCCTCGACCAGCATTACCTCACGTGGGTGCTCGTCCAGAGCCGGGGCGACCGGGAGCGAGCGCTCGAAACGGCGCGCGAGATGGCCGTCATCGCGCCGAATTCGGAGACGCTGTGGCTCGTCGCGCAGTGTGCGCTGGCGCTCAATCGCCCCCGCGAAATGGTCGTGGCCCTCACCACACTCGGGCCCGATCGCGGCCTGTTCCGCGGCTGGTCGGTCTATTGGTTCTATCTGACCTTCGGCCGCCATCTCGAGGGCGATCACCGCCGCGAGTTGAAGGAGGCGCTCGAAGGGCGGCGACGCCACCCGGCCGACTTCGCCGTGCTCGCGGCCGAGGTGCGCGCGCTCGCGGCCCTGGGGCGGGTCGCCGATATCAGCGAGCGACTGGTCGAAGCACCCAGTCTCCCACCGCAGCCGGGCTGGTCGCCCGCCGACATCGCCATCATCGCAGCGCTCGAGCTGGCGGCGCACGATCACCAGGCGGACGCGCCCGCCGCGGGCATGTGGGCCGTGCGGTGGCTGGAAGGCCGGCCCCCGGCGGAGGCGCGCTCGGTGGCCAACCGGTTCCGTCTCGCCCTCGCCGATTACGTGGGTGGCCGGCTCGACGACACGCGGCGCCTGCTCGAGGGTCTCGCGTCGGAGCGGGCCGCGGGCGTGCCGGACTACGCCACGATGCGGTGGATCGCGGTCATCACGGGGGACTCGCCCGATCGGGTGACGATCGAGGGGTTTCTCGGCGTGCTGGCGGCGCGCCAGGAGAGGCGGGCCGACGCGCTGGCCTTCGACCGGGCACTTCAGGCGATGAGCCCCCGGTATCTCTACGGCAGGCACACGATGTGGCGGGCCCGGATCCACGCCGTGCTGGGCGAGCGTGACGCCGCCGTCGGGCTGGTGCAGGAGGCATTTGCGCAAGGGTATCCGCGCGGCGGCGTGATGCACCTCTTCCCGTCGCTGCGGTCGTTGCGCGACTACCCGCCGTACCAGGAGCTGCTCACACCCAAGGAGTAAGGTGCCGTTCCGGCCTCACTCTGACAGGAAGCGACAATGACATGATGGCACGCTTGTCGGTCGCCGCCGCGACCGCGTTCGTGTTCGCCGCCTGTGGTATGCCCCCTCCACCACGAGCGCCAGCGCCCGCACCACTGAGCGACGCAGTCGAGCCCCAGGCGGTGCTGCGCGCCATGACCACGGTCGCCGACTGGCAGCTGGCGAACCCATCGGCCCATAAGCCGTACGAGTGGCAGGGGGCGCCATTCTGGGTAGGTCTCTACGAGCTCGCGTTGCGGTCGAGCAATCGCCAGAGATACCTCGATGCGATCCGCCGGAATGGCGAAAGCGTCCAGTGGCAGCCGGGCCCGCAACCCTTTCTCGCGGACGACCACGCCGTTACTCAGAGCTACTTTCTTCTCTATAAAGTCGAGCATGATCGCCGCGTGATCGAGCCGGCCCTGGCGCGCTTCGGGGAGATGTTGCAGGCGCCGTTCGCCGAGTCGCTCGAGTTCAGCGACGACAAGACATCGCGCGAATGGGTCTGGTGCGACGCTCTGTTCATGTCTCCGCCGGCCCTCGCGCTTGCCACGAGCGCCACCGGCGACGGTCGTTATGCCGATCTCATGGACCGGCTCTGGTGGAAGACAACGGACTACTTGTACGACAAACAAGAGCGACTGTTCTACCGCGATAGCCGATTCTTTGATCAGCGCGAACGCAACGGTAAAAAGTTGTTCTGGAGTCGAGGGAACGGCTGGGTGCTTGCAGGTCTCGCGCGTGTGCTGCAGTACTTGCCTCCGGACTATGACGGGCGAGGCCGCTTCGTTGCCCTATTCCAGGAGATGGCGCAACGAATCGCTGACTTGCAAGGACCGGATGGCTATTGGCGTGCAAGCTTACTTGATCCAGACAGCCGGCCGAACCCGGAGACCAGCGGGACGGGTTTCTTCACCTACGCGCTTGCGTGGGGCATGAATGAGGGTTTGCTTGGGCGCGAATACGAGCGCGCGGTACGACGCGGATGGTCGGCACTGGTTCGGGCCGTACAGCCAAGCGGCAAGCTCGGCTACGTTCAGCGCGTGGGAGATGCACCCGGCGACACGGGACCAGAGCAGACGGAGATGTACGGCACCGGGGCGTTCCTGCTTGCAGGCAGTGAGATCTTGCGACTGGCTTCCCGGTAGCAACCCCCCATGACCCAGATCGCGTTCGCCGGCGTCGGCGTGGACTTCGGCGCCACGAACCTGTTCTCCGACGTCTCCTTCACGGTCGCGCCCGGCGAACGCTGGGGCATCGTGGGCCGGAACGGCACCGGGAAGACGACCCTGTTCCGGCTGCTGACGGGCGATCTCGAGCCCACTCGCGGGAGCATCGCGCGCGCGCCCGGCCTCCGCGTGTCGCTGCTCGAGCAGCACCGCGACTACGGCGCCGCGACGACGGTGTGGGAAGCGGCCGCCGGCGAGCTCGCCGAGCTGCTGGCGCTGGAACAGTCCCTGGTGGAGCAAGCCGCCAACCTCGCCCACGACTCATCGCCCCGCGCGTTGGCCCGGTACGGCAAAGACTTGGAGCGCTTCGAGCGCGAGGGTGGCTACGCCGTCGCGGCGCGCATCGACGCGGTGTTGCACGGCCTCGAGTTCGATCCCGCCCAGGCCCGCGTCACGCCGCTGTCTGCGCTGAGCGGCGGCGAGCTCGGCCGGCTCGGCCTGGCCCGCCAGCTCATGTCGACCGCCGACGTCTTGCTGCTCGACGAGCCGACGAATCACCTGGATCTCGAGACGACGCGGTGGCTCGAGCAATACCTCGCCGCCAGTGAGCGCACCGTGCTGCTCGTGAGCCATGACCGCGCGTTTCTGTCCGCCACCGTGGATCACGTGCTGCACTTCGAAGGCGGCACCGCCACGCCGTACTCGGCCGGCTACACCGACTTTGTCGCCCAGCGCGCCGAGCGCCGGCTGACGCAGCAGCGTGCGTTCGAGCAGCAGCAACGCACCATCGCGCACGAGAAGGACTATATCGCGCGCAACATCGCCGGACAGAACAGCAAACAGGCCAAGGGTAGGCGCAGGCGTCTCGAGCGCCTGCCCCGGCTGAGCCCGGTCATCGAACCCGACGGCACGATGGCGCTGCGGTTCGAGGTGGCAGAACGGGGCGGTGATCAGGTAGTGACCGCGCAGCACGTGAGCGTGGCGATCGGCGCGCGCACCCTGGTGGAGCGATTCAGCGGGACTTTGGAGCGCACCGGCGTGCTGGGGATAATCGGACGCAACGGGGCGGGGAAGTCCACGCTGCTGCGAGCGCTCCTGGGCGAGCATCCGCTCCACGGCGGCGAGCTCCGGCTCGGCGCGTCCATCACCACCGGGTACTACCGGCAGGATCTTTCACAGGTGCCGCTCGATGGCACGCTCTACGAAGCGATCGCCGCGCTGCGCCCGAAATGGGCGCGCGGTCAGATCCAGGGGCACCTCGGTCGCTTCGGATTTTCGGGCCAGGACGTGCTGCGCCGCGCCAACTCGCTTTCCGGCGGCGAGCGCGCGCGCGTCGCGCTGGCCATGCTGATGCTGTCGGGCGCCAATCTGCTCATCCTGGACGAGCCGACCAACCATCTCGACGTCGAATCCATCGAGGCGCTCGAGGACGCCATCGATGGATACGACGGCACGGTGATCCTCGTCAGCCACGACCGGGCGTTGTTGCGCGCGCTGACGACGCGGATTTGGATCCTGCATGGGCGGCACATGACCGAGTTCGCCGGCGGATACGCGGAGTGGGAGGAAGTAAGCACGGAACGAGCCCACGCCGCCGCGGTCAGCGCCGCCGAGGAGCAAGCGCTGCGGCAGGTGCACGAGCGCCAGCGGGTTTCCCTATCCCCGAAAAGCGATTCGCGCAAAGAGCTGCGCCGCGCGCAGCGCGAGCTCGAGGAGGCGGAGGCCGCGGTCGCGACGCTGGAATCCGAAGTCGCACGCGTGGTAGCGGCGCTCGAGGACCCGGTGCTCTACACGCGTCCCGATGGCGCCGCGACGGCCCGCACGCTCGGCGCACAGCTCGAGACCCTCAAGCGCGACCTCGACGCGGGGCTCGAGCGATGGACGCAGGCCACGGAGCAGGTCGAAATGCGAGCGCAGCGATAGGGCTCATTCAAAGCGGTGGCGAAAGAGTAATCGGTCCATATCTTGCCTTCATGGCTGATCCGTTTCATCGCCTGAAGGACGCCATGGCCGACCGCTACACGCTCGAGCGCGAGCTGGGCGCCGGCGGCATGGCCACCGTATACCTCGCCCACGACCCGCGGCACAATCGCAAAGTCGCCATCAAGGTCATGAACTCGGAGCTCGCGGCGATCATCGGCGCCGCGCGGTTCCTCAAGGAGATGGAAACCACCGCCAACCTCCAACATCCCAACATCCTCCCCCTGTTCGATTCCGGGGAGGTCGATGGCACGGTGTTTTACGTCATGCCGTACGTCCAGGGCGAATCGCTCCGCGGCCGCCTCGCCCGGGAGGTCCAGCTCCCCGTCGCCGACGCGGTCCGGATCGCCGTCGAGATCGCCGGCGCGCTCGATTACGCCCACCGCCATGGCGTAATCCACCGCGACATCAAGCCGGACAACGTGTTGCTCCACGACGGCCGGCCCCTGGTGGCCGACTTCGGCATTGCGCTGGCCTGGAGCCACAGAGACGGCCTGACCCGGATCACCAAGTCGGGCGTGAGTCTCGGCACACCTCACTACATGAGT
>WNFB01006161.1_pt1 | contig 10749 bp, 11 predicted proteins | sample 5400501 | NCBI WGS metagenome assembly WNFB01 (sample SAMN13153341, study PRJNA577476) | soil metagenome | isolation source: 200 cm saprolite under Douglas fir tree site 2 hole 1 | place: USA:California | collected 2015-04-18 | reverse complement strand
GGATCTCGCGCCGGGTGCCCATATCAATGCCATCGGCGCGAATCAGGCGCACAAGCGGGAACTGGATGACGAAGCGGTCGCCAGTGCGGACATTATCGTCGTTGATTCGGTGGAGCAAGCACGCCAGGAAGCCGGTGATTTGATCATTGCGTTTCATGGCGATGAAATCTGCTGGACGGGCGTCAAAAAGCTTTCGGACATTGTCGCCGGCAAGACCACTGGGAGAACCAGCCCCTCGGAAGTTACCTTGTTCAAGTCGAATGGCATCGCCTCTTGGGATCTGGCTGTGGCGATGAAGGTCTATGCGGCGGCGGTCCAAAGAAAGCTTGGCAGGGAATTGCCTTTGTGGAAGGGCGTCGGCGAGACCTAGCCGATGGCCGCACTAGCGGGATCGGGGTATTCTGAGAGCCGCCTCAGCAGCGAGAATGCCAAAGAGGGCCTGGCCGCGTATGTAGAGAAGCGCGACCCCAAGTTCAAGGGCAGGTAAAAAAATCGAAAGGCATAGTAAGCTTGCATTATGCGCACTCTCCCCGACCATCTCCGCAAAGGTATGAAGCTGGTGATCGTCGGTTGCAATCCGAGCGAATCTTCCGTCCGCGTCGGCCATTACTATGCCGGACGGGGCAATGAGTTTTGGCCCGTGCTCTATGAGAGCGGGGTGGTGCCGGAGCCGTTTGATTACCACGATGATAAGCGCGTGATTGAATTCGGTGTCGGCCTTACGGATCTGGTGAAGCGCCCGACCAAAGGGATCGAGGAACTGAAGCGAGAGGATTTTGCCGAGGGACGCATCGTGCTCTCTCAAAAGTTGGAGGAGTTTGCCCCTCGCGTCGTGGCCTTCAACGGCAAGCTTACCTATGAACAATTTGCCCAGCGCAAGTGCAACTACGGCATGCAGAAAGACCTGCTTTATGGCGCGCGCGTTTACGTCCTGCCTTCCACGAGCGGCGCAAATAACAAAAACAAGAGCGAAAAGCTGCGCCACTTTCGAAAGCTCGCCCAGCTCGTGGTGCGCATCGAACGAGAGCGGGAGTCCCGGGGACACCCATAGAGATCTTTATGAGTCATTCTCCACAGACGGTACAACCAGGACCGGTCCTTCTCGAAGGAAAACACGACGGCATCGCCACGCTGGTGATGAATCGCCCCGACCGAATGAATGCGTTGAACAACGAGCTCGCGCTGGCCTTGAACGATGCGCTGGCCCGTATCGCCGAGGATGATACCGTCCGCGTTGTGGTTCTCGCTGGTGCGGGGCGCGCTTTCTGCGCCGGCGGTGACCTCGGATTGATCGGCAAGGGCCGCGCGAGTGGTGTGACAAGTGAATTAGATCCGCTACTCCGCGCCGGCATGCAAGCTGTGCTCAAGATCCGCGTGATGCCTCAGCCGGTGATTGCGGCGGTAAACGGTGCCGCGGCGGGCGCCGGAATGAACATTGCTCTAGCCGCTGACATTCGAATTGCCGCGGAAGAAGCAACTTTTGGCCAGAACTTTGCCAAGGTTGGACTGTTCCCCGATTTCGGCGGCACCTATTTTCTGCCGCAACTGGTTGGGCCCGCGAAAGCAGCCGAGCTTTTTTATACGGGCGATATGATTGACGCGAAAACCGCGCTGCGTCTCGGAATCGTGAATCACGTGGTGCCCGCCGCGCAGTTCGAAGCGGAAGTGAAAAATCTCGCTCAAAAAATTTCACAAGGACCATCGTTGGCGATTCGCGCCGTCAAGAAGACTTTGTTTGCCAGCGAGAAGGAAGCATTGATGGCGGCCTTGGAGCACGAAGTCCAGGAACAAATCCGTTGTTATCTCTCGGAAGACTGCAATGAGGGAATTCGAGCTTTTTTCGAAAAGCGGCAGCCCCAATTCCGGGGCAAATAGTTTTCCGGTTTCGAAAGCTCTGCCAACATGACCACTCGCCAAGAAACCATTCAGCTCCGTCTCGACCATCGCACCGCTTGGATTACGCTCGATCGCCCGCCTCTGAATATTCTTGACATCGCGATGATGCAATCACTCGATGCGGCGCTCGACCGCGCTGTGCCCAAATCGGATTTTGTGATTTTTCAGGGCGCGGGCGTGAAAGCGTTCTGCGCGGGAGCGGACGTCGCCGATCACACTCCGAAACGCGTCGAAAAAATGCTCTCCGCATTTCACGGAGTTTTCCGCCGTTTGGCCGTCGCCGACTGCTTGAAAATTGCCGCCGTCCATGGCTATTGCCTCGGCGGCGGCATGGAACTGGCGGCTTTTTGCGATTTTGTGCTCGCCACGGAATCCGCGCAGTTCGGCCAGCCGGAAATCAAACTGGGCTGTTTCCCGCCGGTTGCCCTGGTGACGTTGCCGCAACGGATTGGAATGCAAGCAGCGGCGCATCTGATTCTCACGGGCCATCAAATCAGCGCTACGGAGGGTTACCGCCTCGGGCTTGTCACGCGTGTAGTTCCCGACCACGAGCTTGCCGCCGCGGTGGACGCGCTGCTCGAAGAACTGCGGGCGTTGAGCCCGAGCGTTCTCCACCTGACGCGAAAAACCTTGATGCAACTTCATTCTGCCGATTTCTTGCAACAGCTCGAAGAAGCCGAACGCGTATACTCGTCGGAACTCATGCAGACACACGACGCACAGGAAGGGATTCGCGCTTTTCTCGAAAAGCGTCAGCCGGTTTGGAAGGCCAAATAATCGCTGTGGAAGACAGAATAAATGGATGAATTGGAGATCACGCCTGCGGAGTTGAAGGCACGACTCAACAGCGGAGAGAAACTGGTGCTCGTGGATGTGCGCGAGCCGTGGGAGCACGAAATCTGCCGGATTGAAGGCGCGAGGCTCGTGCCGCTCGGCGCGCTGGCCGCGAGTCTGAACACCTTGCCCGACGTGGACGAAGTGATTTGCTATTGTCACCACGGCATGCGCAGCCTGGACGCGGCGGCTTGGCTGCGATTTCAAGGTTTCGAGAAAGCGAAGTCCCTGGCGGGAGGGATCGAGCGCTGGTCGGTCGATGTTGATCCGAACGTCCCGAGATATTAAGGGCGATTATTCGTGAAGGAGCGCCGAAGGTTTTTGCGATGACACTGCTGCGCAGGGAGCGCGACGAATGGATGTGAAGACCATTGCTGTAATTGGCGCCGGCACGATGGGACGCGGAATTGCTTACGCTGCCGCGTTCGGCGGATACCAGACGGTGCTCGAAGATGTTTCCCGTCCCGTGTTGGAGCAAGCGCTCTCGTGGATTCGGCAATCGTTTGAGGAAGGAGTTGCGCGCGGGAAGGTGGAAGCCGGCGTCCGCGACAGGGCGCTGTCGCTGATCTCCACGGCTGCGGACGTGAAAGACGCAATTCGTGACGCGGAGCTGATCATTGAAGCGGTTCCGGAAGAGCTGGAGATGAAGCTCGAGCTCTTCACCATTTTCGACAAGTTTGCGAAGACCGGAGCCGTTTTTGCGAGCAATACGTCGTCCCTTTCGATCACCGATTTCACCGACGTGACGGTCTCACGCGATCGCTGCATCGGCATGCACTTCTTCAATCCAGTCCCGAAGATGAAGCTGATCGAACTTGTAAGAACGCCGCATAGTTCCGAAGAAACAGTCGCCATCTGCCGGGAAGTAGCGCGGCGTATGGGCAAGGAAGTTGTAGTCGTGAACGAAGCCCCGGGTTTTATCACCACGCGCATCAACGCGCTGATCGGAAACGAAGCTTTCAACATGCTCGAAGCGGGCATCGCTACTGCCGAAGATATCGACAAAGCGGTGAAATTGGGCTTGAATCACCCGATGGGGCCCTTCGAACTCGGCGATCTCGTCGGCTTGGACGTTCGGCTCAAGATTCTCGAGTACCTGCACAGCACGCTCGGCGAAAAGTACCGCCCCAATGCGCTGCTGCGACGTTACGTCCAGGAAGGCCGCCTGGGCCGGAAAACCGGGCGAGGCGTTTATGAATACGCGCAGCAAAAAGCAGCGGAGAAGAAAGCCTAAATCGCACGAAGAAGAACGGATCGCATCGTCAATGAAACCGCTCGCGGACAGAATCATCATTCAACAAGGCGACCTCACGGAGAAGGATACGGACGCTATCGTCAACGCCGCGAACAACGATTTGATTCTCGGCGGCGGAGTGGCTGGAGCGATCCGCAGGAAAGGCGGAGAGGAGATCCAGCGCGAGTGCGACGAGATCGGCAGCATTCCCGTGGGCTACGCGGCCATCACCACGGGCGGCAAATTGAAGGCGCGGTTCGTGATTCATGCCGCGAGCATGGAACTCGGCGGGAAAACGACGGCCGATTCGCTGCGGAGGTCCACGGCACACTGTCTGAAGATTGCCAACGAGCGAGGCTTGAAGTCCATTGCGTTTCCGGCAGTGGGCACTGGCATCGCTGGATTTCCACTCAACGAATGCGCGGAGATCATGCTGCGGGAAGCGGCGCAGCACCTGCGTGGAGAAACTTCGCTCGAAACGGTACACTTCGTGCTTTTTGACGAAGCCGCGAAAATAGCATTTGAACGGGCATGGAAGCAGATTCAAGCCGAGTCTGTTTCCGGTGCGGCGGGAGCGCCGGGCGCGTGACCCCGCTCGAGGAACTGCTTGCCGAACGGATCCGCCGCTACGGCCTGATTCCGTTCGCTGATTTCATGCGCGAATGCCTGTACCATCCGGTGCACGGCTATTACAGCAAAGTAGAATCCCCGCGCTTCGCGGATTACTACACCAGTGTGGATGTCCACCCGATCTTTGGCCGGCTGCTTTGCCGGCAGTTTGCGGAAATGTGGGAGCACCTCGGACGGCCAAAAGAATTTCTGCTTGTGGAAGCGGGCGCGGGTACTGGCCGGCTCGCCCAGCATATTCTCGATTTTTCGGAAGCCAAGCTCCCGGATTTTTACCACGCACTGCTTTACGTTGCGGTGGAGCGCTCCGCTTTGCGCCGCGAGCAGGCAGCCCTACGATCGCAGCGGCATGCTGCTGCGGGGCATTTCCGAATTTCCGTGGAACTTCCGGCGCAGATCCCCGCAGGCTGCGTCTTCTCGAATGAGCTGATCGATGCGCTGGCCGTGCATCGAATTGTCATGCGAGCCCATGAATTGCAAGAGATTTTCGTGACTTTCCGCGACGGACGATTTGTTGATGCGGTCGCGCCGCTTTCAACTTGCGCGATCAGCGAATATTTTGCGACGCAAGGCGTCACTTTGAAGGAAGGCCAGCATGCGGAAACCGGGCTGGAAGCGTGCGACTGGATTGCCGAAGTGGGCCGGCGAATCGAACGCGGATTTGTGGTGACAATCGATTACGGCCACCGCGCAACGGAGCTGTTCGATGAGCATCACATGCGCGGGACGCTGCTTGCGTATCGCAACCATCGCGTAAGCGAAGATTTCTACGCGTCACCGGGGGAACAGGACCTAACGGCGCACGTCAATTTCACGGCTCTCGAAACCTGGGGGCAGCGATCCGGCCTTGAGACGGTGGGTTTCACTTCGCAAACAGCGTTGTTGCTCGCACTTGGACAAAAGAATGAATTCGTAGATCTCTATGACGAAGGCGAAAGTGAAGCCGAGCAAATCCGAGCGCGGCTGCAACTGAAGACGCTCATCCATCCGGAAGGGATGGGAGAACGGTTTCAGGTCTTGGTGCAGCAAAAGGGCGTTGCAGGAGCACCACTGACAGGCTTAGCTGGGATTTGACACCGGTTGAACCCAAAGGGGACGCAAAACCTTGTCTGTGTGCAGATTGCAAGCCGAGTTCAAGTGATACTTTAAATTCCCACCGGCCAGGTACCCCCATACCCCCCCGGCAGTTTGTATCAATATTAAAACAAAGGACTTACAAATATCGCAATTCGTAAGTTGTTGATTCTAAAGGATGGGCAAGGTTTGCTGCCACTATGGTGGCGCGAACCCAGAAAAGAAAAAGCGGCAGTAAGACTGCCGCATTCCAAAGGCTCGCACTGCTCTACGACAAGAATTATAGCAAATCCGGAAAAGACTGCAAGAGAAATTTATGGGGGTATGTCAAACCTCTTTTAAAATGTCCCCTTTTTTACCTCGATTAAAGTGTCCCCTCGCTCCCAGGGGAGGGGTTTGCTCCAAACAACAGATTGGTGTCTTCCAACGGTGGAACCAGCACGTAGATCGGCAAAGCTGGACGAGAATTGATGGAAAGCGACCGGAGACTCAGCAAGAGCAAGAGTCACCAACACTTAGAGACGTTTCCGAAAATGAGCATGGACCCTGTCGATTTGGCCGGTTCCCGTTCGACATATAGACGAGACAAGGAAAGTCCAGTTCAGGAGGCGGTTATGGCACGGAAACACACACACGCTCGGGGCCTGAAACCAATCGCGGCAGCCGCGCTTGCCGGGCTCGGCATTGCTGTTTTGCTCGGAAGTCTGGATCTGGCCACGGCCCAATTGAGCCACTTTCTCGGCACTGCCGCGTGGGGGATGCTAGGGGTACTGCCCTCTCTCGTCCCGACCGCTCTGCAGGCGCTGCTTGATTACCGAGCGCTCTTTGCACTGCCCCCTGCAGATGCTGATGTCATTCTGGCCCCTGCTCGCCGTTATGGCCAGTGCGGTATAGGCGCGGGGTGGGCGCCTCGGCCTTGGGCCTTTCGTTGTAGGTTAGCCCCTACCACAGCTATGCTAAGCACTTCCATTATCAGAGGGAGAGGAAATGAAAGTCGTACTATTGATTGCACGCATTCTACTTGGCTTGACCTTCTTTGTGTTTGGGCTAAATGGGTTCCTGGGATTCCTTCCGAAACCTCCGTTGCCTGCGGGACTGGCAGGGCAGTTTGTGACGGTACTGTTTCAGTCGCACTATGTTTGGTTTGTCAGCGGAGTTCAGCTTGCGGGCGGTGTACTTTTGCTCGTCAATCGTTATGTGGTGCTCGCGCTCACGCTTCTGGGCCCGGTCATCGTGAACATCCTCCTGTATCACCTTCTTTTGGATCACACCGGTGCGATTGTAGCCGTGGTGGTCGCGCTTTTGTGGGGGTTGCTGGCCTTTCGCTACCGCCAATACTTCTCCGGGCTATTTGTTCCGCGAGCCTGATGAGCAAGACGTCCGGGGAATAATGTGCCTGCGTGTCGATCTGGCTGTTTCTTATCCGACGTTGTAATAGAGCCCTGGTTGAGCCGGTCCAGAGCGGCCGGAAGTCCGAGGTTCTAACCCTAAACCAGAAGGAGACACAACAATGCGATTCATGATAGTGGTCAAGGCCACCAAGGATACAGAGGCGGGCAAACTGCCGGAGGAGAAGATGATTGCCGCAATGGCGACGTACCACGAGGAACTCGTGAAAGCCGGAGTGCTACTCGACGCATCGGGGCTCCAACCAACCTCGAAGGGCTGGCGCGTCAAGTACACAGGAGGAAAGCGCACGGTGATCGACGGGCCGTTCACCGAGGCGAAGGAGCTCATCGCCGGCTACACGATCATCCAGGTGAGGTCGAGGGAAGAGGCTCTTGAGTGGACCAAACGCTTCCCTAATCCCGTGGGCGAAGGAGCGGGAGCCGAAATTGAAGTGCGCCAGTTGTACGAGCTGGACGACTTCGGTCCGAGCGATGCGGTTGAGCGCTTTCGCGATATAGAGGCGCGGAAGAAGTAGGCTTTGGGGCGCCTTGGCGTGCCTGCAAAGAAGGCGTAAGTGTCGTGGAGCACACGATTCGGCGCGCGCGCGCCACGGCCCTGGAGCGGAAAACAGCGCGGGTCAAAAAAAATTGGCTCTGCCTGTCGATTTCGCGGACCGTCGTTCGACGCACAAGTAGAGCCCAGATTCAGCTGTCGAGGCAATCCGGAAACTCGGTTCCCGACCGCAAACGAAAAAGGAGATACAACGATGCGATTCATGATGCTGGTCAAGCACGCTGAAAAACTCTCAGGCCCTCCGCCCAAGGAACTTATGGATGCCCTTACGAACCTCAGCGAAGAGGCCAACAAAAACGGCACGATGGTCGCAAGCGGCGGGCTGGCTCCCACTGCGATGAGCACGCGCGTGCGGCTTTCTGGAGGGCAGATCAAGACGATCGACGGGCCCTTCACCGAGGCCAAGGAAATCGTCGGCGGGTATGCGGTCCTCGAGTTCAAGTCCAAGGAAGAGGCCGTCGATGGAGCGTTGCGCTTCATGGAGCTGCACAAGAAATACTGGCCGGGCTGGGAAGGCGAGACCGAAGTTCGCCAGGTGTTCGGGCCGGAAGATTTCCCTCCGCAGGCATAGAAGCGCGAGCATCCCCGGCAGTCGGAACTATGACAGCCCCCGCGGACATGGCTTGCGCTGCTAGAGCGAAGATGGTGTGATGGGTAGCCGTGACGGCTACCGACACACATCGAGCGATTGACGCAATCTGGAGGATCGAGTCGGCCAGGATCATCGCCGGTCTCACGCGGATTGTGCGCGATGTTGGTCTTGCCGAGGACCTTGCACAGGACGCGCTCGTCGCCGCGCTCGAGCAGTGGCCGGAATCAGGGATCCCCGACAACCCGGGCGCCTGGCTGATGGCCACGGCAAAGCATCGTGCCATCGACCGGCTCCGCCGAGGCAGTCTGGCCGAGCGTAAGCATCAGGAAATCGGGCGCGAGCTCGATGCCCGGCAGGAGACGGCCGTGGAGGAGCTAGAGGCGGCGATCGATGATCCTATTGGCGACGACCTCCTGCGGCTGGTGTTCATCTCCTGTCATCCAGTGCTTACGCCGGAGGCGCGCGTTGCGCTCACGCTGCGGCTGCTCGGTGGTTTAACGACGGACGAGATTGCGCGCGCGTTCCTTGTGGCCGAGCCCACGATCGCCCAGCGCATCGTGCGCGCCAAGCGGACGCTGGCCGAGGCCGGCGTTCCCTTCGAGGTGCCCCGCGGGACGGAGCTTGCTGCGCGCTTGTCCTCCGTGCTGGGAGTGATCTACCTCATTTTTAATGAAGGCTACTCGGCGACGGCCGGCGAGGATTGGCTGAGGCCTGCGCTTTGCGAGGATGCCTTGCGGCTGGGGCGAATCCTGGCGGAACTCGCACCGAACGAGCCGGAGGTGCACGGTCTGGTGGCACTCATGGAAATTCAAGCGTCGCGTTCGCGGGCGCGCGTGGACGCATCGGGAGAGCCCATCCTGCTGCTGGAGCAAAACCGAGGCCAATGGGATCAACTGCTGATTCGCCGGGGATTGGCCGCGCTGGAATGCGCCGAGCGGCTTGACGGGGCGCGTGGGCCGTACACGCTGCAGGCGGCGATCGCCGCGTGCCACGCGCGGGCGCGCACGGCGGAAGAGACGGATTGGACGCGCATCGCAACGCTCTACGGGACACTCGCCCAACTCACGCCTTCCCCCATCGTGGAGCTGAATCGCGCGGTGGCGGTGGCGATGGCGTCCGGTCCACAAGCAGGGCTCGAACTCATCGATTCACTGACCACGGAACCGTCTCTCAAGGCCTACCATCTGTTGCCGAGCGTGCGCGGCGACCTGCTCAAGAAACTGGGCCGCGTGGACGAAGCACGCAGCGAGTTCGAGCGCGCGGCATCGCTCACGCGCAATGCGCGTGAGCAGAAGCTGCTCCTCAAACGCGCCGCTGCATGCGCAGAGGGCTCAGCGTCCGCTTGAGCCAGGGGTCATGACTGAAATTTTGGCCTTTGTCGGGAGTGGAGGGAGGGAGAAGGCTGTTCTCAGGGTGAGGGAGGATTGGGTTTCTTGAGGACGGGCTTATCGCCGGAAGCGGGAGTGGGAAGAGCTGCGGCGGGCTTTGCGGGTTCGGCAGTCGCGGGCGTAGCAACGAGAGTCCCGCCTTCCGAATAGGGCTTTTTCAACAACTGCTCCACCCTTGCTTGTGCTCCGCCCGTGTTGTCGTTAGTCTGCTTGGCCTTGCTGTATTCGTTGACGGCGCGCTCGCGCTGGCCTAGCAAATCGAAAATCTCGCCAAGGTAGAGGTGACTCCAAACCTCGACCCACTTTTCCGAAGGCTCGGGGACCGTTTGCAGGGCCTCGCGGCAGGAGTTCGCAGAGGCTTGATAATTTTTCTGGAAGAAGAAGGCTTCGCACATGCGGAAATTTGCCAGCGGGCGGTTGGGCTGAATGGTGAGCGCGCGCTGATACTGCGCCACGGCGTCGTAAAAGCGGCCTTGCTCGGCCAAGTCTTCACCACGGGCAATGGCAGCGCGAGCGCGCAGTCCTGTGTTGGCTTTCAGAATGACGTTGTTGGGATCGAGCTTGATGCCGAGAGGCTTGGGACGGCCGAAAGTGTCGACTGAAAACTGCGATTCCAAACCAGTCACGTCGATGGTCTTGGTTTCGGGATTGCCTTCGGTGTCGATGCGGATGTCGACGGGCATGTGGAAGGTGTCCAGAGGCTGCTTGATTTTGCCGACAACGCGGAAGCCCTTGGGGGTGCGGTAGACGACGTAGTCGAGCGAAAATTCCGGGATGCCTGTGGAGTTCAACCACTGGGCGAAGAAACTGCGCAGATTGGGGGGCTCCTGCGGGGGCTTGACGGAGGCCTGGGCGCGGCGCTCAATGATATTTTCAAAATCCTCGATGCGCGCGCTCTTTTCCGCGAACTGAAAGTAAAAATCGTGCAACGCCGATTTGAAGGCCACGTCACCCATCATCGCGCGCAGCATGTGAAAGAGCATGGCACCTTTGTTCATCACCACGGAACGATAGTCGGGCGAGTAAGGCGAGAGGCGAGCCGCTTGCGCGACGGGCGCGGCATCCTCATACATCAGCGCGCCCACGGCGAATTCGTCGACGGCCTTGAGGCCCGCTTCTTTGCCGGCATTTTGCTCGGCGTA
>WNFB01006160.1_pt1 | contig 10751 bp, 8 predicted proteins | sample 5400501 | NCBI WGS metagenome assembly WNFB01 (sample SAMN13153341, study PRJNA577476) | soil metagenome | isolation source: 200 cm saprolite under Douglas fir tree site 2 hole 1 | place: USA:California | collected 2015-04-18 | reverse complement strand
CGATCGCGATTGTTGGCGTCAATCACGCCCCTCGAGACTCCTCATATGAAGGCGAGCGGGTCTTTCTGGCCGAGGGCGCTCGCTCGCCTGCAGCGGAGGCCGCGAAGGCAATACAACGGCTAGATGCGGGAGCGCGTCACCACTACGATGAATTCATAGTGCTTCCTTTCAAAGCGACGAATTCTGCTCCCTTTCGTTTCGAGTGGAACGACTTCGACTCGACGGAAAACCTTTATGCCGCACTTCTTGTAAGAACCCTTCGCCTCTACGAAACGCGCTTTCCATAGCTTTGGCGTTGTATTCGGTTATCTGTTACCGAGATATCGCTGCTTGCCTGAAACCCCCTTCCTTCCAGGAGGTACAAAACGGATGAAGAGAATAGTTGGGCTAACGCTGTTGATACTTCTCGGCGCGTGCGCGCCGAGACAGCGATCAACCAGCGACGCGGCGCAACCGCCCTCGAAATATCTAGCGCCGGGCGACCCGGTTCGCGAAGAGATTCTGAAAGAGCTGACTGAATACTATGACCATATGAGCGGCCGCAACTGGAGCGCCTACGCTTCGCATTTCTGGCCGGGGGCCACCATCACGACCGTGTGGCAGCCTGCCGGCGAGCCTGCTCCCAGAGTGCTGATCACGCCGATTCAAGACTTCATCGCGCAAACTCCACAGGGTCCGGATAGCAAGCCGATATTTGAGGAGCGGTTGGTTGATGCTGACGTTCGCGTGAATAGCAATCTCGCGCAGGTGTGGGCGAATTACAAGGCGCGCTTCGGCGGCCTCGGCAAAGTCGATGAGTGGACCGGAATCGATGCGTTTACCTTGATGAAACACGAGGGTCACTGGAAAATTGCAGGACTGACCTTTGCGGCAACCGAGGAGTGAGACCAAATGGCTAATAAGACGGTGCGCACGATCGATTGATGCGATCACTTATTCGCTCCGCGAAGTCTTGCAATCGCTTCGCGGACAGCAGCGGCGTTCTTCGCTTCTGGTTCAGCTTTCAAGAAGCTTTCAAGATCGCGTGCCGCCGCTTCCTTCTCGCCACGAACCTCGTGTATCCGAGCGCGCTGCAGGTAAACAGCGCTCAATCGCTTATCACTGGTCTCCCATGCACGATTCAATTCCTGATCCGCTGTGTTTAGATCGGCGGCCCGCTGCCGCTGGTCGCTTTCTCGAAGCGCAATCTCGATCAGAGTCTGGCCATGGTAGAAGCGCGAGGCCACGTTGTTTGGATTCAGCCGTGTGGCTTCGCGAAAGGCATATTCGGCGATGACGTATTTTCGCTGCTTCATCATCACCAGGCCGAACATATAGAAGACCGCATCCTGACGGTCGTTGATCTGCCGCGCGCGTTCCAGCGCTTCGAGCGCTTCATCGTCCTTGCCCTCACGGAACAACTCCTTACCAAGCGCGAAGTGGGCGTCGAAGTAATCATTAAAACTGGCGATAGCTTCTCGCAGCGCACCCACCGCTTCTTCAGGTTTCCCTTCGCGAAACCGGGCCATCGCCCGCTCGTAAGCAGCACGCGCGTTCTTGGGAACGTCTTGAGCGAAGTTTGTTCCCGGAGCGGAAAGCGTCGTTTCTCTCTTCGGTCTTATCACGACCTCTATGTTGAGCACTTCGGCGAAGTTCATGCGATCGTTTTGGGTGAAGCGAGCCATCTGTACAGCGGGGTCGTATCCCGCGATCATGACCGCTACTTCGTACTCTCCGGGTGCGAGATTCGAAAAGGCGAAGTCCCCATCGTTACGGGTTACGGTCTGTGCGATCATTCCGCCACCGCCGAATCTCAACTCGACTATAGCGTTGTTGACGGTAGTGCCGTCAGGCGAACGGACTTTTCCGCGAAGCGTATTGGTGTTCTGCGCAACCGCCGTCGAATTGACAAGCAACACTAATGCAAGCGCGGGAAGAGGGAGTCGCCATCTCATCGGATTGAAAACCTCCGCCAAATGGAATAGCAGCATTATAAATCAAGAACACACGGGACAGGAACAGGAAGACCGAACCGCCGCATTTGCCTTGTCAGTCATGAATCGCGTTAGTAGCATAGCTGGCGCGAGCTCGAACGGAGGTTCTCGATGTTCTGCCCCAGGTGCGGTGGTGAAGCCGGCAATGCCAGGTTCTGCAGATTGTGTGGCACTAACCTCGCCGTAGTTTCAGACTCGCTTGACGACGGAACGTCTCGGTTACGCACTGTCAACGCAGGCAATCGAATCACGCTGAACATTTTTCATTCGTCTCGTCTCTCGAACCAAAGAGACTTAAACGGGCACACGGCAGTCGGGGTCTTTGGCGGCACTGAAATAGATCTGACCGCCGCGCCGCTCGCGGCTGGTGACACCAGAATTAATTTGGTGTCGGTTTTAGCGGGAACGGAGATTCTAGTTTCGGACGACATCGCTATTCGCATCACCGGAGTTTCAATTTTCGGGGCAGTGAAGGTTCGAGGTCGCCAGCTCGGTAACGGAATCTTCAGTTCGAACGCGTACGAGACGCCCGATTACCCACACGCGACACGGCGCTTGCACATCGAAGCTACATCAATCTTCGGCGGGGTTAATATAAGGACGCCCTAGCAGAAGGGTCAGCGCCGGCAGAATAATCAACGCAATGATCGACTGCTGTTCAGCCTTCAGGCAATGCCACGTCATACTATGACACGGAAGAATCCCGCTCCATTCTTAAGTGGTTATTTGTTTGACAGGGTCAGCTTTCACGAGTATTTTATTGGCCGGGATACGATAGCACTTCTCAAGCAGGGTCAGAAACAGCAACCAGGCCCCTGGCTCCGAATCGAGCGAAGACTGACCTGCTATCAATGTACTCCCATCAAACCGCAGGCTGTATTCAGACGTAGACCCCATTCGTCGGTGACTTCTCAGCTTCGCCCCCTCTAGGGAGGCAGCATGCTAATATCCGGAAAGGTCGGCACGAGGCTGCTGGCGCTTTGCGTTTTGTTCTTCTTTGCCACCGGCGTCCGCGCATCCACCTTCGTTGTACCAACCGACGACGATCTGATAGTCGGAGCGAGAGCCATCGTCAGAGCAAAGGTTCTTTCGATGAGCTGTCAGTTGGACGAATCGAGCGGCCGTATCTTTACCTACGTACGCTTGCGCGTGCGCGAGGTGTTTAAGGGACAAATTACAGACGGCGAAATTGTTATCAAAGAAGAAGGCGGACAGGTTGGCGCCCGCGGCAGCATAGTCTTCGGCACACCTCAGTTCACTGCCGGCGAGAACGTAGTTCTCTATCTGGACACATGGCGCGACGGAAGTCTGCGCGTCTATCAAATGTTCCTCGGCAAATTCTTGATAGTTCAAGACCCGAGAACGGGCGAACGCCTGGTTGTTCGTGACGCGGGCGACAAGAACTCTGCTGTGCTTGGAAACGAAACCCATAGTGCCGGCGTTGCTACAAGCCGCGAGGCATTCCAAGTCTACCGGGAGATGGTGAGGAAAAGACTAAGGATCAATCGCGAACGCTCTCAAGAATTCGATGAGACTTATTACAAGAACAGTCCTATGCTTGCCGTGCCCGCCGAATGCAAACGGGTCAGCGGAGGCGAGCTCGACGCGCAGTTCACTTTCTTAACTTCTCCTCCTCCTCGTTGGTTCGAGCCTGACAGCGGACAGCCGGTTGTCTTCTTCGTCAACCCCGATGGCGCGCCCAATCCGCAAATAATGGATGACATTTCTGCGGCGATGGGCGCGTGGTCGAGCGTGCCAGGCTCCTCGATTCGCGTCATCAATGGCGGCGCGGCCGAGGTCTGCTATCCACGCGATTCCAACAGCATCGTGTTTAGTAACTGTGAGGGACAGTTTTCGCCGACTCCCGGCTGCGCGAGCGCGATCGCGCTGGGAGGCGTAAGCTGGGATTCCAGCCAGACGAGGGTCATAAACGGTACGACTTTTGTCCGGGCAATGATGGGGCATATCTCGTTTAACCCTTATTCAAGCTGTTCCTTTGGAGATCATTGCAGTGTTCAGGAAATAGCCACACACGAGATGGGTCACGCGCTTGGACTCGGCCATTCGCGGATTTCCGATGCCACGATGTTTGGCGTTGCTCACTTCGATGGACGCTGCGCATCGATCCGTCAAGACGATATTGATGCAATCACTTTCGTGTACCCGGCAAGTGGCGGCGGCGGCGGACCCCTAACAGTCGTGACCACGTCGCCTGTGGGGATCGGAACTGCGGGAAGCCCATTTTCGAGGCAGCTCATAGCTTCCGGCGGCGTATCGCCCTACAGTTGGAGTTTGGGTTCAGGCTCGCTGCCGGAGGGTCTGAGCCTCTCAGCAAATGGAATCATCAGCGGTACGCCTGCATCGACTGGAACCTCTGACTTCACCGTCAAAGTAGCCGACGCTCTGAGCGCCTCTGCGCAAAAGTCTCTCTCCATCACTGTGGTCGCACCCCCTTCAGGATATGACTCGCAATTCATATCACAGGACGTACCGGCGACGCTTGACCCCGGACAGTCATTTTTCGCGACGATCAGATGGGTAAACACGAGTTTCAAACCGTGGGCCGCTTCCAACGGGTTCGCGATCGTCTCACGGAACCCGGCTAACAATGTAAGTTGGGGGGGCGACATGGTGCCCTGGATCCATTCCCCCATCGCTCCAGGCGAGCAAATGGATCTTGTGTTCCAGGCGGCAGCGCCCGGCCGTCCGGGGATATACAATTTTCAGTGGCAGTTGTATCAGCAAGGAGTCGGGTTCTTTGGCCAGATGTCTGCGAACGTCAGCATCACGGTAGGCGACCCGGGCGCGCCGCCCGACCCGCTGTCAATAGGCGGGCTTTCATCTCTGACGGCGCTTAAGGGAACATTCTTTACTTATATACTCACCGCGACGGGCGGAACGCCCCCCTACACCTGGCAAGTGGCAACAGGCACGCTTCCTGCGGGGATCGGTTTGAATCCCAACACAGGAGCGCTGACTGGAACGCCAACCGCGGCGGGCACTTCTTCTGTCACAGTGCAGATGACCGACTCAAAATCCCAGATGGCGCTGAAAGGCTTGACGATCACAGTAACTGGTCCACCGCTCGATATAGCAACGTTGGCTCTTCCGACGGCAACGAGGGGGATCAGTTTCAGCCAGCAATTGAACGCAACAGGCGGTAAACCATCTTACTCCTGGGCTGTGACAGCGGGTGCGCTGCCGGGCGGACTCAGCCTTGCTTCGGCGACGGGGATCATATCGGGGACGCCGAATGCCGTAGGGAACTTCGGCTTCACTGTGACCGCAACCGACGCCGAATCGCACACCGCGAGTAAGGCCTTTACCATAACCGTAGTCGCGCCCCCGCTTTCGGCGGCGAGCGTGCCCGCCCTTGACGGGCTCAAAGGGTCATCGTTTGGTTATCAGCTCGCCGCAACTGGAGGGACTCCTCCGTACACGTGGTCGATCACCGCCGGAGCGCTCCCATCCGGTTTGAGTCTCAGTTCGACCGGAGGCTTGATCTCAGGCGTCCCAACCGTCGCCGGTTCGTTTACCTGCGTCGTTACTGTTCACGATCAGGCGTCAGTGAGCGCGACGACATCGGTTCAAATCAAGCTGCTCGATCCGGAAACGATACCGGCAATCACCAGGGCGAAATACAAAGGCGGGAAGAAGCTGATTGTGACCGGAGACAGAATTAACCCTGCAGCGGTGTTGCTGGTGGATGGCAATCAAATGACAGCCACCGTAAGCGAGGGATCGTTTGTCCTGAAGCCGATAGCGCTGGCGCCGGGGCGTCACGAATTGAAGATAGTAAATCCAGGAGGCGTATCTTCGCAGCCTTTCATACTAAACGTCGACTAAATTGGGGGGTGTCGATCGTCGTTGTGCCGGACCGTGCAGGAAGTCAGCTTTCCGCGCACCGATTTCTCGCGTTCAGATAGTAAGCAAGTTAGCACCGAAGTTTGGATCGAACTGGCGTGAGATTTCTCCTTCAAAGACCCGAACAAAGATTTCCACGGTCACGGACGTGGTGGCTTTAAACAAGTGCCCACCGAACGTGTGCATTTCCCGGTCGCCCAGAACCACGTGGCAGTGAGCAATCGGCTCGCCTTCGAGACGAGCCACGTTGCCGAGAAGCGAAACCAACTCCATCGACTCGGGCCCGAACTCGCGCTTGAGGTACTGCTTCTGGTCGAGGTCAAGATAACCTAGAACGACGTCGCGCACTGCTCCTATTCCGGCGAGCGAGGCCATACCTATGCGTTCGAGTTCCGCAACCTTCTTGAGCGAAGTGATGATCTCGTCTCCAACGTCCAAGGCAACGAGAAATCCACTTTCTGTGCGTTTGACTTTCATGATTGGCCATTGGTCATTGGTCATTGGTCATTGGTCACTTGTCATCTTGATCACAATCCGATGACTAATGGCCAATGACTAATGACGTTTCTACGGCAAATAATCATCGCTGCTGCTGTTTCGCTTGCCGCGTTTACGGCCGCCCTGCCCGCCGCCAAGTTGAGCGAACTGATCCGTGCCGTAGCTTCCCAGCCCCGCAAGGGTGAACGAGAACGACCAGGCGCTTTCATTTCGCAGTCCGGCCTTGAAGGTGTTGTAGTTGAACTGCACCCCGCAGCAATCCCATGCGTAGCCGATGTAGCTCCGCGAGTTCATCAGCCGCCCGTTAGACACCTGCGTATCGGTGATGAATCGGTTAGTGAAGTCGTAGCTTACGCGCGCGCCTCCATACAAGCCGCGAAGATCATCGCCAAGCTGCACGGTGGTGCTGACTTGATCTCCTGGAAACGTTCCTGCCTCGAATCCGTTGGGTTGAAGCTTGATATGACGCGAGAGGAAATAGTCGGCCGACACGGAAACCTTGTCCGTCCTCATTCCGCCTCCGACCGTCACATCTCGGACCACTCCGTCATCGCTTCCCAGATCCATCCGCAGATCGGCATACACGGTCGAGAGCGGGCGGTAGCGAGCGGAGACGTTCACAGGCGAGAAGCTGCGAGCGCGGCCGCCGTATGTGAACCCTGACAGGGTGTTTATCGGATAGAACTGATTGCGGCGACCGTCAACCAAGGCCCCACCGAAGTTGCGATCGAAGAAATATTTCTGCGCGACCTTAACGGTCAGAACCTCGTAAGCCTGCGGAGTCGCGTCTTCGTCGCTCGCCAGAGTTTCAGTCGTGGCAGACTGTTCCTTGCTTTTGCGGCTGCCCGAGTTCGTCTCTTGCTGTTGCTGCGAAGCTCGAGTGGGAGAATCTAACTCGACTTGCTGACCGGTGTCGAGTTTAGGTTTCGTGTCGGACGGTTGCCCTTGCCCGGCTTTGTTCGTCTCCTTCTGATCAGGAGTCGAAGTCTCCGCCGTTGCGGGCTCCGTTTTGGCATTTGTCGTTTCGCTCGGCGCCGGTTGCTCGCCAGCCTGGTCTTTCCCTGCCGGCCGAACGGGCTTCATATCCGATGGCACGCGCCGCCTCCTCAAGCGCCTCCGGGTAACGTCAGAAGAAAGCTCTTTGGTGAAGAATCGGTTGACTATCGCGTATTCGAACTCGTTCGTGTTAGCCACCGCGTCGGTGTCGTCGAAGCGCATAATCCTATTGAACTGATCGCCGATGCCGCCGATCAGACGATACGTGATGTAAGGCTCGATAACGTGCTTGAACCGCTCCGAGCCATCGTCATTGATATAGGTCTTCTCGAGCGAGGGCGGACGAATGTCCACCGCAAGCTCGGCGTAGTGACGTGAGATGTCTTTAGGAACGATTGGGTTGAGCGCCTTGCGGTCAAACAGCTTCAGACCGGGCTGAAACTCGACTCGGCTGGGATCGAGTCGAGGATCAGCCGGATCAAGGGTGAACTTGTTGGCATCAAAAAACGGCACGCTCGGATCGACGCTGCTGTTGTAAAAAGTCTCGCGCAGAGCCAGGCTCGGAGTTATCGCGACGCCGGCTACGGTTGCAAGGGGCACAGTGATCTTTGGCTGGAAATCGAATCGCTGAACGGTGGGAGTCGTCAGCACAATATTCGTGTCGACCGCCTCTTCTCTTTTAAGGGCGCCGACGCTCGAGTCGAAGGAAAAATAGATTGGGCTGCCATCGAATATACGGCGCGGATACATCGTCAAATCGATCTCGGGCGCGTGACGAATCTTTACGTCGATGTTCGTCCCGGCGCTCGGCGTTTTAGGGCTGAGGCTGGGAGTGAAGAGCGTCGTCGTTTCGTTGGAAGCCAGAAAGTTAAGACTGAATCCATGTGTGTTGTTGTTCGCATAAAACGTCGATTCGCGTCTCGGGTCAACGACCTGAGCGATGTCGTCAGAGAAGACCTGCCGAAAGGCGAGGCTGGTCACCAATGATACGTTTCCGACTGCAAGCCAGCCGTGTGGCAGGTGCTGCACGCCTTCGCCGATGAAAGCAGTCCCGCCTTGTTTCTCGCCCGCTGCTCCGAACAGCCGGTCCTTCACCGAGAACACACCGAGCCTCAGGTAAGACTTCTCATCGGTCTGCGCCCGGAACTCCGCGCCCATACCGATCCCGCGCCCGGTGTAGACGTCTCCCCGAAACGTAATGTCCGCCGAATCGCCAAGCGTCTGGTAATAAGCGAGCTTGAGCGTCCGTCCTTTTTGATTCGAGGTGCCGGTGCTCGGCAACAAGAATCCCGACTTACGCTCCTTTCGTCCCGCTGGAATCCATGCGTATGGGAACACGAACGCGGGCAGCGTCTTCACTCGAAACACAGCGTTGTGCATGATGACGCGATCGCCCATCTTCAGCTCGGCTCGCCGTGTCTTGAAAGTCCATTTGGGAATCACGTCCTCGCAAGCGGTAACGTCGGCCTCATACAACTGGTAGGTGTCGGGCCCTGTCTTTTCGGCGCGCGCGGCGGTGAAGAAAACGAAATCGCCTGTCTGGGTACGATTCGTGAAGCCGGTCGTATCCCAGAAGGTTCCCTTCTTCGTCGTCCAGTTGATCTCGGCGCGGCGGGCGGTTACTCGCTGGTCGGCGCCCTGGTCGAAGATCACGTTGCCTTCGGCCACCATGTCGCCGGTGGTGCTATTAAAGGTCACGTGATCAGCCTGCAAGCGCATGTCTCCCTGAGTTGCGTTGACGTAGCCTTCGTAGATGAACAGGTCGCCGTTCTTTGATTCCTTGTCGGCTATAACGTCGACCGTTTCGTCGGGCCCGGCGGCACGGACCGGTTTAGCCGTTTCCTTTTCGGGCTCCGCCTGTTTGTTTCGCTGCGCCTTTCGTGCCCGTTTCTGCTTCTTAGTCTCTGAATCCTGCTCGGTCTTTTGATCGTCTCGAGCGTGGATTCTGGCCACTTGATGGGCGAAGACGGTGGCGGAGTTTAGCGAGATCAAAAGAAGCAGCGACAATGTGCCGGATATCGGATGCGGAAAGCGAAGCATTGAGTTAAGGAAACCTCCGCACGGGTGAGACGATACTAGCAGCTAGTTTTGCCAACAGCAATGTCGGCGGACCGGCGTGTCGCTAGCACATGACCGGCGGTTCGGGCGACGCTAGCCGATTTGATCGAATCCTGCTACTCTTGTGCGCTGTTTTGCTGCGAGCAATGCCGCCAGTTTGTGCGTGGATTAATCATTCAATTTTAATACCCAGGTCTAGTGGAGGGAATATGCCTGAATTCAGACCGGAGCTTCGGAAGGATCCTATTAGCGGGCGGTGGGTTATCATTTCATCCGCGCGAGCCGAGCGGCCCGAAGCTCCAGAACCGCGACGTGAAGACGAGACCCCGGAGACTCGAGCGCGCTGTCCGTTCTGTTACGGCAAAGAAGATCAAACTCCGCCGGAGATATTTACGATCCGCAAAAACGGGGAGCCTCCGAACACGCCGGGCTGGCTCACTCGCGTGGTGCCCAACAAGTTTCCGGCCTTCGGAATCTTCCCGGAGATCAAGCTGAGACGGGTTGGAATGTTCCAAATCGCGACTGGCTACGGCGCGCACGAAGTAGCGATCGAATCGCCCGAGCACGAAGTCTATCTCGAGCAGCAGCCGCTGGACCAGATCGCTCGAATCGTCGATACCTGGTGGGAACGACATGTCGATCTCGAGCGTGATCGTAAGCTAAAATACGTCTTGTTATTTAAGAATCACGGCAAGGCTGCCGGAGCTTCGCTGACTCATCCGCACGCTCAGATAATCGCGACGACGGTCATTCCTGACGCGCTGAAGAGCAAGCTGCAACACGCGAAGGAGCACTTCGTGAACGGGGAGGGCTGCATCTGGTGCCGCCAGCTCGATCAAATCTTCTTTCACGAGAACGTAATCTACAACGACGATGGCTCGGTGCTCGTGGAAACTCATCAACGCGATCGCGTTGTAGCCGAGAACGAAAAGTTCATCGCTTATATTCCTTTCGCCGCCCGAATGCCGTACGAGATTCACATACTGCCGAAGAACCATCAGTATTCCTTCATACAGACATCACCCGAAGAACGGCTGGAGCTTTCGAAGATGTTGAAGGTGGTGTTGATGAAGATCTACAAGCTGCTTGGAAACCCGTCCTACAACTTCTACATTCACTCAGCGCCGAATTTGAACATCACTCCGCGAACCGGCGACTACAGCACGATACGCGAGGACTTTCACTGGCACATCGAGATACTGGTTCGGACAACTATATTGGCGGGATTCGAGCAGGGAAGCGGAATCTACATCAACGCATTGAATCCGACCGACGCCGCGCGTTACCTGGCCGAGACGGAAATTGAATGATGAGTGATGAATGATGAACATCCGGCGTTCATCGTTCATCGTTCATCATTCA
>WNFB01006158.1_pt1 | contig 10752 bp, 10 predicted proteins | sample 5400501 | NCBI WGS metagenome assembly WNFB01 (sample SAMN13153341, study PRJNA577476) | soil metagenome | isolation source: 200 cm saprolite under Douglas fir tree site 2 hole 1 | place: USA:California | collected 2015-04-18 | reverse complement strand
CTCAAGCGGCTACCTCTGGTCTCTCGACATTGGCCACTGCCGCGGCGGCCGCATGCCGCAGCTCGGCGGCGCGCGTGCGGCTGGGCAGCAGGCCCTGAGGGCGCAGCAGCATGATGCTGACCAGGATCAGGCCGAAAATTATGAACTTCAGTCTCGACACCTCCTCGCCCAGTCCCGGCCAGCCGTTCGGGTTCGTCTGGTTGAGCGAGCCCAGGCCCAGGGACTGCGCCAGGGCAGCCACCTGGCTTGGGGCATCGGGCAGGAACTTGTAGAGGACGTAGTAGAGGAGGATGCCGCCGATCATCGCGCCGGGGATGTTGCCCATCCCGCCTAACACCACCATGGAGAGGACGGTGATGGAGATGATGAAGCCGAATTGATCCGAGTTCACCACCGAGAGCTTGGCGCCGTAGAATGCGCCGGCGAAGCCGCTGGTGGAAGCGCCGATGGCGAACGCCAGCAGCTTGACGCTGACGGTGTTGACCCCGGTGGCCGCAGCCGCCGTCTCGTCTTCACGCACGGCCATCCAGGCGCGTCCGAGTCGCGACCGTTCGAGGTTGTGGACCAGGAAGACGGACCCGATGATGATGATCACGATCACGACGTAGAAGGCGGTCAGGTTCTGCGACGTGAGCTGGAAGTTGTTGTTGACGGCCAGAGGAAGGCCGGCCCAAGGTCCGTCGAGCCAACCCGGCAGTGTGGGCGGGTCCAGGGCGCTGATTCCGAAGACGCCGCCGGTCCACACGTTGAGGTTGCGGAACACCCTGGGGACGATCTCGCCGAATCCCAGCGTCACGATGGCCAGGTAGTCACCCCGCAGCCGCAGCGTGGGGGCACCCAGCAGGGCGCCGAAAGCAGCTGCCACGAAGAGTCCGATGAAGAGGGCGATCCAGAAGGGGACGTGAAGTGCGTGGTGAATGGGCGTGGTCTGGAGTTCTTGGGAGGCGATGATGGCGTAGGTGTAGGCGCCGATGGCGAAGAAAGCCGCATAGCCGAGGTCGAGGAGGCCGGCGAAACCGACCACCACGTTGAGCCCGATCGCGAGCAGCACGAAGACGCCCGCGTCGGCGGCGATCCCTACCAAAGCGTCGCCGTTGCCGCCGGTGGCGAACTGCGCGATGGCGGGGTACGACAGTGCCCCGATGAGCATCGCCGCGTAGGCGATCGAGTTGGGCTTTCGCGAGTGCCCGCGCACGAAGGCGGCCAGGCGGCTCATTTCTCGGGTACCCGCATGCCAAGCAGGCCTGACGGCCGGAAGACGAGTACCAGGATGAGGATTGCGAAGATCAGGACTTGGGTCCAAGCCGTGTCGAAGTAGCCGTCGCTGAGCTGATAAATGATCCCGATCGCCAAGCCGCCGAGCGCCGCACCTGGGATGTTGCCGATGCCACCGAAGACGGCCGCTGTGAAAGCGACGAGGCCGGCGGTGAAGCCCAGGAACGCGTTCACGGAGCCGAAATACAGCGCGTAGATGATGCCGCCCGCGCCGGCCAGCGACGCACCGATGAAGAAGGTGGCGGCGATGGTCCGGTTGATGTCGATGCCCATGAGCTGAGCCGCGTCACGGTCCTGGGCCGTGGCGCGCATTGCCTTCCCCAGCTTGGAGCCGTTGATGAACACCGTCAGCGCCAATACCAGGACGATCGCCATGGCGACGATGATCACGGCTTTGGCCGCGACCGTGACCCCACCTCCGATGGGTATCTGGTTGGTGGGCAGAAGGTCGGGGTAGTGAATGTTGAAGGGGCCCCGCCACAGGAACATGGCGCCCTCGAGAATCGACGACATCCCGATCGCCGTTATCAGCGGCGCCAGTCGCGGCGCGTTGCGCAGCGGCCGGTAGGCGACGCGCTCGATGGTGACGTTGACCGCGGCGCACAGGACCATGGTGATCAGGAAGACGGGGATGAGTCCTAGGATGAGGGCGAGGCCCTTCGACTGGTCTTCTACCAAACCGAACACGGACAGGAGCGGCAGCGAGATGAAGGCGCCGAGCGTGAACACGTCGCCGTGTGCGAAGTTGATCAGCTCGATGATGCCGTAGACCATGGTGTAGCCCAACGCCACGAGGGCGTAGATCGCTCCGAGGGCGATCCCGAACACCATGATCTGGGCGAAGTAGCCTGGGCCTCGCTCGGCCACCCTCTGTGCGAGCGCTACAAGAGCGACCGCCAGGAGAGCGAGTCCGGCCAGGTTGAGGATGGGCAGCCTCCGAATGGCGCCGGTCGCGCCGCGGAGGCGGACGGCGGTATCGCTCACTGGGGCACTAGTTTGAACACTGGGGCACAAGTTTGAACGAAGAGAGGGGCCTTGCGGCCCCTCTTTTTCGAGAAGTTGTGCGTTGACCCTGCGGCTGGGTTAGCCGCCGAGGCCGAACTGCTTGAGGAAGGTCCAGGTTCCGCCCTTGAGCTGCTGGATTTGCAGGATCGGAGAGGTCGGGTCACCTAGGTTGTTGAGCGTGATGACGCCCGTCAGGCCCTTGAAGTTGGTCGTCTTGGCCATCTGGTCGATCACCTGCTGCCGGGTCGGCTTGTTGCCGCCGTTGGCGTCGATGGCACGACCGATGGCGTCGATGAGGATGGCCGCGCAGTCGTACCCGGCATACGTGTATGCGCCGTAGCATGTGTCCTGCGTGCACGCGGCCTTGTACTTGGCGATGGTGGCCGCGGCGTCAGGATTCTGCGTGGCATCCGACGCGCCCTGGGTGGCATACATCTTGTCGGTGGCCTGATCTCCGGAATCCTTGACGCACTGCGGGTCGCCGATTCCGTCGGGGCCGAGGTAGTAGGTGGTGTTGGGGTCGAAGATGCCCTTGGACTGGGCCCGCGGGAAGCAGCCGAACGAGGCCGAGGTGGCGCCGGCGTAGATGCCCTGGGCGCCGTGGCTCTTGGCTGACTGCAGCCAGGCGTGGAAGTCCGGAGACGCTGTTCCGGAGGTGTCGAAGCCCTTGCGGTCGACCACCTTGCCACCCTTCTTGGCGAACTCGATGGCGAAGTTGTTTGCGACGCCAAGGCCGAAGGCCTCCTGGTCGTCCCAAACCGCGACCGTCGTGAGCTTCAGTGTGTCGAACGCGAAGTCGGCCATGGCCGGACCCTGGAAGGTGTCGGCGGCCGCGATCCGGAAGTAGTTGTTCTTGCCGGCCGGGCAAGGGATCGTGCCGTTGCACGCGGGTCGCAGGGAGGCCGGGTCGAACTTGTTCACTGCCTGGCAGTAGCTCAGTGGCTGGGTCAGGCACTCGTTGGTGTTCGATGGGCTGATCAGGGTCAGACCCGCACGGTTGGCCACCGGGATTTCAGCCGAGGCTACGCCGGAGTTGAATGGGCCGACAACGCCGACGATGTCCTTGTTGGAGATGATGTCGGTGATGTTCTGGGCGCCCTTGGTGGCGTCGTGCTTTCCGTTCACCGCGTCGTCATAGGGCTTGAAGTGAAGCGTGTAGCCCTTGATGGTGCCGATGCTCGTGATCGCGTACATGGCGCCGTTCTGAGCAGGCAGACCGCTGGATGCGTCGGCGCCCGAGACGGGTAGGTCGCTGGCGATCCAGATGTCGCCCTTGGAGCCTCCAGTCGAGGTGGTGCCTCCGCAGGCGAAAGCGACGACGGTCGCAATACAGAGGACTACGAGTCCCCGAGCTCGAACCATATGGTTCCCCCTTGTGTTTGTTGGGAGGCACGAACTAATCCGTCAGGCCGGATGCCTCCCCTCACTCGCCGCCCTCTTCCCAACCAGAGTCGGGGCGAGAGTGCGCCGGCGACGAATGCGGCCACATGGGGTGGCCGAACCACTACTCCGTCCAGAACTATCGACTCCAACGCACCCGCAAGTCAAGTCGCGACTGGTGGCGCGATCTCGACCAATGGGTACGTGCCAGTATTAATACGGTAGTGTCGTGCTGTAATCAACGGCGGCCACCCAGGTCCAGCCGGCGTTGGGGTCGGCGCCGGCGGGCTCGAAGACGGAGATGAGGCGGAGCGTGGTGTCTCCCGCCTCGTCGAAGCCGATGGTGCCGGTGGCGCCCCGGTAAGCCGTGGTCGTCGCCAGCTGGGCGACGACGCTGTCCCGTGCCGGCAGCTTGCCGCCGGCGGCCTTGATGGCGCGATCCAAGGCGTCGTAGAGCACTCCGGTCGCGTCGTAAGCCGTGATCGTGTACGCCCCATAGTCGGCGGCATCCTTGTATTGGGCCTTGAAGGCCGCGATGGCGGGCTGAGCGCTGGCCAGCTGGTCGGCGTACACGCCCGCCACCGTCGCGTAGATGCCGATCGCGTTGTCCCCTGCGTCCCGAACGCAGGCCGGGTCTTCGGCTATGCCGTCACCGCCGAGATACGGCGCCTTCTCGCCGGCGTCGAACACGCTCTTCATCTGGAATCGGATGGCGCAGCCCTGGTTCGCGGTCACCCCGCCGAAATAGATGCCCTGCGCTCCATCCGTCTTGGCCGCTTTTAGAAACGCGACCACGTCTGGGTTGGCAGCGGGATCGAGGTCCAGGTGGAGAACGACGCTGCCGCCGAGCCTTGTGAAGCGCGTGATGAAGCCGTCGGCCAGGGCCTGGCCATAGACCTCGTGGTCTGACAGCACGGCCACCCTCCGAAGATTGAGGTCCTTGTAGCCGAAGTCGGCAGCGGCGGGTCCCTGGAGGTCGTCGGTGGCTGCCAGCCGGAAGAAGTTGTTCCTGGCCGACGGCCTCAGGTCGGTGGGGGCCGGCACGCCGGCGTCCTGGCAGCTGATCTCGCTGCGTGCGGGGTTGAGAGCGGCCGGCAGGAACACAGGCTTCGTCAGGCACGGGTTGCCCGTGGCCGGACTGACCATGGCCATGCCGGCCCGATTCGCGATCGGGATCTCGGCGCGCGCGATGTTGGCGTCAAACGGGCCGACGATGCCGAGAACATGAGGATCGTCGACGAACGCCTGCACGTTTCGAGCCCCAAGCACCGGGCGGTGCCTGCCGTTGACGGCATCGTCCTTGGGGTCCAGCACGACTTGGAATCCGTCGAGGGTGGGATGCTGATGAACGAAAAAACGCACGCCATTCAACGCCGGCACGCCGGCGCGGCCGTCGTCCCCTGTCAAGGGCAGGTCGACCCCAATCTTGATAGTGGTGGATGCGCTCCCATCGCCGGCGCCGCCCGAGCAGCCGGCCACCGACAGCACACCTATCAAGACGATCAGTGCCGCGGCGCGAAAGACCAAGCCCACGCCGGAGATTGTCGCCGTCCGCACCTCCCGGCGGCCTAGCCCGCGTCCTAAGGGAAGCCGTCCCCCCCGCCAGCAGTACTTATACTTTTCGATCCCTCTCAGCCGAAGCCATAGGAGCGCGCCTTTTGAAGACCGAATCCGGTGAGCACCTCAAGCCCCGGTCTCAATACACCGAGGACGCGGTGCAGCTCGCCATCGCCGGCAAATGGGATGAGGCGGTCAAGCTCAACCGCTTCGTGATCGACAACTACGGCGCCGACGAGGAGTCCCAGAACCGGCTCGGCAAGGCGCTCTCCGAGCTCGGACGACTGAAGGACGCCAAGGCGGCCTATGAGGTGGCGCTCAAGCTCAACCCGATGAACTCGATCGCGAAGAAGAATGCCGCGCGCATCAACGCGCTGCTGCATCAGAAGGAAGGGCTGAAGGTCGGCGGCACCAAGGTCGACTTGAATCTCTTCGTCGAGGAGATGGGCAAGACCGTCATCACCACGATTGAGAACGTGGCGGGCGGCGATATCTGCTCCAAGGTCGCCGCGGGCGACGTGGCTGAGCTGAGCATCGATGGTGATGGCATCGTCGTGGAGACAACTCGTGGCGTGCGGCTGGGCCTGCTCGAGGCGAAGCTCGCCCGGCGCCTTACGAAATTGATGCGGGGCGGCAACCGGTACCAGGCCGGGGTCACCGCATGCGAGAACAACGTGGTCAAGCTGATCGTGCGCGAGACCTATCAGGAACCGAAGTTCGCCGGCAAGCCCAGCTTTCCAATGCGGCGTAAGCGGGAGGTCGACTTCCGGCCCTACACCAAGGAGAGCCTGCTCGCCCGCGAGGTCGAGGCCTTCGCTGAGGATGAGGACGAGGAGGTCCTGGCCGAAGGCGCTGTGGTCGAGGACGTCGAGGAGGGCATGCACGCGGTCGAGGATGAGGCCGAGCCGCTCGACTTCGTGGAAGATGGGGAGGCCGACAAGGAGGAAGAGGACGAGGACGAAGATGAATGACCCCGCAGTGGCCCGAGCCCGGAGGTCTCTTCACCGCTAGCTCTGGACCCGGGGTGACACCGCAGCTGGGTGGGGTGCCCGGGTTTCGCGACCTCCTACCGGACGAGGCGGAGGTGCTGCGCGGCGCTCAGGAGTCGCTGCTCGCGGAGATGCGGCGATGGGGCTACCGCCATGTGATCACACCGATGGTCGAGAGCACCGAGGTGCTCGAGCTCGGGCTAGGGGCCGAGCAGAGACGGCGGCTCTTCAAGTTCGTAGACACAAGCGGCGACGTGGTCGCCCTGGTCGGTGAGCGAACAGTCCCGGTGGCTCGCGTCGTGTCGGGAAAGCTGCGCGCCGCGGCACTGCCCCTACGCCTTTGCTACGCGGGCCCCGTCCTCTCCAACGACGAAGGGCGATTCCAAATGCGGCGCGAGACGTATCAGGTCGGAGCCGAGCTGGTCGGTGCCGCTGGGACGGTGGCTGACGCTGAAGTCATCGCCCTGGCTGCGCGCTGCCTCGAGGCGACGGGACTTCGCCGCTACCAGGTCGATGTCGGCCATGCCGAGTTCTTCCAGGGGATCATGGACGCGGTCAAGCTGCCGGACTCCATCAAAGCCGGCGTGCGGGGTGCGCTGGCCGCGCGCGACTTTGTCGCTCTCGAGGAGATCCTGGACCAGACCTCGCTGCGCTCGGCCGAGCACGAGCTGCTTCTTCGATTCCCCGCCTTGCGTGGCGGCCCCGAGATCCTTGCTGCGGCCGCGGGATTGGTCAGCAACCGGCGCTCGGAGCGCGCATTGGGCGAGCTGGCTCGAGTCCGTGAGCTTCTGGTTGCGCATGGGTTGGGCGACGTCGTCAGCTTGGACCTGGGGGCCATCCGCGACTTCGACTACTACACGGGAATCATCTTCGAGGGCTACGGTCCTGACCTTGGCCGGCCGGTCGCGCAGGGTGGCCGGTACGATGGGCTTCTGGCCCGTTTTGGCCGGCCCGCACCCGCGACCGGGTTCGTGGTGCTGCTCGACCTGGTCTCCGAGATGCTCAAGCACGCCGCCCGCCCGCCGGGGCTGCCTCGGATCGACGCGGCGGTCGCCTGGACGGGTACCGGCCTGGAGGCGGCGCTTCGCCTCGGCTCCACTCTGCGCCTGTTTGGAATGCGAGCCGTTGTGGACACCGAGGCTCGGAGCGAAGAAGAGGCGAAGTCTTGGTGGCGGGGCGTGGGCGCGGCCAACCTGATCCGATGCCGGGGCGGGGCGACGGTATCCTGGACCACGCCGGGCCGGCGAACTCGGCGGCTGCCTCCTGAGCAGGTCGCCGCGCGCTTGGCGGGTGCCTTGGGGACCCGCTGATGCCGTCGCGAGGCGGAAGGGAAACAGTGTCGATCGCACTCCCTACAGGGGTGCTGCTGGCGGGCGGGCTGCGCCTTCTGGCGAGTTCCGGACTGGCGCGCCTGAGCGGGCCCGAGCTTGGCCGCAAGCTCCTGGTCGAGCGCAGCGGGCTGCGCGTCATCCTCGTCCGGCCGCTCGACGTGCCGGCCTACGTCGATCAGCGCGCGGCCGACCTTGGCATCGTCGGCAAGGATGTTCTGTGGGAGTCCCCCGGCTCCCACTATGAGCTGGTCGATCTCCGTTTCGGTGCCTGCCAGTTGGTGCTTGCGGTGCCCGAGCAATCGGAGCTTGGGGGGCCCCAGACATGGCCGCCGCTGCTTCGCGTCGCCACCAAGTACCCGCGCACGACAACCTCCTGGTTCGACGGCCACGGCCAGGCTGTCGAGGTGGTGGCCCTGCACGGTTCGGTGGAGCTCGCCCCGCAGGTGGGACTCGTGGACGGCATCGTCGACTTGACCGCGACGGGCAGGACTCTGCGCGAGAACCACCTCCGAGTCACAGCGGTGCTGGGCTCATCCACGGCTCGGCTCATCGCCAACCAGGCCAGCTTGAAGACCCGCACCAATGCAGTGCAGGCGGCTGTCGCTCGCCTGCGCGAGGCCGTGAACGATGCCCACTAAGAGGTTCGACGTGGGCTCTTGGCTCGACTCACCGCTTTCGCGCAGGCGCCTGGACCTGTCTCAGTTCGCCGGCGAGCGGGCTGTGGTGCAGGAGATCTGCGCTCGTGTGGCTGCCGAGGGTGATGATGCCCTGCGCGAGTTCAGTACGCGGTTCGACGGCTGGGCGCCGGGGCCCGCGGAGAGTTTCGAGGTGCCTCGCCCCGAGCTTGCCGCGGCGGCCGCCCGGCTGCCGGGACCAGACCGGGCCGCTCTTGAGTTCGCCGCCCAGCGCATCCGCGACTTCCACAAGATGCAGGCCCCCGTGGAGAGCAGCGGCCTACCGGGCTTGAAGCTGCGAAGCCGCCCAGTGCGGCGAGCCGGGGTATACGCGCCCGGTGGCCGGGCAGCGTATCCATCGACCGTGCTGATGACAGCCATTCCAGCTCGAGTGGCGGGCGTCGCCGAAGTGGTCCTGGCGACACCGCCCCGCGCGGACGGTACTGTCCCCACCGCGATCCTGGCCGCTGCCCACATCGCGGGCGTCGATGCCGTGTACAGGGTGGGTGGCGCGCAGGCGATCGCCGCGCTGGCGTATGGAACCGCCTCGATCACCCGTGTTGACGTGGTTGCGGGTCCGGGCAACATCTACGTCACGCTCGCCAAGCGCGAGGTGTTCGGTGCGGTCGGACTGGATGGCATCGCCGGTCCTACAGAGGTCATGGTCGTGGCGGACGCCGGAGCACGCGCCGATTTCGTCGCAGCGGATCTTGTGGCGCAGCTGGAGCACGATCCGCTGGCATGGGCCGTCCTGGTCACCGATTCGGCGGCGCTGGCGGACCGGGTAGAAGAGGAGATGGAGAGCCTGGTTCGCGGGCTGGAGCGCAGGGACATCGTCCGCGCCGCCAACTGCTGCCTGGTCGTCGCCGATGACCTCGCCCAAGCCATGCAGCTCGTCAACGACTTCGCCCCGGAGCACCTGCTGATCGTCACCGCGGACGCCGGCCGGCTCGCGACTCAGGTCGAGAACGCCGGCGCGGTTTTCGTGGGACCATTCGCCACCGTGCCGCTGGGGGACTACGCGGCGGGACCCAACCACACCCTCCCGACATCAGGCGCGGCTCGTTTTGGCTCTCCGCTCGGAGTCCACACGTACTTGAAGCGTATGAGTGTATTGAGCCTCAACCGCGGAGATTTGGAAATGATGCGAGAAGCCTGCGTACGACTGGCCTCCATGGAAGGCCTGGGCGGGCACGCGCATGCGGTCGAGGTGCGCCTTGAGTAGAGCCGCAGACGTGACTCGCAACACCAAGGAGACGCGCCTTCACGTTCGAGTCGAGCTGGACGGGCGGGGGCGAGTCAAGGTCGCGACCGGGCTCGCATTCCTCGATCACATGGTCGATCAGGTGGCGCGATACGGTGGTTTCGATCTCAACCTTCGCGGGTCTGGTGACCTACATGTTGATACTCACCATCTGGTGGAGGACGCCGGCATCGTGCTCGGCCAGGCGCTGTCGCAGGCGCTCGGGGATCGAGCCGGGATCGCGCGGTTCGGGTCCGCATACGCGCCCCTGGATGAGTCGCTGGCGCGGGTGGTGGTCGACCTGGGCAAACGCGCCTACCTCTCCTACAACGTGCCGCTTCGCGGGCGTATCGGGACTGTCGAATCGGAGGTACTGGAAGAGTTCTGGCGGGCGCTCTCGATCCACCTGGCGGCCACCATCCACGTCGATGTGATCCGAGGTCGCAACCGGCATCACATCGCCGAGTCGACCTTCAAGGCGCTCGGGCTCGCGCTGTGCGGGGCGATGGCTCCCGGCGCTGGTGCAGGCGTGCCGTCCTCCAAGGGATTGCTGTGATCGCCATCGTCGACTACGGGGTGGGCAACCTGAGGTCGGTGGAGCGGGCGCTGCTGCATGTCGGCGCCGACCCGAGGCTGACGGCCGACGGCGACGAGCTCGCGCGAGCCGATGGGATGGTGCTGCCCGGCGTGGGTGCGTTCGCCCCGGCCCTGGACAAGCTCTCCGAGGGAGGCTTGGGCCGTCGCGTCGTCGAGCTGGCCAGCAAAGGCAAGCCGGTCCTCGGCGTGTGCCTGGGCTACCAGCTCCTCTTCGAGGAGTCGATGGAACGTGGCCGCCACCAGGGCCTGGGACTGCTTCCGGGTCGCGTGGTCGAGGTGAAGAGCAGTGAACGTCTGCCTGTGATCGGATGGTGCCGTCTCACCCAGACCGAGGAGTCGGTGTTGTGGCAGGGAATCGCCGACCGCGCCTATTTCTACTTCGTGCACTCGTACACACCCGAGTCGCCGCGCCACGCCATCGCGTCCAGCGAACACTCGCGGGCAGCGGCGTCGGCCAGTCGCAATGTGATGGGCACGCAGTTCCATCCCGAGAAGAGCGGTCCGGACGGGCTGCGGGTGTACGAGAACTTCGTGGCCTTGTGCGGGTGACCGGCTGGAAGAGTGACAGCCAAGCGGATCATTCCCTGCCTTGACGTGACTGACGGCCGCGTGGTCAAAGGCGTCCGCTTCCAGGACCTTCGAGACGCCGGTGATCCTGCGGAGCTCGCCGCTTTCTACGACCGCGAGGGAGCGGACGAGAT
>WNFB01006156.1_pt1 | contig 10752 bp, 10 predicted proteins | sample 5400501 | NCBI WGS metagenome assembly WNFB01 (sample SAMN13153341, study PRJNA577476) | soil metagenome | isolation source: 200 cm saprolite under Douglas fir tree site 2 hole 1 | place: USA:California | collected 2015-04-18 | reverse complement strand
CAGGCCGCGACCGAGCATCCCTGCGCCGCCAGCTGGCGGGCAAGCTCACGGCCCATGCCCGAGCCACCGCCGGTCACCACCGCAAGCTTCCCGGCGAACGAGTCCACGGCCACGATGGTTACCTGCTGCGCCATTGCCCGTCAACGATCCACGGCGCCCGCAGCCCGGCGACCCGCCGGGCTGGGTAGCTCACCGTCGAAACGGCCAGGCGGATCCGGTGCCGCGCTTTGCGGAGCCGTCCGCGCCGGCCGAGACAGCCGGCTCTGCCGTCCTGCCCTGAATTCCCGGTGCGCCCCGTCACACGCGCGCACCACGCTGCCTCAGCCACTCAGATCAGCTCCGGCGGTACCGCAACAATAACAAACCACGCAGCAACTCACGCTGGGTGACCAGCCGGACGGTTGAGCGGAGCGCACATCGCCGCCGCTATGCGCGGGCTGGCGGCACCTCGGCGATCACCAGTTGGGTGTGCAGATCGGGTCGTTCTGCGCCCGAATCTGCATGAGAGGTCGACGCCGCCGGTGAAGCGGCTCGACGCCTGGTCTATGTCGCGGACGTCGGCTCGGTGGCATTCTTGTTCGTCACGAGCAGAGTCGCTTCACGACCGGATCGCGGTGCGGCGGTCTGAGCGCTAGGCTCTCGCGTCCATGAGGATCGGCGTGATGTTGCCGTTCGGGGCGTCGGATGGACCGGGTCGGCTGCCCACCTGGCGGGAGATGCACGCGTTTGCGACCCACGCCGAGGCGATCGGGCTGGATTCGCTTTGGGTCTGCGACCATTTCCTGTCCGGCCCGGCGGGCAGGCCCGCCGAGGCCATCCACGAGGGCTGGACCATCGTGGCCGCACTCGCTGCATCGACCAGCACGATCGAGCTGGGCCAGCTTGTGATGTGTGTATCGTTTCGCAGCCCGGCGCTGCTGGCGAAGATGGCGGTCACCGCCGACGGCGTCAGCGGTGGTCGTCTCGTCTTGGGTCTGGGCGCTGGTTGGTATGACCCGGAGTACCTGGCATTCGGCTTCCCGGCCGACCACCGTGTCGCCCGGTTCGAAGAGGCGCTGCAGATCATCGGACCGCTGCTGCGCGGCGAGCGGCTGACCTTTACCGGCCGCTACCACCAGATCCGCGACGCGGTGCTGCTCCCGCCGCCGGACCGGCCGATCCCGATCCTGGTGGCCGGCAACCGCCCGCGGATGCTGCGGCTGACCGCACGCTACGCCGATGCCTGGAACACCGCCTGGTTCGGGCTGCCCGACAAGTGGCTGGGCCAGCGGCTGGCCGACATGCACGCGGCGCTGCAGGCCGAAAGCCGCGACCCGGCCACGCTGCGCCGCACCGCCGCCTAACTCGGAAACACGAGATCGAGGTTAGAGCTGGGCTGTCCATTCGATGATCAGCCGGCGTCCGGGTCGAGGGCCGAGACTATTTCGGGTTTGAGATGACACGCTCCGCCATGTCGGATCCTCCGTGATCAAGGTGCACGCTTGAAAGGCGAGGATGATGTAAGCAAGGCGTACGGAGGTGGGACCATGACATCCGCCGCGGCGGAAACGCTGGACGAAGCCTACGAGCGGCTGCATTCGACGGGACCCGAGTTCGATGGCTGGCTGTCCAACCATGGCCCGATGGCTGCGGAGGCGATGGTCCGGCACGGCCACAGCGACCAGGTGAGTTCCTGGCTCGACGGGTACATGCGCCGCCTTGACGAGTTCCCGCGGGGGATGGGCGCGATCGGCCCTGATTGGCAGGACGCGCTCGGCGATCCGCGCCGGATCGCGGACTGGACAGCGCTCTTCGGGCGCGAACTCGATGAGCAGCCGTGGCGAGAAGTGCTCAACGTCTGGTGGCCGCGGCTGCTGCCAGGTGTCGTGGCCGCCGCCACCCACGGCGTGATCCGGGTGGGTCATGCCGTCCGCGCGCTGCTGACGGACGGCGATGACGACGTCAGGATCGCCGAGCTAGCGCAGGGGCTCGGCTACTGGGCTGCTCGCTGGCAGACCATTCCGGCCGGCCATCGCGGCGCATCCGCTGCGGCCGCCGCCGGCCGGGCGCACGCGCTGCCGCCGATCGAGGCACTGGCAGCAGTGCCGCGCATCGCCGGGCAGTCGGGCGGCATCGTTGATCGCCTCGGCAGGCTCGGCGGCCTGCCCGGCTGGCCGGCGGCGCTGGCGGGCTTCGGTGTCCCCACTGCACCGGCCGAGGTCAGGACGCGGCTGGCCGACCTGGTCGATGCAGCCACGCGCCGGTACCTGTTCTATGGTCACGGCAACGGCGTCATGCTTGTGCACTCCGCGACGGCGCCCAATGCGGTGCTGCGCACGCTGCCCGCGCTGGATGCCGCGCTGTGGGCGCCGAGCCTGGCCGCGGCGTGGGCCGCGAGCAGCGCGCTGACCGCCGTCTACGCCCCGGCGGAGCCCGGACCGCGGGCTCAGCTGCCTGAGCCGCCTGCCGGACAGGATTCCCGCGAGCAGACGGTCAGGGACACCTTCACGCGCGCGGTGGAGCACGGCGACGAGCACGTGATCAAGTTCGCTGACACCGCCGTCGATGTCTTCGCCCGGACCGGCGACGCCAACGCCATCGCCGCGGCATTGCGCGCGATGGACCTGATCGAGCCCTCATCCGGCAGCCGGACCTGACCCCGCCAGCTCTCTACCGGCCTGGCGCCGCTACCGGCCGGGCGCCGACCAGGGCTGCTGGCTGATGCCGCGCCGGACGGGCTGGACAGTGACGTTCTCCAGCTGCAGCGAGCACACGAGGCCGGCGACGACGGCCTCGCCGTCGATGGCGCCGCAGCTGAACAGGTCGATGGCGATCAGGTCTTCCTCCGGCCAGGTGTGAATGCTGAGGTGCGACTCGGCCAGGATCAGCACCAGAGTGACCGCGTCGTTGGGGAAGGCAACGTGGCTCACCTCAAGGACGTGCCCGTTCCCCGCCTGCACGGCGGCGGTGGCCGCCTCGGTGAGCTTCGCGACGTCGGCGGCCGGCGAGGACGGCGGGACGGTGGCGTCCACGGCATAGAGCATTTTCGGCGTCTGCGCTTCCTGCCGCCGCAGGTCCGCGTACCTGCTCGCCACTCCGTCGCCCGGCATGATGTGGGAGGATACCTTACGGTCTGCCGTCCGGGCAGCGACGAACGCGGCGGCCAGCCGCGGACCGGGAGGCAGCGAACGTCAGCATGGATGTCGACTCCGTCATTGCCGAAGTTGCGTCGGCCGTCGGGCTGGCCGAGGGAGCCCCCGGGGTCAGGGACGTGATCCGGGCGATCGCGCGGGCCGAGCCGGTCGCGGCCCGCGATATCAGCCGGATGGCCGAGCTGCCCGTCCCCATCGTTACCGCCGTCTGCAATGAGCTGCGCAAGCGCGGGGTGGTGGACCGCAGCAGGCCGGTCCGGCTGACTCAGGCGAGCAGGGACATCTTCGCCAGCGGCCAGCGCGGCCTGAACGCCAGGTGCCCGGCCTGCGGCGGCCGCGGGGTCGCCAGCGCCGAGGTCACCAGGGCACTTGAGGGCGCGCTAGAACAGGCGGCCGCCGCGGCGCCGACGGCCAAGCCGGAACTCGATCAGACCCACTGCACCGTCGGCACGAAGATCAGCCGTGTGCTGGCCATGCACGAGGCAGGGGCGCTGGCCGGCACCCGGATCATCATCCTCGGCGACGATGACCTCATCTCCGTCGCGATTGCCAGGTTCGCCGCCCTGACCGGGACACCGCAGGACATCAGGCGGCTGACCGTGGTGGACGCCGACGCCGATGTGCTGTCCTGCATCGCGGCGCACACCGCGGGTACCGGGGTGCCCGCGGAACTCATCAAGCACGATCTCCGCGAGCCGCTGCCGCCCGGCCTGCGCGGCGGCTTCGAGGTGGCATGCACCGACCCGCCGTACACGGTGGCCGGAGCCAGCCTGTTCCTGTCCAGGGCCGTGACGGCCCTCGGCGGGGCGGCCGGCCGGCACGTCTTCTTCTCCTTCGGGGCGCGTAGGCCGGACGAAACGCTCCGCACCCAGGAACTGATCACCGGCATGGGACTGACGGTGCGCGCGATGACGCCGAACTTCAATGAGTACGCCGGCGCCGGCATCCTGGCGGGCACCAGCCACCTGTACCACCTGCGCACGACCGCGGCGCCCGCGCCGCTGATCGCCGGCGACTACCAGGGACCGCTCTACACCGCCGACCTGCGAGCCGCGGCCACCAGGCCATACCGGTGCGCCGGCTGCGGCGCCGTGCACGCGGTCGGGCCCGGCGGCCAGTGGTCCAGGATCGCCAGCCTGCAGTCGGCGGGCTGCCCGGCCTGCGGCGGCATCGTGTTCCGTCCGATGGCGCTGCAGCAGCGATGACCGCGCCAGGTCCGGCCGCCAGCCCGGCGGAGTACATGATCCGCAGCGCCGCGGAGGGTGACCTCGACGCGATCGCGCAGTTCGAGATCGAGATCGCGCGCGTGTCGTTCAGCGACGAGGCGATCACCGATCCGGCCCTGCACAGACGGCGCGTCTCGGGCGGCCTCGGCAAGCCGGGGGAGATCATGCTGGTCGCGGTCTTGGCGCCGGGGCATGGCGCAGCCTCGGCGCCCGGGCCGGCCCGGCCAGCCACTGCGCTGGCGGGGTGGGCCTGGATGTCACCCAGGACCAACTCGCTGACTGGTGCCAGGTACGGCAATTTCCGGTCGCTTGCCGTTGCCGACATCCCGGACCGGAGCCGCGTCGGGGAGCTGCTGCTGGCAGCGGTGCTGCAGGCGGCAGCCGATGCGGGCCTGACCCAGCTGACCGGCAAGGTGCATGCCGGGAACCTGGGCATGCGCGCGCTGTACCGGAAATTCGGCTTCGAGGCGGCGCACCTGACGATGGAGAAACGCCTGCCGCCGGGCGGCCTGGCTCCGTCATGACGCCAGCCAGGCAGCAGGACGCAAGCCCGGCCGGCCGGACGACGATCAAGTGCGTGGCCTGGGACATCGACAACACCCTGCTCGCCGGCACCTTCATCGAGTCGGGCGCGCGGCAGCCGCCTGCCGATCCCGAGATGGTGGCCGTGCTGGCCGCGCTTGGCGAGCGCGGCGTGCTGCACGCCATCGCGAGCAGGAATCCGCCGGCCGCTGCGTCGTACGCGGCGCAGGCGACCGGCGGCCAGTTCGTCGCGGTCGAGTCCGGCTGGGGCAGGAAGTCAGCAGCGATCGGACGCATCCTTGCCGAACTGGACATCGCCGCCGATGCCCTGGCCTTTGTCGACGACGATCCCTACGAGCGGGCCGAGGTGTCCTTCGCCCTGCCGGACGTGCTTGTCCTGTCGCCCGAGGACATGACGGATGCTCTTGACTGGCCGGTGTTCAGCCCGGACGTGGTGACCGACGAGGCCAGGCGGCGCAGCGAGCTTTACCTGGACAAGAGGCGCCGGCAGGAAGCCGAGCGCGAGTTCGGCGGCTCCAGGGATGACTTTCTGCGCTACTGCCGGACCGAGATCTCCATCGTCGCGGCCGCCGAGGCCGACGTGCCGAGGCTGCATGAGCTCTCCGTCCGCACCCGGCAGTTCAACTCGGCCGGGCAGGGTGCGACGGAGGCCGCGCTCCGCGCGATGATCGGCGCGCCGGGGCGGGAAGTTGTTACCGTGCGGCTCAGGGACCGGTTCGGCGATGACGGCATTGTCGGCGGCTGCGTTACCGAGCACGACGCGGACGGCCGCTGGACGGTGCGGCTGCTGATGATGTCGTGCCGGGCGATGGGACGCGGGGTGATCGACGCGCTGCTGGCCTGGCTGATCCGGTCCGCGGCTGACAGCGGCGCAGGCGCGCTTGAGGTGCCGTCGGTGCTGAATGCCAGGAACGTGCCGCTGCGGCTGGCGCTGGCGGCGGCCGGCTTCCGTGCAGCCGATGGTGCGGCGCTGCCGGGGGACCGCGATCTCCCGGCTGCAGGCGGGCAGCGGGTCGTGTTCCGCCGGTCGCTCGACGGGCCGCTGCCGGAGCTGCCCGGCTGGCTGACCCGGCCGGCCGGCCCGGATGAGCCAGGGCAGCCAGGCCCAGCCGGCGGATCCGGGGTGCACCGTGATCCTCGCTGAGCTGCGCCAGATCCTTGCCGATGTGACGCGCCGCCCTGAGCTGCTTGATGCTCGCGCCGATGCGCCGCTGTTCGGCACGGGCATCGGACTGGACTCGCTGGCCGGCACGCTGCTGCTGCGCGAGATCACGCACCGGTATGGCGTCGACGTCGCCGCCGAGGACATCAACCTCGACGCCCTCGTCTCCCTCGCGACGCTGGCCGACTTTATCCTGGCCCGCTCGCCGGGCCGGGCCATGGGAGAGCGAGCTTCCGCACGACGCACTGGTCATGAGCATCCGCAGGATCGCCTGCGCGGGCATGACCGAGACCAGCACCCCGCAGGCCATTAGCAAATCACTCGATCCCTCGGCGCCCGGCGCTAGCGTGCGGCCATGGAAACCACCGCAGGCCCGGCCTGGATTGTCACCTCGGGTGAGCCTGATCCCGCCACGGTCGAGCGGCTGCTGCGCTCGCTGCCGGAGTGGTTCGGCATCGAGTCGGCGGTCGCCGAGTACGTCGAGACGGCGCGGCACCGGCCGGCCTATCTGGCCTGGCCGTCCGTATCAACGGCCGGGCAGGCGGAGCGCCGGCCGGTCGGCGTGCTCCTCGCCACCCGCCATTTTCCGTGCTCAGCCGAGATCCACCTGCTGGCCGCTGACCGCAGCCTGCACCGGCGCGGCATCGGCCGCGCCCTTGTCGAGGCCCTGGTGGCCGACCTGATCCGGGGCGGCGTGGAGTTGCTCCAGGTTAAGACGCTCGGCCCGGCACGCCCCGACGCAGGATACGAGCGCACCCGCCGGTTCTACCGCCGGCTGGGCTTCCAGCCGCTGGAGGAGATCCACGGCCTGTGGCCAGAGAATCCCTGCCTGATCATGGTAAAGGTCCTAGGCCGGCCCGGCGGGCAGCCATTGCACGCTGACTGCCTTTGACGGCTGGCCCCCGGCACGGCTGCCGGGCGGTACGGCAGGATTGCCTTGTGAGCCTGCCGTTCCCTGAGCCCACCGCAGCGGTGCCGTCGCGCGCCGCTGCGTGCCTGGCGCTGCACGTCGATCTGGACGTGGTCGACCCAGCCGAGGTGCCAGGCCTGCGCTATCCCGCGCCGCACGGCGCGAGTTCAGCACAGGTTGCCGGTGCGCTGCACACGCTGCTCGGCACCGGCCGGGTTGCTGCCGTCGGCATAGCCTGCACGTGGCATCCCGGTCACTCGGCGGCCGCGCATATCAGCAGGCGAAGGGCTGCCGCCCACGCTGCTCTCTGCGCTCTCCATCTTGCCAGATCGACGCTCGGTCGTGCCGAAAGCGGGCGTTCGCGTGGCGCACGTAGTACCTCTTGAAGCACTTGCATAGTCCGGTGAGCGTGCGCCGTGGCGCGGCGCTGGTCTGAGCGTTCAAGGCGGTGCCCCGAGGTTGTGCGCGGGGCGCGGCGTGGGCTGCCCGAGGCGTTCCGTGCCGCGGTCCCGGACAAGCGGCTGGTGGCCCTGCGGACCTTCGAGGACGGCGACGCGATCGTGGTCGAGGGTGTGTACTCCGGCACGCAGACCGGTGACCTGGTCGGACCGGGAGGGACGATCCCGCGAGCGGCCGGACGTGCTCCCTGCCCTGCGTCGGCTTCCTCCAGGCGCGCGGCGGCAAGATCGTGTCGTACCGGATCTGCTGGGAAACGCGACGTTCATGGCGCGGCTCGGGGTCATGCCCGGAGCATGAATTGTGCGGAGATCGGGCCGTGGCCTGGCGCTTCGTCGTAATGCCACGGTCTGCCCATCATCGAGGTTAAGTTGGCTCAATAGGCCTCTTGCCGGCTATCCCGGCCGGTGCGAGCATGCCGTTAACAGAACTTCATCGCCTGCGGAGGTGGAAGCAGATAGCACGGCCGCTACGAGGTGTCGCCGCAGCATCCTCTCTGTTCGTCCTGGCGCTTAACCTCAGCCTGGCGCTTCCTGCCGCGGGGGCGACGAACTCTGGTGCCTCCACCTACAGCAAGCCAACCTGGTGGCAGAAATTCCAGACGGTCTCCGCGCCCGGGTTCAAGCCGCTGCCAAGTCCCGGGGCGACGCAGAGCGTCGCGGTGGGCCCCAATGTTGATGTGAGCAACGAGGCGGGGCCGCAGAGCGAGACCTCGATCGCCATCAACCCGTCGGATCAATCCCAGATCGTGGCGGGCTCGAACGAGATCTTCCGCCTGCCCATGCGAGGTTACTTCTCATCCAACGGGGGGTCCAGCTGGGGCGGCGTGGACCTTCCGCTGCCGCCGCCGCTCACCACCAACGGGACCGACTTTGGTTCCGATCCCTCCGTGGCCTGGGACACCCATGGCAATGTGTTCTACGCCTACATCGTGGTGTTCTTCTCCAGCGGGTTCCCCAACGGGGTGGCCATCAACGGCACCGAGATGGCGGTGGCGCGCTCCTCCGACGGCGGGCGGACCTGGAACTCGGCCTTCTTCGCGCTTCAGCCCGGCGAAACGAAGTTCAATGACAAGCCGTACATTGCCGTGGACGACAATCCGTCGAGCCCGCACCGGGACACGGTTTACGTGGCGTGGGACCGTTTCGACGGGAGCGCATCAAGCTTCAACGGGGTTCTGGTCAGCCACTCCACCGACGGCGGGAAGACCTTCTCGGCTCCGGTGTTCGCCAGCAGCACGGCATCAGGCCCGAAGGGTGACATCGGGGCCGATCCTTTCGTCGCGCCCGACGGCACCCTGCATGTCGCCTGGCATGACGTCCAGAACAACGCCATCGTGGAGGCCAGTTCGACCGACGGCGGCAACAGCTTCGGCCCGGCGCACACCATTGCGCCGACCCAGGTGGCATTCGACATCGCGATCCCGGCCATGGCCACCAGGCGCGCCCTGGTGTACCCCGCCTGCGGGGCGGACACCAGCACCGGGCCCAACCGGGGGACGCTGTACTGCTCGTGGATGGACGAGACTGCCGCCAACGGCACCGACGTCTTTGTGTCCCGGTCCGCGAACGGCGGCGCCAGCTGGAGTCCGCGGCTGCGGGTGAACGACGACCCCGCCGGGGTGGCCAACGACCAGTTCAACCAGTGGCTCGCGGTCGACCCGTCCGATGGCTCGGTGAACCTGTCGTGGAACGACACCCGTAACGACCCGGCGCACCTGAGCACGGACATCTTCTACGCGCGCTCGACCGACGGCGGCCTCAGCTTCGCCAAGAACGTGCAGGTCACGACCGCTCCGACCAACGAGACCTGCTGCGGGGCCGACCTCGGCAACCAGTACGGCGACTACGAGGGCATCGCCGCCATGGATGGCTCGATCCACCCCGTGTGGACCGACCGGCGCGCAGCTGTTGCGTCCCTCGATGAGGAAGTCTTTACTGCCACGATTACCGCGCCATAGCGCCCGTGGGCGGCGCCTGGAGGCGAGGGCGCCAGCCGATGCGGCGTGGTGGGCCGGTCTGGCGAGATTCATTCCAGTCCGCGCTGCGCCTGGGAAGGTCCGGCTCTGCGCGCATGCTCGCTGTGGTCGCGCGGATGGTTACGGTGCGGGCCGCCGGAGAGGCGGCGCGGTCACTCGCGGATGGCGGGAGCGGGGCCATGCCCTCGGCTCTGGAGGTCATGCCGGGTGCGCCCGCAGCCGCCAGGAGCGTGAGAGCCACCATGGCTGCAAACAGCCCAGGCCACCAGGCCCCGACATTCGTGACCCATGGCGCACCCGCGATAAGCTTCGCGTTGACCACCAACGGAATCGTGCCAGCCTGCAGGCTCCAGGCGCCGAACGCTCCACAGCCAAGCACCATGCCACCGAAGCCGGCTATCGCTGCCCATGGCCGAATCCGGCGCCTACCGGGACGGCGCTCTGCCGGGCTGAGCCGCAGAAGCCTTCCCCACACCAGTGCCAGGACGGCGGCGAGCGCCAGCTGCGCTGCGCCGAGTATCCCGATGGCGGCTCCCGCCTCACCCGAGTTCTCAAACCCCAGCGGCGCTGTCACCATCGCAACGTGAGTGACGAGGAAGACGACCAGCAGCTCTGCCAGTACACCGGCGAAACCAGCCGCCGCGGCCCGGCGCACCAGGCGCGCGGTGCCCGCCTTGCGTCGTTCACCCACCACACGCCGCACCAGCAGAACAAACGACACGACAGTAAGGACCGCCCCCGCGATGCCGAGCAGCAGCCAGACATGCAGGCTGGTGTAAGACGGAGGCTGCGGGCACCCTCCCCAGCCGCAGGGCTGGCTTTCAATCGCCGCGCGGGCCGTGCCCGCGGCGACCAGCCAGAGGGCGGACACGGCCAGGAACAAGACCAGCGCGGCCCCGCCCGTCGCCGGCGAGTGCCGGATATGCCAAAGCCATGAGTGACCGCTCGCGGGCCGGGGCCGCGAACTCGATGGGTCTCGCATAGCTCCTCCCTCAGGACATGCTACTTCGCACGCCGAAGCTGTCGCTGACAGAAGCCGGCGAGATCATCGAGAGGTGGTAAATCTCCGCGACCGCCAGCCATGACCGCACATAACGAGTTCTCCCGTGCGCGACCCGGCAGTGATACCTGCAGGAAAGGGCGAGTACGGATTCGGCAGGGAGGATGTGGATTGGAGCTTCCGGCCCGGCTTCCCCGGTTTTGAGGTGGTAGGGGCGTAGGGTCGGGGGCCTGGGTCCCGGCCTGACCTCCGATTCGGCTGACGCCGCCTCGGGTTGTCCTGCGAAACGATCTGCCGGCCGGGTCCCAGTTTTTCTGGCACCCACCGGCGGTGCCGGTCTGATCTG
>WNFB01006154.1_pt1 | contig 10755 bp, 7 predicted proteins | sample 5400501 | NCBI WGS metagenome assembly WNFB01 (sample SAMN13153341, study PRJNA577476) | soil metagenome | isolation source: 200 cm saprolite under Douglas fir tree site 2 hole 1 | place: USA:California | collected 2015-04-18 | reverse complement strand
CCCGGAAGAACTCGAGTGGCTATGCCCTCGATGCGTTCACGGCATCGGGCGACGAGCTGGACTTGCTGATCGGCTCCGAGGGCACGCTCGCCATCGTCACCGCGGTCGAGTGGCGGCTCGATCCCCTTCCCCCAAGCGTGGCGGGCGCGGCCCTCGGCTTGCCCGACCTCGCCGCCCTCGGGGAGGCCGTGTCGCACCTCGTCGCGCTCGACCCATCGGCCGTGGAGCTGTTCGACCGCACCTTCCTCGCTCGCGTCCAGCCCTCGGTACCCGGTGCCCTGGCCTGTCTGCTCCTGGTCGAGTTCGAACGGGAGACGGCGCAGGCCGCCCGCGGCGTCGTCGGGGACGCGGTGCGTGGCCTCAGACACTTGACGGCCAGCGTGGACACGGGCTTCGACCGTGCCGGACTGGCGCAACTGTGGGCGGTGCGCCGACTGGCGAGCCCCGCTCTGGCCCGCCTCCCTGAGACGCAGCGATCCCTGCAGGTGGTGGAGGATGGCTGCGTGCCGCTGGCGCGCCTGGGCGACTACGTCGCGGGCCTCTCGAGCGCGGCCCAACGGCGCGGTGTGCCCCTTGTCATTTTTGGTCACGCGGGCGACGGGCACGTGCACGCGAACGCGCTTCCCGACACGACGCACGCGGGGTGGCATGAGACACTGGCGGGGCTGCTCGAGGAGGTGACCGGCCTGCTAGTGCAACTCGGCGGGACGCCGAGCGGGGAGCATGGTGACGGGCGACTGCGCGCCGGTCTGCTGGAGCGGTTCTACGGACCGGCGGTGCTCGCGCAGTTCCGCGACGTGAAGCGCGCGTACGACCCGCGCGGTGTCCTCAACCCTGGTGTTATACTTCCCGCGGCCGATTGGGCGCCGCTCGCCGAGCTGAAGGTGGGCGCCGACGCCGCCGCCATTCCCGAGGACATCGCCGCCCGCTTGCGGGACACCGAGCGGAACGCCGCATGGGGCGTCCCCAAGCTCGAGCTGGCGAAACCCGACACCCCAAACCCGGCACCCGACACCTGATGGAAGTCTTCCGCGAGTCCCGCGTCACCCTTATCGCCCGGCCCCAGTTTCTCGAGCCCACCCACCTGCCGGTGCAGTGGCTCGGCGAGGCCTCCGACGGAGAGCGGCTCGCCGAGTATGCCGGCCGGCTGTGCTATATGAGCCAGCACAACCCGATCCGCCGCACGACTGCCGACTACCTGGAGAACATCAAGAAGCAGGGCCACGGCTCCGTACTGGAGCACTCGGTCTACGTACTGCTGATCGAGGGGATTTCGCGCTCCTGCTCCCACGAGCTCGTGCGGCACCGCGCGGGGTTCGGCTACTCCCAGATCTCGCAGCGCTACGTGGACGAATCGCACGCGGCCTTCGTGGTGCCGCCCGCGATGCTCGGCGACCCCGCGCTCGAGTCGGAGTGGGAGCGCCAGGTCGCCGCGGCGCAAGCCGCCTACGTGAAGGCGGTGGAGGGCTTGATGGAGCGCTACGCCTGGATCCCTGACAAGGTCCACCGGCGCAAGCTGGCGCGCGAGGCGGCGCGCAGCGTGCTCCCCAATGCGACCGAAGCGAAGATCATCGTCTCCGGCAACGCGCGCGCGTGGCGCACGATGCTCGAGCTGCGTTGCGGCGAGGGTGCTGAGCTCGAGATCCGACGCATGGCCGTCGCCGTGCTACGCGTGCTGCAGCGCGAAGCGTCCGCGCTGTTTTCCGACTTCGAGATCTACGTCGCCGATGACAAACGGGAAGCCGCACGCGTAACGTATCACAAGGTGTAGCGTCATCCGTTTTCCATTTTCCGTTTTCGTTTCCGGTTGTCCGTGTCGAGCGATGTCGGATGACGGAAAACGAAAAAAGGAAAACCCATTTTCCCTATTGCGCATTCATCCGGTACGCCATATTCTGATATCGGACAACGTGTTGACGCTGGACGGACCGCCACGTAGAGCGGCCTTTTTTGTAGGAGGTCACCCGAGACCACGATGCGCATCGGTCTCGCCTACAACGAGAAACCGGATCCCGACAGTTCGCTCGACGATCCTGCGAGTACCAGCGACGCGTTCGCCGAGTGGGACGACCCCTCCACCATCGACGCCGTGGAGCAGGCTCTCGGTCTCTTCGGCAGCGTCATCCGACTCGAAGCCGATCCCTTGTTCCCGCAGAAGCTCGCGCTCGCCCGGCCGCAACTCCTTTTCAACATGGCCGAAGGCCTCCACGGCCCGAATCGCGAATCGCACGTCCCCGCGATCTGCGAGTACCTGAACGTTCCCTACACCGCGAGCGACCCGCTCACCCTGTCGCTCACGTTGCACAAGGCGCGCGCCAAGGAGATCCTCGCGTGCCGCGGCGTGCCCACGGCGCGCTTTACACTGGTGAGCGAACTGCGCGAGCTCGCGCGGGTGCGGCTGCGCTACCCGCTGTTCGTGAAGCCGGTGGCGGAGGGGTCGGGGAAAGGCGTATTTGCTAACAACCTCTGCCACACCCGGGCGGAGCTGCGGGAGCGGGTGGCGTTCCTGTTGGCCACCTACCACCAGCCGGTGCTGGTCGAGACCTATCTGCCCGGCCCCGAGTTCACCGTCGCGATCCTCGGCAATGGCCCGGACGCCTACTGCCTCCCGCTGGTCGCGCTGGACTTTCGAGCGCTGCCGGCCGGGGCCGCGCCGGTCTACGGCTACGAAGCGAAGTGGATCTGGGACACGCCCGAGCACCAGCTCGACATCTTCGAGTGCCCCGCGCGCGTCCCCGAGGGCCTCTCCCGCGAGATTGAGCGCGTCGCGCTCGAGGCCTACCACGCCCTCGGCTGCCGCGATTGGTGCCGCGTGGACGTGCGCGTCGACGACGCGGGCGTCCCCAACGTGGTGGAGCTGAACCCGCTCCCCGGTATCATCCCTGACCCGAAGATGAACTCCTGCTTCCCGAAGGCGGCGCGCGCGGCTGGGCTCTCCTACGACGAGCTCATCCAGGAGGTCGTGCGGATCGCGTGGCGGCGGATCACGGGCCGGCCCCTATCCGTGCCGGCGGAGGCGACGGCGTGAGGGTCGTCGTCCTGTACGACCCGGGCGCCGATGATTGGACCGCCGCAGATATCGCCGGAGTAATGAAGGCGGTGGACGACCTCGGCGTCATCTTTGGCGCGATGGGCCACCGTGTTCAGAAAGTCCCCGTCCAGCACGACATGCGATGGTTCCAGGCCTGCCGGCGCGCCGATCTGGTGTTCAATCTCTGCGAGGGAGTACACGGCGTTTCGGAGTGGGAGGAGCACGTGGTGGGGATGCTGGAGTTCGCCGGCATCCCCCACACCGGCTCGGGGCTCTGGACCGTGGCCGCGTGTCGGCGCAAGGCGACCGCGAACGCGATCCTCGAGAAGGCCGGCCTGCCGATCCCGCCCTGGATCCTCGCACACGGCAAGGTCGCCGACGACTTCCCCCTTCCCGCCATCGTCAAGCCGGCGGCCGAGGACGCCAGCGCCGGCCTCGACCGGCAATCCGTCGTGGCCGACCGCAAGATGCTCCGCGCGCGTATCGCCGCGATGACCGAGCAGTTCGAGGAAGTGGTGGTCCAACAGTACGTCCCCGGTCGCGAGTTCAACGTCGGATTTGTGGGAAGCCGCACGCTGCCGATCGCCGAAATCGACTTCACCGCGATGCCCGAGGGGACGTGGCCGATCCTCACCTATGCCGCCAAATGGGACGTCGGATCGGCCGAGGACCTCGGGAGCCGCCCCGTCTGCCCCGCGCAGCTGTCCGAGCGTCTCGCCGTCCGCCTCGTGCGCATCGCCGAAGCGGCGTGGCGGGTGATGCAAGGAACTGGCTACGGGCGAGTCGACCTGCGGGTGGACGACACGGGACGCCCGTGGGTCCTCGAGGTCAACCCGAACCCGGACCTCACGGACGAGGCCGGGCTCTCGCGCATGGCGAAGGCGGCGGGGTGGGAGTACCCGGAGCTGGTGCGACGGATCGCCGAGGTGGCGCTCCGGGACGCCCAGGGAGCCAGGGCTGCGCGTGAGCTGCTCGCTCCGCCCCGTCGCTCGCGCTCAGCGCGCACGGTTTGAAGAGCTGGCGAGAGCTACCGGCGTGTTCGCGCCGGCCGAAACCGCGATCGCGGTGGAGGTCCTGGACGAAGCCCTGGCCGGGGACGAGGACTACCGCATTGTCGGAGCTTACGAGCGCGGCGCCGACATGCTGGTCGGGTTCGCCTGTTGGGGCCCGACGCCTGCCACCGCTGGGACTTGGGACCTGTACTGGATCGCCGTCGACCCAGTCTGGCAGGGCAAGGGCATCGGCAGCGATCTGCTTGAGGAAGTGGAGCGGCGACTCGCGGTGGAGGGCGGCCGGCTCCTGGTGGCGGAGACCTCGTCCCGCGCCGAGTACGCCCCCACGTGGGGCTTTTACGAGCGGCGCGGCTTCCGGCGGGCGGCGGTGGTGCCGGAGTACTACGCGCCCGGTGACGACCTGGTCATCTATCTCAAGGATCTGAGGCATGGAGTCCTGGCAACACCTGCTTCGTAGACGGAGCATCGCGTCACTCGAAGCGCTGGCGGCAAAGTTCGGGCCCGAGCACTTCCCGGAGATCGAGCGGCTGCGGCAGGCCGCCGAGAACTTCGAGTTCCGGATCTCCCCTGCGATGGTCGACCTGATCGAGTCCCCCGAGGATCCGATCTGGCGGCAGTACGTGCCGACGATCCAGGAGCTCGAGGTCCACGATGGGCTCGTGGACTCCTTGGCCGAGGACGCTAACTCACCGGTCCCCAACATCACGCACCGCTACCCCGACCGCGCGCTGTTCCTGATTTCCCCCGTGTGCGCCTCCTACTGCCGCTTCTGCACCCGGCGACGCAAGGTGGGGGATCCAGAAAAGATCCCGCTCTCGCAGCTCGAGTCAGCGTTCCGCTACCTTGAGGAGCACACCGAGATCCGCGACGTGATCATGTCGGGCGGCGACCCGCTGCTGCTCTCCGACAGGCGGATCGACGAGATCTGCAAGCGGCTGCGGTCGATCAAGCATCTTGAGATCCTCCGCATCGGCAGCCGCGTCCCCTGTCACCTGCCGGAGCGCATCACCCCGGAGCTGTGCGGGATCCTGAAGACGTATCACCCCTTGTACATCAACACGCACTTCAACCACCCGCGCGAGCTGACGCCCGCCGCGGTGAGCGCGCTCGGCCGCCTGGCCGACGCGGGAATCCCGCTCGGCTGCCAGACCGTGCTGCTCAAGGGCGTAAACGACGACGTGGAGGTCATGAAGGAGCTGATGCAGAAGCTGCTCGCTGCCCGGGTGCGGCCCTACTACATCTACATGTGCGACCAGGTGGCAGGGGCAGAGCACTTCCGTACCACGATTGAGAAGGGGCTGGAGATCATCCAGGGGCTGCGGGGCTGGACCAGCGGGCTCGCCGTGCCGCACTTCGTGATCGACGCCCCGGGCGGCGGCGGCAAAATTCCACTGCTACCCCAGTACGTCGAGGCGATCTCCGACGACGAAGTGGTACTGCGCAACTACGCGGGCAAACGGTACGTGTACAAACAGCCGGCAGCGGAGCCCATTTTGGTCGGATAACCGTATGGCCGGACCGTCGGATCGAACGGGCGCCCTTGGCGGCGCCCTTTCGGTTTTTCCAGGGGTAGCCCTTTCGCCTCCGGCGTCGTTTTCGAGCTGACGCATGACCTGGGACCCGCAGACGTTCGAGGAGGGCTTCCGGGACCGCTACCCGGCGCTCGTGCGGTTCCTGCACGGGCTCACCGGGACCGGGCGGCGGGGGAAGACGTGGCGCAAGAGGCCTTTCATCAGGCTCGTTTCGAGCGTGCCCATCCGCACGACCGTAGAGTCGTTCCCGCTGGAGCGTGCGAATGAGGCGCTGGCGCGGCTCCGCGGGGGGAGTCTCCGGGGAGCGCCGGTCCTGGCCGTGGCAGCGCCTTGACGAATGCAGCCCGGCCTGTATTTTTATAAGGTAGGACGCATACAAATACACCGCCACGGGAGAGGGTGATTCAGGCATGCCGGTGCACTGCTACCTCATCCAGCTGCAGCTGAATACCCTCGCGCTCGTCCCAGGGAGCGCCGGAGCGGCCTAGCGTGCAGCAACCCCTGCCACCGCCCTCCGAGCCCGCTCCCTCCCCCGAGCGGGCTTTTCGTTACCCCCCTCGTCCGGGGTCCGAAGCCGTGCTCCCACCCTGGCGGGAGCAAGACGCGTGCGGCGTCGGGTTCGTGGCCCAGGCCACCGGCGAGCCCTCCCATGAGGTCCTGCAAATGGCCCTCACGGCCCTCGCCCGCCTGGCCCATCGCGGCGCCGCCTCGAACGACCACTCGGGAGATGGCGCCGGCGTCCTGACCCAGATCCCGCGCCGGCTCCTAGCGGGCGCCGGCTCGGGCCGGCGGCTCGCGCTCGGCATGTTCTTTCTTCCCCAGGAGGACCCGGAGCTGGGACGCGCGGTCGCCTTGATCGAGCGCACGCTCCAGGAGCTCCAGCTGCCGGTCCTGGGCTGGCGCGACGTCCCAGTGGATCCGACCGCCCTCGGGCCGCTCGCCCGCGCCACTCGACCCACCGTGCGGCAGGCGTTCGTGGCAGTGCCCCTGCTCCTCGGCAAGGAATCGTGCGAGCGCCGCCTCTACCTCGCCCGTCGCATCATTGAGCGACGCGCCGCCCAAGCGGGGCTCACTTCGGTCTTCACCTGCTCGCTCTCCCGCCGGACCGTCGTCTACAAAGCGCTGCTGACGGGCACCGAGCTACCGGCGTTTTACCCTGACCTGCGCTCCGCCCTGTTCGAAACGGCGATCGCCGTCTTCCACCAGCGCTATTCGACCAACACGCTGCCGAGCTGGCCGCTGGCGCAGCCGTTCCGTCTTCTAGCCCATAACGGCGAAATCAACACGCTGTGGGGCAACCGCAACGCGATGCGCGCCCGCGAGCCGGCGCTCGAGTCTCCCGTGTGGGGACGGGACATCGAGCACCTGCGCCCCGTGCTCTGGCCGGACGGCAGTGACTCGGCGAGCCTCGACAACGCTCTGGAGCTCCTGGTCCGCTCGGGCCGCGACCCGGCGCATGCGCTGATGATGCTCCTGCCACAGGCGTGGGAAGGCGTGGCGGACATGGACCCCGCCCTGCGGAGCTTCTATGAGTTCCACGCCTGCTTGGTGGAGCCATGGGATGGCCCGGCGGCCCTGGCGTTCACCGACGGAGTGATCGCTGGTGCCGCGCTAGACCGCAACGGGCTCCGGCCCTGCCGCTACAAGGTGACCCGCGATCACCTGGTGGTCGCATGCTCCGAAGTCGGAGTGGCTGACCTCGATCCGGCGGACGTGGTCGAGAGCAGCCGCCTGGGCCCCGGGGACCTGCTAATCGTGGATACCGCCCGCGGCTCGATCCTTCGCAGCGCGGAAGCCAAGCGCGCCGTCGCTCGACGGCGGCCCTACAGTCGTTGGGTGGCTCGCCGTGTCCACCCCCTTGGCGCCAGCCCCGCCTCCCAAGTCCCACCCCCCAAGGCCTCCGCTGCGGAGCTGTGCCCCCGGCAACGAGCGTTCGGGTACACGTTCGAGGACCTTCGCTATGTCCTCACGCCGATGGCCGCTGGAGGTCAGGACGCGATTTGGAGCATGGGCGACGACACACCGATCGCCCCGCTTTCCCGGGTGTCGCAGACTCTCTACGCCTACTTCCGCCAGCGATTCGCTCAGGTCACGAACCCCGCGATCGATCCGCTTCGCGAGTCCCGCGTCATGTCGCTGCGGATGTACCTCGGGCCGCGCGGCTCACTCCTCACCCCGCACCCTCCGAAGGGCCGGCGGCCGCTGGTGCGTCTCGAGCATCCGATCCTCCGCGACGAGGAGCTGACCACCTTGCGCGACGCCTCCGAGCTCGAGGCTGTCTCCCTCGACGCGGCCTGGGATCCCGCCTCCGGCACCGCTGGGCTCTCGAGCGCGCTCGATGACCTGTGCGATCAGGCGGCGCGCGCCGTAGGTCCCGGGAGGATGGGAGCCGCGACGCTGCTGATCGTCAGTGACCGAACGGCAGACGCGCGGCGGGCCCCGATCCCGATGCTGCTAGCGATCGGCGCCGTCCACCAGCGGCTGCTGCGCGACGGGCTCCGGACCCGCGTCGGACTGGTAGCCGACGCGGGTGACGCCTGGGACGTGCACCACTGCGCGGCGCTGTTCGGCTACGGGGCCGAGGCGGTGTGTCCGTGGCTGGCGATGGAGTCGGCCCGGGTCCTGGAAACCGGGCCGGAAACGCATTCGTCTTGCGAACAGCTCCGCTCTGCCCTCGAGCAGGGGCTGCGCAAGGTTCTATCCAAGATGGGAATCTCTACGCTCCAGTCGTACACCGGGGCGCAGGTGTTCGAGGCGTTGGGGCTCGGCGCCGCCGTGATCGAGCGTTGCTTCTCCGGCACGACGTCAGCGATCGGCGGGATCGGATTCGAGGAGATCGCGGCGGATGTGCTGGAGCGTCACCGCGCGGCCTACGGTGAGGACGCCGGGCTGCCCGATCACGGCCGGGTGCGCTACCGCCGGGACGGCGAAGACCATGGCTGGGCGCCGCCGCTCGTGCGAGCGCTGCAAGACGCTTTGCGCCCCGATCCCCCCTCCCCCCCCGGCACAGGCTATGAGGCGTTCCGCCAGCGGGTGCAGGCGCGGCGCGCCGCGGGCCCGCGCGACCTCCTCGAGTTCCGCCCGGGACAACCGGTGCCCCTAGAATCGGTGGAGCCCGTTGAGACGATCCGCCGTCGTTTCATCTCCAGCGCCATGTCCCTGGGCGCCCTCTCCCCGGAGGCCCATGCGACCCTGGCCATCGGGATGAACCGCATGGGCGCGCGGTCGAATACCGGAGAGGGTGGCGAAGACCCGGCGACCTACACGCCGCTTCCGGGCGGCGACCGCGCCGACAATCAGATCAAACAGGTGGCCTCGGGTCGGTTCGGCGTCACGACGGAGTACTTGGTGCGCGCGGCGGAGCTCGAGATCAAGATCGCGCAGGGCTCGAAGCCGGGCGAGGGAGGCCAACTCCCCGGTCACAAAGTCACCGACCTCATCGCGCGGCTGCGGCACGCGGTCGTGGGGATCCCGCTGATCTCGCCGCCTCCGCATCACGACATCTACTCGATCGAGGATCTCGCCCAGCTGATCCACGATCTCAAACAGGTTAATCCGACGGCGCGGGTGGGCGTGAAGCTCGTCGCAGAGGCGGGCGTCGGGACCGTGGCAGCCGGGGTGGCCAAGGCCTACGCAGACTACGTGCTGGTGTCGGGCCACAACGGCGGCACCGGTGCCTCGCCGCTCTCCTCCATCAAGCACGCAGGCTCGCCCTGGGAGGTGGGCCTGGCGGAGACCCAGGCAGTCCTGCTTCACAACGGGCTGCGTGAGCGCATCGAGGTGCGCGTGGACGGTGGACTACGTACCGGGCGCGACGTAGTGATGGCCGCCGTGCTCGGCGCCGAGGCGTTCGGGTTCGGCACATCGGCGGTCGTTGCGCTGGGATGCGCGATGGCGCGGCAATGCCACCTGAACACCTGTCCGACGGGCATCGCGACCCAGCGCCCGGAACTGCGCCGCAAATTCCGCGGCACGCCGGAGCAGGTCATCGCGTATTTCACTCTCGTCGCCGCGGAGGTCCGGGAGATCCTGGCGACCTTGGGATACCGGCGCCTCGACGACATCATCGGGCGGGTCGAGCTATTGCAGCGAGTCGAGCGGCCCGAGACTCCCCGGGCCCAGCTGCTGGACCTCGCCCTGATGCTGACCCCGCCTGCTGACCAGCATCGTCCGCGGCGCCATAGCGTAAGGCGCAACGAGCGGCCGGGCATCGTCTCGCTCGACGCAGAAATCCAGGGACCGCTAGAAGAGGCGCTCACGCGCGGGGAGCCGTTCACGGGGTCGTATGGGATCGGCAACCATCACCTCGCCGTCGGCGCCCGCATCGCAGGGTCGCTCGCCCGCCGCTACGGCGGCGGCGGACCCCCCGCTCCGGTGCGGCTGCGCTTTCGCGGGAGCGCGGGCCAAAGCTTTGGCGCGTTCACCCTCCCGCACATGCATCTGCATCTCGAGGGCGAGGCCAACGATCACGTGGGCAAAGGCCTGTGTGGCGGCGAGTTGGCCATCCGGCCGTTCCGCGCCGCCGCCTACACGTACGGCGCTGAGCCGCCCGTCATCCTGGGGAACACCGCTCTGTACGGCGCCACCAGCGGCCGGCTCTTCGCCGCGGGCGGCGCAGGAGACCGGTTTGCGGTCCGGAACTCAGGCGCCGACGCGGTGGTCGAGGGAGTGGGCGATCATTGCTGTGAATACATGACTGGGGGCGTCGTCGTCGTGCTCGGCCCGGTGGGTCGGAACTTCGGCGCAGGAATGTCGAACGGCGTCGCGTACGTGCTGGACGAGAGCGGCGTGTTCTCCTCCCGCTGCAACCTCGAGTTGGTCGAGATCACCGTGCCCACTCGGGAAGACGCACGTCAGCTGGCAGCGCTGCTCCGGCGCCACCGCCAGGAGACAGGCAGTCTACGCGCCCTGGCGGTGCTGCGGCATTGGCCGCACTACCGCGAGCTCTTCCGGAAGGTGGCACCGCGGGCCCCAACGTCCGAACCCGTGGTGTTGAGCGGCGACGAGCAAACGGGAGTCGGCACGGCGGAGACCCGCGTCTAGAGATCTGGCGATCCGCGTCGCCCGCACATTCCGCAGCGGATGAATCGGTTGTAGAGTTCTGCGCATGGCCAGCCGAGCTCCCGCGCTCGCGAAGTTCACCGTCGCCCTCGTGCAGATGAGCATGGTCGCCGACCCA
>WNFB01006153.1_pt1 | contig 10757 bp, 8 predicted proteins | sample 5400501 | NCBI WGS metagenome assembly WNFB01 (sample SAMN13153341, study PRJNA577476) | soil metagenome | isolation source: 200 cm saprolite under Douglas fir tree site 2 hole 1 | place: USA:California | collected 2015-04-18 | reverse complement strand
TCCGATGTCTCCGGGACGGAAGCCCTGACGCGCGGCGGCGCAATATCGCGCAGCGCATATCCGGTTTGCATGACGATCCCCTATTAACCAGCCCTTAAGGAACTGGATAGCAAACGCCTGTTGCTTGAATGTTACGTGGAAGCGGAAAAATGGTTTCGTCACCGGGGTGGATTATTTCGTCGCGAGGTGTTGCCACGAAACACAGGGTATCAAAATACCTCAAAGATGTCGTCCGGGGGGCCGTTGGGCTCAATCCAACGACGGGGTCTCGCCGGTGGGTGAAAACAAATAGCCGCCGCCGCGCACCGTACGGATGACCGACGGGTGGGCCGGATCGGGCTCGATTTTCCGGCGGATTCGCATGATCCGCAGATCGATCGCCCGGTCGAATGCTTCCGCATCCCGGGCATTGGCGAGCTCGAGCAAGCGTTCTCGCGACAAGACCCTTTTGGGATTGGCCGCAAACACCTTGAGCAGCCCGTATTCCGAGGCGGTGAGCGGGTGCTCGTTTCCCTCCTCGTCGCGCAGCGCCTGGGCGTCCTGATCGAGCCATTTGGTCCCGAATCGCACCAGCGCGCGGTCGGGCGCCGGCGGGGCGGCCGCCGGCTGAGCGACCGGCGGCTGGCCGGCCGCGCTTCGCCGCAGCACTGAGCGAATGCGCGCCAGGAGCTCGCGCAATTCGCACGGCTTGGCCAGATAATCGTCGGCGCCGAGCTCGAGCCCGACCACCCGATCGATCGCGCTCGCCGTGGCGGTGAGCATGATGATCGGCACGCTGGTGCGCCGCTTGAGATCGCGGATGATCGAAAGGCCGTCCTCCTCGGGCATGTTGAGATCGAGCACGATCAGGTCGGGCATTTGCTCGGCGATGGCCTTGCGCAGACTGGCGCCGCCGTCGCACAGCGCGACGGTGAACCCGTGCATGCGCAGATAGTCGCCGACCATTTCACGGGCCGGCAATTCGTCATCGACGACGGCGATGTGCGGCTGCGTCTGGCTCATGTCCCCGGCAACGTCATCCGGAACGTCGCACCCTGTCCAGGACCGGCGCTTTCGACCGTGATCTGCCCGCCGTGGAGATCGACGATCCGCTTGACGATCGAAAGGCCCAGTCCGGTCGAAGTCTCGCCCGCCGTCGGCTTCGCCGACAGCCGCTGGAAGCGGCCGAACAGCCGGGAGATATCCTCCGGCGATAAGCCAGCTCCCTGATCCCTGATCTCGACCACTATACCGTCCGCGCCCCGCCCCACCAAGAGGTCGATCGCGCCGCCGATCGGGCTGTACTTGATGGCGTTGCTCACCAGGTTGTCGATCGCCTCGCGGATGCGGTCCGCATCGCACATGGCGGTGTGATCGGGCGGGGCGGAAACCGCGATGATCTGTTCCTTCCTCGAGGCGAGCGGCCGGTTCGCGTCCACCACTTCCTCGACCAGGCTGGCGAGATCGACGGCCTCGCGCCGGATCGTGATGTCGAGCGCGTCGGCCATCGCGTCGGAGACGAGATCGTCGACCATTTCGGTGAGCCGGTTGGCGGCGTTGCGGATATTGGCGAGCTGCGCCTGCATGTTGTCGTCGAGCGCGCCGGCGCCGGCGATCATTTCCTTCAATATTTCGGTGCGGCCGAGAATCACGCCCAACGGGTTCTTCAGATCGTGGGCGACGGTGCCGAGGATCTCGCTCTTGAAGGTATTGGCTTGCCGTAGCCGCGCCCACTGCGCGGCCAGCCGCCGGTTGGCCGCGGTCAAGTCCTGGGTCCGCTGCGCAACGCGTTCCTCGAGGCCGGCGTTCGCCGCCTGCAGCTGCTCGTACAGAATGACGTTGTCGAAGGCGATCGAGAGCCGGCTGCAGAATATCTCGACCAGCGCCCGGTCGGTGTCGGAGAGGTGACGCGCCGCTTCGAGCACGACGACCACTTCGCGGCCGCTCAGCGTCTTGATGTAGAGCACCGAGCGCCGCGCCGAAAACTCGTGCCGGCGGCGCGCGAATGCCTCCTCGACCAGCTTGCGCAGGTCCTTCTCGAGTATCTCCGAGACGGCGGTCCCGATGAAGCGGCTGTAGCATCCCGAGCCGGCCAGCACCGAGAAGGTCTCGTGCGCGTTTTGCCCCTCGCGCAACACCAAAATTCCAGCGCAGTGGGCATTGAGCAACGACGCGATCTGGGTGAGGACGCCCTCGGCCAGCCGCTGCATCGACTTGAAATCGAACAAGGTCGACGCCGCCTCGATGATGATTTCGAGCCCGCGGCGGGTCTCGACCATGCGCTGCAGTTGTTCATGGCTTCGCAATGCGGCCGTCAACGACGTGAACAGCTTGTCGGCGGTGAGCTCGGTCTTCGCCTTGTAGTCGTTGATGTCGTAATCGACGATGACGCGCCGTTCCGGCGCCTGCCCCGGCTGGCCGGTGCGCAGGATGATGCGGACGGTCTCGTTCTTGAGATCGTTGCGGATGAACTGGACGAGGTCCAAGCCGGCGGCGTCGGACTCCATGATCACGTCGAGCAGCACGACCGCCACGTCGGGGTGCTTGCGCATGAGCTCGCGGCCCTCGGCCGCCGAATAGGCCGAGATGATTTCCAGCCCTTGGCCGTTGAGCTTGTAGTCGGCGAGCGCGAAACGCGTGCCGTCGTGCACCGCCGGCTCGTCGTCGATCACCGCGATCTTCCAGCGCTGGCCTTCCTCGGGCGGCGGCTCGCCGCCTCGATCATCGATCAGGTGGACGATGTCGTCATCAGCCATGCGCTTTGTCCATTGCTTGTGCCGGCTGCATCGGGGGCGATTCGCCCGGCGCGACCCGCGGTACCATGATGCGGAATCTCGTGCCCCAGCCGAGCTTCGACTCGAAGGTCAACCGGCCGCCGAGTTGCTGGGTGACGAGATTGAAGATGATGTGGAGTCCGAGGCCGGTGCCGCCCTCGTTCCGGCGCGTGGTGAAAAACGGATCGAGCGCGCGGCGCTGGATCTCCTCGCTCATTCCCACGCCGTCGTCGGAGACGAAGACGTCGACGCTGTCCCCGGCACCCTGCCGAGCCTCGATGATGACGTGTCCGGCCCGGCCGTCGGGGAAAGCATGGATGACGCTGTTGAGGAACAGGTTGGTCAGGACCTGCCCATAGGCCCCCGGATAGCTGTCCATCAGGATGCCGAACGGCACATCGATGGTGAGCGTGATCTGCGACTTCTTGAGCACCGGGCGCAGGCTGGCGATGATCTGGTCGGTGGATTCCCGGAGATCGAACTGGCGCCGATCCGCGTGGCTGCGATCGACCGCCACCTGCTTGAATGATTGCACGAGCTCGCCGGCGCGCTGCAGGTTGGCCACCAGTTGATTGGCCGCGTCGCGGCTGCCGTCGAGAAACTCATCGAGGCGCGAGCGCCGGAGCGGGCCGTTGCCGACCTCTTTGGCAAAATCGTCACACCGGCGCGCGAAGCTCGAGGCGACCGTGAGGCTGATGCCGATGGGATTGTTCACCTCGTGCGCCACGCCGGCGACCAGGCCGCCCAGCGCCGCCAGCTTCTCGGCCGCGATCAGATTTTGTTGCGCCTCCCGCAGATCCTTGAGCGCGTTCTCGGCTCGCTCCTTGGATGCGCGCAGCTCGTTCTCGGCCTTGCGCTTGGCGATCGCGTTCTCGCGGAAGACCTCGACCGCGCGCGCCATTTCGCCGATCTCGTCGCGGGCCTGCGTGCCCTGGATCGGGTGGTCGTATTTCTCCGACACGACCGAATGCATCGCGGCCATGATTTCCTTGAGCGGCAGGCTGACGCTGCGTGCGACCAGCACGCCGAAGACGAAGATGACGGTCAGAAAGATGACGGCGACAAGCGCAACGTTCTGATAGATGTCGGCGAGCGTGTGGTCGAAGCTTCCCTGCGCCTGCAGCTCGCGCAGCGTCATCTCCGCGGACAATTTGTTGATGACGGCGATCATGGTGGCCTGATTGTCGTCGATCGCGGTCTTCAGCAGATTGGTCCGCGTCGCGAAATGCTCGGTCAAGCTCTTCAGGCCCTCGCGGAACGCGGCGGCGCGCTGGGCCAGCGCGGAAAGCGCGGCGCGCTGCAGATTGTTCTCGGCGAGGTCGATCATGACCGGGATGGTCTGCTCGACGGTCGCGATGCTCCTGCGCGCCTCGTCGGCGGCATCCGACGCCAGCGACAGGTAGAAGGCATTGGCGGCGACGAGGCCGGCGGTGAACGCCTCGCGCGACTTTCCGAGCGAAGGCAACAGCAGCGCGTCGCGCTTGCCGATGGCGCCCTCGACGATGGCGTAGAGCCCGGCCATCTCCTTGGCCGGCTTGAGCACCTCGTTCTCGTAGGTCTGGGCGATCGTCGCCTGGACCTCGCGCACCTCTCCGAAGCCGAGCAGAAACCGCTCGGTCACCGCGCGCAGCTCGTCGGCCGAGCTGGACATGACCGGATCGAGGGCGCCGCGGTTGCGCAACGTGCTCAACACCTCGCCGTGCAGCCGCAGGATTTCGGCGAACACTTCCGGGTTCGGCTGGTTGATGTAACGGTGGATGAAGTTCTGCAGCCGGCTTGCCTCGCCTTCGAGCAAGACCAGAAGCTTGTCGGATTCGCGGACCCGTCTGACCTCGTCCCAGGCGCGACTCAGCGTATTGGCGCCGTTCCAGATCAGTGCCGCCAGGATGACGGCGACGACACCGTTCAATGCCGCGATCAGGAACAGCCGCCACCGGATCGGCAGCGCCCGCACGAAGCTCTCGGTCTCGAGGTCGAGGCTTCGCCGCGGCCGGACGCCCGGCATTGCTGGTTGCTCGTGATTGATGGCGACCAAATCGAAGCTCACTGAACCTGGCGAATACGCTCGACCAATTGGCGCAAGTCCGGATCCGTCATCGCCTTGGCGTGGATTGCGCTCATCGCCTGCTCGAACGGCCGTTTGTCGATATCCGCGATGATCACGTTTCCGGCGGCCTTGGCCTGCTGGCGCGAGCGCTCCTCCCATCCTGCCCAAAGCTCGCGCATGAACGTACTCGACTTGCGGGCGGCGTCGCGAAAGATCGCCTGGTCATCCGCCGATAGGCTTTGCCAAGCCCGCTGCGACATGACCAGTACCTCGGGCCCCATCGTGTGCTCTGTCAAGGTGTAGTAGCGGGCGAGCTTGTAATGGTCGGTGGTGACATAGGAAGGCCAATTGTTCTCCGCCCCGTCGACCAATTTCGCCTGCAGGCCGGTGAGCACCTGGCCATAGGGGAGCTCGATCGGCTCGGCGCCGAGCGCCTTGATCATGCTCAGCATCAGGTCGGACTGCTGAACGCGAATCCGCAACCCTTTCATGTCCGCGAGCGTGCGGACCGGCCGCACACTGTTGTAAATCGAGCGCGCGCCGGAATCGTAATAAGTCAAACCGACGAATCCATGGCGCTGGAAGCCGGCCAGGATTTCGTCGCCGACCGCATGATCGAGCACCTTGTGCAGGTGATCGAACGAGCGGAACAGGAATGGCAACGAAAGCACGTTTGCGGACGGTATCAAGGAGCCGATCGGCGCCACGTTGGTCCGATTGAGATCGATCGCGCCGACCCGCGTCTGCTCGATGGTCTCTTTCTCCTCGCCGAGCTGGCGGGAATGGAATACGCGGATGCGATGGCGCCCGCCGGTCTTCTCCTCGACCTGGCGGGCCATGAACTGCAACGCCTGCACGGTCGGATAGTCTTCCGACTGGGTATCGGCCGCGCGGAACTCGCGTGCGCCCGCCATGATCGGGAGAGCGAGCACGAGAGCGATCGACATGGCTGCCGCTTTGCGGAAATTCGCGTGGGAAATGAAGAACATGACCCCGCACCCGTTGGCAAGACACCCACCGCTTTCGACAGTATTCGCATCCGCCAAAGGCCGTCAATCAACGTTACCCCGATCGAGCGGGCGTTAATATGTGTGACGGCGATGACCTGCCGGGCCTCGGCGGGTTGATCGTACCGCCCGATGAGATCAAACTTCGAGGCGATCCGCCGGCGACGTCGTCAGGAACCCCTCAATTTGCTCAAGAAGTCCATCGGGATCGGAAACACGATCGTGGACGAGCGCTCGCTGGCGATGTTCTGCAAGCCGGTGAGATAGCGAAGCTGCATCGCCTCGGGCCGCTGCGCCAGGATCTGGCCGGCCTGGGCGAGCTTCTCGGCGGCCTGCAATTCGCCTTCGGCGTCGATCACCTTGGCGCGCCTGATGCGTTCGGCCTCCGCCTGCTTGGCGATCGCGCGCACCATGGTCTCGTTGAGGTCGATGTGCTTGAGCTCGACATTGGCGACCTTGATGCCCCAGGCATCGGTCTGCTCGTCGAGGATATGTTGGATATCGGTGTTGAGCTTGGCGCGCTCCGCCAGCATCTGGTCGAGGTCGTGCTGGCCGAGCACGGATCGCAACGTGGTCTGCGCCAGCTGGCTCGTCGCCTCGTTGAAATGCTCGACCTGGATGATCGCCTTCTCCGGGTCCATGACGCGGAAATAGATCACCGCGTTGACGCGCACGGAGACGTTGTCGCGCGAGATCACGTCCTGCGGCGGCACGTCCAGCACGCGCGTGCGCAGATCGACCCGCACCATTTGCTGGATGAAGGGAACGACGATGACAAGGCCGGGACCCTTCACCCGCCACAGCCGGCCGAGCATGAACACGACGCCGCGCTCGTATTCCCACAGGACGCGAAACGAGTAGAGCAGCACGGCGATCACAACGAGAACCGGGATGAAGACGCCGGTCAGGGTCGGAATACCGAATGGCATGGAAACCTCCCTTGTTATTCGGGTTCCACGATCAAAGTGAGGCCCTCACGCCGCACCACTCGAACGGAATCGCCCGACTTCAACTCTTTGTCGCTGCGCGCGCTCCAGACTTCGCCGTGAACGCGGATGCTGCCGCGGTCGGTTTGCCAGTCCACGACCTTGCCGCGGCTGTCGATCATCTCCTCCGCGCCGGTCGTGGCCGGCCGCCGGCGCGCGGTCATCGCCGCGCCGATGACGGTGAAGATCACGCCGGCGCTCGCGATCGCCGCACCGATGATGACCGGGATCGAAACGCCGAAATCGATGGTGGAGCCCTGCGGATCGAACAGGAAGAACGACCCCACCAGGAAGGCGACGACCCCGCCGACCCCGAGGACGAAGCCGCCCGGTGTGAACGCCTCCCCCAGCATCATGGCGATGCCGAGCAGCAGGAGACCCAGCGCGCCATACTGCACCGGCAGCACGGACAACGCCATCAATGCCAGCAGCAGGCAGATGCCGCCGAGAACGCCGGGCAGCACCGCGCCCGGTGACCAGAACTCGAACAGCAAGCCATAGACGCCGATCAACAGCAGGATGAATGCGACATTCGGTTCGGCGATGACGCCGAGCAGCTTCGTTCGCCAGTCCGGCTCGACCGTGGTCACCGCCGCACCCCGCGTCGAAAGGGTGCGCGGCCCGCCCCCGACGGTGACCACGCGTCCGTCGGCCTGCGCGAGCACGTCGTCGATGCTGCCGGCAACGATCTCGACCACGCCTTGCTTGCGCGCCTCGTCGGCCGTCAGCGTCGCGGCCTCGCGCACGGCCTTCTCGGCAAAATCGAGATCGCGTCCGCGCAATTGCGCCAGGCTGCGCAACAGGGCCACCACGTCATTGATCGCCTTGCGCTCGGCGGCGCTGGGCTCGCTGCTCTTTTTCTCTTCCTTCTGCTGCGGCATCCCGGGGAAGCCGCCCAGCTGGATTGGCGTCGCCGCGCCGAGATTGGTGCCCGGCGCCATGGCGGCGAGATGCGAGGCATAGACGATGAAGGTGCCGGCGGAGGCCGCGCGCGCGCCGCTCGGCGCCACATAGACGATAATCGGAACCGGAGCGGCAATCATCTCGCGGATGATGTCGCGGGTGGCGCTGACGAGGCCGCCGGGCGTGTCGAGCCGGATGACGACCGCCGTGGCGCTCTCTTTCTTGGCTTGCTCGACGATCTGCGAGATTTGACGAGCGGTGGCGACGCTGATGGCGCCGTCTATGGCGGCGACAAGAACGCGGTCACCGGGTGCGGCCGGTGCCGCGCCGGTCGCAGCGGCCAATAGGCCGAGAGTCAGGACAAGCGCCCGAAACGCCACCAATCCCGTTGCAACGAGCGGCCGCATGACGAGTAGGTATGTCCGGCACCCCCCGGTGCCAAGATAGCAAAAGGCGCGGGCGTCCGAAGCCGTAAGGTGGAGTCGCGGAATGGCCTAGCGGCCCGGCCGCTTCCCGCCGCCGCGTTCGCGGGCCAGCACCTTGTCCACCATCTCGCCGGCGAGCCCGAGGTAATTGCCCGGATCGCACATCTTGTCGAGCTCCGCGCGCGACAGATGCCGGGAGATCTCGGAATCCTGCGCCAGCAGATCGACCAGCGGCTGCCCGGTCGCCGCGACCTTGCGGCAGATGTCGTAGACGAGATCGTGGGCGCGTTGGCGTCCGAGATGCGGCCCCAGCCCCATCATGACCGCTTCCGACACGATCATGCCGAGCGTGAGGTCGAGATTGGCGCGCATGCGCCTGGCGTCCACCTCCAGGCCCGACACCATGAGCTTGGTCTGCGCCAGCGCGCCCGATGAGAGCAGGAAGATTTCCGGCAGCGCGATCCACTCGATCTCCCATGGACCGGTCGAGCGCTCATGGTCGGCGACCGCGGCTTCGAGCAGCGCGGCGGTGTGCTGGCGAACCAGCGCAGCGGTCGAGTGGATGTAGAGGCACGAGATCGGATTGCGCTTCTGCGGCATGGTGCTCGACGAGCCGCGCGCCTCGTGGAACGGCTCGTAGACCTCGGCCACCTCGGTCTGCATCAGGAGCTTCACGTCCATCGAGATCTTGCCGAGCGTGCCGGTGACGAGCCCCAGGAAACAGCCGACCTCGCCGATGCGGTCGCGCACCGTGTGCCAGGCGATCTCGGGCTGACCGAGGCCGAGCTCCTCCATCAGCGCGGCCTGCACCTCGAGGCCGTCGGCGCCGAGCGAGGCGAGCGTGCCGACCGCGCCGCCGAACTCGCCGACCAAAACTCGGGGGCGAAGCTGCGCCAGCCGTTCCCGGTGGCGCTGCATGGCGGCAAGCAGCGCCGCCGTCTTGAAACCGAACGTGAGCGGCACCGCCTGCTGCAGATTGCTGCGGCCGGCCATCGGGGTGTCGCGATAGCGCCGCGACAGGTCGGCGAGCGCGGCCGCGATCGCCTCCATGTCGTTCTCGATCAGATCGAGCGCCGCGCGGATCTGCATGATGGTCGCGGTGTCGGTGATGTCCTGGGTGGTCGCGCCCCAATGGCACCACTCGCCGAGCCCGTCCGCGCAGAGGCCGACGATCTGTTGCACCACGCCGAGGATCGGATAGCCGATGCGCTCGGTCTGCTGCTTCAGGCGGGCGAGGTCGATGTTCTCGATGCGGGCCTTCTGCTCGATCTCGCGCGCGGCCTTTTCGGGGATGATCCCGAGCCGCGCCTGCACGCGCGCCAAGGCCCGTTCGATCTCGAGGTAATAGCCGGTCCTCGTCTCATCGGAAAACACCCGGCGCATCTCCGGCGTGCTGAAGATGTCACGGAAGATCGCGGAGTCGAGCGCGGTGGCAGTCATACCTTTTTCTTTCTGCTTAGGTGACCAAGCTGCCGCGAACTCGGTGCGCCCCCTCTCCCCCGTTGGGGAGAGGGTTGGGGTGAGGGGGTTCGAAGCCTATCGAGAGACTATAACCCCTCACCCCACCCCTCTCCCAATGGGAGAGGGAGCAGACCGAGTTCGCTGCTGCTCGGTGATCCATTCTCCAACGGCACTAGGCCACCTTGCGGCCTTGCGCGAGGCGGTCGAGATGCGCGAGCACCTCCTCGACATGCATGACGTCGGCGTATTTGTGATGCAGGTCGAACAGGTTGACTTTATGTGAGATGAGCGAGCGGTCGTACGTGCATTCTTCCACCACCACGTTGTGGAAGCCGTACGAATAGGCGTCGACGGTCGAGGCGCGCACGCAGCCCGACGTGCTTTCGCCGCAGATGATCAGGCTGTTGATCCGCTTTTGCTGGAGGTGAGCGATGAGCGGCGTGCCGAAGAACGCCGAGGCGCGCTCCTTGTAGATCACGGTTTCCCCGGGCGCCGGCGCCAGCTCGGCCTTGATGTCGTAGGTGTCGTCGGCCTCGGCGCCGATGTTGCGGTTGGTCGAATGCACGCCGGCGGTGTCGACATGGCGCGTGGTGTAGAAGATCGGCAGCCCGGCGCGGCGCGCCGCCGCGAACAGCTTCTGGGTCGGCGCCATCGCCTTCCAGGCATATTCGCCGCAGGAGCCGGAGAATTCGCGGTCGACCTCCTTCACCGGGCGGTCACCGCCCCGATAGGCCTTGTTGTAGAGATCGATCGCGAGCACAGCCGGGTTGTCGCCCACATAGGTCTTGCGGCGATAGGCCTGATAGATCTCGATCGTGTCGGGGTCGACGACGTCCTTCCAGCAATGGTCTTCGAAGTCGCGCGCCATTGGCATTACTCCATCCGCACGTTCTTGGTGAAATCGTAGTCCGCCGAATGCTCGCACTCGTAGACCTGCACTCGCCGCGAGCGGTCGTAATCCGGATCGAGCACCGTCGCGAGGAATGCGCGCTGCAACGCCCAGCCGGCCTCCGCCTGCTCGCGGCGGTAGCGGCCCGGCATGGTGTCGTTGAGCCAGCCGTGCGGCGCGCCCGGATAGACCTTGATCCGATAGGTCTTGCCGTGGCGATCGAGCGTGTCGCGCAGGCGCCGTACGTCGTCGAGCGAGATCACATGATCGGCCTCGCCGAATATGC
>WNFB01006152.1_pt1 | contig 10758 bp, 10 predicted proteins | sample 5400501 | NCBI WGS metagenome assembly WNFB01 (sample SAMN13153341, study PRJNA577476) | soil metagenome | isolation source: 200 cm saprolite under Douglas fir tree site 2 hole 1 | place: USA:California | collected 2015-04-18 | reverse complement strand
CGCTAATATATTGTTTCGCGCTTGTCCCCGTGGGAGTTTTCATTCTGGGATTGTTTCGCCTGCTGAAAAACGCGCCACGACTCATTGCGCGTTTTCTGCCGTCGCGAAACGACGACGAGCGTGCGCTTGTGTCCCTCGTATGCGTCTTCTTCATGCTAGGAAACCTGGCCTTGATTCTGTCGGTTGCTGCGAAATATCACGTGTGGAGCGTAATGGCTGGGCGGTTGCTATTCCCGTCTTTTTACGGCTTGGTGGTAGCATTTGGTAGCGGCGCGGACGCGCTTACTGGAAAAAACATCGTCGATACAACGCTTAAGGTTGCGATGATCTCCCTGGTCGCCTGCTTTGGCTTATATTTCTCCAGCGAAATCATGTACCAGATCCTGCACGCTTTGGTTCCCGGCGCCGCTTCGCTATTCAGATAGCTTTTTCGGCCGCTGGAATGAATGATGGAACTGCCGCGTTAGGAAAATTGGCATTCGAGACGCGGGCCGTTGTCGGGATACGGCCAACCGCCGGGCATCTTGCTGGCGGTTTCCTCGGTGGCTGTCAGTTTGCTGGTTTTTTGCGGATTAGCGCACTACCACGGCGGAGAGGGTACGGTGGCGGCCGTGGTCTGACCGATGAGTCACGTCGCCATCCACGTTGTTTCGATCGTAGGAGACCGGTACAATGCTTGAGTTCGACTGCCTGACGACGCGCCGAATGCACTCAGGAGATGAGTGGATCACCATTCTTGCGCGGTCTCCCATCCGGCGCTAACGCGCACGCTGCAGTGACGCGATGCTGAAGCTCCTAAGCGGCTCGACGCGCCCGGATTTCAACAGTGACTCTATTTTGAAAAACTTTTCCCTCGGATTCCTTTACTGATGATCGCGCTGGTGACAGGCGGAATGGGCATGATCGGGTCCTCTGTGGCTCGACGGCTGGCGGAAGTGGGCCGCGCCGTGCGCTCGGCGGATATTCGCAACCCCTCCTCCGCGCACGACCTTCGGAGCTTGGAGAATTGCAGGGAGGTGATGCGTGGTTGCAGCTCGGTTTTTCATCTCGCGGATTATGTCGCTGGCGTTGGTCACAGCTCCACCCATCACGCAGAAATGTTCGCCACGAGCCTTAACCTTTCGAGCAACATCATAGAATCCGCGGTCCGCGAAGAAAGCGTATTCGAATTGCTTCTAGCGAGTAGTTCGTGCGTCTACCCGGACCACTTGGATTTCCCGGCGAGCGAAAATGCAGGATTTGAAGGTGAGCCGGAATCCGCGAATCGCGGCTACGGATGGGCCAAGCGCGTCATGGAATTGCAGGGGCGCTACTACGCGGAGCTGTTCCCGAAAACAAGAATCGTGATCGCGCGGCCTGCCAACGTTTATGGCCCGAGCTATGATTGGACGCGCGCGGATGCGCAGCTTCACGTAATCCCGGCGCTTATACGCAAGATGTTGCGTGGCGATGACCCGCTGACCGTATGGGGCGACGGAGAACAAGTGCGAACCTTTCAGTACGAGAGGGATACCGCTCGCCGGATGGTAGACTTGTCCCGTGAGGGCAAATCCGGGGAACCGTATAATCTGGGTGGGTGGCCGGTGAAGATCAGAACTGTCGTCGACATGCTGGCGCACGCCTGTGACTACCGGGGTCGAATCGTATATACCTCGGGGCCCGTGGGACCTCAGGACAAGCGGCAAGACACGGCGAAGCTGCACGAACTTCTCGGCGACCGCCTTACTGCGGAAATTTGCTTACAAGACGGGCTTGTGGAAACTGTGGCGGCCGCGCGGAACGCTTGGACCTAAAGGAGAGTACATGAAGTTGAGCATCGTTGTATCCGCACGCAACGATGACTATGGCGGAAATTTCTTGCACCGTTTTCAGGCTTCGGTTAATGCGCTCGCGTCTCTAGCGGCCCGGCACTCTCTGGACGCCGAACTGATCGTCGTGGAGTGGAACCCGCCGGCGGCGCCGCGACTCAAGCAAGCCCTCGCTTGGCCCGCATTTCCGACGCGCATTCTTACAGTCCCGAACGAAATCCACCGGCGGATCGAAGGCTCAGACCGGATGCCCATCTTCGAGTATGTCGCCAAAAATGCCGGTATCAGGCGCTCGACCTCGGATTTCGTGCTCGCCACGAACGCGGACATCATTTTCAGCGGCGAGCTCGTCCAGTTGCTTACGCAAAAATTGGACGACCGAGCCTTCTATCGCGCGCATCGCCACGACGTACGCGGGCTGGTCCCCGTCGAAGCGCCAATCGATGAACAACTGGCTTTCTGCCGCGCGCACGTTTTCCGGGCCACCGAGTTCAAAGGAGGCAAATTTCGCTTCTCTCGAGCCCGAAAGGTTGCGGGGGGTGAGATTGGCATCTTCCGAGCTCTCAATTACAAGAAAGCTTACACCGATGGCTCTGGAGATTTTCTACTCATGGCGCGCTCACGATGGGATGCCATGCGCGGCTATCCTGAGTTTCTGAGCCACGGAACGATCGATTCCTACGGCGTTGAGCTTGCCAGTTACCTGGGGATGCCTCAGATCATCTTCGAGCACCCCATCTACCATCAGGATCATGACCGCGGCCAAACCAGTGATCGCCCCGTGGCACCCTGGAAGGAAGAGCTAATCGGCAAGCGCAACGAGGAGAGCAAGTGGGGATTGCCAGGCGTTGAGCTTGATGCGTGGAGTAATGCATGACGCGAAAACCGGAGCGGCTGCCCGGGAAACTTCTACTGATCGTATGGTGGGGTCTGAAAGCGTATCCTGCCGACTCTGAGTCGTCGCAGCTCCTTGATTGGATTCTCGAATCGCCGATTCGAGAATCGTGGCACAGACCAAAGAAAAGTGTGGCGGCTCCTTGTGATGAAGAGTCTTATTCGATTGCCCGCCCCGGACTGGCCTCCTGTTATCAAGTACCGAAAGGATAAGTGGACCGTACGGAGGGAGCGATGAAGTTTGATGTTTCCGGAGTAGCTTGGCATAGGCGCAGGACCCAGATGTTCTAGCGCTGGGCATCGAAAGGCACAACGACGCGGCATGAGCTCACAGACCTTTGAAAAAGTGCCCATCGAACAGGTTCAGAGTTACTGGGACCGCAGACCCTGCAATATTCGCCACTCAACCAAGCCGCCCGGCACCCGCGAATATTTTGACGAAGTCGAGCGGAGAAAATATTTCGTCGAGCCGCACATCCCCGAGTTCGCGGAGTTCCCGCGTTGGCAGAACAAAAGCGTGCTGGAAATTGGCTGCGGCATCGGCACCGATACGATCAATTTTGCTCGCCACGGCGCCCGCGTGACCGCAGTGGACCTTTCCGAGAAGTCTCTTGAGATGGCCCGCAGACGCGCCGAGGTCTATGGTCTGGCTGACAGCATCCAGTTTTTGCACCGAAGCGGTGAGGCGCTTACCGGCGTATTGCCCGCCGAACCCTATGACTTGGTTTATTCCTTTGGAGTCATCCACCACACGCCGCACCCCGATCGTGTCCTCGAGCAAATCCGGAATTATGTCCGCCCGGGCAGCACCGTGAAAATCATGGTGTATCACCGCTATTCCTGGAAAGTATTCTGGATCCTGATGACATATGGTAAAGGCCGGTTCTGGCGGCTCGCTGAGATGGTCGCGCGGCATTCGGAGGCGGAAACCGGCTGCCCCGTCACCTACACCTATACGAAGAGCGAACTGCGCGATCTGCTGGCGCGGCACGGTTTTCACGTCAAGAAGTTGCAGGTCGAGCACATCTTCTCGTATCGCATTCGAGACTATAAACAATACAGTTATATAATCGTGTGGTATTTCAGATGGATGCCCGCGCCGCTCTTTCATCTCCTGGAACGATGTCTGGGCTGGCACCTTTGCGTCACTGCGGAGGGCTGATCTCTAAGGCGCGCTGGCCTAACGGGTGGTCCACGTATGGTTGCGGTAGCGGATCACCGGAGCCCAATCAGGGCCCGGGAACCGAACGAGTGCGCTTAACACCGTGTTCCGCCACAGCACGTTCAGCACGGGAACCTTCAATATGCCACGGCTGATGCGCTGAAACATCGCGAGGACCGGTCCCCAGGACGTGCGACTCAATTCAGCCGCGATGATTTCATCGTGAATGCGCTGGCATTTCTCGGGATTCTCCAAGCTCAGGGAATCGGTGTGAACGCGAAACCCTCCGATCAATGCGTCTACCGAGTAAAGGCGCGCGTACCGGAAAAAGCGCACCCAGAGCTCAAAATCGCTGCCCTCCCTTCGGGACGCATCCATATGGCTGCCGGCGCGTTCCCACAAACTGCGCCGCCAGTACGTTGATTCCTGTTGGATATAGCGATTGGACCCGGCAAGAAAACGCGGCCGCGACCAGCGCTTTAAGCTGCGGCTCACCCCCACCGTCATACCCTCTTCCGAAAAACCCGTGGGCCTAGCGGTGATCCATTCAACTTCCGGCAGTGCCTCAAACACGCTGCCAACTACAAACAACGATCTCGTGTGCAACATGTCCGTTGCGCTGATCCAGCCCATGATCCCGCCGGAGGAGCGGGCGAAGCCGCGATTGAGTGCATCGTACATGCCTTTGTCTGGCTCGCTCGTCCAACCGCTCAACTGCCGCTCATATTTCCGTATGATCTCCACGGTGCCGTCGGTCGAGCCGCCATCCTCGATGAAATATTCGAGATTCGGATACTGCTGGGAGATCACCGATTGGATGGTTTGCTCGATGTAGCGAACCGAATTGAAAACTGGAGTAACCAATGTAATCCTCGGCCACTCCCTGCGATCCGCGTTTTCCGAACCTTGTCCGCCCGTCATTCCCTGCCTTCCGTCAGACGAGATCAAATTCCCCAGCTCAAGGGGCGATGCGCCATGCCGCCGCGGGTTCATAGGAATCTGGGACGGCAACGACATTCTCACTGTCGTAATAGGGCCTCTGCTGCGCAGGTACGGGCAGGCCGGTACGCTGGTCGAACGCAAAAATCTGGTAACCTCTTTGGCGGCAAAAATCCCAGATCTGTGCGCTATTGCAGCCCTGGTGGCAAAGCGCGCGGTCGGAAACTTCAAGCAGCACCATAGGGCGAAATCGCTCGAGAATTCCGGCCGCCCCTTTCAGGGCAAGTAACTCAGCCCCCTCGACATCAAGTTTGACGACGTCCACATGCGACAATCCTTCTCGCAAAACGATATCGTCCAACCGTTCGGTGCGCACAGTCTCTTTGGTCGCTAGCGGAACATCGTAGGCGAATGCGCCCAGCGTGTTGTGCCCCGACCATCGATCCTCGGCGACCAGCAAATCCACATCGGAGCGGGAATCGGAGACCGCCTTCCGAACCAGCCGCACATTTAAGAGAGAATTGGCCTGCACATTTTTCAGCAACCGTCCGCATTCGCGGGTGCTGGGTTCGATGGCCAAGACTGTGCCGCGCTCTCCAATTTTCCGCGCGGCAAAAATGGTATACAAACCCATATTTGCGCCCACGTCCACGAAAATCATGCCTGGCCGAAATATTTGAGCAAGCATGAAAAACTCATTGGGCTCGTAATACCCAGTAACGAAAATGGCGCGGGACGTTTCGTTCCCCGGGTATGCGTAAACGTTCAGACCATCCAGCCACGTCGTAAGGACGGGAGTACTTACAGCGTTGTTCCAGACCCGCCGGCGCCACTCGATCGAAAGGCGTCCCGACTCCCGCTCACCCGTTCCCAACCGCCAGCCTGGATAAGGCCTAAGCACGGGAGGCGGCGGCACGCACCGGGCGAGCCATCGGCTGGTGAATTCTCGAATTTGCAGAAAGCTCATGATGGATGATCTTTGCGGGAATTTCCCATTTGACTTTAACAACGGCGTGTTCGGGTGCGGGCTTCGCTTCGGGCCCACCGCAATTATTGTACACCCGTCTCGACTGCCTTCGATGTGGTTGAACCAGAACCGAAAGGGATGTTCTTGTTTTTCACTCATTGGGTCGAGACCCCCACAGGGTTCGTCTTTCTATCGAAGCCGCATGAATACAGGTGCTCGCTCGATTATGTCCAAATTTGTACGGACCTGAAAAGCAGATGTGGGCATATGTGTGAAGGAATGGTATTTTCGGTGGATGCCTGCGCCGTTCTTGCATGCGCCAGAGCGGCGCCTGGGCTGGCATCTTTGTTTCACCGCGGAGGCGACCTGATGGCCACATGGTTTCCGGGAGAGTCATGCCAATAAGTGTGAGCGTCATCGGCTTGGGGAAGCTGGGCGCTCCGATGGTAGCGGCGATGGCCGCGCGTGGACTTCGCGCCATCGGCGTGGACTCTGACGCCGCGAAAGTCGAAGCGATCGGGCGTGGCCGTCCTCCGGTCTTCGAACCGCGTCTGGCGGAAACTCTGATTCTGGCTCAGGGCCGGCTCACGGCCACGCAGAGCGTCGAAGACGCCGTTCGAGACTCAGACATCACCTTTATCGTCGTAGCCACGCCCGCGGACGCGGACGGCAGCTTTTCGTTACGTTACGTACTGCCCGTCTGCGAGGCCATCGGCCGCGTGCTTGCCTCCAAGCGGAAATTCCATCTCGTCGCTCTCACGAGCACGGTGATGCCGGGCTCAACCGGCGGCGAAGTGCGTCAGGCCCTCGAGAAAGCCAGCGGTAAACGCGCCGGAACCGATTTCGGCTTGTGCTACAGTCCGGAATTTATCGCGCTCGGGAGCGTGATCCGTGACTTCCTCAACCCCGATCTGCTGTTGATCGGGGAGTCAGACGGGCGCGCGGGCGCGCTACTGGAATCCCTGTATCGCAGCGTGTGCGAGAACCGGCCCCCCGTGGCCCGCATGAACCTTGTCAACGCGGAAATCGCCAAACTCGCCGTGAACACTTACGTCACCACGAAGATCAGCTTTGCAAACATGCTGGCCCGTTTGTGTGAGAAAGTTCCCGGAGCTAGCGTGGACGTGGTTACAGGGGCAATTGGCCTGGATTCCCGCATCGGGGGCAAGTACTTGAAGGGCGCGATCAGCTATGGCGGTCCGTGCTTTCCGCGCGACAATGTCGCGTTGATTGCGCTGGCAGATCGCGTGGGCGCGTCCGCCGACCTGCCTCGCGCGACGCATGAGTTCAACCGCGCGCAGATTCAATATCTTGCAGATACCGTGGAGCAAAATCTGGGCCCTCGCGAAGCCGCCGGGATTCTCGGCCTCACCTACAAACCGAATACCGACGTGACGGAAGAGGCTGCGGGCCTGCTCCTGGCGCAAGAGCTAGCCAAACGCAGGGTTCGGACCATCGCGTTTGACCCCGAAGGCCACGTTCGCGCCGCCATCACCCTCGGCAGTGACGTCCATCTGGCAGCGTCGGCCGAAGTTTGTATTGCGCAAAGCGGTGTCGTCGTCTTGGCCACTCCATGGCCGGAATTCCTGGCCATCTCCGTGAAGCGCTGGGGCCGGAACGGCTCGCCGCGAGTCGTGATCGATTGCTGGCGAGCGCTGAAGCATCTGGAATCCGCCAAAGGGATTCGTTATTTCGGCCTGGGCATTGGCGTCCTGCGCGAGGAATCGGTCGCGGGAAGGGTGGCGCAGTGAAGCCCTGGACCATCCTCGTGACTGGAAGCAGCGGCCTGATTGGGTCCGAAGCGGTCGAGTATTTTGACCGGCGAGGCCACCGCGTCGTCGGCGCGGACAACAATATGCGCCGCGTTTTCTTCGGCCCGCCGGGTGACACGCTGTGGAATCTGGAGCGGCTCAAGCAAGTCACGCAACGGTTCACGCCAACCGCGCTCGATATCCGCGACCGCGAAGGCGTCCTGGCGCTGTTTCGCGAGCACCGCTTCGATCTGATCATTCACTGCGCCGCGCAGCCGTCGCATGACAAAGCCGCCGACATCGCCCTGCTCGATTTCGAGGTCAACGCGCTCGGCACGGTCAATCTTCTCGAGGCCGCGCGCCAGCACTCCCGCGAGGCCGCCTTCGTCTTCATGAGCACCAACAAAGTCTACGGCGACGCGCCCAACGAGAAGCCGCTGCGCGAGACCGAGACGCGCTACGATTACGCGGACCCTGCCGATTTCGAAGGAATCGACGAAAACTGCCGCATCGACCACACCTTGCATTCCCTGTTCGGCGCTTCCAAAGTTGCCGCCGACATTTACGCGCAAGAGTACGGCAGGTACTTCGGCATGGGCGTGGGCATATTCCGCGGCGGATGCCTTACTGGTCCATCGCACTCGGGCGTCGAGTTGCATGGTTTTCTTTCCTACTTGCTGAAGGTCGCCCTATCCGGCCAACCTTATACAGTGTATGGCTACAAGGGCAAACAGGTCCGCGACAACATCCACAGTTTTGATGTGGTGCGCGCGTTCGAGGAGTTTGCGCGCAATCCCAGGCCCGGCGAGGTCTACAATCTCGGAGGAGGCCGCGGCAGCAGCGTCTCCATGCTGGAAGCAATCGCGCGGATAGAAGACTTGACCGGCCGGAAAATCAAATGGACCTACTCGGAACAGGCGCGAAAGGGTGATCACATTTGTTACATCTCGAATTTGGCGAAATTGAAGAGCCACTATCCCGGCTGGAGCGTCACGCGCAGCCTCGACTCCATCCTTGACGAAATGGTTGCCGCCGAGCGCGAGCACAGCCAGGGAGTTGGAACGTAATCCGGTGCGACCATGATTACCTTTTTCTCGACGCCCAAACCATTTGTCGGGCACATCGGCGTCATTCAGCGGAACGCCGTCGAGAGCTGGAAGCGCATTCATCCCTCTGCCGAAGTGATTCTCTTCGGTGATGAAGAGGGCGCCGCCGAGGCCGCCCGCGATCTCGGAATTCGCCACGTGCCCGGTGTGAAGCGCAACGAACACGGCACCAAATTTCTTTCTCCTATTTTTGACGCCGCGCAAGACCTGGCGTATCACAAGTGCCTCTGCTACATCAACTGCGACATTATTCTCCTTTCGGATTTTCGCACTGCGGCCGAGCGCGTGACCGCTCTGGGCGGCAGATTCCTGATAGCGGGACAGCGTTGGGATACCGACATCACGGCACCCGTGGATTTTTACGCCGCGGACTGGGAAGCGACCGTGCGTCGCCTTGCTCTCGAAGCAAACCACCGGCGCCCGCCGCAATGGATCGACTACTTCACTTTTTCGCGCGGCCTTTACTACAAGAATACTCCGCCATTTGTGATCGGCCGTCCCGGCTGGGACAACTGGCTGGTATGGCACGCGCGGCATTCCGGCGCCCGCGTTGTGGATGCCACAGCCGTCGTCCAGGCTGTGCACCAGAACCATGACTATTCCTACCATCCCGACGGCGAGGCCGGCGTCTGGCAGGGTGAGGAAGCCCAGCAGAATTACGCGCTTCTCGACGGCGGACGCTGCTTTGCAACCATGGAAAACGCGACGCATCGACTTACGCCGGAAGGCCTCCGTCCGAACTATCATCATTGGGCGGTGATGGGGGAACGCAGGGTGACAGCCCTGCGCAATGCGGTCTGGTTCGGATTGCTGGGCCTGACGCGGCCATTGCGTCACCGTCTGGGCCTGCGCCAGCGCCGCGCGCCTGCGGCTCCGGCCGGAACAAAATAGGGAGTAGCACAGGCTTCAGCCTGTGTGGTTTTGATTTTCATGGGCGCGGAACAGCACACAGGCTGAAGCCTGTGCTACTGGACAGAAACGCTAGCGAACTGCGCGCTGCCCGATTGCTGTTGGGGGAAACCGTAAGATCATGTCGAAGCCGTACGTCAGCGTCTTAATCGACACGTACAACCACGAACGGTTCATCGAGCAAGCCATCACCAGCGTGCTCGAACAGGACATGTCCATGTCGGACGTGGAGATTGTCGTTGTGGATGATGGCTCGACCGACCGCACGCCGGAAATCGTCCGCAAGTTTGAGCCGCGCGTCCGCCTGGTGCGCAAACCGAACGGCGGCCAGGCTTCCGCATTCAACGCAGGCATCCCGGAATGCCACGGCGAGATCATCGCGTTCCTTGACGGCGACGATTGGTGGGCGCCGGAGAAACTGCGCCGTGTGGTGGAAACGATGGAGGGCGAACCGGAAGTCGGGATCGTTGGTCACGGCGTCATAGAGTCTTTTCCTGATGGCCGCGAGCATACAGAGTCCCTGCAGGAGGCCTCCCGGTTCCGCTTGGACTCGGTCGAAGCCGCGCGAACCTTCCGCGTGCGAAAGGCATTTCTCGGCACGAGCCGCATGACCATTCGCGCCCGCTTGATCCCCCACCTGCTGCCTGTTCCCGAAGATCTCCGCTTCGAAGCCGACGAGTATTTGTTTACTTTGGCGGCGGCTTCAACTACCGCGTTGATTTTGCCCGAGGCACTGACGTTCTATCGGATTCACGGCGCAAACTTGTTTCAGATGTCCGGCTTTCAAGAAGACGCCATGAGACGGAAGCAAAGAATTTTGGCGTGCCTGATGCAGGAGTTAGGAAATCACCTCCGCGAAGGCGGTCTGGCGGCTCCGGCCGTGTTCATCGTCACCGAAGCTGTCGCGATGGAAGCGGATCAATTGCGGCTCATGGTGGATGGCGGCTACCCTTGGGAAACGGTTCGTACCGAATTCGCGATTTACCGCATCTTGCATGAGAGAGCTTCCTGGTCGCAGTGGATGTTTAAATGTGCGAGCCTGCTACCGGGGCTCGTTCTCCCACCGCGCCTGTTCTATCGCGCTCGCCGGGGGGTCGCCGCGAACAAATTTTATCTCCGTGCCCGCAAGAGTTTGTTGCCCATCCCACAGCTCGAACACACGGTCCGTCATTGGAAGGAGATTGTATGAGCCTGGCTCGGGAATACGACGGCTGGCACCAGC
>WNFB01006148.1_pt1 | contig 10759 bp, 13 predicted proteins | sample 5400501 | NCBI WGS metagenome assembly WNFB01 (sample SAMN13153341, study PRJNA577476) | soil metagenome | isolation source: 200 cm saprolite under Douglas fir tree site 2 hole 1 | place: USA:California | collected 2015-04-18 | reverse complement strand
CCAGCCGAGGCGAGCGCACGATCGCCCTCTCCAGCAAGGAATATGCGCTTCTGGAGTTTCTCATGCGCCATCCACGCCAGGTGTTGAGCCGCACCACGATTGCCGAGCATGTCTGGGATTACGACGCCGAGCATCTCTCCAACGTCATGGACGTCTACATCGGCTACCTGCGCACGAAACTCTGTGCCGGAGGCCTGCCCGACGTCATCCACACCATTCGTCACTCCGGCTACCAGTTGAAGGAGCCAGCACCATGAACACCCTCATCCAGCGGATGTTTCCGCTGGGCATCCGCCTCCAGTTGATGCTCTGCTACACCGCCGTTTTCGCGGCGCTGTTACTCTTCGTCGGGGCGGTCTTCTACCAGTACCTCGAACACTCGCTGGAGGCGAGCCTGGACTCGACACTGCAAATCCGCACGCAGCAGATCGCCGGGGGTATCGTGTTCCGAGGTGGCACGATCACGATCCGCGATGTGGCGGGCGAACTGCCCGGCTTCGACGCCAACCCGCACGACCAGCAGCTCTCGCAGGTCGATGCGAACTTCGGGGTGCTGGTGCGCCTGCTCGATGCCCACGGGCAGCTTGTACATGAGACGCCCGCCTTTCGCGCCCTGCTTGTTCCCCATCTGAGCGTCACGCAGCCCTTGCAGGGCACCCCCTGGCAGGGGACGGTCAGCCTCCGTGACGGGCAGGAGGTGCGGCTCTACAGCCGGGCGCTCACCGAAAACGGCCAGACCTTTGCCGTGATCCAGGTGGGAGAGTCGCTGGTAGAGCTCCATACCCTCCTGCACGAGCTGGTCGGAGAGCTCCTGGTCGTGGGGCTGCTGGTCTTGCTCGCCTGCGCCGTCGGCAGCTACTGGCTGGCAGCACGCGCCTTCGCGCCGATTCAGCGCCTGGCAGAGATCGCCAGGCGCATCAAGGCGGGCGATCTCCGAAGCCGCGTCCCGGTCCCGAGGGCACACGACGAGGTGCAGTACCTGGCGCTCACCCTCAACGAGATGATCGACTCCCTGGAGCAGGTGGTCATCCGCCAGCGGCGCTTCGTGGCCGATGCCTCCCACGAACTGCGCACGCCGGTCGCCGTGATACGCAACAAGACGGACGTCGCCTTGCTCGCATCTGGCACGCGGCAGGACTACGTCGCGGTCTTACACGAGATTAACGCGGAGGCCGAGCGCCTCAGCCATCTCATCAGTGACCTGCTGGCGCTGGCGCGGGGCGATGAGGGGCAGACGCAGTTTGAACGGGAGCCGGTGCGCCTGGACCTCTTGGCCAGGGCAGTGGCGGCCAACGCGAACCTGCTGGCTTCCGAGCGCGGCATCACGCTCGAGGTGCAGGGGCGCGAACCGGTCACGATGCTGGGGGATGAAGCGCGGCTGATCCAGGTCTTCATGAACCTCGTGGATAATGCTGTGCGCTACACCAATCCTGGTGGGCGTGTGACGGTGACCGTCGAGAACACGCAGGACCAGGCGCTTCTCTCCGTCCACGATACCGGGATCGGGATCGCCCCTGAGCACCTGCCGCATCTCTTTGAGCGCTTCTACCGGGCCGACCCGGCGCGGGGGCGGACAGGAGGCAGCAGCAGTGGGCTCGGGCTCTCCATTGTCGAGTGGGTCGTCCGTGCGCATGGGGGGACGGTCTCGGTCGAGAGCCAGTTTGGACAGGGCTCCTGTTTCACGGTGACGTTGCCCCTGGCCTCCCTCACCGAGGAGCGTACACTTCCCCTGAGAAGTGTCACAGCGTAGATGCGTTCGCGCTCTCATCTCCAGGCTCTCTCTCTACCGACCAGGAGTGGCAAGTTGGCCTATGAGGCTCTGCCGAGAGCTTTACAACGTTTCGTGGACAAGGGCGCGGGAAGAGGCCGATTCCCCCATGATGGTGAGCGAGCTTTCGAGATCAGAAGCTTTCCCTACTCCCCATGCAGATCTGCTCAGGGTTTGCGAGCGCTTGTACATTTCGCTCGCGGGCCAAATAGTTCTGGAGACCATTCCATTTCGGAGGCTGAACAATTAATCAATCTCGAACAACAGAGGAGGATCACAGATGATGTTTTGACCACAGAATTTGTGCTTTGTCGAATAATGATTCCCGCTTCTTCTTTGGAGAAAAGAACGACAAAACTAGCAGAGAAGCCTCCTCATCGTTGTTTCTACCAAAAACAACGATGAGGAGGCTTCTCATGTTGTCATGCTCCGATCGCCCTCTTCCCGATCATGATCGGCGCGTCTCAGCTCTAGGCCAGCACCACGGCGATGAGGTAGGCGACATACGCTCCTACCAGGAGACCACCCATCACACGAGGGATCTTCCCATACCAGACACAAGCCAGCAGTGCCAGATGAACGACGACCATCACGGGTAAGGCGAGAAAGGTGACATGAGGGTCTACCGGAATGGAGTGAATGGCGGCTGCCAGTCCAAGGGTGACCAGCAGATTGTAGGCGAAGGAGCCAAGGATGCCGCCCACCAGAATATCAGCGCGTTGCTTGCGGGCCGCACTCACCCCAGCGCAATCATCTCTGCCCCGGTCCCAAGCGAGACAATCGTGGCTCCGACGGCCCCCTGACCGATGCCAAGACGCTGAGCAAGCCGAAGTGCCCCTCCACAATGGCTGGACCTCCCAGAGCCATTGTGGACAGACCACCGAAGGTGAGCAGGACCGGTTTCCACTGCAGACGAGGGCGTGATCGAGCTTCCAGGTCGCCATGAGCGTCGTCGTCGTCGTCAGCCTCTGCGAGACGCTTGACTGCCCTCCGTTCTGTCCAAAACAGGAAGACCGTGTACCCCACAAACACCACCAGGAGGAGCATCCCTTCCAGTTGCGTGACCACGCCCAGAAAGAGCAGGACCACAGGGATGACCGAGACGAGCGTCGCGATCACCGCTTGTCGTCGCATGCTCCGGTCAATCACCATAGGAAAGATGAGTGCCGAAAGACCCAGGGCAGCGGTCATCATGGTGACATTGGTGCCAATAACGTTGCCCACCGCAAGGGCGGGAGCGCCGCGAGCCGAAGCAATGGCTGCGGTCAGCATCTCCTCTGGTTCCAGTCCCGCCAGCAGGACTCCGACGACCACCGCACTAACGCCAAGCGCGCGTGCCAGCTCACCTGCTCCATCCACAAACCAATCCGCACCGGCGAGCAGCAGACCAGTCCCGATGACGAGCAGGAAAAGCGCGATGAGCAACGCTACCATGTCTCACGTTCCTCTCCTTCCTCCTGCGCCGAACCGGTCTGCAATGCCTCCTCCAGGTTCGGCGTGGGCAGGCCTTCCTGTTCGTAGACGGTGGTAGTGAACACCTGTAACGCCTGGCGGCAGTGCGCGAGGCGCTCTTGCGCTGCTCGGCTTGCGGGACCCGGAAAAAAGTCCCGCTGCTGGATCTTGCGCAGCCAGCGGGAGAATCTCAGCAGATCTTGCTCGTTTTCCTCCAGCTCCGCAAAGGTAAATTTGCGAGTACGCGTTTCCTTCTCCAGTTCTTGCAGAAACTCCTCGCAGCGCTCGCCAAATTCCTGGTACTCCTTGTTCCGCTCCCCCTGAAAGCGTGCGATCAGATCGGCCTGAATCCGTGCGCTCATTGCTTTGGCTTCGAGAAAGAAGCCACTGCCCCCCTGCTGTTCCAGCTCGGTGAGCAGTGTCTGGAGGAGCTGTTCCTGGGCTGGAGCATGGGGGAGCATCCAGGCCCCGGCTTGCAGGTTGATCGCACCAGCCTGCTGCAGGCGTCTCCAGACCAGCACGCGCAGACTCGATGGCGTGGCTGGCGTTTGGGGAAAGAACACAAGCCAGGTGTGGTCCGTCATCGTGGTTCTTTCTCTGTTCTTCTTACGCTGCTCATCGTGCTCCTTTTCGAGAGCGCATGTATTTCACTGTTCAGTACGCTGTGCGCTCGGTGCTGAGTGCTTCCCAGATTTCGGGGGCATGGTTAACAAACGTGGAGAGATGGCCCTCATCGGGATAAAAGGTCGCCGTGCAATGCGGCAATGCCTGCACCAGGAGACGGGCCGCAGCAGCTGGCATGACCCGATCCTGCTCTCCTTGCCACAGGAACAGCTTCTCGCAGGTGATCGCTTCGACCTGAAAGCCCCAGGGTCTGCTGTAGACCAGCCCGTCCTTCGTGGCCGCGTCGGTCGCCTGCCGGAAACACTCAGCCGTGGCCTGGGCAAACGCCTTTCTGATCTCCGGGATGCCTAACAACTGGTGGTCTGCCTCTCCCAGCCGTGCGCCAGCGCGGACGAGCTTCTTCTCGAGACTGGCTTCATCTGATCCTGAGAGCTGCATAGAAAGATGAAACAAGGCCCGAACCAGCCAGGGAACATGGACGAGCATCCAGACCTCTGAGCGCAACGCAAAGGAGCCAGCTTGCTGGAGGAAGGGGCCGGTCGCCGGGGAGATGAGTCCGCATGCCGTGAGCCGGTGTGGGATTTTGTAGGCGCAGGCCAGTGCATAGGGCGCACCTCCGGAGAAACCCACGATGGCGAACCGCTCGATGCCAAGCTGATCGGCCACCTCCACCACATCATCGGGCCAATCGAGCAGCCGGTAGCCCGGCTTCGGATCCGAGCGTCCGATACCAGGGCGGTCCAGGCTCATCAGTCGCACCCCAAGGCGTTCTGCCGCCGCAGTGACTGTCAGCACCTCTAAGCGTGAGGACCCATTGCCGTGACAATGGAAGATGGGAGTTCCGTCGCTCTTGCCGACCTCAAAAGCCTGCAGTCGTCGTCCATCGCGCAGCTGGATGGTGGAATCACCAGTTCTTCCTGTTGAGTTTGTCATCATGTTGCTCTCCGAAAAAAACAAACGTTTCTTAGCTAATTGAAACAGTTGTTGCATATCAGAGTATACACGAAAAGGCGCTCGTTGGCAAGAGCCCCTGATGGAAGGACACCGACTCTTCTGATTGGGGACACGTCATGAACATATCCAGGTCGAGAACAATCGGCTCAGAGCAGATGGAATGCCAGGGCAAGCCCAACGAGGATCAAGACCGCGGCGCGGTCTAGTTCGATCTGCGTTTTCCTTCGTCCGCCTCTCCTGGAGGCATTGCCTGTTCGGCCAGGCGGGAAGTCACGGAAGCCAGAGCCGCTCGTAGCTCAGCATCGGTGAGGGGACTTGCGGCGGCCAGTTTTCCATAGAGCCGGTCGATCTCGTGCTGTTTCTCGCGCAGTTCCCAGTCTTTGGCCGCAAGCTGCTGCTTCATCTCATCGAGCCTGCGGCGTAAGGCAGCGATCACCTGATCTTTGGTTCTGTCGCCAGCGCGATCTCGCGGCGCAAGCCGATAGTGCTGTCCCGCTTCCTCGATGGCGGCAAGCAAGTCGGGATGGAAGCGTCAGAACTGAGAACAAGGTGCAGTAGAGAGACCCTTCTTATGGTATACTGAGGGTCATTGAGCCCATCTTCATGAGGAGAAAATCATGAACTGCCCGCATTGCGCTTCACCTACCACCAAGGAACAGACCAAGAAGACGTCGCTGGGGTATCGGACATTCCGTTGCTCAGACTGCAAGCGAACTTTTAACGAGCGTACAGGGACGCCGTTCAACTTTCTGGAATATCCCACCGATATCGTCCTGCTCGTCGTGCTGTGGCGGCTGCGCTACAAGTTGAGCCTGCGGGATCTGGTTGAGATGTTTTTGGAACGCAGCTTTGAGTTCACGTATGAAGCAGTTCGAGACTGGGAAGAGCGCTTTGCCCCACTCATCGCAGATCAACTACGAATCAAGCGACGAGGGCAAGCGGGGCGGTCCTGGTACGTTGATGAAACCTATGTCAACGTCAAAGGGAAATGGTGCTATCTCTATCGGGCCATCGATCGCGATGGGAATCTGGTTGATTCCATGCTCAGTGAGAAGCGAGACATGGAGGCGTCCAAGCGCTTTTTCAAACAGGCTGCCGACGTTGTCGGCCACGCCCCAGAACGGGTGACGACCGATGGGCATGATTCCTACCTGCGTGCGATTCGTGAGACCCTGGGCAGTGACGTGCTCCACCGGACCAACCGCTATCTCAACAATCGACTCGAGCAAGATCACCGTGGCATCAAACAGCGCTCCTACCCCATGCGCGGATTCGGAAGCGTGACCTCGGCAGCACACTTCTGCAGAGCCTTCGGTGAGGTGCGCCAGTTCTTTCGGGTCCGGACCACGATGAAGCAACACGTTTCCTTGGCAGAACAACGCGCTGGGTTCCGTCAACGCTTGGATGCCTTGAAGGCTATGGTTGTGATGGCCTAACACAGAGAAGAATGGGGGTGAGGCCGTCAATCACAATCTTGTTAACTTCTGTGGTCTCAGCTCGACTTTGTACAATTTGGGGAAAAGAACCAGGCATGAGAGACTCTTGAGGTAAGATAGAAGCTGACCAAAGCCATATCTTGCTCAGGAGGATGTTCATGCCCCTTCCCGATCCCATTATAGAAGTTTTGACGGTTTTTCGGCCACTGTTTACCGCTCCCACCTGGAGGAAACTGATGACGTTGTTAACCGGAACCCGGCTTTCGCAGGGACGCCGGACGGTCGCGGCAGCCCTGCGTGCTAGCGGCAACGATCAGGCGACCAATTGGAGCCTCTTTCATCACGTGCTCAACCGAGCGCGCTGGGCTCCTTTAGCCGTGAGTCGCCAGCTGCTCCTGCTCATCATCGAGACCTTTGTGCCAGCAGGCGCCTGTGTGGACCTGGTGATTGACGAAACGCTGGAGCGGCGCTGGGGCAGCAAGATCGAGCCTCCGAGGGCATTACCGCGATAGCGCTCTCTCTAGCCGAGAGCGGTCGGTGAGCAGCCCTGGCCTGCGATGGATCGTGATGGCAGTCGTCGTCACCGTGCCCTGGACGAAGCAGCGCTGGGCCTTGCCCTTTTTGTGTGTGCTGGCAACCACCCCGGAAGTCAGTGCACAACTGGGCAAGCGACACAAGACAGTGGCTCTGTGGGCTCACCAGATGATCAGCCTGGTCCGCCGCTGGCTTCCCGACCGGCCTATCAAGCTGATGGGCGATACCGCGTACAGTGTGCTGGAACTGGGTCTGCATGCCAATGCTCAGCAGGTGACTCTGATTACGACTGGCCGGTTGGATGCGGTGCTCCATGAGCCCCCTCCCGAACGCACCCGGCACACCATTGGGCGTCCCCGCGTCGTCGGCACACGCCTGCCTGCGCTGGAACAAGTCTTACGGGACCCGCAAACCCTCTGGCAGAAGCTCACCCTGGACTGGTACGGCGAAGGGGAGCGAACGGTGGAGATCTGTACCGGCACAGCGTTGTGGTACCGCTCTGGATACGATCCTTTGCCGATCCGCTGGGTCCTGACTCGTGATCCCAAGGGAAAGCGCCCCCCAAAGGCCATCTTTTCCACCAACCTGACTCAGACGGCAGAACAGATTGTCAGCGACTTCATGAAGCGCTGGAGTCTGGAAATAGTCCAACCGCAAATGACAAAAATGTACCTGCTCACTGTTGCGGGAGGTGGGGATCACATAGCGGATCTCCACCTCTTCGTTGGTCACGATGACTCGATCGATCATCAACTCCACCAACTGCCTTTTCTGCTCAAAGGTAGCCTGTTCCAGGCCGGCCTGTACCCGCTGACAAAACTCCTGGATCGAGTTCATCACCTGAGCGAGTTCAAGCTGTTGAGCTGCACTCGCCTCGAGTTGGCGCACCTGACTGGCCAATGCCTCCTGCCGCAGAGCTAAATCCTGCCGTCTCCGCTTCAACTCGTCTAGAGAAATAATGCCTGCCAGATAGGCTTCTGTCAAGCGCTCGACCTGCTGGTTCACACTGAGCTGTGCTTTGCGCAGATTCTCTCGACGCGCTTGCAGCTCTTGAGGAAGCCATGCACCTCCTTGTGCACGCAGCAGTGCCGCTTCGATGACCTCTGGATACATCAGAACTTCACAGATATCTTGCCAGATGAGTTCGTCCAACTGGCGAGCAGGTATCATCCGTGAAGAGCACTTCTCATCTCGACAGGATTGAACAGCGCCATTCTTGCCTCGGCAGAAGTAGTAGCGGTAGTTTTTATTCGTTCGCCCGGTACAGCCGAGATGACAGAGGCCACAACTGAGTAATCCTCGCAGCAAATACGAATGCTGTGTATTGTTGCGGCTGGCAAATTGCTGGTTATGAGCCAGTTTGCTTTGAACGCACTCAAAGTCTTGCTGGCTCACGATCGCTGGAACGTGTGCGACAGCGAGCCAGTCCTCAGGGGGCGTGAGCGTATGTCCACTCCGTGATTGGCTGACAGGCAGTAAAGGAGAATGCCGCTGGTGAGCAGGGTGAGATCGACTCCGACCAGCATAGACGGTTCCAGCATAAACGGGGTTTGTCAGGATGCCGCGGATGCTGGCTTGATTCCAGCGAGTGGCCCCGGATGGGGAGGGAATGCCTAGATCCATGAGGTGTTGCGCGAGCCCACAGAGGCTGTATCCTTCTTGCAGGTACGAACTGAACATCTGGGCGATCACCGGCGCTTCTGTTTCTTCCACGCGTACTCCCGGCGGATCACGTGGTCGATCAGGGTTCGTCCGATACCCATACGGAGGCCTCGTCCAAGGTAACAACGTGCCCGCCTGAAGCTTTTGGAGTCGCCCACGCCGCATTCGCTCACTGATGAGCGAACGTTCATACTCGGCCACGGCCCCACGGATCTGCAACAACAGTTGATCGTGCGGATCTTGGCTCATGGGTCGTTCCAAGAACTCAACCAGGCAGCCTGAGCGTTCCAGCTCTTCGATCAAGAGCACTTGATGGACATACTTGCGCGCTAGCCGATCGGGGGCCGTAATCAACACGCGGTCAAAAGCGGCCTGAGCAGCTTGGTCACGTAGTCGATCTAATCCTGGACGCTTGAGGAGCGAGCCAGTGTAGCCATCATCGCGAAAGATGTCCTCCTCGTGCCAGACCCAGTCCTGTATCTGGCAATGAGCCTGGAGCCGCTCGAGCTGTTGTTCGATAGTTTGTGCTTGTGCCTGGCGCTGCGTCGAGACGCGTACATACACAGCTATTCTCATCTCACTTCTCCTGTATGAGCCGAACCCTGACAACAGGTGCGGAGGTCTGCTGCAAGGGCTGACACCGGGTCCAGTGCAGGAGATTCTGATAGACCCGATCCCAGCGATGGTGGGCATCCGGAATCGCAATAAACTGACGACGAAGCTTCCATTGATAGGTCTTCATTGGTTCCTCCATTCCCAAATAGCTTCTTAGGAGGAGGATACCTCAAGTGATCCCCTGAATGTTGGAGGCGTAAGCGCAACGGCAGGTGGTGATGGGAGAGCTGCAGTTGTCTTTGACGGGTCATGCAGAATTTGTCATTTGTGATTGCGCCATTGAAGTGACTTTTGAGGAAGATCGCGCCCATTTGGGCATCGAGACGCAACGCCAATGGTCGGATCGAGCCATCGAGCGCTCGACTCCTTTGCTCTTTGGCCTCTACAGCCTCGTGACGCTTTTTGGGCGGGCGTTGCACCCTGATGGACAGGTTCCTGTCGCTCAAGCTGCCTGGTATCGCAAGTCAGCAGCCACATTCCGTGATGTTCTTGCTGGTGTTCGGCGACATGTGTGGGGCCAGGGGACTTTTCCCACATCACCCACGGATCCAGGCATGGTTTTAGTCCCTCGCTCTACTCTTGAGCGGTGGTCTTGGGCCGTCTGTTAGTAAGTTGGAAATGTACAAAGTCGAGCTCAGATAGCAATGGATAAACCACGCTTGTTTTATCCGACATTGCCCGCCCCTAATGCTCCTTACCATCAAAGCTTGTGTTACTTGGCTGGCGTCGAGGAGCGCTTCAAAGACGCTGGGCGAATCGAAACTTGACAGGCATAACCAGTCGATGGAGCCGTTCTTGCCTACCAAGGCCACCGTATGCAGATCGCCGATGATGGCGTATTCCTCAATGGCTTGATATGATGCCAGCATGACAACATCTCTTTCTTGGTGAAAAGCAGCAGAGGGGGCCACCTCACAGGATAACAAAGAGGCCGTTCTATCTGTCGCCTTTTTTTGAGATCCAATTGAGTAACATTAGTACGACAACCACACACAGGATCACCAATGCAATGATGATCACATCCATGACTGACAATCCCATGACCGTGTTCCTCCTTATTGCATCTTTTTCTTACGCGATCCCTGGCTTCTCAGAGCCTCCACTAGAAACATACCCGCTTTTTCTGAGGCTACGCTGAGTGGTCACTGAGGAGTGCCTGAAGAATTTTCTCCGGTTGTGATGCCATCGTGACCTGGTGTAAGAGTCTTGTGACGGTGTTGTGATGTTCTAGCGTTAGAATCCCCTTGTGAATGAGGGCGATAAGACAGAACAATTGAGCACTTCTTAAAAATGTAAGGAGAAAAATACCAATGCAGCATATCCTGGTCATAGATGATGATCCTGCCGTCACCAGCTTACTCAAACGCGGTCTTTCGTATGAAGGATTTGCTGTTGCTACCGCCAAAACTGGCATTGAGGGGCTTGCCCTTGCGCGTGAGCAGCCCTCGGACCTGGTGATTCTCGATGTGATGATGCCTGGTCTCAATGGCTTTGAGGTATTACAACGCCTGCGTGCGGGTGATGGACGTCTGCCTGTGCTCATGCTGACTGCCAGAGATGCGCCTGCCGACCAGGTGCAGGGGCTGGAATTTGGCGCTGACGATTACGTCATGAAGCCATTTACCTTTGAGGTCCTACTGGCGCGTATCCATGCTCTGTTGAGGCGACAACAGGTCGAGCATCCCCCCGTTTTACGTTTTGCCGATCTCATGTT
>WNFB01006146.1_pt1 | contig 10760 bp, 6 predicted proteins | sample 5400501 | NCBI WGS metagenome assembly WNFB01 (sample SAMN13153341, study PRJNA577476) | soil metagenome | isolation source: 200 cm saprolite under Douglas fir tree site 2 hole 1 | place: USA:California | collected 2015-04-18 | reverse complement strand
ATTATCATCCTGCTGTATGCCCCCTTCTGGCTAAATGGGGCGATTTTGAATATCTTTCACACCAATCCCACTACTTCTCGCGATATCAATTCTGTGGCTGAATTTGTGAGCCGGCTCTACAATAGCATCTCAGAAGTGTTTGGTTCTCCCCCTGCTCCACTCATCGGCTCGCCAGCCGAGAACTTTACCCATACGCTCAGTATTGGCATCTTTTTCTGCTTATACGCCTTCTTCTGTTGGAAAGCTCTGACTACGAAAGGCACGATGAATACATTGCCCAGCCTCGTTCGCTGGCTGGCATTGGCCTGGTTACTCTATTGTGCCCTGGGAGCACCGTGGTTCTGGCCATGGTATATCGTTACGCTATTGGGGCTTTCTGCTCTTATCGAGTCCACAAGTTCTGGTAAAGAGCTGTTGTTTGGCCTGTTCCGCCAGCCTCTTGCCACATATCTGCTAAGCTTTAGCATGCTCAGTATCTACTGCTTCTATGCCTGGGGGCCACATGACTACTACATTCCCTGGCTGCCAGATTTTCAGTTGGCATACCTGCACTCCCTGTGGGCATGGGGCATACCGCTATTAGCTATTCGCGGGCTTTGGCGGCTGGGAGGGAGCACTTCTCGACTTGAGGCGCATCCGCACGAAGTTCACTTCACCTTGTAGCCACCACAATGCCCCTCCCGTGAGCAATACCAGGAATGGCTCGAGGGGAGCGCGAAAACGCATGTTGCTGTAGAAAACGATATTCTGCCCTATGATAAACAGCATGACGAGGTAGCCAACCAGCAGTTCTTTTTTTCGTCGTTTCCAGGTGACCAGCAGCCCTAAAGCCGCCATGATAAAGATGGGAATCGACATCAACGGGATCATTATCCGTAAGATTTGAGATGAAAGCCGGTCAGGAAATTCTTCCATCGGAAGGCCATGTGAGTAATCATATGGTATCCACGTGTTGGTAAAGTGAAGCATGAGCAAATAAGGCATATCACCTGGATGCGTACGAATCCAGGTGAGAGCAGTTTGCATATCGATTGCGTCATCCTGCGGGGTGTATCTGCTGTTATCATGGGGGTATCTGACCCCTGTGTTGGGAGCAGATCGCCACATGCCGCGAACCGATGGATCACCATTTACCACGACATCATTGTACACTCCTTTAAGGACTTCGCCCAACTCTGTTGACACGAGAATGAACCTGCCGGTAACGGTATAATTTCGATAGGTCCAGGGGGCGAGGATCAAGATCCCTATACATGCGATGATAAGGGCGTCCCTAACGACAACTCGGCGGAGCTGGATTTTCGCGAGTGTAACAATCACAGCCCACAGGCATAATAGCCCCAGTAAGATTGGCCCATTGGACCGTATCAGCGATAGGCAACCAAGCAATATCCCGCATAAAACAATCCATCGCCCCCGCATCATGGATGATCGCCAGGATTGGAAGACAGTCAATGCGTTGCCTTTCTGGACACTGCTGTCTTGTGGTGCGGTTTGCTGAAGCCGGTAGAGTGAATAGGCGAACGCTGTCAGACAAAAGTCATAAAGGGACTCGGTGTAGAGCCATCCATCCCAAATGAAAAGGCCGGTGTAAACTGCTGCCAGTATTCCGGTCATCAGGGCTATTCTCTCGCCAAAGAGATCTTTGGCAAAAAGGTAGACAAGGACACACGTTCCCGAACCAAGAAAGCAATAAAAGAGGCGTAAATAAAACTCGTGTTTTCCAGCAAAGATATCAATGAGAGCCATAATAAACGGCCAGAGTGGAGGGCGGCTTACATTTGGTAAGGGCGGGTTTAAGCAATAACAGTGTAAACTGGCAAGATTATGCCCAATGATATCGTAGAGCGCAGCGTCATAAATTGGCACATAGCCGCGCGCGACCGTCAGATTATAGACGATGCGTACAAACAAAGCCAGGCAGAAAACAAGCATGACAGGAGCATAGCCTGCCCGGCGTTTGAGGAGAATCATGCTCTTCACACCTTTCATAACTTGCTCTTATCATACTCCAAACCACTATCGCTTTCTGGAGCCATTTCGCTGGAAGACAATATCATTCTTATAAGCGCCTTATCGAAGCATTTCCAACTCATCAACGATGCGCCCGTCATTGATTTGCAGGATGCGGTCAGCACAGGCCACCACCGTTGCATCGTGCGTTGCCACCAGCAGACCAACCTGCGTCTGGTGGGAAACCTCACGCAGCAAGTTGGCGATCTCGCGACCCGTTACTGTATCAAGGTTACCTGTAGGTTCATCCGCGACGATGAAGCGCGGTTTATGCACCAGAGCGCGGGCCAATGCCACCCGCTGTTGCTCCCCCCCTGAAAGCTCCAGGCCGCGGTGACGGACACGCTTGCTCAGTCCCACCTGCTTGAGTGCCTCAAGGGACTGCTGCGTGCGCTGGTCTGGAGATATGCGTGCCAGGCGCAGGGGAATCTCGACGTTTTCCTGGGCAGTCAGGGAAGGGAACAGGTGCGCATTCTGAAACATCATGCCAATGCTCTCACGGCGCAGGTGTGCGCGGGCCGTCTCGTTCAGGGTCGCCATGTCGCGCCCCAGGATCAACACCTGCCCCGCTGTCGGGCTATCCAGCCCAATCAAAATATTCAACAGCGTCGTCTTGCCTGAGCCAGAACGTCCACGCAAAGCCACAAACTCTCCCGGCTCTATACGCAGATCCACTCCACGTAAGGCATGAACGATGCCACCACCGCCGCGAAAATCGCGTGTCACTCCATGCGCCTCGGCAATGGTTGTTATTACTGTTGTCTCCATGATTGAACCTCCTCTATGTGTATAGCGCTCACGGGCGGCCACAAAGGCCCACACTCCTACGAACCATTTTTGCCGTTTACCATCTTGCCTCATCAAAGACTATGACGACATTATCTTTATCACTTTTTGATATTTTCAAGCATGGGGATGAAAGCGGCGTTCCTTGTGAGACGTGATGGGTTGGGTTTCTCTCGTCCTTTAACATCTGTTCTATTTTGTGCGATAATGCACATATGCGTAAAACCTTTCAGTATCGTATCTTTCCGAATAAGAAGCAAGTCGCTAAGCTCAATGAGACGCTTGAAGAGTGCCGTTGGCTCTATAACCACCTGCTTGAAACTCGCAAAACGTCGTATGAGCAGTATGGGGAAAACCTCTCGCTCTATCAGCAACAAGAAACCTTTGGCATACTCAAACACGAACGCCCTTCGCTGAAAGGTGTCCATTCCCAGGTCTTGCAGAATGTCGCAGTACGGATTGATCTGGCATTCAAGGCCTTCTTTCGTAGAGTCAGAGAACATACTGAGAAGTCAGGGTTTCCACGCTTCAAGAGCTATGGACGCTATGATTCCTTCACCTTCCCTCAGAGCGGTTTTAATATCACCCACGATCATCGGGTCACACTCTCCAAGATTGGTAGTATCAAGATGGTCTATCACCGCCCGATCAAAGGCAAAGTGAAAACCTGCACCATCAGGCGTAGTAGTACGGGCAAATGGTACGTGTCTTTCTCTGTTGAGTGCAAACCTGAGCATTTGCCCGATATACCTACTCAGGTAGGAATCGACGTTGGCTTGAAAACCTTTGCGACTCTTTCCACTGGTGAAGAGGTTGAGAACCCCCGCTTTTTCCGCAAGGAAGAAAAGGCCTTGGCTCGTGTGCAACGCAAACACTCCAAACAGGCTCTGGGTAGTCCTGAACGCAAGAAACACCGCAAGGTGGTAGCGCGTGTTCACGAGCGGATTGCCTTCAGGCGCGATAATTTCACCCATCAAGAATCCCGTCAAATCGTTGACCGATTTGGTGTCATAGCGGTGGAAGATTTGCATGTCAACCGCATGACCCATAATCATTGTCTTACCAAGAGCATTCATGATGCATCGTGGTCGGAATTTTTCAGCAAACTGTCTTGCAAAGCGGAAGAGGCTGGCAGGCAGTTCATGAAAGTCAATCCCGCCTACACATCTCAGGATTGCAGCAGGTGTCACCATCGGCAAATCATGCCGTTGTCTGAGCGTACCTATCATTGTCCCTGTTGCCTCCTTGAGATTGATCGTGATCTGAATGCTAGCTTAAACATTTTGAGCATGGGACGACACGCTCTTGGCCTAGCCATAGAAGCCCCTTCTCTTTAGAGATGGGGAGTCGTCACGTCCGTGCTGATCGGCCAGAGTTCTACATGGTCGCGCGCAATACGGACCTCGGCGCGGCCATTGAAAGGAATGCTTTCGACGGCCTCCTTGGGAAGTTGGAGCCGACCCACACGGTCAATCAGGATAGACTCGCTATGTGTCTGGCTTGACAGCCCGATGATGGTACTGGCAGCTGGCGTATGTTCATGCACAGCGGCGAGCGGTGCATCCCGCCGGACGGTCTCGGTACTGGTGCGCCCGTCACGAATGGCAATCGTGCGATCTACGTTGGCGGCCAATGCTGCATCGTGCGTCACCATGATAACGGTCAGCCCAAACTCGCGGTTGAATGTATGCAGCAGGGCCAGCACTTCAGCGGCGGTGACCGAATCAAGCTCGCCGGTCGGCTCATCGGCGAGCAGCAGCCGAGGTTCGTTGGCAAGTGCCACGGCGACAGCTGCACGCTGCTGCTCACCGCCGGAAAGCTGATCTGGCTTTTTCTTGCCCATATCTTTCAGCCCTACAAGCTCGAGCAGTTCGGCGGCACGCTGCCTGCGTTTGGCCGTGCCAACGCCGCAAAGCATTTGTGGCATCTCTACATTGGCAGCAATACTCAACTCCGGCAAGAGGTTACGCCCGCTCTGCTGCCAGATGTGCCCAACCAGGAAACGTCGATAGTTGATACGCTGTGCTTCGCTTAAGCGCGTCAGATCATTCCCATCCACGATGCAACTGCCAGCACTGGGCGAATCCAGCCCACCAAGAATATTCAAAAAAGTGCTCTTGCCCGAACCCGATGCACCGACCAGGGCCATCATTTCACCGGATACAACCTCCAGGTCCAACCCTTGCAGTGCCACGACTTCCAGATCGGCAACCTTATAGATTTTGACCAGGTTATCGCAGGTGATCAGCGGTTTCTGCATAGCAAATCCTTTCTTCCAGCCGAAGCAGGGTACTCCGCTTACCCGTAGGGGCGGGGGTTGGGTGGATGAGGGGTGGGGACGCTTGCGTCGCCCTCGTCCTTGCACCAAACGCCCCACACCCCTGGGCGACGCAAGCGTCCCCACTCCACCCAACACCTCTCCCGCCCCTACGGGTCATCCGCCCCTCTCTTCTTTTTAACTCATTATCCTTAATCTTCATTCAGGCGCAGCGTCTGGCTAATCGACGGTTGCGAAACGATGCGCACCATCATGCCAAGCGCAACCACACAGATCACCACTAATACCGCGAGAGCGATACCCAGCGATGGAGGAATAATGACTTGTATCGGCGGCACACTCTGGGCGACATAAAACGCTCCACTGGACGTATCACTCGTAACCCCACTGGAGCCAACGCTGGTGAAGACAAGTACCGGGACGACCAGGGCCGAGAGGATCGCTCCGAAGAGTATCCCCAGCATGATGGACGTAGTATAGATGATACACTGTTCCCAGGTCAATGTACTGGCAATTTGCGGGGGAGCGGCTCCCAAGGCCCGCAGCACGGCAAAATTGGCCAGGCGACTGCGCGCGCTCAGCCAGGAGGCGATCAAATTCCCCACCAGCGCCAGCAGCAGCGCGACGGTCGCTCCGAGAGCCAGCACCCCGATCAGGTCGAGATAGAGCGGCTCATGATAGAGCGCATCAGTGATGGCGCGCCGATCATAGAGCGAACCGAGTTGCAACTCACCTGCGTTCAGTGCCTTACGCACCCTTGTCAGCGAGGCAGCATCGTCCCGCGTGCGCAGCCAGACTGCGTTCAAGGGAACATTGACACCATTAGCCTGGAAATCTTTCTCATAGATAGCAGCGTAGCTTGAATAGTCTACCAGGATGCCTCCAGTGGTGGTACTACCTCCATTGGAATTGGTTACTGAACCACTGCTAACTGTCGGAATATGTGGTACCTCAGCAATGGCAATAAAGGCCACATTACCATCTGTGAAATTCAAAGTGAAATTTGGGCCAGAAGCCAGGTTGAGCGCATTCCACGTTGCAGTATCGACCACCGCCGGTACAAGCTGACCCGAAATCGCGCTGGCTCTGCGGGCCGCAAGCTGGCCCATGAGCGAGGAGAGCGGCTGGGACGAATCCTGGGGCGTCCAGATCGCGCTCTGCGCAAAGGTATCGGCATCGACCGCTCGAAGTGCTATCGAGATGTCCAGTGTCGTGTTTGCCGACGTTGCTGAGGAGGTATTGCCGACCGTGGCAGAGAGGACACCGGGGATATGATGATAGAGCGTCGTAATCTCTTTCACCTGCAAGCGGGTAAAGGTGCTGTTGGGTATCGTGCCACTGAAGTCCGCCCCACTCTGATACGCTGACACATCGAGAATGCGCTGCCCTTGTGAGGCGGTGAAGATCAGGGTAAAGATGGCAAAAGCGGTGGCGAGGGCCAGCAGCAAGGTCATGCGCACGGACTGCCGTGGCGTTCGCGCCATCTGTGCCAGGGCTAACATCGGGGCCGCACTGCGACTCCGTGCCGTCAGCCATGAGCCAAGTTGCAAGAGATAGGGAAAGAAGCGCAGGAAGAGTAGCAAACACGCCAACAATAAGAAGACCGAGCCGACCAGCGTCAACGGCGAGAGCAGAAACAGGGTCAGTTGAGGGTCAAGGATGCCCTCGTTGATCACATAGGCCGAGAAGCCATAGCCCACGATCATCACAATGGCCGCCACAATATCCAGGTTGAGCCGCTGCCAGAGCGGCAGGCGCGTCGAACGGGCCGCTTCGCGGCGCATGCTCAAAACATCCTGGCGCGTGGTGCGACTGACGGCAATCACCATGGCGATGATGGCCACCACAACGGTGAGCAGAGCATACCAACCCACCCCCAGGGCGACCTGCAGCGCATTGCCAGAGACGAGGCTGAGGGCACTTTGATCGGCAGGCGAGAGCACATTCTGAGCGATCAAACGCACCGCTGCAATCGCCAGAAGTGGCCCTACCAGCAGGGCAATCAGGCCCAGGGCGACGCTCTGGGTTACCAGCGAGCCAAAGATCTGGCGACGACTGGCTCCCCGGCTGCGCAGGATGGCGATAGCATCGGACTGCCGATCGACGAGCAGGTCGGCCATCATGCTGACAAAGAAGAGTACCAGCCCCAGCACCAGGCACAACAGACTGGTCACCGGCAGTTGAGCCACAGCGATGCGGCTGCTATATTGACTCAAGATGTTGGTTGGCAGGTAGGCCTGCGTCATCTCTAAAAAGGGAGGTTGATCGAGGTCTGAGAGGTTTGAGACATCAACCTGCACAGTATTCGTGCCATTGAGGATATCATTGAGGTTATCGATACTAATGCGTGAAGCATCAAAGCGATAATACCAGAGCAAATCGAAAGGAATTTCAAGCACCAGCCCACCGAGGCCGGTACTGGGAGAGAGCGCAGAAATAACAGAGATGATGGTTTCATTGGAGACAAGCCCCGTATAGATCCTTCCCTTCTGACCGAGGGGACCTGAGCCTCGCGCGACGCTGAGAAAATCATTGCCATGCCAGTACGCGTCGTTGTTGGCAACATTGAAGATGCCCACAATCCGCAAGTGGATAATGTACTCCTTCCGTATCACAGGAATGTAGACTAGGGCAACTTTGATATTGAGTACAGATCCAATCGTCACCTTCAGTGAGCTGGCACTTTCCTGGCTGAGAGCGATCTCGACATCTGAGCCCGGTGAAGATGAGCTGTTCGTGCCTGGAAGCCGTCCCTTGATCAAACTCAGATGAGAAGCAGCTTGCTCTATGGAAGCGCCAAAGAACTGGAGTTGATTGTTGGTCTCTGGATATGCAATACCTCCCTTTGGAGAAGACAATTTCGTCACGATTGGCAAGACCGGGGTCTGGATAGAAAATTGAGGAGGTTCAAGATATGGCCCGATCTTATCCTGCAACTCTGTGTTGAGCTCCTGCGTGGCAAGATTGATTTTGCCCGGGTTGATCTGTTCAGATGTACTATTGACGATGATATCGGAGTTTTGCGCGGATGAGGTAAGGGCACCACGCAAACCGGCGGTCATCGAGACATTTGAGTAGAGCGGGACCGCGCAGGCCAGCATAACAGCCGCCACAAAACCTGCACCCGTTATCAGAAGCAAACCCCATGTCTTGCGCAACCTCAGAAGAGCTAATGTCAAAGTTGAAGGAACCAGCGTTTTGCCACCACCCCCATGACGAGGTGGTGACTTTTTTGCTGAACGAACCATTATATCCTCTTTTCTAAAAAGTGAGTTTTTTTAGGGGGTGGAATAGTAAATGAGATATTTGGCATATCATTTGACAAGCAGGCACTCTATAATAAATAAAGGCCACAGCATCCTTTACCCATACTACGTCATTTATACCTTACACTTCTCATATTGCACAGGGGAAGTGGGAGTTCAGGTTTCCTCGCCGCCTCAGGCGGCTTGTCCATTTGTGTGTTGTTGCATGATGGCTATAGGTGTTGCTGCCTATGGCAGCAACACCTATAGCCATCATGCAACAACACACAAAAACCTTTGCGAACTGCCGTAGGCACAGGGCGATTTAAAAGTCGAGCCAGACTCCCTCTTTGCAGGGCGAGGACAAGCCATCGCCCCTACTATGCCTACGATGAGCCAGCCAGTCAGGCGCGTCCATAGTAGGGGCGATGGCTTGTCCTCGCCCTGCAACCCGACTTTTAAATCGCCCTGCCGTAGGCAGTGAGAGGATTGTCATGCCCTCATGAAAAGGTGTAAAATCTGGTGGAGGCAACAGTAGCAAGCTTCATCTTGTTGCTCGTAAAAAGAAATGCGTGTATCAATCTCCAAAGACAATCAGGAGAAAATGAGAAAAGTTGTTCAGGCGCAACCAGCGCCGCTCTGGCGAAACCGAGATTACTTGCTCTTGTGGAGCGGGCAAATCATTTCCTCGGTCGGCACGCAAGTCTCCCAACTGGCCTTCCCATTGCTTGTGTTAACCCTCTCGCATTCAGCAGCCCAGGCAGGTTTTGTCGGTGCGCTTCGTGTCTTGCCCTACCTCATCTTCAGTCTGCCAGCCGGAACTCTGATCGACCGGTGGGATCGCAAGCGAGTGATGATCCTCTGCGACGCAGCACGAGCACTCAGCTTAGCGAGCGTTCCGTTCGCCTTTGCCTTCGGACGGCTTTCAGTGGCGCAACTCTATGTCGTCTCCCTCCTGGAAGGGACGTTCTTTGTCTTCTGCGATATCGCAGAGGTATCGTGTCTGCCGCGTGTGGTTGCAGCCGGACAGTTGCCCACCGCTGTAGCTCAGAATCAAGCTACCCAGGGGATTACCGGGTTGCTCGGCCCACCACTTGGTGGACTCCTCTACGGGGCGAGCAGGATGTTACCCTTTGTTACTGATGCGCTCTCCTACCTCGTCTCAGTCCTCTCCTTGTCCTGCATCAGAGTCAAGTTTCAGCAGGAGCGAACTACCGCCCCCCGTCAGTTGTACCGGGAAATGGCCGAAGGACTTACCTGGCTCTGGCATCAGCCGCTCATCCGCTTCATGGCGATGCTCTCCTGCGGCATCAATTTCATCATCGCGGGCGTCTCACTGATCGTGATTGTGCTGGCGCAGCATCAGCATGCGTCCTCCCTCATCATCGGCCTGATCTTCGCTGGAGGCGGGATCGGGGGCATTCTCGGCTCTCTGCTAGCGCCTTTCCTGCAGAAGCGACTCAGCTTTGGACAGGCCATCATCAGCCTCTCGTGGCTTCTAGTTCTGCTATGGCCCCTCTATGTCATCGCTCCCAACCTCGTAGTGCTGGGTACCATCACAGCGGCAATCTATCTCCTGGGCCCCATCTACAACGTCGTGAATGTCAGTTATCGGCTGGCGCTCATTCCCGATGCGTTCCAGGGACGTGCGAATAGTGCCATTCGCATGATCTCCTTTGCGAGTCAGCCGCTCGGACTGGCGGCAACAGGGATGCTCATCCAAAGTATCGGTGCGGTTGCAACAGTACTGGCGTGGACGGCCGTTCTCGTCTTTGTAGCTGGAGCGGCGACGGTGAATCCGCATGTGCGCCATGCACGTCCGCTGGCCGAAGTGCACCAGGCATAAAGATAACTGATGCCCTGTGCAAGTGTTTGTGCTTCCGACGGAAGCACAAACACTTGCACAGGGCATTCGTTACAATGTTAACCCACAGGTCTTATCCGCTATACCCCACGACATCGGTGCCGCCCTGTGAGAGGTTGTGGAAATTGAAGTACATCGGCCGCTCGGCCATAATGGTGCCGCTTACTGCCTGTACCGAAATTGAGAGGGAATTGCCCGCGCGAGGAGCGGCCTGCACGATTGGATAGGCTATGCTATTGATGTTTAGCGTCACCCGCGTCTGCGCTCCCACCGTCACAACCTGCTCCGTGGTAATGCTGTTCCCCATATACAATCTCACCACCACATCCTCGCTGGTCGTGTTGGGATTTTGCAATGTCAGGAACTCGGAAAAGCCAGGGCCGATATACCCCTCGGCAAAGCTGTAGCTAGCCTTAGCGGGGCCGGGTTGACCCATCACATCAGTACCGCCGGGGAGCGTGCCGTTAAAGCGGAAGTATTCTTGTCGCTGCGCCACAATGGGGCTGTCGGAGCTGACTTCCGCCGAAACTGAAGGGGTACTCTGGGCAAAAGCAGCCGAGGCCCTGTTGACATC
>WNFB01006635.1_pt1 | contig 10761 bp, 14 predicted proteins | sample 5400501 | NCBI WGS metagenome assembly WNFB01 (sample SAMN13153341, study PRJNA577476) | soil metagenome | isolation source: 200 cm saprolite under Douglas fir tree site 2 hole 1 | place: USA:California | collected 2015-04-18 | reverse complement strand
GCACAATGAAGTGATGCACACGCCTGAACGTGCCCGCCGTTATTCGTTCGTGGCCACTATCGAACTGACTGATTTGCAGTCAGAAGCCAAGATTCAGGAGCGAACCAGTGACCTGAGCTTGTTTGGCCGCCGCGTCGATACACACAAACCTTTCCTGACAGTAGCAAAGGCGAGAATTAGGATTGCCCACAGGAGTGCCAACTTCGTGGCTCTCGGCAGAATCTCTTACACCACATCGGATGGTGGACTGGGGATCGCCGTTACGCAGATGAGCCGACGAATCAGCTAATTTTGGAGAAGTGGGTTGAGGAGTTGCGGGACCACTGAGAACGCCGGATCCCCCGTCAACCGCGAGCCTTGGTCGTTCCCCGACAGAGCTATGCTATAACTCTGGCGATGTCCGCAAAGCGAATGAAGGGCCAATGGGTTGTGTACGAGCGCCGCAACGGGGAATTTATCCGTCTGTCGCGGCTTTTCACAACGAGAGCGCAGGCCGAAAAAGAGCGCGACAAACGGAAGGTATCGTTCAAGTTCAAACGGGTCTCTCTCGGCGTGGGGGTTGTCGCTAACGGATAGCCGTCCCGTTGTCCTTATCGCACGGCATGTGACCTGCGATCCGGTGTTTGCATCCAACGGCCTATAGTTCGTCAAATGTACACTCGAATCCTCGTCGTGGGCTTGCTTGCGATGGCGCTTTTCCCTGCCACGCTTTTCGCGCAGTCCGCTCCCCCCAACGAGGTCCCCATCGAACGGTGCGACCGCCTTCCCATCGTCAAAGTTCGCATTGGCTCGACCGAGAAGCGGTTTCTGGTCGATACTGCCGCGACTACTATACTCAATCTCAAATCTTTCATCGGAGGCAACACCAAGGGGATTCAGATTACTTCTTGGTCTGGCACCGCCTTTACCAACGCACGCGAAGTCTCCATCCCCGACCTTGCACTTGGCGGTCACCATCTGCGCAATCTCAAGCTACCCGCAATCGATTTGAGCCCGGTTGGAGATGCCTGCGGTGGCCCCATCGATGGCATCCTCGGTGTCGACCTGCTCGATGAAATGGGCGTCACCATCGATCTCAAACGTCAGGTCGCGTTGCTTGGCGCGGATGATCCCGATCCGAAAGTTGTATACGCGGAAATGGAAAATTCGATGCAATCCTGCGTGACAGCGTTCAATCAGGGCAAAGCAGCAGAGTTCGAGGAATGTCTGGAGCCGGAAACTGTCATGTACACGCCGGATGGAGAGTTCGTTGGTCGTGCGCAAGTCTTAAAATATTTACGCGAGCGGTATTTCAAGTATGCTCCCGACCTCTCTTACAAAATAAAAATGCATGATGTGCAGACCTTCGGCAACGCTGTCTGGTATTCCTACGACTATTCCTTGGACACACCCAAAGAGCATTTAGCCGGACATGGATTTGCGATGTGCCGTAAGAGCGGAACGCGCTGGCGCATGCTGAATCTGCACAACTCATCATCCGCAGGTATGGCCAGTATCAAGACGCACTGACCGCTGGAATCACAGAACTCCGGTCGGTGGATTTACTACACGCGGGCCGAACAGCCCGAACAGCACGAACATGAGGGCGAGCACGACAAACATCATCATGCTGGCCTCCGGGCCGACTGAACCGCCCGTCAACCATCGTGGACCCTGAAGCGCAGAGTTGAGCAGGTGTCCGTAAGAGGGAAACCCGCTGTTCGGAACCGAGTAGATGAAAGTCTCGCCGTAGACAAAACTGGCGTGCAGTCCTACAGCAAACCACAAGTTGCCAGTTCGTCGTAACGCAAAACAGAGGAATAAACCAAACAGACCCGCCGTCGCACCGCCCATCCAGTTTTCTCCGCGACTGCCGAGATGAACGAAGCAAAAACAATAGAAAGTAGGATTGCCGAGGGCCAGAAGCCTATCGCCGTGGTCAAAGTGAACTGGAGGTAGCCTCGAAACAGGAACTCTTCGAAGTATCCCACCATGAGGAACACAATCGCCCACCCGACTGGGTACCCCACCAAACTGCGACCGTGCAAGGCCAGGTTGCCAAAGGAGAAGGCGCCTCCCGAAAAGATCAGCATCATTACGCAGGTAACGGCCAACAGCCCCCATGCAACGCCCTGCCAAAAATACGGACCAAAGGCGTCCCGGGCCGGGAGACCATAATCAGCGAGTGAGCGCCTTTCGATCCTGCTCATCACGCTCACAGCGATAAGCAATGACAGCACGAACTGAAACTCTGCGACCAGCGCCGCTGAGACGACTAACCGCCCCTCCCGAAGAGGCTGGACCATACGTGTCAAGGTCGGAATATGAACAACGACTTCTCTAAATCCCAACAGGCAGGAAATCAACACGGCGAGGAATATCAGCAGCCTCCATCCGGCGCGGAGTCCGCTTGTGCCAAGCCACAAGCCCTGAAAGGGAAGCGTCCGGCGCATAATTCTTGTAGCGCTCATGCTCGCTTCTCTTCAATCCGCAATTTCAGTGCTTCAAGCTCGTGCTTGGTCATGCCTTGCAGAGCCATCGCCGTGGCCAGATACAAGGCGGGAACGTGCTTCATTTTGCTGCCGCGTTCTACCTTGCGACGAAGTTTCTGTACTTCCGGGTCAGCGCCCACTTTCAAAAACACTTCATACGCATCGGGGATGGACAGGGTCTTTTCTATCAGGCCATGCTTAACCAGAATGCGATGATACGAAGGTACTGCCAAAGCAGATCGATAGGTCGGAGCGCGCTTGCTTTGTTTTGGGTGTTTCATTGCCCTATGCTGACACGTTTTCTCCAACCCGGTCATTTCTTTGGCGCTCATGCGGGGATATATAATTCGTTGGGTCCTGTCCGGAGGGACAAGGGGTAAGTGAAGTCCCTGCCGCTGAGGATGAACCGCTAGAACGGCCATTATGGGCCTTCAAATCTCAATCCGGGAATCCGGCGATGTCACTATTCTTGACCTTCAGGGAAGAGCGACGATTGGCGCTGACAGCGATCTGTTGAGCAGTCATCTACAAAAACTGATTGCCAACGGCGTGCGGAAGCTGTTGCTGAACCTGACAGATGTGACACAGTTGGATAGTTCGGGCATCAGCGCCATCATGGGGACGCATGTTTCCCTTAGCCGTCAGGGCGGCAGCCTGAAATTGCTCCGTCCGTGTGGTCGCGTGCGGGCTGTGCTGCGGGTGATCCGCTTGCCAGACATTATCCCCACCTTTGAGGATGAGGCCCAAGCGCTGGCCAGCTTCCGACCGCAGGGTTACTCTGCTAGGCCCTGAGGGGCTTGAGGCGAGGGGGCGCATGACGCAAAGAGAAAAAGAGATTGAAGGTCGGATTTCTGGACAGGCTCAAGGATGGCGTGGCGCGACTGGAACTTCAGAACTCCACTTCAGACGTGAAGAATCTGGCCGCGTTGCTTGGGCAGCACAGGCCAACCGTGCTTCACGATACCGGTGCGTGGAATTTGCATCCGAATTTTATGGGATTGAAACGTGTTCTTCTCATCTGCTGATACCGACACGGATCTGGTCATCGAATTGAAGCTCGTCTGGGCGTGGGAGCGCGAAGGTCGGCCGAATTGAGTTCGATGAGTTGGGCACCCCGGAGGATGGAGTCGTTCACGATTCCCTCTCAAGGTAGGCGCACGACTGAATTGCCAGGGTGCCCATGGCGAGAATCTTGGTGGTTAGACACAAACGTGAGTCAAACTAGGTCGTCGCGCTCGCAGCAGCCGCCTGTTCGAGGAGCTTTACGGCTTTGCCCGCGTCCGCGACCCCGAGGATCAGGAAAGATGCGCTGGCGCCCGGCTCAGCTCCAGAGTAGCCGTAGTTGATGTTGATTCCCTGATCGCCGAGCCGCGACGCGACGCGAGCGAGCTCCCCAGGACGATTAGCTAGCATCACCTTCGCGACTTCGGTCTCCTTGTAATCAGCGCGCTGACGATCCAGAGTAGCCCTGGTTTTGTCCGGATTGTCCACTACGAGACGAACGGAGCCTTTGCCCTTCTCGTGAGGGAACTGCTGATACGCGAGAATGTTGACGTCTTGTGCGGCGAGGGCTTGGCAGAGCTTGCCAAGCGTTCCAGGCTTGTCTTCTAGGCGGATTGTGAACTCCTTGGTGATAGGCATGTTGGGAACCTCCTTCTTGTACACCTCGGGGGCGGACTGGGGGGCTTCCTGCAAGGATGAAAGATGCAAAAATCCTACGCCGGTCTGAGTCTGACAGCAAGGCTTCGTTCGAACTCGGAGTTTGTGACGACATGCCATCTGCTGTATTGGAGTTCATCGCAGCGGACCAAAATCATCCATTGGTATCGATCGTCGCCGCGACAAGCCACCACGCAACTTTTCCGTCTTTCGAGTTCCATCGGCTGCCGTGAGTCGACCAAGTTCCAGCTGACGGCAAAAGGCTGCCGGCCGCAACCGCGATCTCAAATCCGCACGAGTTGCATCGGTAGATGCCGGACCGAGGTACAGCCGAACCCGGCTTGAACGTTTGGTCGAACATTGGGCTGGCGGATTGTGAGTAGCTGAAAGGATCCCTGAAGTACGGCATTCGTGCGCTCCCCAGAGGGGGAGAACCAGGGGCAGTTCTCGCATACCTCGATTAACCGGTTCTCTTGTCCAGAATCTCCCTCAGCTTCTGAGCAAGGTACTGAGATCCGTACGGCTTGTGCACGACGGTAGCCTTTCCCCGCGATCGGACTGAGAGCAGGTTCGCTTCGGACGCGTAACCGGTCGTAAAGATGACCGGAATGTTCGGTTTGATTTCGGACATTCGCGTGTACGCTTCCGGACCATTCAGATTTGGCATCACGACGTCCAAGAACACCAAGTCAATCGAAGGATGATTTTCTTCGAACACGCGGACGGCATCGGCCCCGTCTTTGGCGAGGATCACTCGGTAACCAAGGCTCTCGAGGATTTCTTTGGCGGCTTCGCGCAGACCCTCATTATCCTCTGCGATCAATATGCCTTCACTTCCTCCTCGCAACGCGTCTTTGCGCCGCTTCTCTTGAACTTCCGGCGGGCCTTCTCCCAAGGGAAGATAGACTCGAAAGGCGGTTCCTTGACCGGGTTTGCTGTCCACATCGATCAGGCCCTTGTGCTGTTTCACGATTCCGTACACTGTGGCTAAGCCGAGGCCCGTTCCTCTGCCCATCTCTTTTGTGGTGAAGAAGGGTTCGAAGATGTTCCAGCGTTGCTGCGTCCATACCCGCGCCAGTGTCAAACACGCGTAGCAATACATAGCGGCCGGGAACGGCGTACGGGTGCAGGCTTTGGTAGTCTTGGCCAATTTCCGCATTCTTGGTTTCTATGAGCAGCCGCCCGCCATTCGGCATGGCATCGCGCGAGTTGAGGCATAAATTCATGAGGACTTGTTCGATCTGGCCGGGGTCTGCCCAAACGATCCACAGATCTTCAGCGAGCTCCATGTGAATCTCAATGCGCTCCCCGATCACGTTCCGTAGGAGACTGATCGCTTCCTTGGTCAGCTCATTCAAATTTGTATTGCAAGATTGAAGGACTTGGCGGCGGGCGAAGGCGAGTAGCTGACGAGTCAGTGCGGAAGCACGGTCCGCCTGTGATCGGATCTTCAGAAATTTATCCTGAAGGTCACTGCCCGGAATGGCTGCCTGCACGCCGAGGTCGGCCCAACCCATAATGGCGCCGATGACGTTGTTAAAGTCGTGCGCAACGCCACCCGCGAGCCTTCCGATCGCTTCGAAGCGCTGCAGTAGATGAACCTGTTGTTCGAGTCGCCGATGTTCCCTTCGCTCAACGGCTTCCCGCAGTTCCCGTTGGACGGCGGGGATGAGACGGCTCAAATTCGTCTTCATCAAGTAGTCTTGCGCCCCAACCTTGAGCGCAGCTACCGCAGCATCTTCGCCAATCGTGCCGGAAACAAAAATGAACGGCACGTCTTGGCCCTTCTGTCTTACAAGCTTCAGAGCGTCGGTTCCCTTGAAATGAGGCATCGAGTAATCCGAAATGATAATGTCCCACTTCCTTTCGAGGGCCTCGCTCAGAGCAGCCGGCGTCTCGACGCGCTCATGGGAGACGACATAGCCCCCTTGGCTTAGCAGGCGAACCTGCAGCATCGTGTCATCGTCTGAGTCTTCGATGAACAGAACGCGCAGCGGAGTCGCCATTTAGGGTTTCCTTGGAACCGGAGCGGGTTCGTTCAGGATCAGCCAGTAGAGCCCCAGCTGCCGCACCGCCTCGATGAATTTGTCGAACTGGACAGGCTTTCGGACGAAGCTGTTTGCGCCCAGACCGAAGCTCTTGATGCGATCCTGGTCTTCATTCGAGGTTGTCAAGATGACGACAGGAAGCATCTTGGTACGCTCTGCCCCGCGCAGTCGGCGGAGCACTTCGAAACCGTCCATCTTTGGCAACTTGAGGTCCAGAAGAATCACGTGAGGCATGATGCTCAAGTTGCGTCCTTCATGGACGCCAGTCCCAAACAAATAGTCGAGAGCCTCGGCGCCGTCTCTGGTTACTACGACTTCGTTCTTGATGTTGTTCTTCTTCAGTGCTCGCAACGTCAGCGCTTCATCATCCGCATTATCTTCCACAAGCAAGATGGTCGCGTCTTCCATGCTTCCCTCCCGAGGCTCTTCCGAATCAGAGCGTGAAATAGAAAGTCGCACCTTTTCCCACGGCGCTTTCGGCCCACACGCGCCCGCCATGGCGGTGAATGATCCGTTGTACGGTTGCCAATCCGACACCGTTGCCGGGAAATTCCGCTCCTCCGTGCAACCGCTGAAAGGCTCCAAACAGACGTTCCGAATGCAAAGGATCGAACCCCACCCCGTCGTCTCGCACAAAATAGGCCAGACTCCCATTACACATCGTTCTTCCGAACTCGATCCGGGCACGCGGCCGTTTGGAGGTGTACTTCCATGCATTGCCGAGGAGATTGTCGAGGGCAATTCGCAGCAATTGAGGATCCCCGAATACTTCGATCCCCTTCTCCAAGGCAAACTCTACTTCGCGTTGCGGTTCCGCCTTCTGCAATTCGGCGACGACAGACTGCGCAATTGCGGTCATATTGACGCCCTCCCGATGTAATTCCGCCCGAGTCACACGAGACAGGTTCAGGAGATCATCAATCAGCAGTCCCATCCTCTGTGTCGCGGCCCTCACGCGAGCGATGTAATTCTCTCCCTGTGCGTCGAGCTTGCCGGCATAGTCTTCCGCCAGCGCCTGGCTGAAGCCGTCAATGCTGCGCAGCGGGGCCCGCAGATCGTGGGACACGGAGTAGGAAAATGCTTCCAGCTCCTTGTTGGCGGCCTCCAGCTCAATCCTTTGCCGCTTCAGTTCTTCTTCGGTACGTTTGCGGTCGGTGATGTCGCGGATCGCGCTCGACACTAAGACGCCTTCCTCCGTGACCAGCGGACTGAGGCTGATTTCCACGGGGAATTCCGTTCCGTCTTTGCGCCGGCCATTGAGCTCCAGCCCGGCTCCCATTGGCCGCGCGTGCGGCTCGCCAAAGAAGTCGCCCCGGTGCTGCGGATGCCCCTCACGATGACGCTCAGGAATGAGGATCTCGACCTCGTGGCCGAGCACCTCGTCACGTGCGTAACCGAAAAGCTTTTCGGTTTGTGAGTTCACAAGAACGATCTTCCCCTCTGGGTTGACGATTACCATGGCGTCCGGCGCAGATTCCAAGAGGCCCTTGAATTTGTTCTCGGCCCTCTTGCGCTCTGTGATATCCGTTAGGATCGCAGTGAAAAAGGTGCCTTGGTGGGTTTTCCAGCTGGATAGCGAGAGTTCCATGGGGAACTCGGCACCGTCTTTCCGGGTACCCGCGAGTTCGACAGTCTTGCCGATGACGTGAGCTTCGCCTGTTCTCAGGAAGCGATCCAACCCATGCCGATGAGCATCCCGGTACCGCTCGGGCATGAGAAGCGTGAGAGGTCTGCCGACGACTTCGTCCGACGAGTAACAAAAGGTGTGCTCGGCCGCACGATTAAAATAGTTAATGTTGCCGCTGCTGTCGGCTGAGATGATGGCGTCGCTCGCAGACTCGGCGACATTGCGAAATCGCTCTTCACTTGCCTGCAGCAAATCCTCCACCTTCTTACGTATGGTGATGTCCGTAGCAACGACAAGACGGGCGTCCCTGCCGCCGAACAAGAATGGGTGCGAGGTAATCTCCACGTCAATCAGGGTCCCGTCTTTCTTGCGATGCCTCCAGATGCCAGCGGTCTCGGTCCCTGCGGACGATTTCGCAACGCTTTCCATGACTGCGGGGATGTCTTCTGGCGGACGAATGTCTTTAATCGTCAGGGAAAGAAATTCTTCATGCGAGTAGCCATACTTGTGCATTGCGGAATGATTTATGTCGAGGAAGGCGAGCGTCTTCGAATCATAGACCCACAAGGGATGAGGATTGCTGTCGAAAAGCAGGTGGTAATGCTCCTCGGATTGCCGGAGCGCTTTGTTTACGTCCTCGAGTTCAGCATTGGCGCGGGCCAGCTCGTCTCTCCGATTTACCAGATCCTGGTTCACCTCGTTCAGCTTATCGGGGGTAGGGAGGGCAAGGGCTTTAGGCACGAGTTGAACGAGGAGTATTGCAGTCGGAACCGACGCAAGCGCAGTGACCGCCTTGACGATGCCCGACAACCAATAGGTCGCATGCCAGAGAGTCCACACTTCCATTATGTGGGTGCTCCCGCACGCAACGATGAAAACACCGAAACAAAGGAACATCCAATGGAAAGGCAGGTCGCGCCTTCTGCGCACGAAATACAGGAGCGTTATCGGTATGGAGAAATAGGCGAGCGCAATCAACACGTCGGAAATTAAGTGCAGCCAGACGAGTCCGCGATCCCACAGGTAGCAGTACCCATGGGGCATGAAGCCTCCCGACGAAAACATGTTTTTCAAGAACTCCATGGTTTCCTCCAGGAACCCCAATTTCTTTTTCCCTTATCCAGCCTTCGCTTAGCCCAAATGCTTTTCTCGGGCTCGGTAGATTGGCCGGTGGAGATCGCTCGTATTCTGTTGCAGCCGGTGGAGAGTGCCGTCGTAGGGGTAGAGAAAACAATGGTCACGAGCCTGGGCGTATGAACGCCGACTAGATTCAGACTGAGAGAGGGTGGTCATGCCGGGGACGGGAATAGCTGCTTGCCATTTTCGGCTAGATGAGCAGCGCCGCGGTTTGTCCATGAGATGAGCCTCATGCTGAGTGCGATAACAAGCCCTCACCGCGTCGCTTCATTTCGTACAGGGCGTGGTCTGCGATGGGAAGCAGCTTTTCAATCGTTTCACCGTCCTGAGGGTAAACTGCGATGCCGACGCTGACTGACAGTTGTGGTTGCTGGCAGTCACTCGCTAGTCGCTCACGAATCCTGGAGGAAAACTGCTGAGCGCCTTCGAACCCTGTCTCTGGCAGAATGACAGCGAATTCATCGCCGCCGTAACGAGCCGCGAAATCGATGTTGCGACACTGATCGCCTAGAAGGCTGGCTACCCTGCACAGCGCACGACTCCCTATAAGATGGCCATAAGCGTCGTTGATTCTCTTTAAGTCATCGATATCAAGAAAAAGAAGGGCGAAAGACCGGCTCGTGCGTTGCGAGCGCTTAGCCTCCGTTTTGAACACATTGAAAAGGCCGCGACAGTTGGCCAGGCCCGTTAAGGGATCGCACTCCGCCAGATGAAGAATCTCCTCTTCCGCCGACTTGCGCTCTGTAATATCGAAGGCTGTGAATAATCCGGCTGGTCGGCCATGAAGCTCAATCCGACCCATGGTGATGTCGAGCCATCTTGCGCCGTCCTCTTTTGTGAGGATTTTCAGTTCGAACCGCCGGGGACCACGCTCTCCCTGCAAGCGTGCCAACCCTTGCTCAATGAGAATGTTTCGGGAATCCGGATGAATAATCTCCCACGAACTCATGGCAAGGAGCTCTTTTCGCGTGTATCCGGTAATTTTCTCGGCCGCCCGATTCGCGTAGCAGCATTCTGTCCCTTTATAGATGATGATCGCAGAGGCTACCGTTTCTGCCAAGGTACGGAATTTATCCTCACTCTCTCGCAGAGCGGCATCCGCATGTTCGCGTTCCTCGCGAAGGTATTTTTCTTCCAAAGCCCGGCAGATGGCCACCGGGAGGCGAGCTGGGCTGTCTTTCAAAATGTAATCGTCCACGCCATCCTTGATACACTCCACTGCCTTTTCTTCTCCGAGCGCCCCGGATACCAGGATGAACGGTATGTGTTTGCGCTGCTGCCGCACCAGTTCCAGGGCGTCCATCCCCGTCCAGCCCGCGAATTGGTAGTCCGCCAAAATGACGTCGTAGGCTTGGGTGCGCAGTTTTTCGGCGAACTCTTCAAGCGCAGGGACTGGGTCGCACTGGAACTCCAGGTTTGCCTTTGTTAGTGCCCTGACGCAGAGCTCCAAGTCAGCAGCATTATCCTCGAGAAATAAGATCCGGAGCGGACGTTTGCGGAGTGGGCTCTCTTTTGGCGATTCTTCGCTCATTGACCCCCCTTTGCCGATCCGACAGGTGAGCAGGCTGGACGAGTCATTCGCAAATGAGAGGTAGCGATGACGCTGCTATGTGATCTGCCGGACGTCGGCACGTTGCTAGACCACTATGGCAACTATTGGCGGGCGGCCTTCGCGCTGTCAAGCTCTAGACCGTTTAATGTACCGAAACGATACCTCCAAGCCCGAGCCTACGCTAATCTGAAAGTGACTCCCTGTCTAGAAACCACGTGGTTTCGGCACAGAAGTGGAAACGAGATCACTCGCGAAATTCCCACCTGC
>WNFB01008755.1_pt1 | contig 10762 bp, 13 predicted proteins | sample 5400501 | NCBI WGS metagenome assembly WNFB01 (sample SAMN13153341, study PRJNA577476) | soil metagenome | isolation source: 200 cm saprolite under Douglas fir tree site 2 hole 1 | place: USA:California | collected 2015-04-18 | reverse complement strand
GATCTCCCAGTTTTCCATTAAGCCAGAGGATGAACCGTTGAAAATCATCGCGAAGAAACATCCGACTACCGACGTGCAGGTCTGACAGGAAGACCGCATAGACTTCATGTGCAGAAGTGGTCGGCTTCTTGTGGGCGATGTCCGGAAGAGTCGGGGAGCTAGCGAAAAGCTGTCCCGACTTTGACCGCGAGACCTCCAACGCGACCAGACTGTCCAACGGAAGGCGCAGGGTCGATTTCGCTACGCTCTCGGAACAAATTATCCGAAGTGTGCCCGTTAAGTCGTCGATAGTCAGTTCCATGTTCCCTCGCCTGTCGACGCGATTCGACAACAACCCAGCAACTTTCCTACTCTGACCAGCGACCACACCCTTGGCCGACTGGACAGTCGTCAGCCCTCGCATATCCGGCCTCTTCTGCAAAATTGAAAGAAGATGTTCATATCTATCCCGAAAGAGTCTCTTGTACCCCTCGCCCGCCTTGATTGGCGCTAATCGAGGTGTTGGATCAGTCACAACTTCTAGGCGGGGCTCCAAGTCCAGTTGTACCGATTCTGTCTCATTCTGATGCGCGACCAGGTCGAGCGGAAGGAATAATTCCAAATCCTCACTCGTAATTCTTCGCTCAGCCGATGGTGTGTCCTTCTTCTGGGCGATGATTCTCTCAACCAATTCGTTCGGGTCGACCTCTGCAGGCAGCTTGGTCAGGAGGTCAAATGCAGACGCATCCAGCATGAACCCTAACGAAAGAGCTCTCGTCACCACCTTCGAGTGGTCGACAGACAAGCGTGCCTAACTAGACCCGTGCTGATTATAAACAACGCTTTCGATACATCTCACACCCTCCTGAATCAAGAGCCCTACTTCTCCGATATCTCTCGACTCACAGTAGATCCTCGTCTTTGGCTCCGTTCCCGAGGGTCTGAACATCACCCAAGAACCATCTCCAAAAACCATCTTGTAGCCGTCAAGCATACGCTCTTCCTTGATTCTGAACCGTTTGAAGGCCTCCCTTGCTCTGCTGACGAGGGCGGGTAACTCCACCCTCAGGGCAAGGCTAACCTGCCTGTAGTGCCAGCTTTCCGAAGCGGTGAGCCTCTCTAGCAACCGCGGGTCCTTCGAAATTGTGGTCGCGACGAGGGCCGCGGCATTCATTCCGTCCTCCCACAGCCCCCAAGCCGGGTCGGTCACTTTACTGGGCTCCGTCGCAAAAACCCCGCCTTCCTTCTCCAGCGAGGCGAATGTCTTTCCCACCTTGCTGCGGACAACGCGCAATCCCATCGTTAGGGCCTCCTCCTCCACAGCGGTCGACGTATTCTCTGAAAGGATAGCGGCGCCAGACGTCTTCCCCAACCCTCTTAGGGCCAAGATTGAGCATACCGAGTCTGGGAGGACGCGGCCTGCCCGGTTCACCATCACCAGCCGGTCAGCGTCTCCGTCATGAGCGAACCCGAAGTCGACACCCAAGCTAGGGACCATTCTGGCGAACTCCTCGAGATTCTCGGCGGTCGGCTCCGGTTGGCGCCCCGGGAAGCGCCAAGATACCTGAGCATTAACCGGTATGACATCATGACCAAGACCCTTGAGGACGTACGGGGTGATCAAGCCCCCAGGCCCAGCGGCACAGTCTACCGCGATTCTCAATCTCTTCCCCGCTGGCTGATACCTCGAAAGTAGCGCTCCCCTGTACTCGTAGAGGATTTCCGCGTCTCGTGTAACCGAACCAAATTTCGACGAGTTCTTCTTGACCTCTACTGCGAGAGCTCTCTCCACCCTCTCCTCATCCGACTGAGAGAGTTCCATCCCACGTCCGTTGAACAGCTTCACGCCAGAGAATTCTGGTGGGTTGTGCGAAGCCGTAACCGAAAAACCGATGGAGCACATTCTGCCTCTTGCCCCGAAGGCGGTCACAGGCGTGGGCACCAGACCGAAGAGCAACGCTTCACTGCCGGTCGAGTTAATGGCAGCGGTTATGGTTCTCGCCAACAAGGCTGAACTCTTTCGTCCGTCCCACCCTACTCCGTAAGTACCGCGTCCGAAAACGAAGGCGGTCGTCTCCGCAAACCGGTAGACCTGCACAGGCGTCTGAGTCTTGTTGAAGACCCCTCTAACCCCGGCGGTCCCGAAGACATGACTCAGCATCCCTCTACCTCTCGATAATCTTCGTCCAGAGTTCAGGGGTGGCCTCTCTGGCCAGATTCAACATCACGTTCACAACCTCCTTGATCTCCCATTGAGCCTGGAGTGCAGTCCGCTGCCAGACGATGTGCATCAGACTCTTCGCGGTCACCGTCATCACCAGCTTCGTCTTTATGGCGTTAGGCAGAACATACCTCGCGTCCTCCTTTGGCACGCCCAGAGCAATCATGCTCTCGAAGGCCTGATACGCCGCCTTCAGCGCTTGGTCGTACACTCTCATGGCGCTCTCGTTCGACTGCACGCTAGGGGGCGTGACGAAGCCTTCCCTCGATGCCGAGGAGAAGCGCTGCGATTCTTGATCGTACGAGGCGACTCTGTGTCGAACGAGCTGGTGGGTGGTCACCCGGCTGCAGTCCTCAATCTCGAACATGTATACGACATGATCAAGCAACTGAGACGGGTCAAACGGCACGTTCTTGACGCGCAGAACATGCTTCACGGCTTCGAGTTCGGTGTGAGAAAGAAGCTTCACTCGCATACAATCAGACTCCAAAAACCACGGCATTGAAGACCGGGCTGGTTCCATTCGCATTCAGCCGTTCGATGATGGTACTTGCGAATGGCTTGTGAATTTCGTCCCTCCACATCTCGATTAGGGTTCGTGCGTTCATCGCGACCAACCAGTCCCTGCCGTTTAAAGGTAGCAAGCGAATGAAAGGGTATGCGGTAGCCACTGTTCTCATCTCAGCTTCCGGCGTGTCCTCAATCAACAGCTCCAGACAATAGTGCTCGAAGACATCCAGCGACTTGTCTTGTAGCGCCCGCGTCAGGAGATACTTCCAGTACTCCCGTCCCTTCTGCTCCAGTTCCACTTCAATATCTTCGATTGGCTTAGTGCTGTAACAACGTCGCATTGCGACAGCAATCGTCCTCTCCGGATTAGGAGTGTGCCAAACCAAAGAAACCTTCATACAGCTGGCAACACATCGGCGTGGTTCTAATTTAAACATCCCTTCTTTCGAGGAACGACTTAATTGGAGCAAGGTCATCTGAGGTTTGAGAGCACCGGTGGGAGGGTGCCCGCGTTCTTTGCCAAACCCTCGTCTCCGGCTGGCTCCGTGGTCGTCCTCCATGAAGTGTGGGGTCTCGTGCCACACATAGAGGACGTGTGTAAACGCGTCAGCAAACTCGGGTTTACAGCGGTCGCCCCGGACCTCTACTGGAAGCATAAGGAGCTGCTTGTCCCAGAAAAGATACGCGCAGCGATGGAGGGAGTGTGGAGCCTCTCCTTGCTTGAGAGGCGCGACATAAACAAGGTCAGGGAGGCTCTGACAAAGAAAGGCCTTTCACACGAGATTATGCGGGTGGCCACGACACTCTACAATCAGGACTTCAGGGACCAGATGCTCGATGACGCGGTTGCATGTGTGAAAGACTCTTACGAACGAACTCCTAGAGTCGCAACCCTGGGATTCTGCTTGGGGGGCGGGATCTCTGCACGAGTCGCCACAAGATTTTCGCAGCTGACTGCGTGCATCGTCTTCTACGGAGAGCCTCCAGACACTCTTGGGGTCCAGAAGATCAGGGCTCCAATCTTGGCCGTCCACGCGGAACAGGACGAAATAATCAACTCAAAAATTCCCGAATTCGTCCAGTCTGTCTTGGCTTCAGGGAAGGACTTAACTCTCAAGGTGTACCCTGCAACAAAGCACGGGTTCTTCAATGACTCGAACAGAGAAACCTACAACGGGGCGGCCGCGGAGGACGCGTGGGAGCTCACGAAGTGGTTCCTCTCAAGAAAGCTCAGACAATAGCGAGATCATCGATTGCTTCGTGACGTGGAGCCAAATGCTTGCGCCTGCCAAGAACGAGAGGAAAGAAGAGTGACTCGTTCAGGCTCAGCGGCGTACGAATCGGGCTTCACTCAAGATACGACGACGCTGATTCTCGGGTTTCAATAGGTTGAGGAAGCCGCGGCTAATTCGGCGGCACACCTTTTGGTAAATCGGACGATTTCCGCCTTCTTTTCGCCAAATAATGTGACGGTCTTGTTTGGGCGCCGGGGGTGGGACTTTCGCCCGAGTCCACCTTCCTTCAAGGCCAAGGCTTCCTCCCAACGGGATTCGAACCCACACGACCCATAGGGTCACGGGCTGACTTGCCTGAACGATCTCGAGTTGCGGATCCACTCCGAGAAGTGGATTGCCCGCGCGTTACCAGGCTCCGCCACCCCGGCAAGACTGCCGGAGCCAAAGGAGCCATTATCTACTTTTTGTGAGAACGCGCCTTCCTAAGGCGTTAAACAGTTCTGAACGATTCGCCGCAGCCGCAGGTTGATACCGCGTTGGGGTTTGTCACCACAAAACCTCCCCCCATCAGCTTCTCGTTCTTGTAGTCGATGATCGACCCTGCGATGAACGGAGCGCTGGATTTGTCGACAATCACCTTGGCGCCATACGCCTCGATTACGTAATCGTCTTCAGTAATCCTTTCATCAGGAACCATTCCGTAAGAGAGCCCAGAACACCCTCCCGCGGTAACGAAGACACGAAGCCCCGCACTCGGCTTTCCCTGCCTTCCCAGATACGCCTTCAGCTCCCTGGCGGCTGTCTCGGTCATCTGGACTATTGGCTTAATCTCCGCTTCCTGGGTCATTCTGGGTCAAGAAGCGTCAACTCCTATAAAAACTATCGCGGCGTCTTGGCGACGGCAGCCATAACCTCTTCATAGGGTGGCTCGTTGCCGGGGACATCGGTTATCCACTTGTACCTCAATATCCCCTTCGTATCCACCACGAAAACAGACCTCTTTGCCACCCCCCTGTAACCATACCCCACCCAGGGATCCTGCAGGACGCCGTATAGCTTGGTGACCTTCTTGTTGAAGTCGCTGAGGAGGGGGAACTGCAGCCCATACGTCTGCGCGAAGACCTTCAGAGTGAAGAGGCTATCTACGCTTATCCCCGCAATCTGACCTCCCACGCCACTGATTCTCGAGAGCCCGTCACGAAACGTGCACATCTCCTTGTCGCAAACGCCAGAAAAGGCGAAGGGAAAGAACGCCAGGGTGGTCGTTCCTTTCTGCAGGAATTCCGCGAGGCTTCTCTGCTGCTTGTTGTAATCGGGCAGAGAGAATTCAGGGACTCTTTGACTAATCCTCAGGACCATATGCAGCTCTCTCTCCGCCACTCATTTAAGGTGTATCTCAGCGATGCTCGGGTAGCTTTTGGAGTAACTCCACATACTTCGAGATGAGCGAGACCAGCTGGTCCTGCTTGAGTGTGTCCTGCTCCTTCTCCAGCAGGTCAGCAGCTTCCCTCGCCTTCGAGAGTAGAAGCGTACGGAGAGACGAGGCCACAGCCTCGTACGTAACCACTTCCGTGGTGAGGACTCCAGAGAGGTCGTCGTGACTCGTGCAGATGACCTTCCCGTGGTACCTTACTTGGACACCGCCACAAACAGTACAGGGTTCCTTTAGGAGGGTTGCGCCCCGTCGAACAAGTTCAACCGTGATCCGCATCTTCTCCTTTGAAGCTCTACTCAAGCGAATGAAGCACCAACCCCGCAGTTATAAAATCAGTTTGGTCTCGACGACAGAAAAGCACATATCCCGTCTAAAGGAAGCGAAGAAGGCACCGACCACGGTGATTAAACTACGAGTACCAAGATTAAGAAGCAGCAGGAGAACGACGCGAAGCTGGCGAAGGCAACCACGACGCTCCAGCAGATAGCCGACTCGAACATAACGCCCAGAAACATCCGGAAGATAGTCAAGGACTCAATCTTGATGCTCCAGGACCCGAAGCAGAGCCTCGCCGTGAGAGCAGCCAACGCGATAAGCCTCCTCGACGAGGTCGCGCAGGACCCTAACATGCCCTCTTTCGCCAGAGTTACTCTATGGTCGGCTGTCTCGGAACTCGAATCTATCAGAGAGCAGTAGGAAGCTTTTAACACAACAAGAAAGGACGGAGAGAAGCTCGTTTGCCTGCCTGCCCGAAGTGCGGTAACAAAGAGGAAGCGCCTTCCAGATTCTTCACGGTGATTGTGGAGCCGGCCAAAGGAGAACGCGGCTTGACCGAAAGGAAGGTCGGGATGTACACCTGCTCCAAGTGCGGGACCAAGTTCCCCGCCGTCCTGAGCCGACAGCACTACCTGATCGTCGCGGCGGAAGAGCTCCGTGGCATTCAGCAAGAGCTCAAAGCGGTCACGGTTGACAACGAAGAACTCAAATCCAAGGTCCAGGCGATGGCGAAGGAGCAGGAGAGGCTACAGACCTTCCTCGAGAAGACTCAGAAAGACACCGAACTCAAGCAGCTTGAGACGAAATTGGACGAGCTCGAGACGTACGTCAGCTACCTGAGAAAAGAGAGGGAAGAACTCGAGCAGAAAGCCACGAGACTGCGTTAGTTAGACCTGAAGGCCCTCGGACCCCTGAGATTCCACTTCGAATGTTTCTTCGCTGAACTTCGCTGCCTTCTCTTCCAGAACGGCTTTCTCAGTCCTGAGCGCCTGGACTTCGCCCTCCAGCGTATTTACCGCCTTCTCCAGCTCCAGCGTCGATATCCTCTCCTTGAGCGTCACGATATCGCCGAGAAGCGAATTGCGTTCAGTCTCCAGAGACCCTATCTTCCCCTCGAGCTCCGTCTTGCGGTCTGCGTACTCGGTTACGGTTTCCATCGGAACCAAGGCACCGAGCGCCACGCATTCTTTTCTCCAGACAGACGCAAAACAATTCACTTAGTCGTAAAAGTGATTCAATCCGTTCTGAGTTTTGTTGGTCATCTAGACCGCCCCACTCACTCTTCCTGCTTCACCTGCAGGCACCAGTCCTTGCGGACTTGTAACCTCCTGCATCTGACAGGCTCTACCCGCCGAACTGGCGGTGTCGTGGTGATAGTAGTTGGCCAAGTTGATGGCCGCGTTCAGGTCCCGGTCGATGACCAGGCCGCACGCGGCGCAGTGGTACGTCCCCTCGCCCAGGGAGATGTCGCTTTTGATGCCACACCCGGAGCACATCTTCGTGGAAGGGTATCTCCTCGGTGCGACTATCAACCTGGACCCGTACCACTTCGTCTTGTACTCGAGCTGGCGGCGCATCTCATACGGCGTACCTCCGTAGATGGCGCCCGCGAGGCTGTGGTTCTTGGCCATCTTGCAGGCCGCCAGGTCCTCGACCACGACCACCGACTTGGTTCTCGCCAGTGTCGTAGTGAACTTGTGCAGCCTGTCAAGCCTAATGTTCGTAATCCGGTACCATACCTTCTGGTGCCTGAGGAGGGCTTTGAGGCGGTTCTTGCTCCCTTTCGCCTTCCTGGTGAGGGCCTTCTGGGCGTGCCTCTCCTGCCACTTCAAGCGCCACAGCCTCGGGCTCCTCTCGAGGGTGGCGCCGTCGCTCACGGTCGCCGGGTGTACGATGCCCCAGTCGACACCGGCTACTGGGCCGTTGTTGTTTTCTGGAACCCTGACCCTCTTCTTCCTGACGCCTATGGAGACGAACCACCTCCCCGCCCTATTGGAGACGGTGGCGCACAGGACATGGCTCCGCTCCGGGAGGTATCCCCGCTCCTTCAGCTTGACCCAGCCGAAGGTTGGAAGGTGAATCATCCTGTCCTTGACGCGGACCGTGCCTGTCAGGGTGAACGACTGCTTTGCCCCGTGCCTGTTCTTAAACGACGGCCAGCGGAAGCGGTCTCTGCGGGTCAGGAAGTTGTGGAAGGCGCTCCCTAAGTCCCTGAGCGCCTCCTGCGGGGCGCACTTCGAGACCTCGTACATCCAGGGATAGTCGCTCGCCTTCCTCGAGTTGAGGATTCTGTGCTGGTCGATTGCTGACTCGTACTTCAGGGGAGGGTGCGGAAGCTGGTTCCACAAGTATACGTTGTTGTTCCTCTCGAGACCCCAGTTGTAGGCGAACCTCGCGATGCCGCATGCCTTCGTGAAGAGCTCTTCCTGGACCTTCGTGGGTCGCAGCACAGTCTTGTAGCCCCTGACCACCTGCGTCATCTCCGTGCGGCCTCCATGTCTTGGACCAAGTCGATGTTCAGCTCCTGCTCGTTGATTATTCTGAGCTCCCGATTGCTCGCCTTCGGGATGCTTCGACGTCGTAGTCTGCACCGAACCTTGCAAGCCTCTCCCTCTGCTCGACCATGACCACAGAGAAGGAGGGATTCCCAAGAATCGTCAGAAGCGCGTTGTGGTGGTAGCCGTTCAGTCCAGAACCCACCTCCTTGAATTCCCCAACCACACGCAGGTCTGCTGCCGCTCCACCGGCCGTGGGAATCTCTCGCTCCTATAGAGGCGATAGGCTGTCTTGCAGTCTAGTCCGTTCTGCCTTGCCCAGTCCGGTAGCTTCACATCATCTTATCCGGCTTCTGTATTTAAGCCCCACTTGATTGGTAGTGGCCGGTATCATATTGCATCGGAACTTTTCAACCGTTGAACCCCCTAATTTACCCCAAACCGCAGGAGCGTTTATCAACGAAGAATTCACGGCCACCCAACGTGAAGGGGGGGATCTGGGTCTGGCCGACGGACCCGAAGACGCAGCGCCGGACGCTCAGGAAGGTGTCGCGTTCCCCTCAGCTCTCCACACTCCTGAAGGCAATAGCCGGGAGCAGCGAGGGACTGAGCAATCCAGAGGTTGGCGAGGTGCTCGGGAACGACTCAGGGTGGCTGGCGATTTGGGCTGTAAGACAACTTCTGTCTCTCGGCTTCGTGACTTACAAGACGGACCTCTTTGGCGAACCAAGCAGGTACGTGATAACAGACCTGGGCAAGCGGGCCGCCGCTATCATCTCGGGACAACCGATGCCGAAGCCTGAACCCTCACAACTGACCCTCCCCCAACAAAAGGTCTGAGTGGATCTTCTCCCCGTCGAGGAGGAAAGAGCTCCAGAGCTACTCGATCTTGTATCGCTTGGAGACTTTCACGATGAGGAAGATTACGAAGGCGACGATTATGAATGTAAGGAGCGCGTTTGCGAAGTCTCCGTTTCTCTAAACGTGTATTTCCGTATACACATTTAGATTCGGAGCGCTGGCAGCATCGGTCCCACCTGCTCTGATGGCACCAGGCGTGCCATCAGGGTACAGGTATTCATCCCTCAACTGCTTCCAGGAGGCGTCCGCACTCACGGCAAACGGTTGGCCGCAGAGGCGCAGTCCACGACAGAGAATCGCCAATGAGGCGAGCCTGTCCCTATTGTAGTCCGCGCCGCATGTTTTGCACCTGCTCAGAGCCCAAGTCGGGTGCTCCAACTTTCCACCACAGACGGGACACTCCGTTGAGGTCCCCCTCGGGCTGACGTAAAGGGTGCGATTCTCAGATTTGTACTCCACCATCGACTGGTAAAGACGATATGGCCACCTGTTCAGGTAGGTCCGGAGCTTCTTTGACTTTACTTCTCTATTCTTCCTGATTCCCTTCAGGTTCTCAAAGACGAAGGATGCATCAGGGTTTTGCTTCACCTGCTCCGCCGAGAGCTTCTGCAGCGCATCCTTGATCCTGTTCCTCTGCCTACCCCTCGTCTCTCTGAGCTTCTTTGCTCTCTTCTGTGGGTTACGGACGTGCTTCTGCAGCGCTCTTCTCCTCCTGGAGAAGTCGTTCTGAATTCGCACCACCTCCCTGAGAGGTTGTGTCTCTACCTCGACGAGCGCAGGTTGGCCGCCACCCATCGTCGCCTTCGTGAAGTCCACCGTCCTGAAGTTGAGGTCTGAAGCGACGAGTCTCTCCCCGAGCTTCTTCTCTCCGTCGTCACCGTTGACCACGAACGTCAAACACACCTTCCTGTCAGTGATGAGCAACTCAGACGCCCTCCCTCTCGAGTACTCCCCGTAGTGCTTGTTCGAGGTGTTGATGGGAAGCCAAACGTACTGATTCGGTCGAAGCGTAATTCTGAGATTCTTGCCGACGATCTTGAACAACTCCGAATCTACCCTCATCGCCAAGTGCTTCACCTCGGGTATCCTCAGCTCTCCGTGATGGTTCTTCTTGTACGACTTCAACATCGCTACCGCTGTACGGCACACCGGGTTTACATGGTGCCTCGCGTAGTCGTAGCGTGAGTTGAACCAGTCCCTCACATCGCGTCTCAGTGTTATCGGAGAAGGAATCCTTTCGGGGTCCCTAACCGAGGTTCTGTAGGCGACTTGGAGCGAATACCTAATTGCGTCCTGCATGTCCCGGAGGTACACGGTGAGACTTTCATCCGGCTCGTGCTCCCATACCACCGTCCTCTTCTCTCCCTTCGACCTCCAGGGGTGGCCCATCTCTTCTCCACCATTTCACTTCGCTGGGACTCTTAAGCGCCAACACGGCCCTGATCATGCGTCATTGTATGCATTTCTACACATCTTTCGGTAGCTGCTACGAACCCTTTCTCATGCCGCGCACGCCCTTCTTTCGCAGTTTCGCCGCATACTTCACAGATTTGATTATGTTCACATACCCAGTGCACCTGCAGAGGTTGCCCGAGAGTGCTTCCCTGATCGCCTTCTCGTCCGGGTCCGGCTCAGCTTCTAGAAGCTCGTAGGAGGCCAGTATCATCCCTGGAGTGCAGAAGCCGCACTGTAGTCCGTGCTTCTCCCAGAAGGCAAGCTGGATGGGGTTGAGGTTCTCAGCTGTTCCTAT
>WNFB01006145.1_pt1 | contig 10762 bp, 7 predicted proteins | sample 5400501 | NCBI WGS metagenome assembly WNFB01 (sample SAMN13153341, study PRJNA577476) | soil metagenome | isolation source: 200 cm saprolite under Douglas fir tree site 2 hole 1 | place: USA:California | collected 2015-04-18 | reverse complement strand
GTGACTCGGCTCTGGCGCGGGACCTTAATCCGCCGCAGCCAGAAACCAAGGCTCCCTTGGACTCGAATGCACATTTTGGCGGCGCGATGGATTCCCCACCCGCGCGTGCTCCACCCGTATCCCGAGTGTCGCTTTGCCGTTCGGTATCTGCGATAAGAGCCGTATGCGCTAATCAGCGCACGTACGGATCCGTGCGGGGGGTATCAGGCAACTGGTATCCCTACCGCGACCCGTTTAATCCTTCCTTGGCGAACGCAATGAAAGCATGAAGGACCCGATTGGGCAATTCTCGAAACAGCGGCACCAACCCGCCGGAATCGTGCCAACTCTCAGTCAGTCGTGGCAGGAGGTGGCACTTCTGCGGATTCGACCTGTGCAGCAGGAGGGGCGGGCGGAACCTGGGCTGTTTTGGAATTTTCAGACGATCGTCCCAAAAACACGGTCCACACGTGGCTTTAGAAGCTGGTTCGGAAATATGCGGCAGATCCGAGCAAAATGTGGCGGCTACAGGCAGCGAAAAGTGATCCCCAATTCGCGGAACTCAATCGCGAGGGAGTACTGCTTAGGGAATGAAAGATCGTGGGGAATTAAGTTCTTCGTCGATGGACTGCGCAGCTTCGAGCTCAAGGAATGGACGATCATGGAAGGCACGCTGGGGCTGAGCGTGAATTTCTCCGATCCATCCGTAGAGTTGGCGTGATTCAGGTGTGTGAGGCGGCAATGGAGACCATCGGTTTCATAGGCGTCGGTAAGATCGGCATGCCGATCTCGGAGAACCTCATCAAGAGCGGCCGGCGCGTCGTCGGCTATCGCCGCAGCTCGCTCGCCGAATTCGAAAAAGCCGGCGGCGTGCCGGCGCGATCGTCGGCCGATGTCGGCGCGCAAGCCGACATCGTATTCTCGTGCCTGCCGTCGACGGAGGCGCTCGATGACGCAGTGCAGGGTCCGCAAGGTCTGGTCCACACCGCCCGGCCGGGGCAGATCGTGGTCGAGCTCGGTTCGCACCCGGTGCCTGACAAGCAACGCCAGATCGCGCCGCTGGCGCAGAAAGGCGCTACTTTCATCGACGGCGAAGTCTCCGGCACTCCGGGCATGGTGTCGGCGAAGAAGGGCGTGATCTATCTCGCGGGCGACGCCGCGGCATGCAAGAAGCTCGAAGGCGTGGTCGCGGGCTTTGCCGATTCGTGCCTCTATTTCGGCGAGTTCGGTGCCGCGAGCCGGGTCAAGCTGGTCAATAATCTTTTGGTGGCGATCCATATCGCGGCGACCGCGGAGGCCATGGCGCTCGGGCTCAAAGCCGGCGTCGACGTGCCGCTGATGATCGAGGCGATCGCCACCGGCAGCGGCGGCTCGGCGCAATTCGGCGTCCGCGCGCCGTGGATGGCAGAGCGGCGCTTTCTGCCGGCGCAGGGCACCGTGCCCGGATTGCAGCACTATTTCGGCATGATCGGGGATTTCGCCGACAGCGTCGGCGTGGCCACGCCGATGCTCGATTGCGCCACAGCGCTTTACGAGCGTTTCATGGCGATGGGTTTCGGCGAGTTCGACGGCGCCAAGATGGTCGACGTCATCGGTTCTTTGCCGCGTTCGAAAACGTGAAAGGAAGGCTCGAAGAACAAAACCTAAAGGAGAGTTCGCATGATCCGTGTGCGCAAGATCGCCCACGCCAGCTATGAAGTGCCGGACGTGGAACAGCAGACCGACTATTACACCAACATCCTCGGCATGACGCTGGTCGGCAAGGAAAAGGACGCCACGTTTCTCGCCAACACAGTCGATCATCACTCCGTGGTCTTGCGCAAAGGCTCACAGGCGCAGTGCGTGCGCATCGCCTTCCAAATCGGCGAGGGCGATGACCTCGACGCATTCGAGAAGCAGGTGCAGGGCCACGGCATCAAGACACAGCGCGAAAAGGATCCGGAGCCGTCGATCTCGGAGCTGCTGACCTTCGAGGACCCGAAAGGCACGGTGATGGAAGTATTCAAGCGCGCCGACTTCTCGCACCAGAAATTTCAGGCCAAGGGTATCGTGCCGCACAAGCTCGGCCACGTCGCCTTCCACGTCACCGACGTCAAGCACACCACAAAATTCTATTGCGACGTTCTCGGTTTTCGCGAATCTGACTGGATGGGCGACTTCTTCTCGTTCCTGCGCTGCGGGCCGGACCATCACACTATTAATCTGCTGGAGAGCGGCTCGAACCGTCACTTCCACACCGCGTTCGAGTTGCGCGATTGGGGCCACATGCAGACCGCGTGCGATTTCCTCAGCGTCAACGGCTACAAGCTCATTTGGGGACCGGGTCGGCACGGTCCCGGTCACAACCTGTTCACCTATCATCGCAGTCCGGCCGGTCTGATCACCGAGCTGTTCGCCGAGCTTGACCGGATGAACGAGGAGCTCGGCTATTTCGAGCCGCGGCCATGGCATCGCGACAATCCGCAGCGTCCGAAAGTGTGGGCCAAGGACCCGACCGCTGCCAATCTCTGGGGCATCATGCCGACCGACGAGATGTACAAGTAAGTTGCCTCTCCCTCGGGGAGGAAGATACGCATGCCTTCGTATGAATCTTCAATCCAGACTGAAAGCAGCAGTTCGAAAGGGCTCCGTCATTGTTCCTCATGTCTTGGGACTCGTTTTGACAGGTTTGGGCGGAGGTCTCCTGCTGGGGCACGCTTCTGTTGTGGATGTCGGCTTAACGTGTCGGCGGCCGATCCCTCGAACGCGACCGTACAGAAACAGGGCACGCGTTCGCGGACCCTCAGAGTGTTAGTTTCGCCCACCCTAACTTCCCAGATGGACTGCCCTCCTAATTGGAGGGCAAGGTGAACGCAATATACTCGCCAGAGTAATTCCCGCCGCCGACCGCAACCACGATGTATTGCTTCCCCTGCCACATGTACGTCATCGGCGATCCGCTCTGAGGCGCCGGCAGGTAAACCGCGCCGACCTCTTTGCCGGTCGTTTTGTCGTAGGCACGCAGCATCGCGCCGCGTGGATGTTCCGGCGTCGTGGTGATCTGAGAGTCGCCCATGACGACCAGGGTCTTCGTGACCATCAATCCGACGCCAGATGTGCCAGGCTGGCCGGTCTTCGGAATGTTCAGACCCTTGAGCGCCGGATGGTTGCGGATGATATCGGGTGTGTCGCCATGCGGCACCTGCCACATAATCTCACCCCGGTCGAGATTGATCGCCGAGAGGATCCCGTACGGCGGTTTGAAGATTGGCAGCCCCTGCACAGTCAGGCCGCCACCCCCACCGCCAGCGGCCGGATTAGCCGCGGACGCCGTCGGGGGTGGAGGTGGAGGCGCAACTTGACGTCTCGCTCCATCAGCGGCGCAGCAGTCGCCAGGCCCCAGTACTACCTGGAATGGCCGCCCGGCAACTCCCGCAACGTAGCGAATATCGGAGAATCCCGGCGGCGGCGCGACCAGCGACCTGGCCGTGAGGGTGACATCTGTTGCCTGCGCGTAAACGGTGTGCGTCTCGGGATCGTAGGCCGATCCAGGCCAATTCGTCGCGGTTCCGGCGCCAATCGCGCCGAGCAGGCCCTCGACGTCACCGAGGATCGGCGGGGTGAACGGCGACGACCCCACTTTGTATCGCTTGATTGCCTCGAGCGCCTGCGCCCGCAACTCGGGCGTGAAATCGATCAAGTCGTCGGGTACCTTCATGTAGATGCGGGCATAGGCCGGTGGCTTGGTCGGAAACGGCTGCGTGGGCGAGGTTTTCTCGCCCGGCACGTCCGACTGTGGTACCGGACGCTCCTCGATGGGCCACACCGGCTGGCCCGTCACGCGATCAAAGACGTAGAGGAATCCCTGTTTGCTCGGCTGCGCCACGGCTTTGATCGCCCGGCCGTTGACGGTGATGTCGGCCAGAATTGGCGCGGACGAGATGTCAAAGTTCCAGATGGGATGGTGCACCAATTGGAAATACCACTTGCGCTGCCCGGTCTTTAGATCGACACAGACTAAGCTCTCACCAAATAGATTGTTCCCCGGCCGATGACCGCCATAGTAGTCCGATGAGGGCGTTTCTACCGGCAGGTACACCAACCCAAGGTCGGCGTCCACGGTGATACCGGTCCAGACGCCGGTGTTGCCGTTGATGGCCCACGAGCCTTCTTGCCAGGTATCGTTGCCGAATTCGCCCGGTCTGGGGATCGTGTTGAACTGCCAAAGTTTCTTGCCGGTCCGAACATCGTAGGCGCGAACCAGGCCCTTGGTGTTGTTGTGGGTCTCGACGGTTGCACCCTCCCTCATAGACGAGCCGACTATCACCACATCCTTGGCCACGATCGGCGTCATATGAATGCCGATCTCGCCGGTTTCCAGATCGATTTGCTGATCGACCCCCTTCATCGCGCCGACCTTCAGGTCGACGACGCCGTTTGTGCCAAACGACTTGATCATGTCACCCGTTTTGGCATCGAGTTCGACAAGCCGATAGCCCGTCGTCATGTAGATCACGCGCTCATCACCAGTTCCATTGGTCCAGTACGCCACTCCGCGGCCCGAGAGCTGCCGCGGCGAAACGGCGGCGCGCTTGCCTTCATGCATGCTGTGCACCCAGCTTAGCTCACCGGTCTTGGCGTCGAGCGCGACGACGGCCCGCCGCGTGCCGCCGGTCGTATAGATCACGCCATTGACCATCAGCGGCGTCCCTTCCAACTTGTATTCCGGAAACGGGCCCAGGTTGTCGGTCTTGAAGCGCCAGGCGACCTCCAGGTCGTTAAAGTTGGTTGCGTTGATCTGGTCCAGCGGCCGGTATCTTGTGCCCGCTAGATCCGCGTTGTAGGTCGGCCATTCGCCGTCTTTGGCGCGAGACTGGCCCGACGCCCCCACCGCTATCCACGCGACCGCGACAACCGCCGACAAGACCGACCATGATAGATTGTTTAGTCCGTTCTTCCTCCCAAGCATAATCTTCTAGCCTCCTGATTTTGTCGTCTTCTTCCGGTCGTTCACGGATTGTGCGAATCTCTACCTATGTCGAGCCCGCATCGCAGCCGCCGGTGTTGCCGCTCCGACAGTCGCTAGAAAAACCCTTCGCGACTTTAGAATGGCGTAGACACCATGGGAGATTCGGTGAAACGTTCTCCGGGATTTCCATTTTGACTTCCGGCTGACCGAGAATATACACCGGACCGCCTCTGCATACAATTCTCCAGCTTTTCAGGCCAGGGTGCTCTCAGCGGCCGCGGAAGCGGCCAGCGCTACCCCTCCTGAGAATCTCAAACTCCGAAACTGTAGCTTTTCCGACTGATTCCTCCGAGACTTTCCCTCTGCCTCCCGCGTCACCGAAATCTGTTTCGGTTTACGGCTCGCCTATCCTGCTGGTGATGGGAGCCCCGCGATCCTCCGCAGCATGCTCCCAAACAGCCGCCGCGTCAGGTGGCTCTCCGCGGGCAGCAGCCAGAAGTACCTGGCGTGCTTGATCAGCCCCCCGCCAGTCTTCACTGGCCGCTACTGCAGGCTCGTCAACGAGCAGTGCTCGAACCGCTGAGCCAGTGCCAGCCGACGCCCATCACGACTCCGCCGGGGTGCTAGTGTCTTATCGGAAGCGCGCATTTGAGAACGATGTGCGCGTGAGCACAATGCTCTGGCCCGCTTTCGATAGAGCACCAGCGTATGGACGACTCGGAAGCTCGTCCCGTGCGGTCGGAGCAGTATCTGAGAAATCGGTAACGCAGCAGCAAGCGGGGCTCGTCAGACGTGCAAAAACGAGCCGCCGGACCCCCGCTGATCTCGCTGGGGCCTGCTCTGGTGGCAAATTCGTTGTGTCGAGGGCAGGGGAAGCGTACGATGCGCGAGACAGAGGTCCAAATCGGAAATTCCGGTTAAAGGCGATGAGCCCTGCGGCCGCTGGACTTGGGGCCGCTCAACCGCGGGAAATTCCTTCGCGCGCCATGAGTAAACAGACATCGCTCCCCACGACGCTGGATGCCTTCAATCCTGAGATGCAGGATCGCGATGCGGATACACGGTCGCATGGCGAGATGTCGCGCCGCCGTTTCCTCAAATCCAGCGCGGCGGGGCTTGTGGCTGGCGCTGTCGCAACCGGGACGGCGCTGCCTGGGCAGCCCTTGACCCAGACTGACGCTGTTCCCGCTGGAAGCGGCACGAACGGGCACCGCATCCTGCTGAAGGGCGGCATCGTACTAACTATGGACCCCAAGCTCGGCGACTTTGAAAAAGCCGACGTGCTGATTGAGGGAAAGAAGATCCTGGCGGTCGGGCCGAATCTCCAGGCAGCGGCGGAGGTGATCGACGCGACGGACAGGATCGTCATGCCTGGCTTCATCGACACACACCATCACCAATATCAGGCCGTTTTGCGGGGGATCATTCCCGATGCCCTGCTCAACGAAGACTATTACAGGGTCATTAACAACCCCGGCGCCTTGACATCCTTCTATCGACCCGAAGATGCGTATGCTGGAGAGCTGCTGGCCTCCGTGGGCCAGATCCGCGCGGGCGTCACCACGGCAGTTGACCTCTCGCAGGTTTCGCATTCGCCCGAGCACACCGACGCCTGCATTGCCGGCCTCAAGGAGGCCGGGCGCCGGACTGTCTTCGGCCTCTCCGCAGGTCAGGGCCCAGCGAGCCAGTACCCGCAGGACATCGCCCGACTGCGCTCGCAGTTCTTCTCGTCAGAGGACCAGTTGCTGACGCTGGCTCTGCACGCGGGCCTCGATGCAAAACTCTGGGAGCTCGGCCGAAAGGCCGGCGCGCCGATCATTTCCCATGCCAACAACACCATGGCTGCGGCTCAACTGGAAACATTGGGCCACGCCGGGCTGATGGGCCCGGACAACGAATATATCCACTGCACGCACTTTTCCGCGACCACCTGGCAAATGACCCAGGATACCGGCGGCAAGGTCTCGATCGCTCCCGCCATCGAGATGACGGAGGGACACGGGATGCCCGCGATCCAGGCGACGCTGGATCACGGCATCCGGCCGAGCCTGAGCACAGACGTCGAGGCCGTGATGACCGCCGACCTCTTCACGGTAATGCGCACGGCCATCACCCTGCAGCGCATGCAGATCAACGAACGAAGGTCGAGTGGCGAAAAGAACCTGCCCGCCCTGCTCACGTGCCAGGACGTGCTCGAGTTTGCGACCATCGAAGGCGCGCGCGTCGCCCACCTCGACCACAAAGTTGGCTCGCTGACGCCCGGCATGGAGGCCGACATCGTCATGCTGCGGACGGATGACAGCAACGTCTTCCCGCTGAACAACGCGCCCGGAGCCGTCGTGATGCTCATGGACACCGGCAACGTCGACACTGTCTTCATTGCCGGCAAAATAATGCTGTCGAAGGGCAGACTGGTGGGCGTGGATCTGCGAAAGCTTCGCCGCTTGGCTGACCGGGCGCGCGACGGGATTCTTGCTCGGGCCGGCTATCGGCGGAACCTGCTCAATACGTGCTGTCCTCGCTAGAGCATTGTCCGTCTTGCCGTAGCCCCCTGAGGGACGTCGCCAATCCAAACAGTGCGGCCGCCAAGCAGGAGATGTGAGCGCAATGTCCTAGGGTCACGTTGACGGCCTAACAGTTGATTGGAACCGAGTTCCCGGGTAATGAAATCCGCATCTTTGACGCAAAGACAGAACCGAGAGGAACACAAATGAACCGTCGAGAGTTTGTCAACGAAAGCGTTTGGCTTGCCGCTGGCGCAGCGGTGGTTTGTAGTGTTGGTCCTGGTCTTTCCGCCCAAACAAAGGGCACACCTGTACGCCGGCCCGATCGCTATAGTGATTCGCTCATCTTCGAACGAAAGGCGTTCGCCTGGCCGGGCGGAAAGACCCTGGCTATCTGGATCATTCCTAACGTGGAGGTTTGGGATTTCCACTCTGCGGCGGGTGTAGCCATTTCTCCTCCCGCCGGCAACGTTGTCCCCGACATTATTAATTACGCCTGGCGAGAATACGGCATGCGCGTGGGTCTGTGGCGGATCGCGGACGCATTGGATTCGCTCGGACTGCGAGCCACCGTGGCTCTGAATTCCGGGGTGTGTCAGGCCTTTCCTCAGGCAATCGAGCAAATGAAGAAGCGCAGGTGGGAGTTCATGGGACACGGAATCACAAATAGCGCGACCCTGGCTAATCTCTCTCTCGAAGAGGAAAGACAGACCATCCGGGAAGCGCTCCACACCATCGAGCAAGCTACGGGGGAGAGGCCTCGCGGGTGGTTAGGGCCTGGGCTGGTGGAGACCTTCAACACGCCTGACGTGCTGGCGGAGGAGGGGGTCCAATACGTGGGGGATTGGAACAACGATGACCAGCCCTATCTAATGAAAGTGAAAAGCGGCAAACTTTTCTCACTCCCGTATTGCATGGAACTGAACGACATCAATCTTCTCAGCCGGCACGCCTATACCGGCGAACAATATTTGCAGGCGCTGACCGACCAGTTTGAGACCCTGCACGCCGAAAGCGAGAGGACGGCGAAGGTCATGGGGATTCCCCTGCATCCTTTCCTGGCAGGACAGCCGCTGTACACTCGATATCTCCAGCAAGCCCTAGCCCACATGCAAACCCGGGAACGGGTGTGGTTCACGACCGGAAGCGAAATCATCAAAGCCTACGAGCAGCTCCATGCCTCGTAGGCCCCGAGCTTGGACGCGAGGTCGAGCATGTCGCTGGCCACCGCATCGAAGGCGCCTCGCTGGCACTATCAGCTCTGCGCGTGGGTCCGTATTCTTTGGGCCGATGGACGAAGCCTGACGTTAGTTTGCCGGATTGCACCTGAAAAGTCGGATTCTTGGAATGTGGCCCTGGGGCCTCAAGGGAAGGATTTCCACTCTCCGATAATCCTGCTTATCAGGACCTATCCGGCCTGCGCAAATCTCCCTTGGAGCGTGCGCCCTAATGTCGTTGTCCTCAGAAGTATGCTGCGGTACGCTCCTGTATTCGATGGCCCGCGCAAGAACGCTTGAGTTCGCTCCCAGGTGGAATGATGGACCATCTGCAACGTACACTTCCCGATTCACTAAAGACAAGAACATATTGGCCCGGAAACGAACTTGTCCTTCCTTACGCCTAGGCATACAGGGCAATCAGTATTGTGACTGAGCACCAGATTGCCGTCTTGGGTTTCGAAGCATTCGATGTGCAGGAGAGCGGTTTATTCGCCGTAGACCTCGCCGACATTGAAAAGGGAGTTGCTAATGACTACAAATGCGCCGACAGCACTCATTACAGGAGGAACGAGCGGTATTGGCCGGGCGGCAGCTAATAAAATGGCCCGGCTTGGCATCCACGTCTTGGTCGTAGGCCGCAGTGTGGAGCGCGGCGAGAGGGCGGTTGCCGAAATCCGCGCAGCAGGAGGTAAAGCGGATTTCATTTCGTCCGACCTTCGAGACGCGTCGAGCACGCGCGAAGTGGCGAAAAGAGCAATCGAGCTCGGAAACGGCCACGTCGATATTCTGATCAACAATGCGGGAATCTTCCCGTTCGGGCCGACGAATAAAACGACGGAGGAAGAGTTTGACAGGGTGTATTCGCTCAACGTTAAGGCGCCGTACTTCCTTGTCGCGGAACTAGCTCCTCTGATGGCGAGGAGAGGCAAAGGGGCAATCGTCAATGTATCTACGATGGTTGCCGATTACGGAGTGTCCGGCATGAGTCTCTATGGCTCGAGCAAGGCAGCGATCAATCTACTGACCAAATCGTGGGCGGCTGAATATGGCCACAGCGGTGTCCGCGTCAATGCGGTGAGCCCTGGACCTACGCGCACGGAGGGCACCGACGCAATGGGAGAGGGCCTGGAGCAGCTAGCCGCCCAGGCGCCAGCGGGGCGTCCGGCTACCGCGGACGAAATTGCCGAGTCCATCGTCTTCCTAGCGACGGATCGTTCTAGTTTCATTTACGGCGCAAAACTCGCCGTCGACGGTGGGCGCACCGCGATTTGATGTAGAGCAGTGGCGAGTGGCTAGTGGTGAGTGGCGAGAAAAAGACGAAGAAAGGGACGGGCTAAAGCCCGCCCCTACAAGGAGAGCCGGGTGGGCGGCCTCTACGAGGCAGAGGGTTTGAAGGGCAGTGGCGAGCGACGAGTGGCGAGAAGGGACTATGCAGCAGTGGCGAGTGGTGAGTGGCGAGAAAGGAGCCGGGCTAAAGCCCGGCCTCTACAAAGCGGGGATGCGCGGCGGGTCCGAAACAAGAGACCAGATGCCGCCCTAAAGGGCGGCGCTACGTTGAAGAAGGGCGCAGCAGTGCTGCGCCCCTACAAGAGGATCCAGGTGGGCGGCCCTTGCGACCGATGGGGGTGTCGGGGTGGTGGACGGGAGGGCGGAGGTTGCCGGAAACGAGGGCGTCGAGGGCGCGGAGACGGGCGTTGAGTTCGGAGACGGTCAGGCGACGCTCGCGGTAGAGCCAGCGGAGAAAATGGGCGGCAGGCCGCTCCCCTTTCAGGGAATTGCATTCGAGGCAGCAGGAAACCAGGTTGCGATAGGAGTTGCGCCCCGCCCGGGCACGGGGCACGACGTGGTCGAGGCACTGGACGCGCGCGTCGGTGCGGCGCAGACAATAAAAACAATGGCCGCGTTCGCGGAGGTGGATGGACTGGCGCAGGGCGCGGGTCTTGAGGAAGTCGAGGTCTTCCAGGTTGGGGGATTGCGGGGCGCTGGCGGGGCCGCCTACGGAGATTGCGCCGGGGCGAAGGCCGCGAATCTCATCGGGCAGGCGCACGCCAATGACGTGGCCGGCTTTGCTGCGACGGATGAGGCGGAGCGCACCGAGGACGACGAGGCGA
>WNFB01006752.1_pt1 | contig 10763 bp, 9 predicted proteins | sample 5400501 | NCBI WGS metagenome assembly WNFB01 (sample SAMN13153341, study PRJNA577476) | soil metagenome | isolation source: 200 cm saprolite under Douglas fir tree site 2 hole 1 | place: USA:California | collected 2015-04-18 | reverse complement strand
CCTTCGGCACGGCCGTCGGGACGGATGGCGCTGATCTCGACTAGCACGCGGTCGCCGTGCATGGCCGAGCCTACGGCGGGCGGCGGGATGAAAATGTCTCCAGCTAGGCGCGCTTTCAGACGTGCGTCGAGCGAACTGGCGTCGGAGATGACAAAGCCAAAGCCGTCGCGATGCATGCTCAACCTTCCGACCACAAGGTTCTTGCCTGCCGCAGCCTGCGGAATCGCGTAGCGATCGGAGTCAATCTGAAGAAGCTGGCCGCGGGCCACCAGGCGTTCGAGGCGCTGCGAGAGTTCACGGCGGGCGTCGCCGTGAAGCCCCAGTTCGCGCACCAGTTGCTTGAAGCCGACGGTGCGCTTGGGCTGGCGCTCGATCTTCTCCAGAATGGAGGAGTCGGAGAGCATGAAGTCCTTGTTAGTCGTTAGCCATTGGTCGCTGGTCGTTAGTCACTGGTCGTTCGTCGCCCGCGTGAATGGCGCAGAGCTTTTGGCCCGGTTTTCGCTCTTCAGCTCCCAGCATACCTGAGTCAGTAGCACTCGGTTAATCAGACACATCCAGGTATAGGAACTGCATCCCACCGGGAAGAATTACACGAGCGGGGGCACGGCCTCTTGAGGATCACCGGGGTGGTGAGGAACCGTGAAAACCACTAAACATTGGAATTTCCACAGGGACGGAAGCCTTCCCGCGGAGTAAAATGCTGTTTGGTCAGCGAAATGCGGCTTTGACCTGAATCGATCACAAGGAAAGGACCCTTTGCCACATGTGGAAGCCCACGAATCAGCCTACGACTCCATCCCGGCCAGGTGAGCCGGAGCGTCCTGCCATGCCCCCGTCATCCGCGATGAGCGAACCGGCGGCGGCCCCGCGGCCAGTAACTACCACTACGGCGGACCAGGCGACGATCGGCAAATCACTGGTCATCAAAGGCGAGGTGACCGGTTCCGAGTCGCTTTATATTGACGGCCGGGTGGAAGGTTCCATCAACCTGTCTGGGAACCGCGTGACCGTAGGTCGCAATGGCGTGGTCTCGGCCAACATCAACGCGCGCGAAATCGTGGTGTTGGGCAAGGTGCGAGGTAACCTGACGGCCAGTGACCGAGTGGACATCCGCAGCGATGGGTCACTCACTGGCGACGTGGTGGCGTCGCGCATCTCGATCGAAGATGGCGCCTTCTTTAAGGGCGGCATCGACATTCGCAAGGCCGGTCAGAAAGCCAACGGCGAAGAAGCCAAGGCGGCCGCCTCGGCAGAAGCCGCGACGGCAGGAGCCCGGGCGTAGGATTCCGACAAGTTCACGGCGGACACTCTCGTGAGGATGAGAGTGCCCGCCGTTTTGTTTTTGCCGTCCAGCCGTCGGCCATGTGGCACGGCCCCGTAGCAGCGGCCAGACGGTGATGCTCCACTCGTCAGGATTGGGCTGGTGTTATTTATGGCTGACGGCGGATGCTGGCGGCAACTACGGTTCAATCCCCGCGCTCAACTCTTCCGCTTGTCTCTCTGCCACCCGGGGATAGGCCGTCGCTTTGCGACGGCGCAGATCGTGCGGCAACTGTGATCCTGTGAGCCACAGTCCCGCGGCTGCGGCTCCCGCCCAAGTGATTGTAATTAGGCCCAGCGCCTCGACGTCAGCGGTGCGGCTGCCACTGACCGTCACAGCACGCGCGACCAACTGACTCAGCAAGCCAGCCACGGCGGCGGTGATGCCAGCTTTCCCCAGCTCTCCCCATTGCAATTCACCAGTCGGAACCAGCTTGCGACGGTGCAGCAGGATGGCTAGTGCCAGAGTATTGGCCACGATGCCCAGATCGGAGGCCATCGCCAGTCCGACCGTGGAAAAAGTGTGGTAGAGCGCAGAGTAGATGGGAAGGGAAGCCAGCGTGATCAAACTGCTGGCAACCATCGGCGTGAGCGTGTTGCCGGCTGCATAGAAGGCACGCGAGTAAAGGCCCTGCGCCGACCAGAAGGCCAGCGAGAGCGAGAACCAAAAGAAATAGATCGCGGTTTCCTGGGAGTCGGAAAAGAGGAAGCGTCCGCGCCGGTACACCAGGTCAATCAGCGGCAACGCGGCGGCCATCATGAAGCTGGTAGCAAGGAGCGAAGTGGCTACGATGCGGTAGATGGAACCATTCACCGTGTCAGCGAACTCACGCATCCGTTTCTCGCCGAAAAGTTTCGCAAAAAAGGGCAGCGAGGCCTGGCTGGCGGCTTGCCCCAAAACGGCGATGGGCACGGCGAACAGCCGCTTGGCGTAGTTGAGGCGGGTTATATCGCCCGCGCCGCCGGAAGCGAAGTAGCGCAGAATCCAGTCGTCGGCGGTGACCAGCGAAACCCCCAGCATGAGGGGAATGGAGAGCCGGACCCATTCGCGAAATGCGGGATTGCGCACGTCGAACGAAATGCTATAGCCGGTGCCGATGCGCGCGGCTCCAATGGCGTTGACCAGGAAAGGCCCGAGAAAACTGCCGGCTAGCGCCCCGTATGCGAGAGAGGAGATGCCGAGCGGACGTGAAAGCACTACGCCGCCGAGAATGATGAAGACATTGTAGACGAGCGGTCCAAAGGCGGGGAACAGGAACAGCCGCTGGGAAAGCAGTACCGCCGAGACCACGCCGCCGACGTAAAAGAAAATTTGCGCCGGCAGAAGAATGCGCGTGAGGTGAACGCACAGTTTAAGCTGTTCTGGGCTGAACCCGCTGAACATGAGACGCGAGAGCTGGGGTGTGAAGATTTCCGCCAATAGGACTCCAAGTCCCAGCACGGCGGTCATGACTGTGATGATGACCGAGAATGTCTTCTGGGCGTCTTCCTCTCTTTTTTCTGCTAGGAAACGCGTATAGATGGAAACGAAGGTGATGGAAGCAGTCCCGCCGGCGACGAGGTAGTTCAGCCAGTCGGGGATGGTGAATCCGGCGACGTAGGCATCGGTCGCTGGTCCTGCGCCGAAAGCCCATGCGATGTAGGCCTCGCGGACGTACCCTATGACACGCGAGAGCATGACCGCTGTCATCAGCAGCAGCGTAGCGGAGAAGGCGCTGTGCTGGTGCGATGGGCGGAGGAGGCGCAGGAGCTTGGTCATTTCAGCTACAGCTTCACGCAGAGCAACCCAGATTTTTCCTTCCTTGGCGCGAACCAGCTAATCTCCATGCAAGCGTAACAGAGACCTGTCTTGACCACCACGATCGCAACAGTACCTGCCGAGTTTCGCTCGGCCGGACGTGAGCGTCTTCAAAGAGCAACTATCATCACCGACGACGAGCTGTCCTCAGACTCGAGCGGCTCGTTTCTTTTTTGGAAGGGGCCACTATGATCTGTACCGGGCGAACGTGAGCATGTGCCGGGGCAGCCCGGCATTTTCGATAAACTGCGCCGAATTCCCCTTTCTATCCCAGCTATGCAGAATGCAAGGTGGTCCGGACGCGGGACCTAGGTGCAATTCAGCGTGGCCGTGCCGCTTACATTGGTGGAGGTGTTGCTCACGCCGTTATTCACCGTGATCTGCAGGTTCTGCGGAGCAGTCGCAGTAATGGTAACGGTTCCAGGCGCGATGCAGGCGGCGCTCCCATTGTCATTGATGGTCGCCATGGCCGAGTTCGAGGTTTTCCAGGTCAAGCCGTCGGCAACGGTGAGCTCTCGACTGCTCTTATTCGTGAAGGTCCCGTTGGCGGTGAACACAACATCTTGTTGGGGAGCGGCGGTTGCAGAGTTCGGGCTGACAGCGATGCTTGTCAGGTTAGGGTGGCCGGCTCCGCAGCCCATCAGGAGCAGGGCGAGGAAAGCGAGAAGAGTAAACTGCAAGGGTCTCATGAATGTCTCCAAAAAGTTAGATAGGAAGCCACTGGCCAGGGGTTGCTTGGGGGCCACTTACGGGTTTTCCTCGGTACGAACGGCCGGGAACAGGTCCGGCAGATTTCGCCCTCCGATCCTGCCGGCGTGCAGAGCATCCCATATGTTGCGTTCAGCGCTGACGAAAAGTCCTACGCTTATTCGTACTATCGGGTTCTCTCCGCTCTCTGGGTGGTGGACGGCCTCAGGGGGGACCGCATCTTTGACACTCACGCTCTGCGCACCGGATAATCCGGGACGTGGCTGATTCCACTGTTGTCCAGGACTCCTTCCGCTCTGCTCTTTTGCGGCGCTCGTTCCGCAAAGCTTTCCTGCCTGCCGTCCGCGGGGAGGGCGTGTATCTGTGGGATGCCCGCGGCGAACGCTATCTCGATTTTTCCGGATCAGCCGCGGTGAATTTCACAGGCCATGGAGTGGCGGAGATTCCGGCCGCCATGGCCGAGCAGGCGGCGCAACTGGAATTCGCTCATACCAGCCAGTTCACAACTCCGGTAGCGGAAGAGTATGCGCAAGAACTGCTCGAGTTTGCCGGCGATAATTTTCGCGGCGGCAGCGTGTACTTCACCTGCGGCGGTTCGGAGTCCGTCGAAACCGCACTGAAGATGGCGCGGCAGTACCAGGTGGAGATCGGACAAGCCCACCGCCACCAGGTGCTGAGCCGGGCGCAGAGCTACCATGGGTCGACGCTGGGGGCCCTGGCAGTTTCGGGGAACAAACGGCGGCGTGAAATTTACCGGCCGATGGTGCGGGAGTTCGCGCATGTCGGACTTCCTTATTGCTATCGCTGTGCTTATGGCTGCAAGGATTGTGCGCGGCAATACGCGGCGGAGGTGGAACGCGCGATCGAGGCGGCTAATGGCGCCGCGGCGGCGTTCATTTTTGAGCCGGTCAGCGGCGCAACGCTGGGTGCGGCTGTTCCTCCGGAGGGTTACCTGCAGCAAGTCGCCGAGATCTGCCGGCGCTGCGGCGTGCTGCTGATCGCGGATGAAGTGATGACCGGGATGGGGCGTACCGGGCGCAACTTTGCGGTCGAGCACTGGAGCGTCGCGCCGGATATCTTGGTTACAGCCAAGGGACTCTCTAGCGGATACGCCCCGCTGGGGGCTGTGATTGCTACCAAGAAAGTGGTGGATGCAATCGCCGAGGGATCAGGAACATTCCTGCATGGCTTCACGTACAACTCGCACCCCATTTCGCTGGCGGCGGGACGGGCCGTGCTGCGGTATCTACAGCGACGGGAGCTGGTGCAGGCCGCGGATTCCGAGCGCGGCACCATGGTGGGAACAAAACTACGCCATGCGCTCCAAGCTCTGCGGGATTTGAAGGTGGTCGGCGATGTTCGTGGCATTGGGCTGCTCTGGGGCGTGGAGTTTGTCGCGGACAAAGCTAGCAAGCAGCCCTTTGCGCCGGAACTGAATTTTGTGGGACGGGTGGCAACAGCCGCCGTCAAGCGGGGATTGCTCGTCTACCCTATGCAGGGGTGTGTAGATGGGGTCTCTGGCGACCACCTGCTGATCGCGCCTCCAGCGGTGATTACGGAGGAAGAAATTACCTGGGCAGTGGAGCAGTTGCGGGATGCAGTGGAAGAGGTTACGCATGAGGATTAGCGTACAGTTGCAGCAACTTTCGCACGTTGTTCGCGTATGGAGGATAATGGGGTATGAAAGTAGCCATTAAGTTATCACCGCTCTTTTCACTCCTTCTTTGGGCCGTCGGCTTGAGTCAGACCATTCCACAGGCGACCAAGGCTCAGCATTCAAAACAATATTCTGACTACCACAGTGGCGTAAACATTGTTCGGGAAACGCAAGCTGGGAAAGATGTGGACAGAAACATCGAAAAGCTCCCGCCGCTCTACGCCTTCGACCCCTCCGAAAATGTCGCTGAATACCCCCATCACGAGCTGCGCAGCATCGCGTGCGACGCCGATGCCATCGTGGTCGGATCAACGAAAGCCGCAGAAACAGGTGTGACCGAGTCCGGGGATTTCTTGTTTACCGATTACACGTTCAGCGTAGCGTCGGTAATTAAAACCAATGACTCCAACCCGGCTGCAGGGTCTACGATCATTGTTACCCGTCCCGGCGGTGCAGCGAACATCAATGGGCACTTCGTAAAGGCAAGCGTTGGTAATTTCCCGCAGTTTGATTTTCACCAACAGTACCTGCTGTTCCTTCGCTACTTTCCCGACACAAAAACGTACAGAGCATTTCGCAGCGGTACATTCGTACTATCGCCAAGCGGCTCCGTAATTTCCATTGACAGCACGCAGAAGATACAAACGAAAAACGCCCAACGGAAGGACGCGTTTCTGGCCGAAGTGCGTGCTGCTGCGACAGCACCATGCTCCGGAATCACTCGGACGCTGAACTAAGGGGCGAATGCGATGAAACGCTTACACTACGCTCCCCTTGTTGTCTTGATTTGCGCCTGCTCAGTCTGGAGCACGTGCCCAAGTCAGACGAATAAAACCTGTTAGCACGTCTTGGCTGGGCGCCGGTGCCCGCCCTGTCCTTGGACAGTCAGTGGTCGAGTTCCACTGGAAGCAATAAACCACGGGACAAAGAAGATTTTTTTATGTATCTCCCGCATTTCCAATCAATTAGCTGATGTTTCTCGTTTGACCTGCGATTTACCTGCGATGCATTGTGCACTCCTCGCTTCCCAGTCAAAGTGGCACCTGGAAACACCGAGGAGGGTTCCTATGGCGAGTCCACTGATTGAATTCTGCGAGCAGGCAAATCCCCGAGTACTGAGTGAAGCTCGCCGGGCAAGGTTTCAAAATGCGAAACGGGTCCACCGGAGTTTTTTGGCGGCGGCCGAGAAGCGCGCGCTGGTCTGGATGGCGGAACGCACGCCGGGCTGGATCAACTCCGACTACCTCACGCTCCTTGGATTCGGGGCGCAGGTGATGGCGGGGGTCAGCTATGGGTTGGCGCGCTGGAATCGTTACTGGTTGCTGGGCGGGATCGTTTTCCTGGCGCTGAACTGGCTGGGGGACAGCCTGGACGGCACTCTGGCCCGAGTTCGGCAGCGGCAGCGTCCACGCTACGGATTCTATGTGGATCATATGATCGACAGCTTCGGCGCACTGGCACTCATGGGCGGGCTGGCCCTGTCAGGGTATATGCATCCCTTGCTTCCAATCGGCCTGCTGATCGCCTTCCTGCTGCTTTCCATCCAGTCTTATCTCGCCACCTACACGCTGGGCGAATTTCAACTTTCATTCTGGAGTTTTGGTCCGACGGAGCTGCGCATCCTGCTGGCCGTGGGCAACGTGGCGCTGTTGTATTGGCCGATGATCTGGCGCGGTCACTATCGGCTATTTGATGTAGGCGGGACGATCGGGCTCTTCGGTATGGGTACGATGCTGGTCTTCTTCACCGCGCGCAACACCTACCGGCTGTACATCGAGGAGCGAATCCCATGACAGCGAATCCCTTGACCACGGGTGATAGTTGGCGCACCACCGGGTTGCGCTGGCTGAAGTTCAACGCGGTGGGCGGGATCGGCATAGGCGTGCAATTAATTGTGTTGGCCGGGCTGAAAAGCGGGCTGCACTTCGACTATCTGATCGCCACCGCTCTGGCGGTGGAAGCAGCCGTGGTCCACAACTTCCTCTGGCACGAACGGTTCACCTGGGTGGATCGAGGGGCCGAAGCCGGGTTCGTGCGCTTCATCAAATTCAATTTCACAACCGGGGCGTTTTCGATTGTGGGGAACGTTGTGCTGATGAAACTTCTGGTTGGCGTGATGGCTCTGCACTACCTTGTAGCCAGTGGGATCACCATCGCGATTTGCTCCATCGTGAATTTTGCGGTGAGTAATAAGTTCGTGTTTCGAGCGAAGCCAGACAAGAGATGCTTTCAGGCTGCAGATTATTCACGGACTAGAGTCCGCTCGGAATGACAATTGCAGCTAGGTTTGCGAATGCAGCTGCTGAAGAGTGTGTGTGCGACTGATGTGGCGGCCTACGGGGCATGATCTTTGTTCCACTCCTGCCCGGCACTGACAGTCCCAAGCTAGAGTATCCCGCTCCTCCGGAGCTAGTTGTGGAATTTTGCAATCCATTCGCCAATCGCCGAAGCGGTTCACACTCAGACTCTGAAGCGCTGCTCTGCTCCGCCCAAAATCAGCCCACTGAAAAGGCACGGCTGAACGCGTGTCTCTCTCCATGCTGTTGCTGAATCAGTCTCCGTGGTTGTGGCCGTGGGCCTGACGCTCGACCGACCAGATGTCTTCTGGCTTTTGCTCTAAGGGGTAGACGTGGACCATCCAGCCGAAGATCTGGGGCATGAACTTGCCGCCGGCGGCCTCACAATCTCCTTTGGTGGCGATGGAGCCGGCAAGGCCGAATTTAGCGTTCGGTCCCCATACCTCTCTCTTTTTGTCAGCCGGTGGAACGCACATGTTGACGTGTGCGTGCCACTGAGCGACGCTCAAAGGAATGCGCTGATCGAGCTGGTCCTCGGTTGCATTTTTTGGTGCGGTGTACATCACGCCGATCAGTTTGTAGTCGTCCCCGTGCTTCTCGTAGAGCAGCGATGTGGGATGCTCAGGATTGAAACGCAAGCCGGCCTCGAACCCATACCAGTAGTTGGTGAAGTGATACTGCTTCTGTGGCAGGTTGGGCAGGAAGATCTTGTAGCCGTCGGCCAGGGCGGTTTTGTAGTCCCTATATTTGTCCGCAACTTTGCGGGCGGCCTCTACCACTTGATCGGCGCGCTCTTCATCTCCCGGCTTGGGATCGCGCGGCGTGCTCATCTTCATGTGCGGGCCCATGTCCATGTGACGGCCTTCCATGGAATGCATGGCGTGGGCGCTGCCGTCGCTGCCCATGCCCGGCATGTCGTGCATGTCGGACGCGTTCATCTTGGACATATCGGGCCCAGACATATGGGTGTTCGACATGTCACCCCGTGATTTTTGTTCCTGCGCCCAGACGAGCGAGAGTGCGAAAACAGCGAGCGAAGCGAAGGCCAGAAGTCGTTTGCTCATGCCGGTCTCCCCACAATTCCCGTATTGTACTAACCCTGAATTAGGCTGGTTGTTTCTGCAATGGAAGAGGGGTTACTGAGAGTTACGGGAGTAACGCGTTCTTGCTCGGTTGGGACACTGCGAAGCCTAATCCAAGCAGTATCTTCGATCCCGCCTCCATACCGGAGCGAACACAGTCAGGCACACCGATGCCATGGTAGCCGTTCCCGGCGAGGGCGAGGCCCGGCAGCCGCTCGCACTGGCGCTCGATACTTTGAATCCGCTCCAGGTGGCCGACTCCGTACTGCGCCATCGCGCCTTTCCACCTATAGACACGGGCGAAGAGAGGCTCGGCGGTGAGGCTGACGATCTGCCTCAGTTCCTCGCGGACGACGTGGAGGATTTCGTCATCCGAAAGCTTGAGTATTTGTTCATCACGCGCACCACCGAGAAAACAGCGTACGAGTGCGCGATCTTCCGGCGCGCGGTGAAGAAATTTATTATGTACAAAGGTCGCCGCCAGCATACGCTTGCCTTCGCTGCGTGGCACAAGAAAGCCGAAGCCTGGAGGCAACGACGAGCGCACATTCCGGCCGAAGCCGAGAGTGACTGTAATGGATGAACTGTAGTTGATGCCGCGGAGCTCAGCGGCGAGGTCCGCGCTGGTGGTGTGCAGAAGTGTGGCACTGTTCTGCGCGGGCGTAGCCGCAATCACCGCATCGAAGTAGTCGGATCCGTAGCCCGCCGAAACCAGCCAGCCTGCATCTTGCGGCTGAACGGACTGCACTGGGGTGTCGAGACGCAAAGCTGCAGGGGAAAGGTGTGCCAGCACTGCGTCCACCATCTGCTGCATGCCGTCTTTGAGCGAGGTGAATAGCGGTTTGGCGGGGCCGTCCGTTGCTTGCACCATTTTCTTGCGGGCAGCCAGCATGGCGCGGCCCAGGCTGCCATGGCTCGCTTCCATCTCGGTGAAGCGCGGGAGGACGGCACGCACGCTGAGCTGGGAGGCCTCGCCCCCATAAACGCCGGAAAGCAGGGGGTCGGCTAGACGATCCACCATTTCGGCGCCGTAATGGCGCTCGAGCAGCGAGGCCACGGTTTCATCTCCATCGGCTTTGTGCGGCGGGTGGAACCACTCGCGCGCCAAGCGAAGTTTTGTTCCCAGCGAGAAAAGAGGCGAGAAAACAGCAGGCAGGAGCTTCGTGGGCACCATGAACATCAGCCCGTCGGGGATGGCCACCAGCCGGCCTTGCACCGGCCCAGGGCTTTTCAGTAAGGAAGGAATCGGGACCCGCCTCGACCAGGCAGCCATCCACCCGCTCGGTGACCAGCACACCGCCCAGACGTGGGCTGGACTCGAAAAGAACGTATTCCAGGGGCGCGCCGGCACGGCGAGGTTCCTCCAGCGCAAAGGCAGCGGAGAGTCCGGAGATGCCGCCCCCGATGATAGCGATCCGTTTCATGGAAGAACAGGGCTAAACCCCCTTTTGTGCAAATGGTTTCGCCAGTCGCGATCGCGCCAAGTCGGCTAGTGCGGCGATCAACAATGGCGAATCATTCAGCGAGTCGGCGCGCCACAGGCGCATGCCTTCTTTCTGAGCAAATTGTTTGAAGCCGATGTCGATGTCGTAAAGCACTTCCACGTGGTCGCAGAGAAACCCGATGGGCTGAACGAAAACTCCGCGATGGCCCTTCTGTTTCAACTCGAGAATCGTATCTTCCACCGCGGGGGCAAGCCACGCCCCGCCCGACATGCTTTGGCTTTGAAAGGCAACCGTCCAGTCCGCTGGCACTAAATTCGCCTCACGCGCCACCAGTGCGGCCGTCTCTTTGGCTTGACTCTCGTAGGGATCGCCTTCCGTGATAGTGTGCTGGGGGACGCTATGCGCTGTGAAAATCACCGGGACTTTGGCACCCACGTCGCGGCAGGCGCGTTCCCA
>WNFB01006144.1_pt1 | contig 10763 bp, 10 predicted proteins | sample 5400501 | NCBI WGS metagenome assembly WNFB01 (sample SAMN13153341, study PRJNA577476) | soil metagenome | isolation source: 200 cm saprolite under Douglas fir tree site 2 hole 1 | place: USA:California | collected 2015-04-18 | reverse complement strand
AAAGTAATTCACGGCTGCGTTTGTGTCCCGGTCGCTAGGCCGCCGGGATCGACATCTCCCGCCGGCAGTTGCGCTGCTTTCCAATCCATCGCCATGCGAATTCGCGCCCGGCCGCTTGGATGATCGAAGAAAATAAATTCTTCGATCGGGCCGGGATTCATCTTGCGGTAAGTGCCGAGTTTGAGCGCCGCCTGGGCAAAGCCGTCGGCTTCGCGCGACGTGTTAAGACCGAACGCATCGGCTTCACGTTCAATATTGCGCGAGACGGTGTTGATTATCGGCGTGAGGATAAACGTGAGCGTGGAAAAAATAAGGACGAGCAACGGAAACGCAGCCGGATCGGCGATGCCGCGAATGCGCCAGCGCTCGCCCCACTTACGCACGGCGAAATCAAAAACGAGCCGGGTCAACAGAAATCCGGCGAGCGCGAAGATGAAGAACCCGCTAAGAAGCTTCATCGTGTGGTTGAGTACGTAGTGGCCCATCTCGTGGCCCATGACGAAACGAATTTCCGGCAGGGTGGATTGCTTGAGAAGATTGTCGTTGAGCGAGATGCGTGTTGTGCCGAGGAAACCAGACACGTTTGCGCTTGGCTTGGTCGTCTGTCGTGACGCATCAAACTCGTAAACCTGCGCGACCGGGATTTCGTTCGCGCGCGCAAGTGCGAGGATGGGGTCGCGAATTCTGGCGTCAGTCAGTGGCTGAAATTTGTTGAACAGCGGGAAGATGAAAATCGGCGCGACCATGACGCCAATGATGAAGAGCAGAATTGCCACACCTGTCCCGAATGCCCACCAAAGACGCGGCGCGCGCCGGAAAACAAAATAGAGCGCGCCGAGCAAGATCGTGTTCGTGATCAGCGCGACGATGAGTCCCTTTGCTTCGTCGCCCATCCAGGAACCGAAATTCTGAGTGGCGAGTCCATAGGCGTGTTCGCGGAAATAATTCTGATAAAGCTCCAATGGAAACCCGAGAAGCGCAGTGATGAGCGTGAAGAGAATGGCATAAAGAATTACTTGCAGCGTTTTGAAGCGTGTGATGCGCTCGGCAAAATCGCGCAGTCTCGCCGATGTGCGCGACGTCAGAAGAAAGATCGAAATGGCGGCGCCGAGCAAGAAATTCCAGAGAATCAACCAGTAGCCGCCTTCGAAGTAGGCGTCGGATTTCGCGCGTTTATCGGCCGGGATGGTGGCCAGCCACGCCTGCGTCGCGGCGGCGGGATCAAAGGAACCCGGATTCTCAGCGGAGATTCTCGCGGCCGGCGGCGGTGTCGGCGCTTGCTGGGCGCGCCCTCCACTCGACAGCGCGACCACCAGACAGACGCCGAGCAATAACAAAATCAAGCGGTTGATCATGCACGTGGGAAATAGCGTATCGTCGAACAAAAGAAAAGCGCCGCGCGCGCTAATATCCGGAATAAGCCCGAATTTACTCGTAAGATCGGCATCTTCATGTCAAAGGCTGCAGAGCTTTCGGACGTCTCTAATTCTCACCGAACATGAAAACATAATTTTATCTGCCGCTTATTCTACTTTGCCTGACTCCCGACGCCTACGGGCGCGAGCCGGTTCCGATGAAATGGACCGTGGAAGGCGTCGAGCGAGAAGCTCTCGTTTATTCTCCATTAACATCCACCGCAACCAAGACGCCGCGAGATTGAGCGCCAATCGACGGCGTCTCATTGCACTGGACGAACAAGTTCGCTCGGCACAAAATCGATTCATGAAAATGCTTGCGTTGTTCGCTTGCGCAGCTTTGATGGGAGTGGGCGCAACTTTGCACCTAAAGGCCGAAACTGAGACGGCCGACGTGGCTCGTTACGGACCTTATCCAACCAATTACAAACAAATCGTGACCAAATGGCTAGAAACCCAGCTTCTCGATGCGGGGAGTGCGCGCATTGAATGGAATGGCGACCCGAAACCGGCGGACTTGGGGACGAAGGGCGAGCATCTCTACGGTTATCTGGTCAACTTCACAGTCAACGCCCGCAATCGTTTCGGCACTTACACCGGCAGGCAGGCGCATGGCACGCTGATTCGTAACGGCGAAGTCATCAAAGGTCTCGGATTAGGCTATTAAATGAAAAACGCAGAACTTGATTGTCGATCTAACACGTCGGGCCAGGGGCTTGTGGTCGTCATTATTTTACTCGCGATCATCGCTGGCGGGGCCTGGTGGCTCTTCAATAACAAACAGACAATGGATCATGAGGCGCGGGCCTTCGGCCGGCAAATGATTGAGCGGCTCACCATAAATCATGACGCCGCGTTTTTCGCCAACCATCTGAGCCCGCAAGCGAAGCTGGACAACCCGCCGTCACAACAACAGTACATCATGTCGAAGTTGCAAGAACTGGGCGTGCCCGCTCAACCAATTCAGATCGATGAGAACATCACGTGGGAGTCGCATTTTTTCGAACCGAAAGGTTTCTTTACCGCGCATCTCATTTATTCCGAGCAGAGTGCGACACTGCAAATTGCCGTTTCGCAGCCCGTGAGCAAATGGCAACTGGATAACATCAACATCACCTGGACCCGGCCGCCGTAAGAGAGAGCCGCGTCCGCGCGTGTGATTGTCGATCCTGCCCTGTAGAGGACGCCGTCCCCGGCAGCAGATTCGCCAGCACGAGCACGAATCACAACCGCTGAGGACAGCGGCCTCTACCGAAGCAGACGCTCGAGCGAGTCCACGCAAATCTGTGACCAGCTTTCCAGCGATTCGCAGCGGGCAACCAACTCCGCTTTTGTAAGAAACGCCAGACCAGTAATCATCGCCTCGCGTTTCTCAACCCTCGGTTCGGCCAATTTGAAAACGTGCACGATGCCAAGATGAACCTGGCCTACTTCGGTGGTGTCGTCGTTTAAAAGCGCCACAATCCGATCGTCAAATTCAGTGTCGATCTTAACTTCCTCGTTCACTTCGCGCTCGACCCCCGCGCGATAAGCCTTCTCGTCCCAGGCGAAAAGCGATTCGTCGCTCTCATTCATGTGCCCGCCGATCCCGATTGAACCTTTCGCAACGAGCCGCTGCTCCCCGGCCTTCTTGCCGCGCACGTAATAAAGGACCTTATCTTTAAACGCAAGAATCGCGTACGGAATAATCTGCTTGTGCGCCGGGTCGTTCTCGGCCTGCGTGCGTGGAAGAAAAAAATTGTTCCCGCGTGAAAGAATCGCGTTCAAATATTTTTCCGGCTCGAAGGTGAGTCTCTGAAAACTGCCGAGCTGGTCGAACAAACTGCGTTTGATGACCAGGATGTTTTCTTCGGGCGGGTTCATAAAAACTTTAAGGAAATGTTAGAACGAGTATGTCACCCCGATCTGCGGCCCAATGAGATTCAGGCTCGGGTTCGGATCGGTCTGGCCACCGTTTGAGAGATGTTGGTAAAGAACGCCGATGTCGATCTTCCAACTTTTGTTCACGCTGTAGGAAACGCCGGCCGCGGTTAAAATGTTAAACGTAAAATCCTGCCCTTGGCCGCCGGGAATATTTGGGTGGCTGTCGATCCAGCCCAAACCTAGCCCGCCGGAAATGTACGGATTCAGCCGCCTGCCGGGTTGAACGAAGTTGTAACGCCCGCCGAAGTTAAGTCCGAAATAATGATTCTCGATGCCGCGAAAAATCGGCTCCGCGATTGCGCTGACGTAAAACTGGTGATAACCGCGGATCCAACTGTCACTTTGCACCACCCCCCAACGAACGCGTCCCGTCACAAAGAGAGCGCCGATTTCATAATTGCGCGGGGGATTTATGACACCAAACAAATAGCCGGATTGGAACGCGAGTTCGAACTGTTGCGGGTTGAATTCATCAGCCGGCGCCGCGCCGCTCGGTACTGGCATGCCGGCGAACGCTTGCGAGCACGCGCAGAGAAGCGCGAAAGCAGAAAAGGCAGGGAGCATTTTCATTCGAGAATCTCTAGCGGCGATCTGCGACCGTCGCAAACTTTCTCCTGAGAGAACGGCGACGGTCACAGACTGCCGCCACAGAATTGCGCAAGATCGACCGGCAGTGCGCTTGTCCACTCGTGTTCGTTCTCAATCGCCAGTTTCGACGAATGCAACGCCTGTCGCGGCAAAAGCAATCGCCGCTCGAGTTCAGGCGTCCAACCGGTTTCGATGAACTGAAGATAAAGTTGCTCACTCGGTCCATAAATTTTGTCGCCCACAATCGGATGGCCGAGCGAACTAAGATGCACGCGGATCTGGTGAGTTCGTCCAGTCCGTGGAATCCCGCGGATCAAACTGAATTTGTCGCCTGACGATTTCGATCTTGTGAATCGTTGCTCGACACGAAACTCAGTCTGCGACGCAGTGCCGGCGGGATGAATCATCTGCTTGAGCCAAATCTCGGACTTTCCGTGTTTCCCTTGTCGATCCACCGGCGCATCGACGATTTTGGTTTCCCATTCCGGCCAGCCCCAAACGATCGCGAGATATTCTTTGTGCAATCGTCGCTGTTGCATGAGCAGTCCGAAGCGCCGTGCCGCAGGGGAAGTTTTCGCGACCAACACCAGGCCGCTCGTCTCACGATCCAAACGGTTCACAATCGAAACTTGACCGCCGTTCGTAATTTCAAATGCGAGCAGCTCGCGCAGTTCATTCCAAAGTGTCGGTTGAGCGTCTGGTTTGGTCGGGTGCGTGAGAAGAAACGGCGGTTTATCGACCACCAGATAGTCGTCCGTTTCATCGACAATGGCGAAGTTGGCCGGAGAACGCGTCCGGGGGTCGCTCGATGAGATCACGCGCCAATATAAATCTGCGATCTGGCAGTGGTCTATGACGGTTCGGTTCGCACATCCACCTCGCGCTGCCGCCCATCGCCGTGACTCCGAGGGTTGTGGCGAGCGGGCAGCGACGGCCAAAGATGGGCCCCAATGCCTTCTTAGTGCAAAGGCTTCATACTACGTGTTTGCAGCAAAGCAAGACACTGCCGATTTCCATCGGCGGTGTTTGGTGGGGGCTACTGTTAAGGAGTAGCGGAAAAAATCGCCCCTAGCTCAATTTGCGGCGAACCAGGCCGATAGTCGAAAGCGCGGCTCCAAGGAGCAACACTGTGCTGCCACCATCGGGGACAGTACCATTGGCAGCGAAACCGGTAGCAAGTGCGCCGTTTGAAGCGTCGGCAGGGTCTGCTGTAACAAAGATGTGACCCGCCGCTAAAGAGCCACCGCTATTCGCGAGCAGGACGGCCATCGCACTAGCCCAAGTGCCGGACGTGTCAGTCAGGCTGAAACTTATACTGTTCGATGAGTGTGTATAGCCGTCAAAGCTATCGATGGTTTGATTAAAACTTCCAAATCCGTCTTCATTCCCAGCTCCCCCATCACTCCAGTCCCCCGGGGTGAATCCCGTGCCCCCGTTTGACCCCGTAATAGGGCCAAGTGTAAACGAAGTCGCGTTCACATTGACAGCAACGCTCCCCACGCCTCCAAGTAGATAAATATTCCCACTGTTTGTCAGGGAGGTAAACGTGATGGTTGCGGTGGTGGTACTCGTCCTATTGACGAGCACGCTCGCGTAAGGCCCGGGGTACCCGGAGATGGCAGAATTCCCAGTAGTAAGGTCAAAGGTTATTGAGTCTGCTTTGGCTGGCTGCACGGTGAATGCCATAAAGCCGGCGCATGCGATCACAACCGCCCACTTTGTTAGGTTTATCATTGTCATTATGTTAGCTCCTCATTATGTTGATTATGGCAAATCAGCTAGCAAGTGTCGCGCCAGTTTTTCAGTTCAAGGCTCAATATTATATCATAAGACGTTTATTATCAATATGTAATGATGTGATAAATAAATAAATTAAAACCCAGTTTTCAGAAAATTCTTGATAGAAACTGTAAGTGATACCGACATTTTGTAAGCGATTCCGACGTTTTGTCGGCAAGCAGAAAGTCATTTGAATCCGCCCAAGCGAGAGCCGAAAGGGTCGTAAACATTTAGGAGATCCCCGGTCGGCGACCGCAGCTAATGCAGCCCGCTGAGCGGCGGCGGCGGCTACAAAAAAGGATTTACACGCGACATTCCTGCCACTAGCAATAAGTTCGACGGTCGGAGACCGCCGCTATAGTAGCGTTGAGCGTGTACTTGACCTCTCCGGCAAAACTGCTTTACCTAAACGTCTCAGCCTCGACCACAGGAGCGCGCCTTGGAACTCAAAGATATCAAAGCCATCATCGATTTGATGCTAAAGAACGACCTTTCTGTCTTCGAGATGGAAAAGGACGGCTTCCGTCTCAAGTTGCAGAAAGGCGCCGGCGATCAACCGGCCGTTTTGCCGCCGGCAACTGTCTCGCCATCTCCAACGACAGCGGTTGCAAACGGTCCGCCCACAGCAGCGCCTCCCACAACTGAAACAACGGCGCTCAAGGATATCGTTTCGCCGATGGTGGGGACGTTTTTTCGCGCTGGCTCACCGGACGCGCCGCCATTTGTCGATGTTGGAAAAACGGTGACCGAGGAGACCGTGGTTTGCATTATCGAGGCGATGAAAGTGATGAATGAAATCAAAGCGGAAACGAGCGGCGTGATTGCGGAAGTCGTGGCCGAGAACGGCAAGCCGGTGCAGTTCGGTCAGGTCCTCTTCCGCGTCCGGTGATCGACGCGGCCCGCTCGCTTTGCGGGAGCAGTGCATGTTTGAAAAAGTCCTCATTGCCAATCGCGGCGAGATCGCGCTGCGCATCATCCGCGCATGCAAGGAGCTCGGCATCCGCACGCTAGCGGTGTATTCCGAGGCGGACGTCGATTCGCTGCACGTTCAGCTCGCGGACGAATCGATCTGCATCGGCGCTGCGCCCAGCTCCGAGAGTTATCTGAAAATCGACCGTATCATGAGCGCGGCCGAGGTGGGCGATGTCGATGCGATTCATCCCGGTTACGGTTTTCTCGCCGAGAACGCGCATTTCGCCGAAGTCTGTGAAAGCTGCAAGATCAAATTCATCGGGCCCTCCGTACGCGCGATGCAGGCCATGGGTGACAAGAACTCCGCGCGCACCTTCGCGCGCAAAGCCGGCGTGCCGATAACGCCGGGAAGCGATGGAATCGTGGAGACGGAGAAGGATGCCGTCAGGGTCGCGAAGAAAATCGGTTATCCGGTGATGATCAAAGCGGCGGCTGGCGGCGGCGGTCGCGGAATGCGCACCGCGCACAACGAGCCGAGTCTCATCGCCGGTTTTCACGGCGCGGGCCACGAAGCCGAGAAAGCTTTTGGAAATGGCGCAGTCTATATTGAGAAGCTCATCGTCAATCCGCATCACATCGAGTTTCAAATCGTGGCCGATCGCCATGGCCATATCGTTCATCTGGGCGAACGCGATTGTTCCATTCAGCGGCGCAACCAAAAAGTGATCGAAGAATGCCCGTCACCGCTTATGAACACGGGGCTTCGCAAGAAAATGGGAAATGCCGCGGTCAAACTCGCGAAATCCGTCGGCTACGAGAATGCGGGCACGATTGAGTTTCTCGTTGATGCGGATCGACATTTCTATTTCATCGAGATGAATACCCGTATCCAGGTCGAACACACCATCACGGAAGAGGTTTACGGTTGTGATCTGGTAAAGGAACAGATTCGAATCGCCGCCGGTCAGCCGCTCTCGCCACACGTCGCGCACCCGACCCCGCGGCTCCACGCGATCCAGTGTCGCATCAACGCCGAAGATCCGGCCAAAGATTTTCAGCCATCCCCGGGGCGAATCGCTTTTTACTACGCGCCCGGTGGCCGCGGTGTTCGAATCGACTCGCATGCTTACACCGGCTACATCGTGCCGCCGTATTACGATTCGTTGATCGCGAAAATAATCACCGTCGGCGCCACGCGCACATCCGCCATTGATCGCATGCGGCGGGCGCTGGACGAGTATTACATTACCGGAATTAAAACGACGGTCCCGTTTCATGCCGCTATCATGCGCAGCGCGGAATTCCGTGATGGGAAATACGATACCGGTTTTGTCGAGCGAGTGATGGCCTCGGACAATTTCGAGCTGAGGCATGCGCCCGGCCGCCGGCTGCACGAATAAACACGTTGCGAAATCTAAGCGATTGCAGGCTCTACGGTATCTTAGACCTCGGTTACGTTGATGTCTTAGATTTGCACCGTGTAGCCAACGCCATGATCGAAGGTGGAGTGGACCTGATTCAGCTTCGCGGGAAAACACAGACGCTGGAACAGCTCGCAGAGATCGCGGCAACACTGCGTACGATTACAAGTCGCGCCGAGATACCGCTGATCATAAACGATCACGCGCTCGTCGCCCAAAGCGTTCCGCTCGAAGGCGTGCATGTTGGCCAGAATGATGATCCGGTTGTGGTGGCCCGGGAAAAGGCGGGACGCGCTTTGTTGGTTGGGAAATCGACGCACAGCCTTGAGCAAGCACTCGCGGCGCAGCGCGAAGGCGCCGATTACATCGGGTTCGGTCCGGTTTTTGCAACGCCCACCAAACCCGATTATCAACCAATCGGTCTGAACGAGATCAACCGCGTGCATGTCGCTGTCACGCTGCCAATCTTTTGCATCGGCGGAATAAAGATCGAGAACCTCGAGCAGGTCCTCGCCGCCGGCGCGCGCCGCGTCGCGCTCGTCTCCGGCTTGCTCAAAGCGCCCAACATCGCCGAATATGCACGCATCGCTAAGCAATTGCTTGCTTCGACATTCGACATTCGACATTCGACATTTTGATCATGTCTGTTCTTGTCCTCGGCTCCATCGCGCTCGACACGGTCAAGACGCCGGTTGAAGAACATTCCGACTTGTTAGGCGGCTCCGCCTCGTACGCCGCAGTGGCGGCGAGTTTCTTTTCGCCGGTAAAGCTGGTCGGCGTTGTCGGCAGCGATTTCCCCGAATCCGAGTTCGATTTTTGGAGATCGCGCAAGATCGACAGTGCAGGTGTGCAGCGCGTGAACGGGAAAACTTTTCGCTGGTCGGGCGAATATTCGTGGGACTTAAACACGCGCCATACGCGCTCGGTCGCGCTCAACGTCTTCGAGCATTTCAAACCGGCGCTGCCGAAATCGTATCGCAAAACCGATTTCGTCTTGCTGGCCAACATCGCTCCATCATTGCAAGCGCATGTTCTAAATCAGATGGAAGAGCCGCGCTTTGTCGTCGCCGACACGATGGACCTTTGGATTGAGACGACGCGCGCCGAACTCGATGCCTTGCTTCCACATGTCGACCTTTTGATCCTAAACGACAGCGAAGCGCGCGAGATGACGAAGGAGACGAGTCTCATCAAAGCGGGCCGGCGCATTCGCAAACTGGGGCCGCGCTATGTGGCGATCAAAAAAGGCGAGCACGGTGCGTTGCTCTTCGGCGAAGACGAATTTTTCAGCTGCGGCGCATATCCGCTGGAAGACATTCACGATCCGACTGGAGCAGGGGACACATTTGCGGGTGGGATTGCGGGATACATCGCGGGCACAGTGGGCGGAAAAGTGACGTTCACCGATTTACGCAAAGCAATGATATACGGAAGCGTACTCGCCAGTTTCGCCGTGGAAGCATTCAGTCTCGATCGCTTGCGCAATCTCTCGATAGACGAAATCAACGAACGTTACGAGACATTCAAATTGATGAGCCAATTTGAAGTGCCGGTGTGATTTCTCGCTCTTGCTTTCTCTCCGACTTGTTAGATGTAACGGGCACGAAGAACTCAAGTTCGGTGCGACTCAAAATAGAATTGGCTTTTGCGACCCTTCGCGGCCTTGGCGCAAGACCGGAAGAAGAGCGCGCCCGTGAAGATTCGAACTTCAAACCTTCTGATCCGTAGTCAGATGCTCTATCCAGTTGAGCTACGGGCGCCGAGAGCAGGCTAATTTGCGGAGGAAGGCGGAACCGTCAAATAAGGCGCAGAGAAATGAAAAAAACTCACGACCGCTTTCGAGTTCAGAATCGATTAGCTCACGGAGGGTTATGGAGTTGACCTCGCGAACATCATCCACCCTAATATCCGAATCGACCAAGGCGGAGTTTTCCCCATACAGGTCGCTAAACAACAAGCTCACGTCTGTTCATTCGCGAAACAGCGCAACCGGCAAAATAATATGAACAAGCAAAACTCTCACTGTCCTGACTTCGACCACGACATAACGCGTCGGAAATTTATCGGCACGACCGCCGTCGGCAGCGCGGCATTATTCACCGGAGGGCTCAGTTCACTGGTTTCACGATCCGCTTCAGCCGCACGTGATTTTCAATTCGTTGAAGCGACGATTCCCGAGCTCCAGGCCGCCATGGCTTCGGGCCAGTTGAGCAGCAAGCAGTTGGTGATGGGTTATCTCGATCGTATCCAGTCGCTGAATCCGTTGCTTCACTCGGTCATCGAGACAAATCCAAATGCCATATCAATTGCCCAACATCTCGACAACGAGCGCCGTCGGGGACATGTTCGTGGCCCGCTCCATGGGATTCCTATTTTGGTCAAGGACAACATCGCGACTGACGACAATATGCAGACGACTGCGGGGTCGCTCGCGCTGGTTGGTAGCCATGTGCCGGCCGACGCGGTGATCATTCACCGCCTACGCGACGCGGGCGCCGTGATTCTCGGCAAAGCGAATCTGGGCGAATGGGCGAACTTCCGCGGTTTTGACAATGTGTATCCTCTCGCTGACGGCTGGAGCGCGCGCGGCGGAAACACAATCAACGCGTACGACCTGAGCTATACGTCGTGGGGATCGAGTGCTGGTTCCGCTAACGGCGCTGCTGCGAACCTGTGCTCGGTGGCTGTCGGCACCGAGACAGACGGGTCAATCACCGGACCATCC
>WNFB01006142.1_pt1 | contig 10765 bp, 7 predicted proteins | sample 5400501 | NCBI WGS metagenome assembly WNFB01 (sample SAMN13153341, study PRJNA577476) | soil metagenome | isolation source: 200 cm saprolite under Douglas fir tree site 2 hole 1 | place: USA:California | collected 2015-04-18 | reverse complement strand
GCGAGTGTTTCGAGGTCACCGACCGAAAACAGGAACCCATTTTCCCCTTCCCGCACGAGGTCAGCGGCCGCCGCCACGGCAGGAGTAGTCAGAACGGGCAGCCCCATGCACATCGCCTCGTTCACGACCAGCCCATAGGGTTCGTAGGCCGAAGGCAGGGCAAACATGTCAGTCGCTGCGTAATACCGCGGAAGAGCGCTCTGGTTCTGGAAGCCGACGAAACGGACGTAAGGCAGGCCGCGCCGGCGGACTTCGGCGTCGAGCGCCGCGCCAAGCGAACCCTCGCCGACAAACAGAGCTCCAACTTTCCCGGAAAGGCTTGACAATGCGCTGACCAGGTCCATGGGACGCTTTCGCGGTATGAGTTTCCCCGAGTAGAGGACAACTGGCACATCTTCCGGCAAGTCGAGCTCGCGCCTGGTCTCAGCGCGCCGCAGGCGCCAGCAGTCCCCCTGAGAAGTGAAGTAATCGTTGTCCACGCAGTAAGGCGTCAAGAAGATTTTCGACCGGGGCACACCCTGGGCCAGGTAAAACTCCGTGCTCCTGCGACCGATCGCCAGGCAACCGACCGTGCCTCGAAACAGGGCTCGCAACCCGAATTCTTTGATCGCCCGCTTCCACGCCGGCTGCTCACGGAGCAGCGTCTCGCCACGGAAAAGTACGGGCGTATCGCTGACCCAAGCCCCCAGATACGCGAGCCAGCTTGTCGCCGAGGCGTACCCATGGATCAGCACGGCGTCGTAGTGCTGGCGGATGAGTTCCCGGACGATGCCGGCATTCATCAGCCACCAGAAACCCGTCGGGGCCGTTTTCCAGGAATAGTTTCGGAGGAATTTGAACCGGTAGCCTTCGAGCAGCGGGGTGTCCCACTCGAACGAGACTCCGAAATCCGGGTCAAGCCGGCGGACCGACCCGTGCTCTGACCCGTAATAAGCGGTCAAATCGATTTCAGGGTGTTGTGCCAGCCTTCGGAACAGCGGGGCCTGGTATTGGATGGGGTGGGCTATCCATACGGCAAGCCGGTATGGGCGCTTCATGCGCGCGGCTGCTGTGGGTCTCGACTCTCGTCCGTGAATCCGCTTCGGCGAAAGTGTTCGCTCGGCTAGGGACAGGAAGAACACCGCCCCGGCGCGGGAGCACGACAAGCTCCGAAACTTACCTTGCTCATCCGGCGGTTTGTCGATTCACGCAGTCGTCGGCACGACGAGCTTTCAAAGTATTGGAGGGACGTTTCAGCGACGGCTCTGGGCGAGTTGGGTCCGAAAATATGCGATCGCCTTTTCCATGCCGACCCGGAGGGGAGTCTCAGGGGCCCAGCCCAGGAACTTCCTGGCCTTGGTGATGTCCGGGCAGCGGACCTTGGGGTCATCGACGGGTAGGGGGTGGAAGACAATTTCGCTCTTGCTTCCGGTCAGTTGGATGACTTCCTGGGCAAGCGTGAGGATGGTCAGCTCTTCCGGGTTCCCGAGATTAACCGGGCCGTCCACGTCGGTACGAGTGAGGCGGTAGATGCCTTCGACCAGGTCCGAGATATAGCAAAACGACCGCGTCTGGCTGCCGTCTCCGTAAATGGTCAACGGCTTGCCCTGGAGAGCCTGGGTCATAAAATTCGGCAGCGCCCGGCCATCGTCCGACCGCATCCTGGGGCCATAGGTGTTAAAGATGCGGGCAATGCGCACCTTGAGCCCGTGGGCGCGCTGGTAGGCCATGGCAATAGCCTCCGCAAAGCGCTTGGCCTCGTCATAAACGCTGCGCGGCCCCACGGGGTTCACGTGCCCCCAGTAGGTCTCGGGCTGAGGACTCACCTGCGGGTCGCCGTACACTTCCGAAGTGGACGCCAGGAGAAAGACGGCGCCCATGGCCTTGGCGAGCCCCAGGGCGTGGTGCGTCCCGAGCGCTCCAACTTTCAGCGTATGGATGGGGTGTTCCAGGTAGTCCCGCGGGCTCGCCGGGCTGGCAAAATGGAGGACGCCATCGACAGGTCCCGGAATAAAAAACGGCTCGGTGATGTCGTGGCGGACGAAGCTGAATCCCGCCTGGGAAACGAGGTGAGTGACGTTCGCTTCCTGGCCCGTCTTGAGGCTGTCCACGCAAACGACCTCGTGCCCCTCGGCCAGGAAACGTTCGCACAGGTGCGAGCCGACAAAGCCCGCGCCTCCGGTGATGACCACGCGCATCGCCCCTCGTCTCTTCCCTGAAACCTCGTGTCTTGAAGCGGCTTCTCGGAACTTGCCGGCCGGAACCAGGCGGCCCCGTTGCGCCCCGGCGCCATGGCGGCCCCGCTCTTCCATTATGCCCGAACATCTCCGCGGCTCCTACGGCAACTTGGCGACGGCGTCCGTCTCGACCATCTCGAGCGCGCGACCCGCTTTCTCTGCAATCCGCCCGGCGCCCATCGCGCGCTCTCGCAGGGAGCGCGAGAGGCGGCGCGACCGCAGGAGCTTCGCGCCTCGATGCTCCCACCGGCCCAGCATCGTAACGAAGAAAGACGCCAAGACCAGCTTGACGTCCAGCCAGAAGCTTCGTCGCCGGATATAGAGGAGGTCGTAGCGCAGCTTCTTCCGCCGCGACATCTCCGAGTCGCCGTAAATCTGCGCCAAGCCGGTCAGGCCCGGCCTCACGGCGTGCCGCCGGTCGAAAGACGCAATCTCTTTTCGAAATTTTGCGACCAGCTCATCCCATTCGGGCCTGGGACCGACGAAGCTCATGTCGCCGCAGAAAATGTTCCAAAGCTGTGGGAGTTCGTCCATCGCCGTGGCCCGCAGGATCCGCCCCACGCGAGTCACCCGCGGGTCGTTCTCCGCGGTCGGCACGGCCCCTTCGTCGCCGTTCGAACTCGCGACCATCGAGCGAAACTTCAGGCAGTTGAACATTCCGCCGTCCTTTCCAATCCGTCCCTGGCGGTAGAAGACAGGCCCCTGGCCTTCGAGCTTGAGGGCCAGCGCGACGAGACCCCAGAGCGGTGACGAGACCACGAGCCCCGCGCCCGAGAGGCACACGTCGAAGAACCGCTTGACCGCGGAATCAACGTGCCCGTTGTGCCCGGCAGAATCAGCCATGACCGTTGCCGCCGCGGGCGAGCATTAGACTGCCCAGCGTCGCGAGCAGGGCTCTGCGGTGCCAGTCGAATTTCAACAGGCCGTTGAGCCGAGCCAGGATCTTTCGGGAATTCACCAGATCGAAAATTCTTTCAAGGGCGCTGTCGGGAAGGGAGGCGGCCAATTCTCGCGCAAAGTATCCCGTCAGGAGCTCGTTCCCGAAGGCCGACCGCCAATAGCGCTCGAAGTCTGAAAAACGAGAGGCCGAGAAATCACCCTGGCGAAAAGCGCGCAGCACAACTTCGGCGGCGAATTCGGCCGAAAGCAGCCCATAGTAGATCCCCCCGCCGGTGGAAGTTTTGACGTGGCCCGCCGCCTCACCGATCGCAACCAGCCGCTCCGCGGTCGAACGGCCGACGGGAACCTGCGCGATCGCTTTTTGTCCTGCCTGCACGCTCGAACCGTCAAGCCCGGGAGCAATCCGCCGCAGCAGGGCGATGAAATAGGCTCGGGGATCCTCGTGGGTCATGATCCCGACGCGGGCTCGCCCGTGGCCGAGCGGAATCTCCCACGCGAACGCGCCTGGAGCGACCGACCGGCCGACGAACACCCGGGTTGGGGCCGACCCCTCTTGCCCGGGCAGCGTGACCTCCGCCTGCATCGCCCTGAGCAGTTGCCGCGGCCGGGCGAGGTTGAGGACCCGGTTCAGGCAGCCGTTGACTCCCGAAGCAATCAAGGCCACGCGCGCCTTGATCACTCGGCGCTCTCCTTCCTCATTGCGGACGCGCAGGTCAATGTGCCGGTTGTTGCGCTCGATGGATTCCACCCGCTGGTTGAGTTCGATCCTTGCCCCTGCCGCGGCCGCCCGCTCGCCCAAAGCGCGGTTGAACGCCGCCTTGTCAACCACCCGCGCAAGCGGCGCATCGCCCAGGTGTTCCATGATCTTGCCTGCTGGCGAAATGGCTTGAATCGAGAGGATTGCCGTCAACACCGGACTGGTCGGGAGACCGAACCGCGAAAAAGCCTCTTCGCCAATGACGCCTGAACAGATGGCGCCCTGGCCGAGCTGCGCCTGCGCTTCGATCAGCGCGACGTCGAGGCCGGCAACAGCCAGGCGGCTTGCGGCGTGCAACCCGGCTGGACCCGCGCCGACCACCACCACGTCTCTCACGCGACCTCCTCCGTTGTGTTTGACGCGGGCCGCCACTCGAGTCCCCGCCAAACGGGCCTGGCGATATTGTTCATAACCTGTTTACGGCCTCCACGCGAGAGGCAGAAAGGCGCGCAACATTCAATCGAAATCGCTTCTCGGAGCTTCGGCGATGCCTGCTGCAGCGCAGACGGCAAACCACGCCGCGTTGGCGGGGATGTGCAGGTTGAAATCGAAGAAACTGTGGACCAGAAGGGTGCAGCACGCGACAGTCGAACCGAGCTGGATGATTCCCGCTTCGTTTCCCGCTCGCCGGGCCAAATCTCTAAACGCGAGGCGGAAGAAAAACGCGACCCCCGCCAGGATCAGGACACCGCCCACCAGACCCGTCTCGACCAGAGCCTCGACGTAATCGTTGTGGGCGTGGTCCCAGACGAGGTCGGTTGGAAAACTCCTGACTTCGGCATAAACCGTCTCGAAGCTGCCCAGGCCCGTGCCCGTCCAGGGATGCTTTTTCAAGAGGCGGAGAGATTCCATCGCCACGGCTTCCCGCTGCATCAGGCCGGCGTCCGAAGCGCGCGTGAAATCCAAGGCAGCGGCCAGCCGGGCGGAAATCTCTCCCGGATCGAGCCAGAAAAAAAGCAATAAACCGGCAAGGATCCCCAAGGGCGCTCGCATGCCCAGTTTTTTCAAGTCGCCAAGGCCGCCGCCTGACCAGCACATCCCCAAGGCAATCAAAACGCCCGCAAGCAAGGAAAGCATTCCGCCTTTCGAGCCCGAAAGCAGGAAAGACGCGAGCGCGACGGCCAGGCTAAACATCAGCAAGCCTCGTCCGGGGCGATGCCGGGGCCGGGAAAGGAGGAAGCCCGCGGAGACCGGGATGAGCATTTCGAGCAGGCCCGCAAAGTGGCTGTGGTTCACATAAGGCCCGAACGTCCATCCCTCCGCCTTGACGGTCCAGTAAATCAGGCCCTGGCTCGAAAAGAACTGGAGAATGGCAAACAAACCGACGAGGAAACCGAGCGCTGCCGCTAAGAACCCGAACCACCGCCAAGTCTTCGCGGCGGCTCCGTGCCAGAGCTGGGCCGCAAGGAAAAAGAAAATAAAGTCTGTGGCGAATTTGAAGACCGCTTCACGGGTAGCCCAAAGGTTCAGCGACAGGCCGCCGGCCCGTTGGACCATTCCCCATAAGAGAAAGAGGCCCGCCAGTGAATGGAGCGGCGACCAGGCGATCCTGAGCGCGCCCTTGCGGACGCTCCCGACCGTCCACAGAAAAACCGCAAGCGCGGCAACTGCCCCGACCGAAGTCCACGCCCAGGTCTGGACGGCGCCGAAGGCCCAAGGCGAAGCGAAGAGCGCAGCGGCGAGAACGGCGCGGGACGCGGCAACGCATCCTCCTGCTACTTCCGCGCGCTGCTCGGGAGCCACAAGCGAGGCCGGTGCAGCCGCCGCCTTCGGCGGCCATGCCGCCTCAAGACTGCCGGGCCGGGCCGTGGCTCCGCTCGAGTGGAGAAATGATTTTGAGGGTGACCGCATCAATCCAAAAACGACCTGCGATTTCGGAGGGAAAACTACGACTGCGCGGCCGCCAGACCGAGACTCGCAGAAATTCCGTCCTCGCCCCTGCCGCAAACTCAACGCTCACGCGGTGCCAGGGCGCCGTCCCGATCGTCGTCTCGGTCGAGACGTTGAGGCAGTCGGAACAGTCCAAGTCGAGCACGTGCAGGCGCGGCCCGCTGTCCGAAGTAACGTCTTCAGTCCGAACGTAACCCGAGAGCTCGTATGTCCCACCGGGAGTCACCGGCACGATCTGGTAGACGGGCTCGTAGTCTTCGTTCCGCGCCACGGTAAACTCCACTCGGAGGCATCCGGCGCCGTGGTAGGCGCGCGGATCCGAGAAATCGACGGCGAGGAACCGTTCTGCCTTGATGTGCCAATCGAGGCCGGCGTTGAGCGGCGAGCGTTCGAAGTCTCCGTTGAAGAGGATATCGGCCGAGTCGCTGCTGCGCGGCCGATCGACGACTCGCATCCGCTCGAGGTCTCTCCAGACGTTGGCGGCGTCCCGGAACCGTCGCAGCTCGAGCAAGCTGGCGAGGTAGGGCTTGACCCAGGTCAGCCTGAAGGCCGATGTTCTGGCCGCGGTCGTCTGCCACACCTCGCGGGCAAAATCCGCTTTCCCGCTCGCGCACAGAAAATTGATGAAGGACAGGGTCAATTCCGGATTTTTTTCAGCTCCCGACAAGACCCCTTCCAAGACCGCCTTAGGGTCGCCAACCGCGCCCAGCGAGGCCGCAAAAACCGAGCCGGCATAGGACGGACTTACTTCGAGCAGGCGCCTGAAATGCGCCATGCCTTCCTTGTTCCGATCATTCAGCAGGTAGTGATTGCCCGCCATCCAGTGGAGCCTCGGAGTCATCGGGCTGAGACGCAGGGCGCGCTCAAATGCCGTGTCAGCGCACGCGGTATCCCCGATCGAATCGCACGCCGAGCCGAGAGCCGCCCAATAACCGGCGACGTGCGGAGCGAGTTCCGTGGCGCGACGAAGTTCCCGCACCCCTTCGACCGGGTCGAGGTGCTTGAGGGCGTAAGAGTCAACCAGGCCGAGCCGGTAGTGCAGCTCAGGGCTTGAGGGGTCGAGGACGAGCGCCCTTTGGATCTTTCGCGGCTCGAAAGATTCCGCAAGCACGGCCACGACGGCAAGTCGCGCTCCTTCACCCGCCATCAGCGCGGCCGTGATTCCCACAGCCAGCAAAACGGCTGTTTTCCGCCAGGCTGAAGCGAGGGATAAATCAAACACGCAACCAGAAAACCTGCGCCGCAGGCTCACGACTTCACCGCGCTCTGTTCTTCATCGGTGAGGTAATACTTTCCGTAAGCGGAAGCATAGTAGTTTCCGTAATAACCGTTCCGCCTGGCGTCGAGCTTGTTGAGAACGACCCCCAGGACCTTTCCACCGGCGTTCTCGAGGATCTTGTGGGTCCGCTGGATCGCGCCGCGAACCGTCACTCCGCTCTCGACCACCAGCATGATCCCGTCAACCAGCGGGGTAAGGATGGTCGCGTCCGTCACAAGGAGCACGGGCGGGGAATCGACCACCACATGGTCAAAACGCCCGCGCAGCTCGGTTAGGACTTCCTTCATGCTGACCGAGGATACCAGGTCAGCGGGATTCGGAGGGCGCGGCCCGCCGGGGAGGACCCACAAGCTCGGCAAGGCGTCAAGCTGTTGCAACGCCTCCTCCAAGCCGTGCGCCCCGGTGAGGATGCTGCTCAGCCCCTTGGCGTTGGCCAGGCCCAGCACCGAGGCCACACCCGGCTTGCGCAGGTCGGCGTCGATAATCACCACGCGGCCTCCGCGCTGGGCCAGCGTGAGCGCCAGGTTGAGGCACGTACAGCTCTTGCCTTCGTTCGGCTGACTGCTCGTCACGAGAATCACCTGGGGAGGATGGCCCGGTGTCGAGAGCAGCACTGACGTACGCAGCGCTCGATAAGACTCCGCCAGGGGAGACGCCGGGTGCTTGAGGACCGTCAGGCCCACGGGAGTCGCCGAACTCGCCGACTTCTCGCCTGCACCCTTCCGCCACCCCCTCCTGACGCGCTCCGAAGCCGCCAGGGGAATGACGGCCAGGGTCGGCATCCCCGTCAGGCGTTCGATGTCTTCAACGCTTTTCACCGAATTGTCCAGCACCTCGGCAAACAGGGCCAGCATGGCGCCGAGCGCCAGTCCGCCCAGTAACCCCATGGCGATATTCTGCTTCTTCTTCGGCCGGACGGGCGCCGCCGGTGGCAGGGCGGGATCGACGACGTGAATGTTGGTCGCTCTCAAGCCAGCCGAGACGGTGGCGTCCTTGAGGTGCTGGAGGAGATTGTCATAAAGCTGCTGAGTCGACTCGAACTCGCGCTTGAGCAGGTTGTGCTGAATCAGGACCTGATTGAGCCTGCCGACCTCCTCTTTTTCCCGGGCCAGCGCCGCCGCCAGGAGCTTTTCCCGGCCCATCGCCGCCCTGTAATCATTGCGAACCCGGCCCGCGATGCGCTTGCGCTCTCTCTCGATGAAACCCTGGATTTCATTCACCTGGTCCTGGAGCCTCACGACTTTGGGATAGTTGGGCCCGTACTGGCCGGACGCGTCCACAAGCTGAGCTTTGAGTTCAGCGTATTTCTCTTCGAGCCTTCCGAGCACTTCGCTCTGCATCAGGACGGCCGCCTCCGCCTCGTTCGAGCTCGCGAGCTCGAAAAGCGATTCCTTTTCGAGGCGCACGTTCTGCGCATTCGTGTAGTCGTTGCTGAGCTGAGCGAGCCGCAGTTCTTCGACGCTTTGCTTGTCGTTGATATTCACAATCGCGTATTGGCGCTCGTAGTCCACCAGCGCCTGCTGCGACTTCTCGACCTTTGCTTTGAGTTCGTCGAGCTGTTGCTCCATCCAGCCGGAAGCCTGGCGCGTAGCGTCGTACCGCTTGCGAAAATTGTATTCGGCGAAATTGCTCACCAGGGAGTTCGCCACGGCGGCCGCCAGGCGCGGATCGCGCGCCTCAAAACTCACTTCCAGGATGCGGCTGTTCCGCACCCATTCGACGCGCAAATGGTCCCGGAAGGCGTTCATGAGGGAGATCTGGACGACGGCGGGCGGGACGGGCTTGCCGCCCCTGGGCGGACTGAATTCTGCGCTCTGGTCGATCCCCAACTGCTGGATCGTCTGCCAGGCCAGGCTATCGCTCTCGAGCACCTTCACCTGGGTCCGCAAGAATGCCTCGTCGCTGGGCGTCCCGCGATAAAAATTATTGATCGATTGGACTTCCGGCGCCTCGCCCTCAACTTCGACGGAAACTCGGGCCTCGTAGACGGGCGGCATCCTGAAGTTGACCATCGCCACCACGGTGGTGACGACGAAAGCGACGGTCACGACCGTCCACCGCCGCTTCACCAGGTTGTTCCAGTAGTGCCTCAGGTCGAGCGGGCTATCAAACTCTTCCGCCTCGACGGTCACGACCGAGGGCTTGCGGTAGCCCACCCGCTCGAACGGAACATGTTCAATTGGCGCCAGAGCGTTATCGTTTGTCACGGGAGTACTTTGACAGCGAGATGCCGCCCTACGACTTCGAAGCCTTGCCGGTCAGCGGCGGTAGATGATCAGGCCGGTGGCGACGGCCGAGCCCACACCAATCCCCGTCCCCAACGCCGACCGCACTGCTTTCCCTTTGCTGTTTTCAGGAACGAAAAGGATGTCGTCGCTCACGAGCTGCGGGTCGGGGGCTTGCCCCGCGATAATTTTCTTGAGGTCGAGCGGGACCTCCTGGCGATGCCCCGGATCCTGTAAGTTTCTCCTGAGAATCACCAGCTTGCTTCGCTTCGCCGAGCCGGTCACGTCCCCGGCGAGGGCCAGGGCTTTCAAGACTGTGATTTCCTCCTGCGGGTCCTTCAGCGGATACCCCCCAGGGCGGGCGACGGCCCCGATGACGTACACGATCGGCGCCCGCTGGACGGTGACGCGGTCTCCGGGATAGAGGAGCACATTCAGACTCTCGTCTCCGGTCTCGACCAGCTTCCTCGCGTCAAGCCTCACGGTCGAGGCGACTTCCTGTCCGGAAACCCCGCCCTCCGCCGCGTCCACTTGGCGAGTCACGCGCCGGGCAATCGGACCGCGGTGAATGATGCAGACGTTCCCGGCATCGTCCGCAAGACCGCCGGCTTGAGAAATCGCGTTGAGAAGTCTGGTTGGGCCGAAGAGGGGATAAACTTGGGGGTTCTTCACCGCCCCGCTGATCACTACGGAATGGAGTCTCGTCTCCTTGACGGAAACGACGATCTGGGGGCTTTTGAGCAGCCCCGAGTCGCGAAACTTCGTCTCAATCACCCGGGCGATTTCGGAGGGCGCGAGCCCTGCTACGGCGACCGGCTCGGGAATGAGCGGCAGGCTGATAAACCCTGTGGGGCTCACCCGGTAAGTCCGCGAAATCTCCGGGACATCGAACACGTAAACGTCGAGGACGTCTTCGGGGCTGACCATGTAGTCGGGAGGGGCCGCCTCCCGCGGCGCTTTCGGAGCCTCATCAGGGTCCTGTCCAAGCGCGCTCGAGGCCGGAACTGAAATCGCCGCCACAAGGCAGAGGAGAAAGACATTGGCTCCGCCCTGCCACCTTTGCCGAGCCGGCTGCTCCTTGACTTCTTTCATGCCGCTCCTGGTCTCATTGACCTATCGCCTGACGCCCGAAGCCGCATCGATCCGAGCTTGGCCACGCAGCCCACCGGGGCGTCCTCGTTTTAAACCCAGTTTCGCGCCGGACCTGGCATCGCCAAGCCTCTCGGAGGTCCGTCGGCCTTCGGCCTGGTGATGCGCTCGACCGCCCATGCGTCAACCTCAAGCGCGACTGATTTTTCAAGGAGCTCCACCGAAAGCACCAGCCTGAAGAGGTTTTTCTTTCGGACAAGTATCCCTTCGACCCCTTCGAGCGGCCCGGACTTGACCCTGACCCAGTCGCCACACCTGAGGAACGGGTGGGGCTCGACCCTGACGCTTTTCTGGACCCCCTTCCGTACGGCGTCGATTTCGGTCTCAGGAATCGCCGCCGGCTGCCCAT
>WNFB01006141.1_pt1 | contig 10765 bp, 5 predicted proteins | sample 5400501 | NCBI WGS metagenome assembly WNFB01 (sample SAMN13153341, study PRJNA577476) | soil metagenome | isolation source: 200 cm saprolite under Douglas fir tree site 2 hole 1 | place: USA:California | collected 2015-04-18 | reverse complement strand
GCGCTCAGCACGCGCGTGGCCGGCGACGAGCAGCTCAGCGCCGAGCCGCTCACCGACCTCGTCATCCCGCCGACGTCGCTCTGGGCGTAGCTTCGAAGCCGGCGACGTCGGGACGAGCGCGCCTACGCTTTCGGGCCTGCTGGAACGCCTTGTGGAGATTTTCGAACGACGTCACGCGCGGCCAGAGCTTCGCGTGGCTCTTCACGCGCTCGGCCTGCAGACGCCAGATTTCAGAAGCCAGAATTCAGGACTCAAAATCCCAGGGAAGCCCCCTCGCGCAACGGAACCCGCGGCTTCTGAGCCATTCGCCCGGTGTGATGACGTTGCGGAGCGTCGAGCGCAAATTGCCCGGGCTGTCGTACCAGGACCGCCGCGCAGGGGCCGGCCGGTGCCCGACTCGGGTCCGGTCGGATTGCGCGCCGGGGATCGCTGGTAATAGTCCTTGTCGTACCAGTCGCCGACCCACTGCCACACGTTTCCCGCCATGTCCAGCGCCCCGTACGGGCTCCTTACGGCGCTCCGTCCGCCCCTGCTACTATGAGAACGATGAGCCGGCTACGCGACGCGCTCGGGAAACGCATCCTCGTCCTCGACGGGGCGATGGGCACCATGCTCCAGGCGAAGGCCCTGACCGCCGCCGACTTCGGGGGGCCGCAGTACGAAGGCTGCAACGAGCACCTGAACCTGACGCGCCCCGACGTCGTCCGCTGGATCCACGCCGCGTATTTCGACGCCGGCGCAGACGTGGTCTCGACGAACACGTTCGGCTGCGCCCCCTACGTGCTGGGCGAGTACGGCCTGGCCGAGCGCGCGTACGAGCTCGCGCGCGCGGCCGCGCGTCTGGCTCGCGAGGTCGCGGGCGAGCGCTTCGTCGTGGGCGCGATGGGCCCGGGCACGCGCTCGATCTCGGTCACCCGCAACGTCACCTTCGACGAGGTGCGCGAGGCGTACGCGGTCCAGGCGCGCGGGCTGATCGACGGCGGCGTGGACGCGCTGCTCCTCGAGACCCAGCAGGACACGCTGAACCTCAAGGCGGCCGCGATCGGCGTCCGCCGCGCGATCCGCGAGGCGGGCGTCGAGGTCCCGCTGATGGTGAGCGGCACGATCGAGCCCACGGGCACGATGCTCGCCGGGCAGGGCGTGGAGGCGCTCTACGTCGCGCTCGAGCACCTCGATCTCTTCTCGATCGGCCTCAACTGCGCGACGGGCCCCGAGTTCATGACCGATCACCTCCGCTCGCTCTCGGCGATGTCCACCCGCTTCGTGAGCGTGTACCCGAACGCGGGCCTGCCGGACGAGCGCGGGCAATACGCCGAGACCCCCGAGAGCCTCGCCTTCAAGCTGCGGCGCTTCGTCGAGGAGGGCTGGGTCAACATCGTTGGGGGCTGCTGCGGCACCACGCCGGCTCACATCAGGGCGCTCGCCGAGCTCGTCAGGGGCCGCCCACCGCGGGTGCCCGCGGCCCGCGAGCCTCAGGCGCTGAGCGGCGTCGAGGTCGTCTACCCGACCGACGACAACCGCCCGCTCTTCGTCGGCGAGCGCACGAACGTCATCGGCTCGCGCCGGTTCAAGGAGCTGATCGTCGCCGAGCGGTTCGACGAGGCGGCCGAGATCGGCCGCGCACAGGTGCGGAACAGCGCCCAGGTCCTCGACGTCTGTCTCGCCAACCCGGACCGCGACGAGACGGCCGACATGGACCGCTTCATGGCGCAGCTCACCCGCATGGTGAAGGCGCCGCTCATGCTCGACTCGACCGACGCCGGGGTGCTCGAGACGGCGCTGCGCCACTGCCAGGGCAAGTCCATCGTCAACTCGATCAACCTCGAGGACGGCGAGGAGCGGTTCGAGAAGGTCGTGCCCCTCCTCAAGACCTACGGTGGCGCGGTCATCGTCGGCTGCATCGACGAGGACAAGCGGCAGGGCATGGCGGTGACCCGCGCGCGCAAGCTCGCGATCGCCGAGCGGAGCCACGAGCTGCTGACGCGGAAGTACGGCGTGCCGGCGCGCGACCTGATCTTCGACGCGCTCGTCTTTCCGGTGGGCACGGGCGACGCGAACTACGTCGGCTCGGCCGTGGAGACCATCGAGGGCATCCGCCTGATCAAGCAGCGCTTCCCGGAATGCAAGACGATCCTCGGCGTCTCGAACGTGTCGTTCGGGCTGCCGCCGGCGGGCCGCGAGGTCCTGAACTCCGTCTTCCTCTACCACGCGACCAAGGCGGGGCTCGACTACGCGATCGTGAACACCGAGCGTCTCGAGCGCTACCCCTCGATCCCCGAGGAGGAGCGGCGGCTCGCCGAGGACCTCGTCTACCAGCGCGGCGCCGACCCGGTGGCCGCGTTCGCGGCGCACTTCCGGGAGAAGAAGAAGGCGCCGGCGGCGGCGAGGGCCACCCTCTCGCTCGACGAGCGGCTCGCGCGCTACATCGTCGAGGGCAGCCGCGACGGGCTGGTCGACGACCTGAACGCGAAGCTCGCGGAGGCGAAGCCGCTCGAGATCATCAACGGTCCGCTCATGCGCGGCATGGACGAGGTCGGCCGGCTCTTCAACGACAACCAGCTCATCGTGGCCGAGGTCCTCCAGTCCGCCGAGGCGATGAAGGCGGCGGTGGCCCACCTCGAGCCGCTCATGGAGAAGACCGAGTCGGCGACCCGGGGCACGCTCGTCCTCGCCACCGTGAAGGGCGACGTTCACGACATCGGCAAGAACCTCGTGGAGATCATCCTGTCGAACAACGGCTACCGCGTGATCAACCTCGGCATCAAGGTGCCGCCCGAGGAGCTGATCGCGGCGTACCACGCCCACAAGCCCGACGCCTTCGGGCTCTCCGGGCTGCTCGTGAAGTCGGCTCAGCAGATGGTCGTGACCGCCCAGGACCTCCGCGTCGCCGGCATCGACATCCCGCTGTTCGTCGGCGGAGCCGCGCTCACGAAGAAGTTCGCCGCGACGCGCATCGCCGCGGAGTACGGCGGGCTCACCCTCTACGCGAAGGACGCGATGGAGGGCCTCGACCTCGCCAACCGGCTCTTCTCGGCGGTCACGCGCGACGCGCTGGTGGACCGCGTCCGGAGCGAGCAGGCGGAGCTGGCCGCGGGCGCGCCCGCGGACGCGACCGCGCCCCTGGCGGCGCCGGCGCCCGCGCGACGGGCGCTCGAGCGCGTCGCCGTCCCCACGCCCCCGGACCTCGAGCGCCACGTCCTGCGCGACGTGCCGCTGTCCCACGTCTATCCCTACCTGAACCTCCAGATGCTCTACGGCAAGCACCTCGGCCTCCGCGGCGTCGTCGACCGCCTCCTCGCGTCGGGCGACGCGAAGGCGCTCGAGCTCGACGAGATCGTCGGGCGCCTGAAGCGCGACGTGGTGACGGACGGACTGCTGAGCGCTCACGGGGTGTACCGCTGGTACCGGGCGCGCGCCGCCGGGGACGCGGTCGTGCTCTCCGATGCAGCCGGACGGCAGGTGGCGCGCTTCGACTTCCCGCGACAGCGGGACGGCGAGCGCCTGTGCCTCGCCGACTGGGTGAGGGACGACGCCGACGACTACCTGGCGCTCTTCGCGGTGACGTGCGGCGGCGGCGTCCGCGAGCTGGCCGAGCGCTGGAAGACGGCGGGCGAGTACGTCCGCTCCCACGCGCTCCAGGCCCTCGCGATCGAGTGCGCGGAGGCGTTCGCCGAGATGCTCCACGCGCGCCTGCGAACGCTCTGGGGGTTCCCGGATCCGGCCGACCTGGCGATCACCGACAAGCTGAAGGGCCGCTACCGCGGCGTTCGCGTCTCGTTCGGCTATCCCGCGTGCCCGAACCTCGCCGACCAGGTCACGCTCTTCAGACTGCTCGAGCCCGAGGGGATCGGGCTCTCGCTGACCGAGGGCTTCATGATGGATCCCGAGGCCTCGGTCTCCGCCGTCGTCTTCCACCACCCCGCGGCGCGGTACTTCAAGGCCGACTAGCGCCGCCGCCGGAGAAACTCAACGGGCCCGGACCGATGCTCCGGTCCGGGCCCGTGGTGGAGTCGAGGAGATCGTCGCCGGCGCGGCTAGAACTTGATCTCGAGCCTCACCGTCGGCCAGCCCAGGGACTTTTCGTCCGCGTGCACGTGGACCAGCGTCTGGAAATCATCCGTCAGATAGTAGACGGACACGTTCCGCCGCGGCTTCGTCTGCTTGCCGTCGTCGTCCTTGCCGAACGGCAGCCGGAACGTGCCCGTGAACGTGAACGCGGGCGTCGAGACGCCGTCCACGTCGATGGAGCCCCGGCCCGAGGTCACGTAGCCGATCGGCGCCACGTTCGCGAAGGGCAGCGACAGGTCCGCCGCGCCCATGAACGAGCCCGTCATCACGACGAACTCGGGCGCGTCGACCAGGTTGTCACCCTGCACGACCACGGCGAAGGTCCCGCCCAGCGTGCCCTTGCCGTCGGCCAGGCTCAGGTTGTCGCCGCCCGCCACGTTCACCGTGCAGCCCTTGGCTCCCGGAGACAGGGCCAGCACTTCCCACGGGCAGAGCGGCGTTCCGAACTTCGCCAGGCCGGAGAGCTGGGAGATCGCAGCCCGGCGGGCCGCATTCGCCAGACTCGCCGTCGGCTTGCCCTGGCTGTCGAGGAGGTACATGTCCTCGGTGACCTCGTAGAGGACGAGGCCGACCCCCTCGCCGATACCGGCACCCGCCAGCACCGGCGCCGGGCTGAGCATCAGAGCGAACAGTAGGAACAACAGCGATAGCGTGGTCCAGACTACCGTGCTGCACCAATTGAGCGTTGTCATCGTCGTTTCTCCTCGTCCACCAATCTTGGTCATCGCCTTCAGTCTCTGGACGGAGAGAATGTGCAACCTTGGGACCAAGCCGAGATGATCTACAAGCTAGCAATTTCATTGGTGTTTTTGGTGACATTTCCGGATTGGCCCAAGACCTTGGCTCGGAACTTACCGGACCCGCGGCACCCACGAGGGGTCTCTGGCTCGTGCCGGACCACCAGGACGCGCAATAAGCGGAAGCGGGCTACTCGTCGACCGTCGTGCTGACGGTGGCGCCCGGCTTCGCGGGCAGCTTCACGATGAAGGTCGAGCCCTTCCCGGGCTCGCTCTTCACCTCGATCGTCCCGCTGTGGCTCTGGAGAATGCCGAGGCTCACGGACAGGCCCAGGCCGGTGCCGCTCACATCGGGCTTGGTCGTGAAGAAGGGCTCGAAGATCCGGTCGAGGTGCTCGGGCGCGATGCCGGTTCCAGTGTCGATGACCTCGACCTGGACCATGTCGCCGGCGGCCGACGAGCGCAGGGTCAGGGACCCGCCGTCCTTCATGACGTAGACGGCGTTGTTGACCAGGTTCAGGAACACCTGCTTGATCCGCGGCACGTCGATCTCGACGGGCGGCAGGTCAGGCCCGTATTCCTCGTTGAGCGTGATCACGTCGAACGCGCCCTGGCGGCGGACCATCGCGAGCGTCTGCTCGAGGACGCGGTTGAGGTCGGTCACCTGCGGCACGAACTCGCGCTGCCGGCTAAAGTGCAGGAGGTCCCGCACGATGTCCCGCGCGCGGCCCGCCTCCTCCTGGATCAGGTCGAGCTCCTCCCGCATCGGCTGGCCCGACGGGATCCGCTCGGCCAGGTAGGACGCGAACCCGAGCACGCTCGTCAGCGGGTTGTTGATCTCGTGGGCGATGTTCGCCGCGAGCTCGCCGATCGCGGCGAGCTTGGTGGACTGGATCAGCTGGGCCTGCGTCCGCTTGAGCTCGGCCATCTGCTGCTTGACGCCCTCGTAGAGACGCGAGTTCTCCGCGGCCACCGCCGCCTGGAACGCGATACCCTCGGCCAGCCGGAGCTCGTCCCTCGTGAAGCGGTGGGCGTCCTTGAGCCAGGCGACCGCGAAGCCGCCGATGGTCTCCCCCTTCCACCGCATGGGCTGGACGAGCAGCGCCCGGTGCGGCAGGAGCCGCGTCACCGGGTGGGCGAACCGCGGGTCGCCCTGGCTGTCGCTCGAGTGGATCGTCTCCTCGAGCCGTCCCCACGCCTCGACCATCGGGTCGGTCATGACGATCTCCGTGCTGGCGAAGGTCTCCAGGACCTCCTTGGGCACGCGATAACCCACGACCGGGAGGAAGCGGTCGCGGGAGGGGCTGGTCAGCCATGCGCCGCCGCTGTCGGCGCCGAGCGCGCGGACCATGGCCCGCGTGCACCGCCGCAGGACCTCCGTGAGGTCGAGTGTCGAGCTCGCCTCCTGGCTCACCGCCAGCAGGTTCTCGGTATGGCGCAGGCGCTCCTGGGTCTCCTCGTAGAGCCGCGCGTTCCGGATCGCGGCCGTCGCCGACGTCGCCAGGGCCTCGCCCAGGGAGATCTCGTCGGGGGCGAACGTGTGCGGCTCGCGGTACCAGAGCGTCAGGACGCCGACGAGCTGGTTCTCGAGGAAGAGCGGGAGGCCGAGGAACGAGACGAATCCCTCGCTCCTGAGCCAGTCGAGGTATGTCACGCCGGGACGCGTGAGCACGTCGCTCAGAGCCAGGGACGTCCGGTGCTGCATGATCCAGCCGACCAGGCCCTCGTCGGCGGCGCTCGAGAACCGCGTGCGCTCCTGCGCCGACCGCGTCGCGCCGGCCTGCGCGTGGACGCGGAACTCGCCGGGCGCCTCGTCGTGGATGAGGATCCGCACGACGTCGGCGCGGAGCCGGGTCCGGACGAGCTCGGAGAGCCGCTGGAGCACCTCGGAGACCTGCAGCGTGCCGGTGAGCAGCCGCCCGGCCTCGACGAGGCTCTCCTGCTCGCCGGCGCGCCGCATCTGGCCCTCGTAGAGGCGCGCGTTCTCGACGGCGATCGCCACCTGATCGGCCACGATCTTCAGGAGCTGCTCCTCGTCGGCCTTGGCACCGGGCGGCAGGACGTGGTGGGCCACCATGACGCCGAGCTGCCGCTCGCGCACGGTCAGGGGCAGCGTCAGGTCGACCTCGGTCCACTCGTCCGCGGGCTCGACACCCGCGCCCGCGAGCACGCTCTTCGGCTGGCCGCCCGCCGCACCCTCCACCACCACGCTGACGCCCGGGGGCTCGGCGAGATCGACGCGGAGGCGCGTCGTGCCGATCGCCCCCGCGAGCCCGCGCAGCAGGCGCTCGAGCATCGGGACCACGCCGGGCTCCGAGGTAATGTCCTGGACCGCCCGGTGGAGGTCCGCGAGCTGGCTGGCCCGCCGCACGAAGTGCTGATTGAGCCGCTTGAGCTCCTCGACCTGGTTGAGGAGGCGGTAGACGAGCCGCTGGTTGAGCTCGCGAAGGTAGACGCCTTCCTCGCGGCTCTCGACCCGCTCGCGCTTGCCACCCAGGAACTCCGCCACCTGGCGCGGGAACGCGTCTACGTTGATGGGCTTCTGGATGTACCCGTCGCAGCCGGCCACGAGGGTCCGCTGCCGGTCGCCCTGCATCGCGTAGGCGGTGACCGCGATGACCGGCGTCGCCGCGAGGTTCGGGAAGGACTTGAGAATGGCGACGATCTCGTAGCCGTCGACACCCGGCAGGTTGATGTCGAGCAGGATGAGCGCCGGCTCCTCGCGGATCGCGGCCTCGATGCCCGCGAGGCCGTCCTCGGCCTCGACGATCGTGTAGCCCGATGCCTCGAGCACCGCGCGGACGAGCATGCGGTTCTCGCGGTTGTCCTCGATGTAGAGGATCTTGGGCTTCTTGTCCAGCGTCCGTGTCGGCATATATCCCGACCGTATCCTCAGTTCGGGTTCAGAGGCAACGTAAAATGGAAGGTGGACCCCTGGTTCTCCCGGCTCTCCGCCCAGATACGGCCGCCGTGGAGCTCGACGAACTTCTTACTGATCGCCAGGCCGAGGCCGGTCCCGCCCGCGCCCCGCGCGACGGGGTTGTCCAGCTGCTGGAACGGCTCGAACAGGCGCGTGAGGTCCTCGTGGCGGATCCCGATGCCGGTGTCGGCCACGCTGACGTGGACCGCCTCCGGCTCGGCGACCACGCCCACCAGCACGCGCCCCTGCGCCGTGAACTTGATCGCGTTCGACAGAAGGTTGAGCAGGACCTGCTTCACCTTCGTGCGGTCGGCCGTGAGCCGCGGCAGCTCGAGCGGCACGCTCCTCTCCACCTTGACCTGCTTGCCCCGGGCCAGCGGCGTGGACGATTCGATGCACTCGTCGATCAGCTCGTGGAGGTCGAGCTCCTCCGAGACCATCTCCAGCTTGCCCGCCTCGATGCGCGAGAAGTCGAGAATGCCGTTGATGAGCTGGAGCAGGTGCGTCCCGCTGTTGTGGACCGAGCGGATGTAGACCTCCTGCCGCTCCGTGAGATCGCCGTCGAGCCGGTTCAGCAGCACCTTCGAGAAGCCGATGATGGAGTTGAGCGGCGTCCGCAGCTCGTGCGACATGCTCGCGAGGAACTGCGACTTCAGGCGGCTCGCCTGCATGAGCTGGGCGTTCGAGGACGACAGCTCCTCGTAGAGCCGGGCGTTCTCCAGCGAGATCGCGGCCTGGTTGGCGAGAACGCCGAGGACCTCGAGCTCCTGGCTGTCGAAGATCTCGCCCGAGAGCTTCTCGCCGACGAGGACGATGCCGGTGAGCTTGTTCTCGATCTTGAGCGGCACGATCAGGGCCGCCCGGATCTCTTCCAGCTCGCCCTCGGACGACTCGAAGTACTCGGCGATCTCGGGGTTCAGCTTGACCTCTTCCTTGACCAGCACGCGGCCCGTCTGATTGAGCCACTGCACGATCGGGCTCTCCACGGGAATCGCGCTGACGCCAGCGCCCGCGCCGACGCTGTTCTCCTCGCGGTAGAGGGCGAACGCGCTCTTCGACGGGTCGTAGATCATGAGGGCGCAGTGCGTGAGCGGCACGCCGCGGACCAGCCCGTGGACGAGCGTCTCCATGAGGCGGCCGAAGTCGAGGATGGTGCTCATGCGCTTGGAGAGGTCGAGGAGCGTCTCGTAGCACCCGCGGCGCTTGCTGAACATGAGCCGCTCGAGGTGTTCCTCGAGGTGCTGGCCGAGGGGGCTCACCAGCAGCGTCATGAGGAAGCCCAGCGGCAGGATGACCCACAGCGGGTTGACCTGCTCCCAGTCCGCGTACTGCTCGGCCATCACGAGGACCGAGGTCAGCACGCCCCAGAGCACCAGGTAGATCGCGCCCTTCTTCACCGCCACGTTCACGTCGAACAGGCGGTAGCGGACGATCGAGGTGCCGAGCATCAGGGCGAACACCATGTTGGCCGGGATGCCCATGGGATAGACGAGGTCCGCGGCCGGCACGAAGCGCACGACGAGGAACCGGGCGATGTCGATGAACCCGCCCGCGAGGCTGACAAGGGTCCCGAGGAGGATCAGCGTGGCGCGGTTCCGGCGGAAGCTCGAGTCCACGTCCTTCTGGGCCTTCACGAGGTGCGAGAGGCCGTAGATCATGAAGAAGAAGAAGTAAAGGAAGAAGGGCGTGTAGAGAAGTCCCGTCGCCGGCGCCCAGCCCCAGTAGGTCCACTTGACGCCCTTCATGAAGAGCGTCGTCCCGCTCAGGTTGATGGCGCTGAAGAGGATGGCGAGCAGGTAGACGGAGATCAGCGACGGCCGGTGCTGGGTGGTGCTCTCCAGGAAGATCAGGACGAAGTGGTAGTAGAAGGCCGGGATCGCGACGATGGCCGTGTGGATGATGATTTCCCAGAAGCCCGCCGTCAGCTCGTCGGGCGACCGCCGCAGCATGTAGACGCCGAAGTTCCAGACGGCCATGCCCGCGACGAAGTACGCGAAGAGACGGTTCAGCCGGCTGCCGGGGTTGCGCACCAGCGTGATCGCGCCGATCAGGACGTTGAGCAGCAGCGCGAAGAGCGGCAGGAGGTTATGAAGCGTCAAGCGCGTCCCACTCGGATTCGGCGAGCGGCAGGTAGGGCTTGTCCCTCTTCCGCTGCTCGTCGATCTCGTCCTTGAGGATGCCGAACACCAGCACGTCCCAGTACTGGCCCTCCTGGTAGCCGGCCTTCCGGAGGAGGCCCTCCTGCTGGAACCCGTTGCGCCGGAGCGAGTTCGCGCTCAGGCGGTTGTACTCGTACACCTTGGCCTCGATCCGCCGCAGCCCCAGCACGTCGACTCCATAATATGAGATGAGCTTGCCCGCCTCGACGCCAAATCCGCGCCGGATGGCCTTGGGGTCGGTCAGCATCACCTCGAGGAAACAGTATCCCTCCAGGAGGTGGATGTTGAAGAGGCGGGCCAGCCCGATGGGCTTGTCCCAGTGGTGGTTCGCCTCCACCACGAGGACCACCTGGGTGGTGTCCAGGAGGACCGCGTCGTAGAACGAGGGGTCCTTGTCGTACACGGCCTTGTACGCGTTCAGGAACTCGCTCCCGACCAGCCGCTCGATGACCGGATCCTCCGCCCAGTCCGAGAGGCACTCGAGGTCCTCCGGCTGCAGCGTGCGCAGGTAGACGCGGGTCCCGCGCGAGACGATGCCGGTGCGGCGCCGGGCGTCGCCCCCGTCCCCGCCGACCGAACGCCGCGCGTCTATCGCCACGATCCGCGGCCGGCCGCGCGTTAGGCGGACCGGCGCGAGCCGGGCCGACTCGTCGAGCTCTCACTCACGGGCCCGTACCCACGCCAGATGGCTGAGTCCCGCCAGGAACGTCGGGCGCGACTCGAGGAGGTCGAACCCCGCGCCCGCGAGCGCCGTGTGGAACTCCGCCTCGCTCAGGTAGCGGTGCTCGCAGTCCCGGAACAGCTCGAACACCGCGGTCGGCACGAGCCAGCGCAGCGCGCGCACCGCGGCGCCCAGGCCCTCCGCGGCGCGCACCTCCCGG
>WNFB01006140.1_pt1 | contig 10767 bp, 9 predicted proteins | sample 5400501 | NCBI WGS metagenome assembly WNFB01 (sample SAMN13153341, study PRJNA577476) | soil metagenome | isolation source: 200 cm saprolite under Douglas fir tree site 2 hole 1 | place: USA:California | collected 2015-04-18 | reverse complement strand
GAGTGACGAGGACCTGGCGATCGCAACGGCTGCGGCAATGCCCGCCTCAAAAGAAACTTCGGTCGCAGAAACCCACGAAGTTACGATTCCCGAAGTCCCTGCGGAGCCTGCTGCTGAAGCTGCCCCTGCCTCCCCCGTGCAGGGAGCGGAATCGGCACCAGTCGAAGTCAACGCCGCCCCGGCGCCGGAGGTGCAGGAAGTCGATCTGTCCGACGAATGGGCAACGCTTCTTAAAGAGTCACATCACGGCGAAGCAAGAGTGGAGACTCCCACTTCGAAGCCAGCCAAGGCGACGCCCGAACCTCCGAGTCGCCCGGAACCGGCGCCCGTTGAAGAGTTTTCAATCAGCGGAGAACCCCGGGCCCTTCCGCCGGCCGAGGTTACCAGCAAGGCTCCCCCGATACGGTTGGAACCTGAACCTCTCGCCGAAACGTCGGGAAAGACCGCTACGGGGAACCGAGCGAAGGGCGTCCCGGCTAGCGGAAAACCGCAGAAACCTGCAAAGAGTGACGAGCCTGAATTTGAACTCGCCCAGGACTTTGAACTTGTATTGGAGCCCGAGCCGCTGGTTCCGGCTTATGACCAGAAGCCTCCCGAAGCTCCGGTCACGCAAAATGCAGCTTCCGTGCCGTCTGCGGGCGGCGGTTTCGATTCCGATGAATTCTTGGCCGATCTTGCCAAGGAAATCGACCAGCTCGGGATGGACAAGCTCTCACCGCGTTTCTCCGGAACGATGCCGAATGCCCAGCCGGCGGCGAAGCCAAAGGCCACGCCTGCACCTTCCGCCGAACCCGGTCCGCTCAAGGAAGTGTTCGACGAGTTCCGCGCCGAACTCGGCGAGATGGGAGCCGAAGAAGAAGACCTGGAGACCCACTACAACCTAGGCATCGCATTCCGCGAGATGGGGCTCCTTGAGGAAGCCATCAGCGAGTTTCAAAAGGTCGCCAAAGCCAACGATCGCGGGCGCGCTTTCCGTTACACCATGCAATGCTGCACCCTGCTCGGCCTGGCTTTCATGGAAAAGGGCCAGCCGGCCATTGCGGCCATCTGGTACGAGCGCGCTCTGAAGACCCCCGGCATGGACCCGGAAAATACACTCGCCTTGCGGTATGATTTGGGCGTGGCTCAGGAATCGGCGGGCGAGCCTGAGGCGGCGCTTAAGAGCTTTTCCCAGGTTTACGCGATGAACATCGACTACCGTGACGTGGCCGAACGCATCGCGGCGCTTCAGAAGCCGATTCGCCGCTCCTGAACCCTTCCTGACGGGACGGGATTCTTCTCACCAATGAATCGGATTTATCGCGCACTTCTGGTGGTCCTTGCGTTCGAGATGGGCGCGCTGCTCCTCTATTTGCCGTGGACAGGCTATTGGGAGCAAAATTATTTTCTCAGCCATTATCCTTCGCTCATTCGCATTGTGCTTCATCCTTCGTTTCGTGGTGCGGTAAGCGGAGTCGGGGTCTTGGATATCCTTTTGGCAATAGGGTGGATTGGTTCGCGTCCGGGTCCTGATCATGTCCCGCCTCAGTAACTCATCTGGCGTACCGACCCTCTGCTACGTGACGGACCGGAGCAGCCTACCGGGAGTCCAAACTGCAGGGGCAACGGCGGCCCTCCGGTGCAGAGTCGCTGCCGCCGCGGCTGCCGGTGTCGATTGGATTCAGATTCGCGAGAAGAATCTTTCCGGAGGAGACTGCGTCCTGCTCACCCGTGAAGCTCTACAGCTGGCGGCAAGCGCGACAGCCAGCGACGCTACGCCAACACGGATTCTCGTCAACGATCGTCTGGACGTTGCGCTGTCTGAGGGCGCCGGCGGCGTGCATCTCGGCGAGAAGAGTCTGCCGATACAGGAAGCGAAGCGGCTTGTGGACGCCCGCGGTCATCAGAAGGATTTCCTGATCGGTGCTTCCTGCCACTTTTTGCGGTCTGCCGAATCCGCTGCAAATGGCGGCGCTGATTATCTTTTTTTTGGTCCCGTCTTCGCCACTCCTTCCAAAGCCGCTTACGGTCCGCCGCAGGGACTTGATCGGCTGCGCGAAGTTTGCCGGGCTGTTTCCATCCCGGTAGTGGCCATCGGCGGAGTCACGCTCGAAAATGCTGCGTCCTGTTACGCCGCCGGTGCCGCGGGCATCGCGGCAATCCGTCTTTTCCAAGACACACGGGAAATTTCCCCTGTCATCCAGGTACTGCGCAAACTGGCGCCTTGATCAGCGTTCCATCAATCGGCGGAGCAGCCGTATCTGCCCCGCATGGTAAACGTCATGAAAGGCGATGCCGTAGAGCTGGCGCAGCAATTTGGCTCCGCGCGGCGACCGTAAGACCTTGGCCGCTGCTTTGCGCAGGGATTGATGTTCACGCTTCAGCAGGTTCTTGTCTGCGCCCCAGGCTTTTTCACTCCACTTGCCCTTCTCTGGTCTGGCAAAAAAATTGCTCCCTTTCAGCGCAAAGGAGCCGCGTTTTCCACCCTCAATTCTTCGCCTAACGGCGTACTTCCAATACGCCGCATGCAGCGTCACTTCCCAGATGTTGTGGCGTCCAGGGCCGGGACGCCAGGCTGCCTGCTTTGCGGACACTCCCTTAATGGATTGTTTAAGGTTCGGTCCATGCCAAGTCTTTTTCTCGTAGGCTTCATCGAGTAGCGCGAGCACAACTTGTGCGGAATTCAGGGTGACCTCCGCAACGCGAATGCGAGTGATGGCGAATTCCCGCAAAGGATGGCGCTCGCGCCCTTCCGTGTCAACGTAAAGCCCGGGACGTACGCACGCCAGAGCAAAATGAGGAAGAGGCGAAGGCGGGTGACCAGTTGCAAGTTATTTGCATTAGGTATCCGATTAAGCTAGTCTGGTTTAACTATTGCAAATTACTTGCAAGGAGATTCCGTGCCCTCTGTCTCTCGTTCCGTCCTTCTGTTTCTCTTAGCTTTTTCTTCCTTGGTTGTTTTCTACCAAGCCCCGTCCCACGCCCAGGAGAATCCTTACTTCGTCGCTTACGACCACTACCTTGAAGAGCCCGGAAACTTGGGAATCGAGTACTTCTCCACGTTTGGCACGCAACGCGGCGGCAACAGCTTCCACTCCTTCTGGACAGAATTTGAATACGGTGCCACCGCCTGGTGGACGACCGAGTTTTATCTCGACGGACAGACCACGTTCGGCGACAGCACCTTGTTCACGGGATTCCGCTGGGAGAACCGTTTCCGGCCTCTGAAACGCGAGCACTTCATCAATCCGATTCTCTACGTGGAATACGAAAACAAGAATGGCGCGGACAAAATCCTGAAAGAAGGCGAAGGTCACGACGTGGAGTCGGACTTCCTCGCCTCGAATGCCGAAGCCCGCAAGGAACACAACCACGAAATCGAATTGAAGTTGATTCTCTCCACTACCGTTAAGGGCTGGAATTTCACCGAAAACACCTTGGCAGCCAAGAATCTTTCGAATTCACCTTGGGAATTCGGCTATGCCCTGGGCGCCAGCCGCCCTCTCGCGCTGAAGGCTTCCGCGAAGCGCTGTAACTTCTGTCCGCAGAACTTTATTGGCGGGATCGAGATGTACGGCGGCCTTGGAGACCGCCACAGCTTTGGCCTTCACGATACTTCGCATTATCTGGCCCCCGTTCTCGGCTGGAATTTACCTTCCGGCTGGACGCTGCGGGTATCGCCCGGCTTCGGTTTGAACGACAACAGTCATCGCTTCCTCCTGCGCTGGGGTGTCGCCCGTGAAATCTCCGGTTTCGGTTCCATGGTCAGTCGCCTCTTTGGAGGCCGCCAGTGAAAAGCAGCATGGCGGGCCTTTCCCTCACCGTTGTTCTTCTTGGCGTTTCATCTGCGCTTTCGGTGAAAGCGCAGCAAAACAGCGCAAGAGCAGCCGTTCAAGATACAAAGGCCCAATCTGTGTATGACGAACTTTCCAAAGCGCCCCAAAAGGCCCGAGCCAAACGCAATCCCCTCGAAAAGGACCCAGACGCTGCTGCTGCGGGCCGGATTCTATTCGAACAGCATTGTGCCGAATGCCACGGCGATGCGGCGCAAGGCGGCAAGAAAGGGCCGAGCCTTCGCGTCGCAGAAGTTCAAAACGCCGAGCCCGGTGCGGTTTTCTGGATCTTAACGAATGGTGTCGTTCGAAAGGGTATGCCGGTGTGGTCGAAGCTGCCCGAGCCGCAACGCTGGCAGATCGTCTCTTATATCAGGTCCCTGGGCGTGGCACCGGCGCAAGCGGATTCCCCGCCAGCGAAGTCTCAGCCGCTCGAAACTATGGATTTGTTTTCGCGGCATCGTTGAGGATCATCGCCAATCGCACGCCGGCTTCCGCAAGACCGGTCTCCGCCGCTTTCGCTGTGCTGGCTTGATAGGCTTCGCCGACAGCAAGATGCCTTTCAAACATGCGTTTCCCCATGTGATTGTTTTCAGCGCAGCTCTTCAGTTTCAAGTCCGGTTCGATTCCAATTCTGTCCGGAAAAGCATCATAAACAGCGGTTTCCGCTCGCTCGTGGCTCTCCCAGGCCCAGTTGTCCACGCGGATCCCGACAGCCTCCCACGCGGCACTTTCGACTCGGAACTTTTCATCCAGTTCGTCGGCGTAGCGGTGGGGGTTGGAGATTTCCATGTCGCGTTCCACGATCTCGGTGTCCCAGATCTGATGAAGATTGGGCGAAAAATCCTCGCGTTCCGGGTGCAGCGGATTGGAGAGCGCTTCATGGTGGAAATATTTCACCGGGACGCAGTTTCCCCCGTTGTCGGCATTATTGATGGCATGCAGCGGTTGATGTAAATCCCCGACAAAATGGATCAAGTAGCGTATTGCTTCGGCGCGCTTCAGGGGATCGGCGGATTTGTCTTTCAGGATGGCGCGTTGCTCTTCGATCGCGCGCGTCACGCATCCCTCAGTGCCGCAGAACGGTTCGAGCGAACCGTTATGCTTTCCCCGCGGAATATCGATGTAATGCCAGGGACCGTTGTTGCGCTCGTTGCGCACGTCATCCGGCCAGGTGGATGCGTCAACCATCAGGTCTGTGGTGGCATTGCCGCACCAGCGCCTCAGTTTCGGGTCGATTGGGTTGTCGCCGAGTAGTTTCTGCACCATTTGGCGTCCTTCGGGCGTCAGATGCTTTTCCGCAATCAATGCTACCGTTTGGTGACCTTTGCAGCCCCAGGCGTTAGCGGGAGGTGCTGCCGAAGTCAGCAGTGCGAGGGAGCCCGTAAGAAACACCATTCTGTGATTCATAGATTCGGCCTCAGAGAGTTGGCTCCGGCGTTGCATTGGAATCACAACTAAAAAGAATAGACGTACGACGCGCGCTCTGTGGTTTCACGCGCTGAGCCAGCGCCCGATGGGTTTCCACGACTCCGTGTGATCGCAGATCACTCGCAATGTTGCAGTAATGGGAATGGCGAGAACCAATCCCATGCCGCCCCACACCCAACCCCAAAAGAGCAGCGAAACCGTGATCGCCACGGCATTCAGGCGCACGCGGCGGCCCACTAGTTGCGGCGCCAGAAGATTCAGGGCCAGAAGGTGGATGCCAGTTAGCGTTGCGGCAATCAAAACGAACTGCCCAATCGTCTTCCACTTCGCCAGCGCAATAACAAAGGCCGGCAGCCATGCCAGTACTGTGCCGATATACGGAACCATGTTCAGCAAACCGGACACAATCCCCGTCAAAATGGGATAGTCGAGTCCCAGCATCCAGAAGAACAGGCTGCTCACCGCAATGACCACCAACGTCACGATGGACATCCCTGCCAGGTAATCGCGAAGCACATCGCGCAAATCTTCCAGCGTCTCTTTGACTTGTGTCCGCCGCGATACTGGAAAAAGTTGCAGTGTGCCGTGCCAAACCCCGCGCTTTTCCGCCAGCATGAAAAAGACCAGGAAGGGCATGAACGTGACTTCGAGAAAGAGCGCGTATAGAGAGCCAATGCCGCGCAAAATCAGGGTGCGAACGACGCCAGGCTCCAGCCGTGCTTCTGTCGCCGCCGGAGCGCCTTGCTCCGGGGCAATCTGCGAAACCTGACCTTCAATTCCCCTGATCTTGCCTTCCACCGTTCCAGCCGCCTGCTTCAGCACGCTGCCGTACTTGGGCCAATTCGCAGCGAAATCTGCAGTGCGCGTCCACAGCCCGTAGCCGACCGCCGCCAGCACCGAAACCAGGATCAGCACCATCACCATTGCTCCCAGAGTTCGCGGCACCCGCAGTCGTTCCAGAGATTCCACCGCCGGATCCAAAAAGTATGCGAGCAGAATCGAAAGAAGCAGCGTGATCACTACGCCAGCGGCGTAGTAGAAGAACAGCAGGATGATGGCCGCCGCAAGTACTTTTAGACTGAAGGTCGAGCCGGTGATGCGCACGATTGATGGTGGTGTTTGCGTGGCGGACAAGAGCGGCTCCGTTTCCACCACGTTAGCACATTCTGGCAATCTAGTTGCGGTGTGGTTCGTTGTAGTTTCGACTCTGAAGATCCATTCAGCCGTTCGAAGCTTTTCTGGAGTCCGCCCTTTTATGCGAAAGACATTCGGGCAGACCCGCTGTGCAGTCGCTATTTTTCCATATGCTAGACTTTGTTGAGGTCGCCCGCACCGAAATCGGGCCCGGTCGGATCTGAAAATACCTGGAGATAGACAGGCTCTCCCAATGCCCAAAGAACTTTTCGGAACGGATGGGATTCGCGGCGTGCCGGGCACGCCACCGTTCGACGACGCCACTCTCTACGCCACTGGACGGTCTCTCGGCACTTACCTCAAGCGCGAACATGGCGCCGCTCATGCCCTCATCGGCATGGACACTCGCGAGTCCGGCCCTCACATCGCCGCTTTGCTTGCTGCCGGTCTCACGGAGGCTGGTGCGACCGTGGCCTTTGCTGGCGTGATTACCACTCCCGGCGTGGCTTGTCTCGTTCGCCAGAATGATTTTCAAGCCGGCGTGGTTATTTCCGCCTCGCACAACCCATTTCAAGACAACGGTGTGAAGTTGTTCTCGCATGCGGGCATGAAATTTCCCGATGCAGTCGAAGAAGAGCTGGAAGCCGACATTTTCAAACACAGAGGCGAACCCGTACCAAGGGCGCTCCCGCAGCTTGTAGCTGATGAGTCCCTCGATGCGGAATATCTGGCGTTCCTCCGCAGTCGCGTTCTCCCGGGCGCAAAGCTCGCGGGCCTTCGAATGGTCCTCGATTGTGCCAATGGCGCAGCTTACAGGCTTGGCCCCGAGCTTTTTCGTTCGCTCGGTGCCGATGTCGTAGCCATGAGCGTTGCGCCGGACGGCCGCAACATCAACGCTGGATGTGGTTCGCTGCATCTGGAGGGCTTGCAGAAACGCGTTGTGGCTGAAAAAGCGCGTCTCGGTGTGGCATTCGATGGCGATGCCGACCGCGCGCTCTTCGTCTGTGAAACCGGAAGAATTGTTAATGGCGACGGCGTTCTTCTCGCCACCGCGCGCTTCCTCAAGTCGCAGAACAAACTAAAGGGCAGCCGCGTCGTCGCTACTTCCATGTCCAACCTCGGCTTGGAACGCATTCTCGCCCGCGAAAAAATCACCCTGGCCCGGGCTGCTGTCGGGGATCGCTACGTCCTCGAGGAAATGTTGCGGAGTGGCAGCGTGCTGGGCGGAGAGCAGTCCGGACACATCATTTTTCTCGACGACAGCCCTGCCGGCGATGGCCTGCTCACGGCTGTCAAGATCGCCTCGCTCGTCTCCATGCGCGGCAAAATCGAATCGCTCGTCGAAGGCCTGAAGGACTACCCGCAACTGATCGTCAACGTTAAAGTCCGTTCGAAACCGCCCCTCGATACGCTGCCGGAAGTTTCCCGCGCTCTCGCCGAGGCCCAAGCCGCCCTCGGTGACAACGGCCGCGTGGTCCTTCGCTACTCCGGCACGGAGCAACTCGCCCGCGTCATGGTTGAAGCTGAACACGACGCTGACGTCCGGCGTTTCAGCCAGTCCCTCGCCAACGCCCTCCGCTCCTCCATCGGCGCCTGAACCCTGCCAACGATCCTCAGCAAGAGCAGCAGGTTGTTGTTGAAGGCGTTTGCGAAGGAGTTCGCTTGCAGTGGACCGTCAAAATCCATAATAACGTTATTCTCGATTTCGAGGCTAATGTTCCCTCATGAAGATGCTCCCAAAGAATGTAGGAAATCGTTCGATTTTCTGTGAGATTTTGTAGGCTCGACTTGGCTTGCCTTCATGTTACAACGTCACATCCAAAGCTAAACGCTGTGCTTTCAATCCTCACTTCCTACCCAGGTGCGTACCCGATACCTGGCATCCGGCTTGCTCTCTACTTGGCAACTTATAAGATTGGCTTCCCGGGGTGGCCGGAACCGATCCTCGACTCGGTTACCGGTTTTGGGGCGTCAATTGAGAAAGAGGGGGCTTGCACCAGCCCCCTTTTTCATTTCTATTGGCAGCTTGTGCTTGTGAAAAGGCTGTCCGGCATACCTCGCCCGATCGGTGATTCGTCACAAGTTTTCCGCGAGTGGAAGTCTCTTATGGGACCCTGCTGCTCCGAGATTTCCGTGGCTTGTCTCGCCTTGCCGCGCCCGGAGTCACCTTCAATACCCCCGAAACACCCTGCCGCTGTCGTTCTCTTGTGTCCAACTTCCGGCTCCAAGCGAACCGTCACCCGTCCCTGATCCTTGACTCCAGTCAACTATGGTCTGTGAACCAGGAGCCGCAAAAAAATGAGCGGCCGGTGGGGGCACCGGCCGCTCGGGCGTGGGGGATGGAGGGTACCGTAATCTGAAGTCAATTCAGTTCCTCTAAGCGTTCCACTGTCCTCCGGAGCAGCAACACAACACCCCGGAGCAGACAGCTTACAACCACACGAAACACTCTAGAAGACGCAAACAACTCCCGACTACTTGGCTAGTTTGCTTTTCAGCCTGCTTTGCGGTCGATAGGTCGCCGGGTTCATCTCTTCCAGTACTCCCCGCCCCTGCTGGGGCGCCCTTCGCTGGTACCGAAGTACTTCCACGTCTACACGCGCCCCAAGACCTTACGGCGGGCGCCGCAGTTCGCTCATCAATTGCATGATGTCGCCTGCCGTGGAAATGGCGCTACGGGCCCTGGCGAACGACCGCCGACTGCAAATCTTGGAATGGTTGAAGCAGCCGCGGAAATATTTTCGGCCGCAGTGGATGGGGATCATTTCTGCCCGTCTCTCCAGTCTCGCATCCCAAGCTGCAAGGGTCATGCGGATTACGGTATCCTCTTTTGACCATGCATGACCTGAATTACTTCCGCGATCATCTGGACGTCTTTGCCGCAATGGCCAAAAAGCGCGGGGTCGCTCTGGACCTGGAAGCCTTTCGCGCGCTGGACAAGGAGCGCCGCGAGCTCATCACCTCGACCGAGCAGCGCAAAGCGCAACGCAACAAGGCCAGCGAAGAGATCGCTCGGTTCAAGAAAGAAAAAAAGAACGCGGATGCGCTGATCGCGGAGATGAAACAGGTCTCCGAACGCATCAAGCAGTCTGACGAGCGCATCGCCGAACTCGATGCCACCCAGCGCGAATTGTTGCTGACGATTCCGAACGTGCCGCATACGAGCGTGCCGGTCGGTACCAGCGCGGCCGACAATAAGGAAGTGCGCCGCTGGGGCGCGCCGCCAAAATTTGACTTCCAGCCCAGGCCGCATTGGGAACTTGGCGAGCGCGCGGGAATCCTGGATCTCGAAGCCGCCACCAAGATTACCGGCGCGCGCTTTGCTGTTTACAAAGGCTGGGGTGCGCGCCTCGAACGGGCCCTCGCCAATTTCTTCCTCGACGTCCATACCCGCGAACACGGTTACACGGAAGTTCTGCCACCCTTCATCGTCAACAGCGCGTCGCTCACGGGCGCGGGTCAGTTGCCAAAATTCGCCGCCGATCTTTTCAAGCTGGAAGGCACTGACTTTTGGCTGACGCCCACTTCCGAAGTCGAGCTCCACAATCTCTATCGCGACGAGACCATCCCCGAAGAAAAACTCCCTATCCGCCTCACCGCCTGGACCGCCTGCTTCCGCTCCGAAGCTGGCGCCGCGGGAAAAGATACGCGCGGCATTCTCCGGCAGCATCAATTCCAAAAAGTTGAGCTTTTCAAGTTCACGCATCCTGAGAAAAGCTACGAAGAACACGAGTCATTAGTGCGAAACGCCGAAGCAATTCTCCAGAAACTCGGCCTCCACTATCGCACCGTGCTCCTCTGTACAGGTGACATGGGCTTTGCTTCCTCAAAAACGTACGACATCGAAGTCTGGCTGCCCTCGAACAGCGAATTCCGCGAGATTTCGTCCTGCTCGAATTGCGAAGCTTTCCAAGCCCGCCGCGCGGGCATTCGCTTTAAGCCCAAAGGTAGCGGAAAAAGTGACTTCGTTCACACTTTGAATGGTTCTGGCCTTGCCGTTGGCCGCACCTGGATCGCCGTGATCGAGAATTATCAGCAAGCTGACGGCTCGGTTGTAATCCCTGAGGTATTGCGCCCATACATGGGCACCGACCGAATTCCGACCCCTTGATTCTGCCTTTTAAGGCTGGCAGCCACCTCCCTGCCCGCGGATGGCTAAGCTCTACATAAGTCCTTTTTATACAATTAGTTACATCGTTTTTGAACCTCTTTTTGCCTAATCCTCAACTGCCCTATTCGTCGCGCAACCCGTTGAATTTACGCCTTTTCGTTTGACTCCCCCTTTTCGCCTTGCATACACTCGCCTCAGTAGAACATTGTGGTAACAAAGGGGGGTCCGGGGGTCGCACCCGGCATCCATTCTTAAACTTATGACTTTTCTTGCTCGCAT
>WNFB01006137.1_pt1 | contig 10768 bp, 9 predicted proteins | sample 5400501 | NCBI WGS metagenome assembly WNFB01 (sample SAMN13153341, study PRJNA577476) | soil metagenome | isolation source: 200 cm saprolite under Douglas fir tree site 2 hole 1 | place: USA:California | collected 2015-04-18 | reverse complement strand
GCCGCTTCGAGCTCTTCGCGGCACCACCGGAGAAGGACCTCGAGTGGAACGATCAGGGCATCGAGGGCGCCTCGCGCTTCCTCAACCGCGTCTGGCGGTTCGTCCTCGCTCACATGGACGAGCTTCGCACTATGGACGTTGGGGGGGGCGAGGCGCCCCCCCCAACTGCCCCCCCGGTTCGCGCGAGGGTCGTTACGGTTCCGAATCCGACGACGGAGCAGGGCCGGGAGTTTCGCCGCACGATCCACGAGACGATCCAGCGCGTGACGGACGACATCGAGCACGACTTCCACTTCAACACCGCCATCAGCGCGATCATGGAGCTCGTGAATGCGCTCTACGCGTTCGACGCGGCCTCGCTCGACCGGGTGCCGGGCGGCGAGCGGACGCGGCTCATGCGCGAGGCCGTCGAGGCGATCGTGCTCCTCCTCGGGCCCTTCTGCCCGCACGTCACGGAGGAGCTGTGGTCTCAGCTGGGCCATGCCGAGAGCGTGTTCAAGCAGCCGTGGCCGCGGGCGGACGCCGCCGCGCTCCGCCGGAAGGACGTCACGGTCGTCGTGCAGGTGGACGGCAGGGTGCGCGGCCGGCTCACCGTGGAGGTGGACGCCGCCGAGGAGCGCGTCCGCGAGCTGGCGCTCGGCGACGAGAAGGTGAGGCCCTGGGTCGCGTCGCGGCGCGTGGAGAAGGTCGTCGTGGTGCCGAACCGCCTGGTCAACATCGTGACCCGCGCGTGAGGCTCCGGACGCTCGCGCTCGCCATTGGGACGCTCACGGGCTGCGGGTACTCCATCCACGGCAACCTGCCCGACCACGTCAGGACGGTGGCCGTGCCCGTCTTCACCAACCGCACCGCCGAGCCGGCGATCGAGAGCTTCCTGACGCAAGCGGTCGTCGAGGCGTTCGCGACGAACGGCCGGCTCCGCGTGGTGACGCCCGTGGAGGCGGACGCCATCCTCGAGGGCGAGGTCGTGGGCTACGAGATCCAGGCGCTCGCCTTCGATCCTCGCGCGTCCATCCGCCAGTACCGGCTCGTCGTCACCATGAACCTCACGTTCCGCGACGTGAGGCGCAACGCGATCCTGTTCGAGCAAGCGCGATTCCAGGAGAAGGCCGACTTCCGCGTGATCGGCGCCGTCTCGCAGACGATCTCGCGTGAGGAGTCGGCCCTGCGGTCGGCCGCCCTGGACATCGCCCGGTCGATCGTGAGCCTCGCGGTGGACCGCTTCTGAGCGCGGCCGGGTGGACTATCCTGGATTCCTCCGGCTCGCCGAACGCGGCGAGCTCCCCGCGGTTCTGCTCCTCCACGGGCCCGACGCCCAGCTCCTGGACGATGCCCTCGAGCTCCTGACCCGCCGCTGCTTCCCCGAGCCCGCCGACGCGGCGCTGGGCCGCGAGGTGCTCGAGGGCGGCGAGACGACCGCCGAGGCGGTGGTGCACGCGGCCTCGACGCTCCCGCTCATGACGGGCCTGCGGCTCGTCGCGGTCCGGCGCGCCCAGGCGTTGGCGGCGAAGCACGCGGACGCGCTCGCCGGCTACGCCCGGAACCCCAATCCGAGCACGCGCCTCCTCCTCCTGGCCGACGAGGGGCTGGGCGCGTCGCGCGACCGGCGCGCGGATCACTGGCTGCTCGGCGCCGTGCCGGCCGCGGCGGTCGTGGAGCTGCCGGCGCGCCGGGGCCGCGAGCTCGCGGCGTGGCTGCGCCAGCGCGCGTCGCTCGAGGGCCTCGAGCTCTCCGACGAGGCCGCACGGATGCTGGTCGAGTGGATCGGCGACGAAAGCGCGGCGCTGCTCGGCGAGGCGCGCAAGGCGGCGCTCGCCGGCGGCGCCGACAACCGCACGGTCGGCGTCCGGGAGGTGAGCGCGGTCGTCGGCGAGCACCGCGTGGCCGGCGTCTTCGAGCTGACCCGCGCGGTCGAGCGGCGGGACGTGGCCCAGGCGCTCCGCACGCTCGACCGGCTCCTCGCGACCGAGGAGCCGATGCGCGTCCTGGCCGTCCTGACGCGCGACGTGCGTCTGGCGTGGACCGTGCGCGTGTGGCGCGAGCGTGGCCAGCCGCTCGACCAGATCGCGCGGACGCTCCGGCTTCCGCCGGCGGTCGTCGATGCGCTCGCGGCGGGCGGCACGGCGGAGCGCCTCGCGGCCGACCTCAGGCGCTGCTGGGAGGTCGAGCGGCGGGTGAAGTCGAGCGGCGAGCCGCGCGCGGAGCTGACGGCCCTGGTCGCCCAGCTGTGTGCGGCGAGGTGAGGCGCCGCGCCCTCGCCTGGGCGGTGCTCGCCGCGCTCACCCTCGGGCCCGCCCGGCCGGGCGTCGCCGCGACGCTCCGGGCCGGCGCGGCGACCGGCGTCTTCAGCGTCCCCGACGGCACGCCGCTCGCGGGCTACGGCGGCCTCCGGCGCCGCCTGCTCTTCCCCGACGTCCTCGACCGCTACCCGCACGCGTTCTGGTTCAAGCCCCACGCCGGCGCGCACGATCCCGTCGGCGCGCGGGCGCTCGTGCTCGAGACGGAGTCGGCGCGCCTCGCGTGGGTCACGGTGGACCTCGTCGCCGTGGATCGGGCGTTCACGCGCGCCGTTGAGCGGCGGCTCGCCGAGGTGGGAGTCCGGCCGGCGACCGTCATCGTGTCGGCCAGCCACACGCACTCGGGGCCCGGGGCCTTCGTCGAGTCGCGGCTGATGGGCTGGCTCGCGGCGGACAGCTTCGACGCCGACGTCCGACGCGGGCTGGTCGACACGGTCGTCGCGACGGTCCGGAAGGCGGACGCCGCGGCCGTGGAGGCGCGCGTGGCGGCGGCGAGCGTGAGCGTGCCTGGGGTGACGGCGAGCCGCCTCGCGCACCCGCTGGATCCGGAGCTCGTGGCGCTCAAGCTCACGTCGGCGGCCGGCGCGCCGCTCGCGCTCGTCTGGAACTTCGCGATCCACGGCACCGTGCTCGGCGCGCGGAACCTGGCGCTCTCGGGTGACGTGATGGGCGCGGCCTCGCGCGGGCTCGAGCGCGAGCTCGGCGTCCCCGTGCTCTTCGTCAACGGCGCCGTCGGCGACGTGAGCCCGGCGACGCACGGGGACGCGGCGCTGCCGCGCCTGGCGGCCGAGCTGGCCCGCGCCGCGCGCGGGGCGTGGGAGCGGGCCGGCGCCGGCGAGAGCGCCGCGCTCGTCGTCCGCCGCGCGCGCGTGCCGCTGCCGCCACCGCGGCTCCGGCTGCGGAACTGCGTCGGGCGCTTCATGCCGAGGTTCGTCGCCGTGCCGCTCGGCCGCGCGCTGCCCGCCGAGACCGAGGTGACCGCGGTCGCGCTCGGCGGCGCGGCCTGGGTGACGGTGCCGGGCGAGCTCCAGACCGCCCTGGGGCTCGAGGTCAAGCGGGCGGCGCGGCCGCTGTTCGCCCACGTGTTCGTCGCCGGCGTCTCGAACGACTACCTCGGCTACTTCGTGACGGCGGAGGACTACGAGCGCCCGGCGTACGTGACCTGCGCGACGCTCTACGGGCCGCGGACCGGCGCATGCCTCGCGCGCACGGCCGCGGACTTGCTCGGGGAGCTCGGCGGCCGGCGCCGGCCCGCGCAGACGCCCGCGCCGTGCGAGCGTTCGCCGAACGCCCGATGAGCGCGGGACGGGGGCCGGGCCTAGGAGGCGGTGGCGAGGCGGCGCGCGAGCGAGGACTTCTTGCGGGCGGCGGTGTTGCGGTGGATGACGCCCTTGGAGACGGCCTTGTCGAGGGCCCGGATCGCCGCGCGGATCACGGCGCTCTGTGCCGTCCCCTCGCGGGCCGCCTTCACGGCCGTGCGGACTCTCGAGCGGATCGCCCGGTTGCGGAGGCGCCGCCGCTCGTTCTGGCGCATGCGCTTCAGCGAGGACTTCGTGTTCGCCACGTCAACGCTCCTTTGATCCCGTCTCGGGGCCGCCGTGCATCATGCCCGAACCGCGGAGTGATTTCAAGGTGAGCGGCACCGAGCGGCAGGTCGTCCGGGCCCTCGGCTCCATCGGCGGCGCGACCCTCGTGTCGCGGGTGACGGGCTTCGCCCGCGACGTGATCGTCGCGCTCACCTTCGGCGCCGGCCCCGTGACCGACGCGTTTTTCGTCGCCTTCCGGATCCCGAACATCCTCCGGCGGCTCCTCGGCGAGGGCGCGCTCTCGACGGCCATGATCCCCGTCTTCAGCGACTACGCGGTGACGCGGCCGCGCCCCGAGCTCCTCCGGATGCTCCGTGCGGTGCTGGCGCTGGCGCTGGTCGCGCTCACGGTGACGACCGTGCTCGGCGTCCTGGCGGCGCCGTGGATCCTGCGGGTGATCGCGCCGGGCTTCGCGTCCGACCCCGGGCAGGCGGCGCTCGCGACCCTCTTGACACGCGCGATGTTCCCGTACCTGGTCCTCGTCGGGCTCGCCGCGGTGGCGACCGGCATCCTGTACGCGCAGGGGCGCTTCTTCGCCGGCGCGATCGGCCCCGCGGTCATGAACGTCGGGATGATCGCCGGCGCGCTGCTGCTCGCGACGCGCGTCGAGCCGCCGATCCTCGCGCTGGCGATCGGCGTCCTCGTGGGCGGGCTCGGCCAGCTCCTCGTCCAGATCCCGAGCCTCAGGAGCGCGGGGCTCCTGGTCTCGCCCTCGACGGAGCTCGACCACCCCGCGCTCGGGCGGCTCGTCCGGCTGCTCCTCCCCGCGGTCTTCGGCCTGGCCGCGGTGCAGGTGACCGTGTTCGTGAACACGCTGCTCGCCTCGCTCCTGCGGCCGGGCTCGATCTCCTACCTCTACTACGCCGATCGCGTGATGGAGTTCCCGCTCGGCGTCTTCGGCATCGCGCTCGCGTCGGCGTCCCTGCCGGTGATGGCGCGCCAGGCGGCCGCGGGCGAGACGCACGAGGTCGCCGCGACGCTGAACTTCTCCCTGCGCCTGGCCCTGTTCATCTCGATCCCGGCCTCGGTCGGCCTCGTTCTCCTGCGCGCGCCGATCATCCGCGTCCTCTTCGAGCGCGGGCGCTTCGGACCCGCGGAGAGCGCGGCCACCGCCGACGCGCTCCTGTGGTATGCGGTCGGTCTCGCCGGATTCGGCGCGTCGCGGATCGCCGCGCAGGCGTTCTACGCGCTCGGCCAGCCGGGCACCGCCGTGCGCTGGGGCATCGTGTCGGTGGCGGTGAACGTGCTGGCCGCGCTCGTGCTGATGGGCCCGCTCCAGCACGCGGGGCTCGCCGCCGCGTCGTCGATCGGCGCCTACGTGAACCTCCTGGCGCTTCTCTGGGTGGCTCGCCGACGCCTCGGCCCGCTCGGCGGTCGGGCGCTCCTGGCGAGCGGCGGCCGGACGCTCGCCGCCTCGGCGACGCTCGCGCTCTGGTGCGTGCTGGCGCTCGTCCTCTGGCCCGCGCGGCCCGGCCTCATGCACGATCTCGCCTGGCTCGCGGGGACGATCGGCGGAGGCGCGGCGCTGTTCTGGGGGGCGAGCGTCGCGCTCGGCATGTCGGAGCGCCGCGCGCTCCTCGACGCGCTTCCGCGCCGCGTGTTTCGCGATTCGCGAGCGCCGTGATAAACTCCTGCGTGGTCACTCTATGACCGACGCGGTGGTTGAGTATCTCGGGTCCCTGCAGACCGAGCAGGGGGCGTCCCGAAATACTCTCGCCGCCTACCGCCGCGACCTCCGGGACTACACGGACTTTCTCCGCGCGCAGCGCCGCGCCCTGCCCGAGACGGGGCCCGACGACGTCGTCGGTTACCTGGAGCGCCTGCAGAAGCGCGGCCTCGGACCCTCGAGCGTCGCGCGCCGGATCTCGGCGCTGCGGGGCTTCTACCGACACCTGCTCCGCGAGGGCGACCTCGCGCGCGATCCGACCGAGCACCTCGAGCTGCCGCGACGCGGGCGCGCGCTCCCGCGCACGCTCTCGCGCGAGACCGCGACGGCCCTCGTCGAGGCGCCGGACGTGAGCCGGCCGCGCGGCGTCCGCGACCGCACGATGCTCGAGCTCCTGTACGCGACGGGCATGCGCGCCTCCGAGTGCCTCGACCTCACGCTCGAGGACGTGCACCTGACCGCTGGGTATCTCGTCTGCACCGGCAAGGGACGGAAGCAGCGGCTCGTGCCGGTGGGCGGCGAGGCGATCCGGTGGGTCACGAGGTACGTGAAGGAGGCGCGCCCGCTCTCGACGCGCCGGCGCGACTCGGGCCGCCTCTTCGTCAACCCGCGCGGCGGGCGGCTCTCGCGCCAGTCCCTCTGGGCGATCGTGCGCCACGCCGCGGCCCGCGCCGGCGTCCGGGGCCGCGTCTCGCCGCACATGCTGCGCCACTCGTTCGCGAGCCACCTGCTCGAGGGCGGCGCCGACCTCCGCTCCGTCCAGGCGATGCTCGGCCACGCCGACATCGCCACCACGCAGATCTACACCCACCTGCCGTCCTCCGCGCTCGTGCGGATGTACCGGCGGTTCCACCCCAGGGCCTGAGCGTGGCCAAGCGAGCCCACGCGTATCCGCAGGCGAGCGTCGCCGCGGGCGACGTCGTGGACGTGACGGTCGTGGCGGCGCCGCCGGCGATCACCGTCCGCGAGGCGCTCGGGCTGGCGCGCAAGCGCGACGCGGGCGTCCTCGCCGTGGGCGCGCGCTACGTCCTCCGCGAGGACCTCGCGCGCGCGAGCCTGCTCGACGCGGGCGACCTCCCGGCGGCGTCCGTCGCGCGGGCGCTGCCCTCGGTGGACGCTCGGGCGGGGGAGGTCGCGGCGCGGCGGCTGCTGCTCGCCGGCGCGCCGTGCGTGATCGTGCGCGCGCGGACGGGGCCCGTCGGCGCCGTGTCCGGCCGGGGTCCGGCGCGCGAGGCCCACGCGTCGGCAGCGGCGCGCGTCGCCCGGAGCGTCCCCGCCGAGACGCGGACCCTGCTCGAGCTGATCGGGCGGACGGCGGGCGCGCACGGCGCGCGGGCGTTCCTCGTCGGGGGCATGGTCCGCGACGTCTGGCGCGGCGGGCCGGTCGCCCGCCGCGACCTCGACGTCGTGGTCGAGGGCGACGGACCCGCGGTCGCCCGGCGGCTCGCGCGCGAGCTCGGCGGCACGCTGCGGGAGCACCAGCGCTTCCTGACGGCCTCCCTGGAGACGCCCGCCGCGGGCCGTATCGACGTGGCGACGGCGCGCGCCGAGCGGTACGAGACCCGGGGCGCGCTGCCCCGCGTGATGCCCGCCTCCATCGACGAGGACCTGCGCCGGCGTGACTTCACCGTGAACGCCATGGCGATCGAGCTCGAGTCGGGCGCCTTCGGCCTGCTCGATCCCTTCGGCGGGCGGGAGCACCTCGCGCGGGGGCGGCTCAGCGTGCTCCATCCGCTCTCGTACGTCGAGGACCCGACGCGCATGTTCCGGGCGGCGCGCTACGCCGCGCGCCTCGGCCTGGCCCCGGACCGCGCGACGCGCGCCGCCCAGGCCCTCGCGCTCAGGCTCGTGCCGTATCCCGTGCTCTCGGGCCAGCGCCTCGCCGCCGAGCTCGGGCTCGTCCTGGGCGAGGCGCGCCCGGATGCCGTGCTCGTGAAGCTCGGCGCGACGGGCGTCGGGAAGCTGCTCGACCCGCGTTATCGCTTCAGCGCGGCCACCCGGCGCTGCTGCGGCGCCCTCGCGGCGACGCTCGGCTGGGCGCGCGCGCGGGGCCTCGACGCGGCGCCGGTGGAGCTCGCCGCGCTCGTCCTTCTGGCCGACCAGCCGCGCGCGGTGGCGACGGCGGCGCTTGCCCGGCTCGCGTTCGCGGGCGACCCGCTCGCCCGGCTCACACGCTGCCTCGACGACGCCGCGGCGCTCGCCGGGCGCCTCGCGGCCGCGACGGCGCCGAGCGCCGTGGCGCGCGAGCTCCGGGACCGCGCGCCCATCGAGCTCGCGTGGCTCCGGCTCGCCGGCGACCCCCGCGTGGGGGCGGCGCTCGACTGGTATCTCGGCCTCGACCGGGGCCTCGTCGCGCTCACGGGGGACGACGTCGTGGCGCTCGGCGTCCCGCGGGGGCCCGGGGTGGCGCAGGTGCTCGCCGAGCTGCGCGACGGCCGCCTGGACGGGCGCCTGCGAAATCGCGCCATGGAGGTCGAATTCGTCCGACAATGGACGACGAAGGGAGGCTGAGGTGGCCACGAAATACATCTTCGTGACCGGCGGTGTCGTGTCGTCCCTGGGCAAGGGGCTCGCGGCCGCGTCGATCGGCGCGCTCCTGGAGGCGCGGGGCTTCAGGGTCACGCTCCAGAAGATGGACCCGTACATCAACGTGGACGCGGGGACGATGAGTCCCTACCAGCACGGGGAGGTCTTCGTCACCGACGACGGCGGCGAGGCCGACCTCGACCTCGGCCACTACGAGCGCTTCACGTCGGGCCGGGTGACGCGCGACCACAATGTGACGACGGGGAAGGTCTACTTCTCCGTCATCCAGAAGGAGCGGCGGGGCGACTACCTCGGGCGGACCGTCCAGGTCATCCCGCACATCACGGACGAGATCAAGGCGGCGATTCTCAGAGTGTCGCGGGGCGCGGACGTCGTGATCGTCGAGATCGGCGGGACGGTCGGCGACATCGAGGGCCTGCCGTTCCTCGAGGCGGTCCGCCAGTTCAAGAAGGACGTCGGGCGGGAGAACGTGATCTACGTGCACCTCACGCTCGTGCCCTTCATGCAGGCGGCCTCGGAGCTCAAGACGAAGGCCACGCAGCACTCGGTGAAGGAGCTCCGCGCGATCGGCATCCAGCCCGACATCCTCCTCTGCCGGACGGACCGCTACCTGCCGCCCGGGATCAAGTCGAAGATCGCGCTGTTCTGTGACGTCGAGGAGGAGGCGGTCATCACCGCGAAGGACGTCGAGACGGTCTACGAGGTCCCGCTCGTGTTCCACAAGGAGGGGCTCGACGACATGGTCTCGAAGCTCCTCGGCCTCGAGCCGCGGCCGACCGACCTCACGCGCTGGGAGGCCGTCGTCAAGCGCGTGAAGTCGCCGCGCGCCGAGACGCGCATCGCGGTGGTCGGCAAGTACATCGAGATCAAGGACTCGTACAAGAGCCTCGTCGAGGCGCTCGCCCACGGCGGGATCGCGAACGAGGCGCGCGTGGACGTGCGCTGGGTGGACGCCGAGCAGGTCGAGCGCGAGGGCGCCGCGCGCCACTTCGCCGGGGTCCACGGCATCCTGGTGCCCGGCGGCTTCGGCGACCGCGGGATCGAGGGGAAGATCCAGGCGGTGCGCTATGCGCGCGAGCAGCACGTGCCGTACTTCGGGATCTGCCTCGGCATGCAGTGCGCCGTGATCGAGTTCGCCCGCCACGTCTGCGCCCTCGCCGGCGCGAACTCGGCCGAGTTCGACGCGGACGCCGCGCACAAGGTGATCGACCTCCTGCCCGAGCAGCGGACGATCGCCGACAAGGGCGGCACGATGCGCCTCGGCCTCTACCCGATCGTGCTGGGCGAGGGGAGCCTCGCCTCGCGCCTCTACGGGCAGGGGATCATCCAGGAGCGCCACCGCCACCGCTACGAGGTCAACAACGACTACCTCGCCAAGCTCGAGAAGCACGGCCTCCGGATCTCGGGCATCTGGGCGGAGAAGCAGCTCGTCGAGATCATCGAGATCCCCGAGCACCCGTACTTCGTCGCCGGCCAGTTCCATCCCGAGTTCCGCTCGCGGCCGTGGGACCCGCACCCGCTGTTCGCGGGCTTCGTCAGGGCCGCCCTCGAGCACGCCGCGACATGACCACGCGCCCGGTCGCCGTCGGGCCGGTCACCATCGGCGGCGGGGCCCCGCTCGTGCTCATCGGCGGGCCCTGCGCCATCGAGGACGAGCGGCACGCCCTCATGACCGCCGAGCGGCTGGCCGCGATCGCGGCCCGGTGGCGGGTGCCCTTCATCTACAAGTCCTCCTACGACAAGGCCAACCGCTCCTCGGTCAACGGCTACCGCGGGCCCGGGCTGCTCGAGGGGCTCCGGATCCTCCGCAAGGTGCGCGAGGCGGTCGGGGTGCCGGTGCTGTCCGACGTCCACCAGGTGAGCGAGGTGGACCCGGCCGCCGAGGTCCTCGACGTGATCCAGATCCCCGCCTTCCTCTGCCGCCAGACCGACCTGGTGCTGGCCGCGGCGGCGACGGGCAAGCCGGTGAACGTCAAGAAGGGGCAGTTCGTGGCGCCGGGCGACATGCGGAACGTCGTCGACAAGATCCTGTCGAAGGGAAACGAGGCGATCCTCCTCACCGAGCGCGGCACGAGCTTCGGCTACAACAACCTCGTCGTGGACCTGCGGGGGCTCGCGCTCATGCGGGACCTCGGCTACCCGGTCGTCTTCGACGCCACGCATTCCGTCCAGCTGCCGGGCGGCGCGGGGGACCGCTCGGGCGGCGAGCGGAAGTACGTCCCCGCGCTCGCACGGGCCGCCGTCGCGTTCGGGATCGACGCGCTCTTCATGGAGATGCACGAGGACCCCGACCGCACGCTGGCCGACGGCCGCCCGCTCTCGGACGGGCCGAACATGCTGCGGATCGACGACCTGCCGCGCCTGCTCGAGGAGATCGAGGGGATCGCGTCGGCGCTCCGGCCATGACGATCTCGCGACGGCTCGCGGAACGGGTGCTGCGCCTGGAAGGTGAGGCGGTGCTCGGTCTGATCGCGAAGCTCGACGAGCGCTTCGACCGCGCGGTCGAGATGCTGCGCGCGTGCGCCGGACGGGTCATCGTGACCGGGATGGGGAAGTCCGGGCTCATCGGCCGGAAGATCGCCGCGACCTTCGCCTCCACCGGCACGCCGGCATACTTTCTCCATCCGGCGGAGGGCGTCCACGGCGACATCGGCATGGTCGCTCGAGATGAC
>WNFB01006368.1_pt1 | contig 10769 bp, 10 predicted proteins | sample 5400501 | NCBI WGS metagenome assembly WNFB01 (sample SAMN13153341, study PRJNA577476) | soil metagenome | isolation source: 200 cm saprolite under Douglas fir tree site 2 hole 1 | place: USA:California | collected 2015-04-18 | reverse complement strand
CCCTGTGCTGACCGGCTGTAACGACTAGAGCAGACTCTTGAAGTGTGTTGAGTAAGCGTAGAATAGTGAGTGGCTGAACACCTTGCTGCGACAAGGAGAGAATGGCCTGCTGGGCCAGGGTCAACAGTGCTGTTGAGACATTGAGGGTACGTGCAACACCAAGGGTTTGGAGGGTGGGTGTCTGATCCTCATCTATGACATCATCAAGCAGATCAATGGCACAGACAAAACATTCGATCGCTACAGCCACACTGCTTGCGGAGACCGTGTCAATGTCTGGAGTAATTTGTTGTGCCACCAGCAGCGTCAGCAGCGGCCAAACGCCAGCAGGAAGAGGAGGATCAGGATGATCAGCCTGATGTTCAGGCTGAGAGAGCAGTTTGCCTGCTCCCTCTAACGCCCGTATTACATCAGGATAAAGCACAGAATCTAGTGCTGCCAAAAGAAGGTTTAGTCGCTCAATCAGCATCTGTTGTTGAGCGACAAATGGATTTACTGGAGGTTGCAAGGCTGAATTTCTAATAGGCCGTTACTCACCTCCAAAAAAACGGTGACGAAGGCCCTATCGGCTTATCCAAGGCTAACTGTGGCACCAGCCGGGCAACAATGCGAGCTACTCGCGGCGAAAAGCCCTCGCGCATGATCACGCCATCGGGGTTGCTGGCCAGTTCTTTACGTAAGGTCTCATCGTGAGAGACACGATGTACAAAGTCCTGAATTTGCTGCTCTTCCATGAAATGCTGTTCCTCTCTTTTTTCTTTCTTGTGCCTGGTACCCGCAAGGGGATACCTGTCCCCCAGACAGGGTTCCAGTACATTCTTTCTTCTTCTCTGGTCTCTGACGCAGTGTTGTAGCACGGCAGACAGGCCGTGCTTCTGCTTTGTTGCACAAGGGGACGCGGCTCAAGAACCGTCTTACAATCAAGAATTTACGTGGATTTCGGTCATAAGTCAGAACATAGTAGAATTGGGGCTACTACTACGAGATCGGGTTACGGCACCACATTACGTTAAGTAGCGTAATTATAGCGTAATATGCGTAGAAATGCAAGAGAAAATTTGGATGTGTTTAGCTATTAGCAATTGAGCAATAAGCCAGGCAACCCCCCTGGTACCGCAATGTCGCAGCCCCCCTGGTACCCGCAAGGGGCAGTCCCACGATAAATCGGGGACCTACTACATTTACTGGGAGCGTCGACGACGGAGATGTACTGGTGCCCCTTGCGGGTACCAGGGTCCGTCCTCCTACCAAACACCTCCTACACGAGCTTGTGCTTTTGCAACAACTGGCGTGCAATCACCAGCTTTTGAATTTCGCTCGTGCCCTCGCCTACCAGCATAAAGGGAGCATCGCGATAATATCTTTCGACATTGAACTCCTTGGTGTAGCCAAAGCCGCCATGGATGCGCATGGCCTCCAGCGCCACTTCCTGGCAGGTCTCAGTGGCAAACAGCTTTGCCATGCCAGCTTCAAGGTCGCAGCGTTCACCGCTATCTTTTTTCGCGGCTGCCTTCTGCAAGAGGAGGCGAGCTGCCTCGATCTTCGTCGCCATGTCCGCCAATTTGAGTTGGATGGCCTGGTGCTGCGCGATCGGCTGGCCGAAGGTGTGACGTTGTTGCGCATAGCGAATGGAGTCGTTGAAAGCGGCTTGAGCAACACCTACAGCTCGTGCGGCCACATTGATACGACCGACTTCCAGCCCGCTCATGGCATGCTTGAAGCCTTCACCTTCACGACCGCCGAGGAGGTTGGCGGCGGGAACATGGACATGGTCGAAAACGAGTTCAGCGGTCTCTACGCCTTTGTAGCCGAGTTTGTCAAAGGTACGGCTGACACTCATACCGGGCGTGCCGTTTTCAACGAGGAAGATGCTCATGCCACGATGAGGAGGGTAAACGTGGGTATCGGTGCGAGCCAGGACGGCAAAGATGCCGCCGCGCAGGCCGTTGGTGACCCATAGTTTGGCGCCGTTGAGGATGTACCTCTCCTCAGCGGAGCTTGCGGAGCGCGTATCAATCCTCTCGTGGGAGTCGTTGCGCATCACGAAAGCCGTCATGGTAATGGCCTGCACATCGCTGCCTGCGTTGGCTTCGGAGAGGCAGATGCCGCCGCGCTTTTCGCCCTCGGCCATGATGGGCAGGAAACGTCGTCGCTGATCCTCTGTGCCATATGTCTGGATCATGTAGGCGACCAGGATATGGGTGTTGACGATGCCACTGAGGCTCATCCAGCCGCGTGAAAGCTCTTCCACGATCTGGACGTAGGTGACAAAATCCAAGCCCAGGCCGCCATAGGCTTCGGGGATGGTGGCGGCGAAGACGCCCAGTTTTCTGAGTTTGTTGATGAGGTCGAAGGGGTAGGTATCGCTCTGCTCAAGCTCGTGCGCGACGGGGATTACTTCACGCTCGACAAAACGTTGTACTTCGGCAACGACCATTTGTTTCTCGGTGTCATGCGTGCTGTCCATGAGCATATGCTCCCTTCTCATGTAGGGACGTGACGCGTGCTCGATAAATCGGCACTCTACAGCGTCCGTCCTTGCCTGCGGACACGCCGGTCTGCGTGCTGCAAAAGAAATAATTTGAAGGCATGAGCCGTTGCGGAGAGGCTTTTGCCTTTCAGGTGTACCAGGCGCCACTGCCGCATGACGGGAAAGCCTTCAACATCGAGGATGACGAGGCGTTGGGTCTCCAGTTCCAGGTCAATGGCTACACGAGAGATCAAGGCGATACCCAGATCGGCGATGACGCCCTGTTTAATGGCGCTGTTGTTGCCCATATGCATACTGACCTGGAGGGGCAAGCCGGCCTCTTGAAAAATTCTCTCCAGGGCAGCGCGGGTGCCGGAACCCTCCTCACGCAGCAGGAAATGCTCACGCGCCAGTTCTGTGAAGGAGACCTGCTTACACCCGGCCAGGCGATGTGTGGGAGCCGCGATGAGGACGAGTTCGTTGGGGGCAAATGGTTCGATGACGACGGGGATTTCGGCAGGGACGGTGCCCATGACGGCCAGGTCGACGCGGTTGTCTACGAGGGCATCGACCAGGGCGGCGCGATTGAGGACGTCCAGGGTGATCTCGACGGCGGGAAAGCTGTGGCGAAAGGTGCCGAGGAGGTTGGGGATGACGTAGGTGCCGACGGTGGTGTCGGCGCCGACGCTGAGGTGGCCTGTATCTGGGCTGCGCAGTGCTTGCATGGTTTCGAAGGTTTCGTCGATGACGGAGAAGATTTTGTCGCAGTAGAGGAGGAGTTCTTTGCCGGCGTGGGTGAGGTGGGTAGTGCGGCCGATCTGGTCGAAGAGCTTGACGCCGAGGGATTCTTCGAGTTGGCGCATCTGGGCGGAGACGGCGGGTTGGCTGAAGTGCAGTTCTTTGGCTGCACGGACGTAGCTGCTGTGCTTTGCGACCGCCTGAAAGGTGGCGAGTTGATGCAGGTTGAGTGTGCGCATGAGGTTGCCTACGTAGGGACGCGATGTAGCGCGTCCGCCCTGGGAACAAACTGTAGGGACGTGAGCTTGCCTCCGTCCTTCCTGACAATATAGTATAGCATATCCAAGGTGTTCTCATCTTCGCAAGGGGTGCGAAAAAGTGTAGGGACGCGAGCTTGAGTTTGATGATCCTCACCCTCTGCGGAGGTGAGGATCATCAAAAGATCTAGGCTTTGATTAGAACCGGCGCGCAGCGGCCGGTTCTAATCAAACATATATTGACAATCACCGTTCCATCCTGTTATCCTTGGTATGAAAGAGAATACGTCGGAGGGACCCGGGACATGCTACCATCACCACCGTATAATACCGGCCCACAAGCGCAGACTACCTATCAATACCCGCAGCGACAGACGATGCCACAGGCAACCACCACCAATCCGTTGAACCCGGTGAGTTCAACGACTCCCGTACCCCGCCCGAGGCGCCAAAGCTCTTACAATCTCATGCGTATCGTTGCAGCCGTCCTAGTCGTCGGCCTGGCTATAGCGCTGTACTTCGTCTGGAGTTCACCCACGACGGCACCTGCCTCTCCGAGTATCACTCAACAGAACGTCAGCACTACACCCTTCACGACCAATGCCAGCAGTCCCACGATGAATCAGGGACCTACTACGACGAACTCCTCCACTGGTAGCTCCCCGATTGATCAAGGGAGTGATATCCAGGTTTACATCGTAGGAGCTGTGAAGCACCCAGGAGTGTATACGCTGCCAGCGAGCGCACGTGTCTATCAGTTGTTGCAAGCGGCAGGTGGGCCTCTGCCAAATGCCAATCTTGTCGCATTGAACATGGCTGCTAAGCTGAGCGATGGCCAGGAAGTCTATGTCGCTGTTATCGGTGAAACGCCACCTGCTAACCTGGGTGGTGTGCCAGGACCAGTTACGGGTCCTACCGGCACGGATACAGGACAGCTCATCAATATCAACACTGCCAGCGTGGGTCAGATGAGTCTGGCACTGCATATCAGTAGCAAGACGGCCCAGAAGATTGTGGACTATCGCACGCAACACGGAAACTACACATCCGTAGATCAATTATCACAAGTTGTGAGTAGAGCGACGTATAACAAGATAAAGGATCTGGTTACCGTCTAATGACACTTTCGGCAAGCACGCTCATGATCGTTGCAAGCACACTTGATATCATGATCTGGGTCGTATGTATCCTATTTGGCATTGGTATAGGCGCACTGGTGGGCGGACTCATAGGCAAATTGCTTGGTTGGATTGTGGCAGGGTCACTTGATGCACCTGTGGGTAGAGGCGGACGTCTTGGCAAAAGAATAGGACGATTGGCTGGTAGTGCGGCAGGTATCGTCCTGGGCATAATTGCTGCTATGCATGCAATTATGCAATTACACTTATAATAAATCGCTCCCACGATAAATCGGGGAGCTACGCCCTACCCCACGGACGCGATAAATCGGGTCCCTACAAAGCAACGAAACATGAATATAAGTAAGAAGGTAGAGCGATGCAGAGCACGAGGGCAGAACCTGACCTGCAAGGATTGACGCTGGTCGTAATGACGTGTGCATGGCTCGCAGGTATCTTGCTCGCCTCCTGGCTGTTGCTTCCTTCATTTGCCCTGCTCATAGGTGCTGGGGCAGCAGTAGTACTCGTCATGCTGCTTTGGCGTGATGGTCAAGGCCGTCTTATCATGCTCATTATTCTCTGCTTGCTCCTGGGTGCCTGGCGTTATGCCAGTGTATCGCCTGTCAACGACCCACATGCTATCAGTGCATTCATTGGCGCGGGCAAACTCGCAGTGCGCGGCAGCGTGGTCGCTGAACCTGCATTGCAAGGACACAGTCGTGTCCTGCTCGTAGAGGTCAGCAGTGAAAGCAACCACGGGGGAAATTCCTGGCAAGACGCCCACGGACAGATACAGGTGCGGACATCAGGTGCGTTGATCGAGGACCCTTACGGAGCCAATTATGGGGATAATGTTGAACTACAGGGCAAGCTTCAGTCTCCTGGGCCATATACCCCTCCAGGTGTTTTCGCTGCTATGGCGTTCCCACGTATCAGTGTGGATAGCACGGGAGGCAATCCCATCATCGCGGCGCTCTTCCACCTGCGGGTAAAGCTAGCAGGTATCATCGCGCAATCGCTGCCACAGCCGGAGGCAGCGCTGCTCATCGCCATCCTGCTGGGACTACGCACACCTGCGCTGGAACCACTGATCACTGCCTTTAGCGTCACAGGCACGATACATTTGATCGTACCTTCCGGCTTCAAAGTCACGATTCTGGCAGGGCTCGTTGCCAGCAGCGCAAGATGGCTATATGTAAAACCGAATAGCCAGGGAACAATATTGCTCCCCGCGCAGAAGCGAAGGGAGAGTTGGCGACGATGGCTAGCCACGACGCTGGTGATAGGGAGTATTGCTGCCTACACTATCGTCAGTGGTATAGGGCCAGCGGCCTTGCGTGCCGGCATCATGGGCATACTACTGGTTGTGGCACCACGGATTGGTCGTATCTATAACATCTACACGGCCCTGGCCCTGGCGGCATTGCTCATGAGCATTTTCGATCCCTTCATTTTGTGGGATGTTGGTTTCCAGTTATCGCTACTTGGCACGCTGGGTATCGTCCTGCTCACTCCGCTTTTTCAGCGTTTGCTGCATCCGATCGAACATCTCCCCTTCGGTCACTACGTGGCAGAACTTATTGCGGTGACGTTAGCAGCGCAGACGGCCACATGGCCCATTATTGCCTTGACCTTTAAGCAGATTTCCTTCATTGCGCCTATTGCTAATGTGTTCACCGTTCCCTTGCTAGGAGCGTTGATCTTTCTGGGCATGCTGGTTTGTGCTACAGGTCTGCTCTTTGCGCCGCTGGGTATAATCTGTGGCTGGGCTGTCTGGCCGCTGCTCTGGTACACCACCAACATCATTAAGTGGTACTCAATGCTTCCTGGAGCTTATGTGAGTATTCCCGAAGCTTTTCTGGGTGTAGGCGACCTGATTGGTGGACTTGAATGGGCCTACTATGGTGTACTCGCCCTGCTTACAGGGATCGCACAGCAGCTAGGGCAGCAGATGAATGGCATTACGCCACCGCCACCGTTGTCACGACGTACGTGGCGGATGATACAACTCGGAGCGGCTCTGCTGATGATCCTGGCAACCGGAACCATGGCCCTGGCGGCGCGACCCGATGGGCGACTGACGATCACATTCCTTAGTGTTCGTCAAGCGGGACAGGTGGCACAAGGTGAAGCTATCCTGATTGGCACTCCGGATAGGAAGACGATACTCATCGATGGCGGGTTAGATGCTACGTCGCTGGGGCAAGAGCTGGCCAAGCGCCTGCCTTTCTGGCAACGCTCGCTTGATGTGGTAATGCTGACCACGACCAGGCCAGACCACATGGCGGGCTTGCAAGATATTGTTAGTCGCTACCAGGTGGGAGAGGTGTTGGATGCGGGTATGTTACACCCAAGCTCGGGCTATGCACTCTGGCGACGCACCATTGCGGAGCGTGGTCTGCACTATGTGCAGGTACGTCAGGGAACGACCATCGCGGTGGGGTCGCAGGTGAAGCTAGAGGTATTGTGGCCGCCCTCGCCATTGCATCAAGGTAGCAACGAAGTATTTGACAATTCTCTGGTTCTGCGATTGGTTGCTCCCGGTTTGCGTATACTTTTTCTGGGTGCAACCGCTCTGAGCAAGTTTGCTCTGACTGGACTTGTGACAAATATCGATCAAAAGTATCTCCAGGCCGACATTGTGCAGTTGGTCGGCGAGAGCAGTAAAGCGTTTCCACCGGAGCTAAGCGCAGTCTTGCAGGCCACCCATCCTGCGCTCTTGGTGATCACGCCGGCCTCGCTAAGCCCGAAGCAACGTAAGGCAGGTGAGACGACGATTCTGCCAGCATCAGCATTGGCGTTCGGGACGACCTCATGGCAAGTGGCACAAACGGCAGAGTTGGGAACGTTGGAGGTCAGTAGTAGTGGGAATGGGTGGAGTATGCAGCCGGGATAGAGGTATTCTTGCCGCCTGCGGACGCGATAAATCGGGTCCCTACGCCACGCTGCAACAACTTTTTCATACACCCCGTAAACACAAGCTTATTGTGGCAGAGGTAGAGGTATGCTATAATACGCGACGGTATCCAGGCTGTAGAGCAATACAATATGATCGTAAGGGTCCACGATAAATCGGGACCCTACAGAAAAGGGAGCATACGCATATGAACTGTGGACGCTGCGGAACAGGACTACCCGATAGCGCCGCCATCTGCCCAACTTGCGGGACGATCAACTCGGCCGCGTGGCCAGGGGGACAACAACCAACGAACTATGGGCAGTATGAGCCCAGAGGTTATGATGGTCCACCATTACAACAGCAAGCGCCATATGGACAGGGATACGGGCCACAACCTCACGCTGTGCCGCCATATCAGTATGCACCTGGACCTGTCAATGTCTTTGTAGACATCACCAATTCCGTCAACTCGCTCGGTAACGACTCATATCAGTATGCACCTGGACCTGTCAATGTCTTTGTAAACAATCCTCCTGTCGGCAACACAGATAATGGCCCGCTCATCGTTGAGGTACTGCTCTCAGTATTCCTTGGTATCTATGGCGTTGGTTGGCTGATGGCAGGGGAAACGACAGTTGGTGTTATTCTGCTCATCTGTTCCTTTGTTGTCTACTTGCCCACACTTATCCTGGGAACAATCTTCACGCTTGGCATCGGCCTGTTTTGCCTGGTTCCCCTGGCTATCGGTGCAGTCGTGCTCAACGCCGTTCTCTTAAACAATAGTTTGATGATACCGAGCTGCTGCGGCACTCGGTCTAATCAAAGGTTGAAGCGCAAAGTGGCACAGGTCATTATGGTGCAGTCAAATCCGATGCCACCACAATATCCACAATACCGACAGTAATCACTTTGGGAACGCGAGGCGGCGGTATTTTTCGCGAGACTCGAGCCAGGCTTCGTCGGAGAGGCCTAGTTTTTCGCGCAGGGTTTCCAAAGGGGTGCCGGAGCGGAGTTGTTGGACGGCGAAGGTATCGCGCAGTAACTGTAAGGTGACGCGCTTCTTGATGCCGGCGGCTTTGACGGCGCGCGCCAGGATGTAGTTCAGGTTGCGATCAGTACAGGGGAAGAGTTCATTGGTGGGATGAAACTGAGCCTGGTATTGCTTGAAGATGGTGGTAAAGCTGGCGGGAAGGGCGAGGCTGCGTTCGCGATGCTGTTTGCCGGTGGAGGCGGGAAAACGGACAGTGATCATGGGAGCCTGCGGATCGGAGAGGTCGATGTGATCCAATTTCAGACCGATGACTTCTTCTTTTTTCAATCCGGCATACAGTACCAGGTAGACGAGGCAGTGGCAGCGAGAGTCTTGAGCGGCGGTATCCAGTAGAAGTTGCACTTCGTCGTCAAAGAGGAGTTCTGGCAGAGGCGGCAAGGGTCGTTCCAGGGCGAGGCTTGCAGAAGGGTCCTCACGGAGGATACCGTCGCGGGCGAGCCAGGAAAAGAAATTTTTGAGGAAGGTGACACGGCGCGCCATGGTTTTGGGTGCGGGCATGCGGCCTGTGGTGCCAAACTTGAGCTTCATGAGCCAATCGGTGACTTGCGCTTTGTTAATGCGGCCGACGGGTGTGTCGCGGCCAACATAGTCGCTGAACATTTTGAGGTCGGAGAGGAAACAGGTGATGGTGTAGTCAGATTTGCCGCGTAGTTTCAATTCCTGCTGATAGGGAAGGGCGCATGCGGCCAGGCTGGACTGGTCGGTGAGTGGGTTGGTACGGACCAATGGCGGAAAGGGGGTTGCCCTTGGGTCTGGTGGCTCTGCGATGACGGTTGGAGTGCCGGTAAAGAGGCCAGGCTGCAACACGGTGCTTTCTTCGGTCAGAATCGGCTCAGGTTGTGGACGTGCTCGATGAATCGGCACTCTACTATCGGCATCTTGCATAGGTAGCTCCTTGGCTTTGGCTACGCGGGCGACCATAAAGGTCCCCACCCAACTCCACCCCACTCCGCGGACGCGATAAATCGGGTCCCTACGGTCCACGCTCGCCCCTACGATACTGGGTATTATTTTTCATTATAGCAGAAAGTAGCAAGGATGTTCAAATGGCGATGTGCAAAAGTAGACATTTGGAGATAAGACTTCCCGTGAGCGGGCTTGAGAGGGGTTCTGCCTGTCATCCTGAGCGCAGCGAAGGATCTCTGCATCCGTCGAGCCAGACCCAAAGCTCGCGCTCAGGGTGACAGGCATTATCTCCAAATGGCCATGTGCAAAAGATTAATTGAGCATACTGCGGTCGGGATGTTGAGCAAAATGGGTGTCGCCGATGAGCATCTGGCGCATAAATGGCACCTCGCGGCGCAAGAAGGTGATCTCCTCTTGCAGGCGTTGCTGTGTCGAGGTCAACTCCAGCAGTTGCTGCTTCTGCTCGTCTTCCGCGCCCAAAAGGTAGGCGATGAAGTAGGACAGCTCTTGGGGAAGAGTAGGCAGATTGACATCGATCGTATCTTTACCGGCCGCTTCCAGCAACATAGCGAGGTACGTCTGGAAGAGGAACTGTGCCTGTTTAGCAGAGGAGGCCAGTATCTGAGGCGACTCAGGAATGTCCTCATATGGCTCGACCAGGCCAGAAAGATAGGGCTTCTTGCGGTGTCGACTGAGAATATGGAAGCGTTGCACGCCGATAGCCATGAGGATAAAGCGGCCATCTTCCAGTTCATCCAACTCACGGATCTCTGCTGTAGTGCCAACCGCATAGGTGTCCTCGCGCAAGGACGGAGGCAATGTCACGTCCCTACCCTCTGGTCGGGTCAGCACAACCCCAAAGGGCTTATCCAGCTTGCGGCACTCGGTAATCATCTGGCGATAGCGTGGCTCGAAGATATGTAGTGGGAGGACCATACCTGGAAAGAGCACGACATTTAAGGGAAATAAGGGCAATTCAATGGCACGCGGACGCGAAGGATTGAAAAGTTTGATGATCCCGACCTGCTGCGGCAGTCGGGCTAATCAAAGGCGCTCCGCAAGACGTGCTCGATAAATCGGCACTCTGCTATCCCACGATAAATCGGGGATCTACGGGTCCCTACGGCATCCCCATTGGTAAAGCGAAATTGGTACAGATCACGACGCAACTCACCTATATGGGCCAGGGCAGCGGACGCGAAGGATTGAAAAGTTTGATGATCCCGACCTGCTGCGGCAGTCGGGCTAATCAAAGGCGCTCCGCAAGACGTGCTCGATAAATCGGCACTCTGCTATCCCACGATAAATCGGGGATCTACGGGTCCCTACG
>WNFB01006136.1_pt1 | contig 10769 bp, 9 predicted proteins | sample 5400501 | NCBI WGS metagenome assembly WNFB01 (sample SAMN13153341, study PRJNA577476) | soil metagenome | isolation source: 200 cm saprolite under Douglas fir tree site 2 hole 1 | place: USA:California | collected 2015-04-18 | reverse complement strand
CGATGCCTTCCGCGCCGGATGTAGCGGGAAGTAGTACGGCGTTCGCAAACACTTCCCCGGCATTATTAATGATGGCCAGCTCCAGCGCTCGTTTCGAGCGAAAGTGGGCAAATAGACCGCTCTTGCTCATTCCGAGTGCTCCCGCCAGGCGCCCGATCGTCACCGCGGCCAGTCCTTCCCGAGCAGCGATTTGCAATGCTTTGGAAAGGATCTCCCTACGGGTCTGCTTTCCGCGTGAGGAGCCACGTTTACCCCGCGCTTTGCCACCTCGAAGGCGCCGCAGATTCTCGAGGACCATAGGGTAATAATAGCACGAACGTTCGTATCTCTAGCGGGGGGGAACAGCGCACGATTGATTTAAGTGTACATCCTCCGAATATGCGTGCCACCGGTCGTGAATAGCAGGCTTGATCGAACCTAGGCATGCTCGGAGCAATTTGTGCTTTCGCTCCATATTTCAGTGTCGATTCCATGCTTCGATTCTCTTTTTGCCTCGGCGCGGCCGTCTTACACCTGAGCTGCCCGTTTCTTTTTCGTGTCAAAAGCCGGATTCGGGACAGGGCGAAAGCTGACGGAGGTAGATCTAATGCGCCCTGGGTCGCTAGGAAAGTTCTAAAATCGTCTGCTAGGGCCGAACTTCGAGCGCGTGTCAATCGCCCCAGGAAGAGCACAGTTCCTCAAGCGGATCTGAGGTATATAAAAGGATGTGCCTTCGGCGCGAAATACTCTGCAATGAATGGAAGGCGAACCGCGAAAATCCTATGACCGAACTATGACCGTTGGACCTGTACAGATCCTCACAGAACTCGACCTAAGCCGCCTAAGGAGTGTGTGGGAAAACTGTGCAAAGAGGCATGTAATACGCTCATGTCCTTGGAGTTAGAGGCGATAGGGCGCGGGAATAGAACCTCGCTCGTCCTTTTCTCCGCGCATTTTGAGTCCGCTGCGTCTGCCAGTTCCGCCATCCCGGCAAGGTCAACTAAGGTCTGGGCTGAATTAACTAGTTGATTGTTGCTGTCTCGCCAACTGAATGTACCAAGGCGCTGGTGTCAGTGGCTGTCACCTGATTTGTTCTTCGCAGTGCCAGTATCGCATAGCCGCTGGACCGCCGCCAATTCGCGCAGGGGAACCGAATGAGCATGCCGGGCTGTCATCTTGATTGTCTTACACCTAGTGTGCCCGATGGAGCCGATAGACGCAGTCAGTTGTCCCCTCAATTTGTTGCCAGCCAACAAAGGGACTGGACGGACATGCAGTCATCACCAGCTTTGCGCCTGCGCTCGCAATGGCGCCGCGTAATCCTACGCGCCAACCGGCGTCTCGCTCATAAATGGTAATTGCGCCTGCTGCCAGGCATCGAAGCCGCCGATTACGTTGATGACGTTCTGGAAGCCGGCGCGTTGCAGCAGGCTGCAGGCAATCATGCTGCGATATCCGCTCTTACAGTGAACGGCGAGGGGAAGGCCGCGATCGACCTCGGGAGTAGCAACTTTGAAGTTATCCAGCGCCCACCAGGCTGCGCCTGCGATGTGTCCCGCCAGCCATTCGGGTTCGCGGCGCACGTCCAGCACACGCATACCATCAGCGGCCAGGCGTTCATACAAACTCTGCACCGTCATTTGCGGAAGCTCGGTCAGCGCAAATCCGGCCTGTTTCCATCCTGCAATGCCGCCTTGCAAGTATCCACGTTCCCCTTCTAAGCCCACCCGCGCCAGCCGCATCCGCGCCTCGGACAACTGCTCCGGCGAATCGGCGATCAGCACGGGACGCGAGGTCAAACCCAGAATCGTCCCTGCCCACGAAGCAAACTGTCCCGAGAGCGCAATATTGATCGAGCCGGGCACATGGCCGGAAGCAAACTGCTCGCCCGGGCGGACGTCCAGCACAATCACTCCCTGCTCCAGCATCGATTTCAGGTCGGATGCTGGAATTGCCGGTAATTCTGGCAGTTCGGCCAGCGCCGGCGCACCCTGGCGATTGATCTCAGCATCCTGCAGAAAGTAATCCGGACGCGCAGGCAGATTGGCGGTCAGTTGCCGCACGAATTCATCCCGGCTGTTGATCTGCAGCGCGTAATTGGTGAGCCGCTCGGTGCCGATGGTGGACGAGCGCTCGGCACGCATGTTGCGTCCGCAAAGCGAGCCGGCCCCATGTGCGGGGTACACCAGCACGTCGTCCGCTAACTTCAACAGTTTGTTGCGCAGGCTGTCATAGAGCATGCCCGCCAACTGCGCCGGAGTGCAGGTTTTCGAAAGGTCGGGACGCCCCACGTCGCCGAGAAACAGGGTATCGCCGGTGAGCACCGCCCAGGGCTGCGAAGACTTCTCTTCATCTGTGATGAGCAGGCAGATGCTTTCCTGGGTGTGTCCCGGCGTTTCCAGGACCGTGATGCTCGCCTTGCCGAAGCGCAGTTCAAAGCCGTCGTGCACGTCCACGTGCGGAAACCGGGCGTCGGCTTGAGCGCCGATATAAATTTTTGCGCCGGTGCGCACGGCAAGTTCTTGGTGTCCGGAAACAAAATCGGCGTGCAAGTGAGTTTCGAAGATGTGCCGGATCTTCAGACCCTGTTCCTTGGCCGCGTTCAGATAGATGTCTACATCACGCTGGGGATCGACCACGACCGCTTCGCCCTCCGAACCCAGCAGGTAAGAAGCGTGGGCCAGACATCCCAGGTAGAACTGTTCGAAGTACATGATCGCTCCCGGAAGCCGAATCATAAAACGACTCCGCGAAGGCTTATCATACCTCGCGCAAGCGTGTGTGGGCGGAGATTGAATGTGGCTCCGCCCGTTTTTCCTCTACTGGCTCTTTTGCGTGGAAAACTTGGGCATTTCTCTTACACACTTTTGCGCTAGAATGTTTTTCAAATTGACGGCGCCACTTGCCTGTTGGCTGGGCTAAAAGCGGCGTCAGCAAAGCCCTTTCCCCAGGAGGTGGTTGGATGTACCGGCCCATGGCCAACAGAGTTCCCAACTCCAATCCATTCTTAGACGTCGAGTCCACGCTGCGCGGGTTCACCCAGGATTTCTCGACTGCCTTCAACACCGGCAACTACGACCAGGTGCGGCGTTGTTCACCTCCGACGGACTCTTCATGGCTCCCCAGCACGAAGCCGCCCAGGGACGTAAGGCCATCGAGCGCATGCTGCGTGAATACGGGGAAGCCGGATACCAGGACTTGCGCTTTGAGACGGTCCGCGTGGACTACTCGGGCGACATGGCCGTCGAAATCGGCCGCTACACCGTTGTCATCCAGCAGGCCAACGGTACCATCCTCGCCGAGCGCGGCAAGTTCCTGCATGCTTGGCGCCGCTTTGGAGCCTGGCTGCTGATTGCCAGCTGCTGGAGCCGAAGCCTGCCTACGGTCGACGGGTAAGCGCATTGTTGAATGTTGAATGTTGAATGTTGATTCTTGATTCTTGAATGTTGAGCGACACATTGACTGTTAACTGCGATTCCAATCAACAATCAAAATTCAACAATCAACAACCCGGGATTGCCCTGACACCGAACCTCTCCTCCATCTACAATGCTGGAGGCATCCAATTTCATAAATTGAGGAGAGTCGAATGCAACGCAAGGCAAGCGCGGTGTGGAAGGGCGGGCTCAAGGACGGCAAAGGCACGGTTTCCGCAACCAGCGGAGTGCTGGCCAATACTCCGTATTCGTTTACCACGCGTTTTGAAAATGCTCCTGGCACCAATCCGGAAGAATTGATCGCGGCGGCGCATGCGGCCTGCTTCTCCATGGCGCTCTCCGCGCAATTGGGCGGCGCCAACCTCACGCCGGAGAGCATCAACACCACGGCCACTCTGACCATGGAAAAGCTCGACTCCGGCTGGGCCATCACTGCAGTTCACCTCGACGTAGTGGGCCGGGTGCCGAAGGCCGACGCAGCAGCTTTCCAAAAGGCAGCAGACAACGCCAAGAGCGGCTGCCCGGTTTCCAAAGTGCTCAAGGCCAACATCACCATGACTGCAAAGCTGGAGGGCTAAGGCCCCAGTCGTCGGTCGTCGGTCATCGGTCTTAGTCGTCTGGTGGCTGAGCTTTGCGCCGCTCGTCGGGCCCGTCGTCCCTGGTTTGACAGCCCGCGAAGCCCCTGTAGAATATTACTCGTGGTTCTTTCCTGGAAGGCGGCCCACGACGGTCGCCCCGCAACACTTTTGCCATCGTGGCGGAATTGGCAGACGCGCATGGTTCAGGTCCATGTACCCGCAAGGGTGTGGGGGTTCGAGTCCCTTCGATGGCACCAAGAATATCAGCCAGGTCCTTCGCTGCGCTCAGGATTTCGCCTGCGGGCTCCCGCCTGGCTCACGCCCGCAAACCGGCTCAAGTTCGAGTCCCTTCGATGGCACCAAGTTTATTGATTCATTGAGGCCATTGAATCATTGAGACATTGCGCAAGAGGAAAATGTCTCAATGACTCAATGCTTCAATTCTTCAACTCCTCTTCCCGTATAATCATCAGAATTTGTTATGCTTGCCAGCCTTGAGCAGATTGTTGCCGCTACACGCCGCCACGTCACTGAAGCACGGCGTATGGCCGATCTGCGCGAACTTGAGCGGCAGGCGCAGGAGCATGCCCCGCGCGGGTTTCGACGGGCACTCGAGACGAGGGGCCAAAATGGCGTAGCCATCATCGCCGAACTGAAGAAGGCATCCCCTTCACGCGGGTTAATTCGCGCCGAGTTCAACCCCGAAAGCCTTGCCCGAGAACTGGAAGGCGCAGGCGCGGCAGCGCTATCGGTTTTGACTGACGAGGAATTCTTCCAGGGGTCGATCGATAACCTGCGGGCTGCGTCCGCGAGCACCAAGCTGCCTTGTTTGCGCAAAGATTTCATCGTGGATGAATTTCAGTTGTTAGAAGCGCGAGCTTACAGCGCGGATGCGATCCTGTTGATCGTGGCCGCGTTGTCACAGGCGGAACTGATTGGTCTGACGATGCAGGCGCACGATTATGGCCTCGACGTTCTGTGCGAGGCTCACGACAAAGAAGAGGTGCAGCGCGCCCTCGACACCGGTTGCAACCTGATCGGAGTAAACAACCGCGATTTGCGGACCTTCAAAGTCGATCTGGAAACAGCCTTTCGCCTGGCAGACTTGATACCGAAGAATGTGGTGCGCGTGGCCGAGAGTGGCATTCAAACTGGAGCGGACATCGCCCGCCTGCGCGCTGCGGGATATCTGGCATTCCTTGTCGGCGAGTCACTGATGAAGGCAGAATCGCCAGGTAAAGCGCTGCAAGTATTGATAGCGGAGGCGAGTCGCGAGCAGCCCACAGTGAGTGGCAGAAGGTAAAGGTCCTTTCCTCTGAGAACCGGCAACTGAAAACTGACAACTGGCTTTATGACCTGGATTAAGATTTGCGGAACCACGAATCTGGAGGACGCGCTGACGGCGGTCGACGCCGGGGCCGACGCGCTGGGCTTCGTGTTCTATGAAAAGAGTCCGCGAAAGATTGATCCAGACGTCGCACGGGAGATCGTGGCGAAACTGCCGGAGCGCGTGGAAAAAGTCGGCGTGTTTGTCAATGGTTCCGGGTTTCAACCGGTGGACATCGCCCGTCAGGTCAGTTTGACCGCCATACAAAACACGCTGGCTCTTGAGCCTTCTGCCGATCCGGAATCGGAAATGATGGTTGCGGTGGCGGGCTTTTCGCGGCCACCGAAGTTATTTTTGGCGTTTCCTGCGGCATGGTTCTTTGGGAGTGCCGGCAGCATCAAAGGGCTCTCGGCGAGATTCTCCCATCTGCGCAGGGACGCCGCGGCGCACTTTTCAGGCTACGAAGGCTGCTTTGATACATTTTTCCTGGATGCAGGGACGCCTGAACAACCCGGCGGTGCGGGAAAGACATTCGATTGGGAGAAAGCAACCTCGATCGCCGAAGGTATGCGGGAGGCTGGCCTCAAGCTTGTCGTTGCTGGCGGCCTCAACCCCGCGAATGTTGCAGAAGCGATTCGTATACTAAAACCCTGGGGCGTTGACGTCGCCTCCGGCGTCGAGGCGAAGCCAGGCAAGAAAGATCCGGAAAAAGTCCGGGCGTTTATTGCCGCGGTCCGGCAGGCTGAGAAAAGCGAATAGAGCATGGCGACCGCAACTATCACGAAAGGAAAAAAGGCCGAGGCGAAGACCGCTCCCGGCCGCTTCGGCGTCTACGGCGGACGCTACGTCCCCGAAACCCTCATGGCTGCACTCGAAGAACTGGAGCGCGAATATGAGAAAGTGAAGCGCGATCGCAGCTTCCAGCGCCGGCTAGACGACCTATTGCGGACTTACGCCGGACGTCCTACGCCGCTGTTCTTTGCCCATCGCCTCACTCAAAAGCTCGGCGGCGCACAAATATATCTCAAGCGCGAAGATCTGCTTCACACCGGCGCGCACAAGATCAACAACTGTCTGGGACAAGGGCTGCTCGCCGAGCGCATGGGCAAGCGCCGTATCATCGCCGAAACGGGCGCGGGCCAGCACGGCGTCGCTACGGCCACGGTGTGCGCGCTATTTGGTTTCGAGTGCGTTGTTTACATGGGTACCGAGGACATGCGCCGCCAGGAACTGAACGTCTTCCGCATGCGCTTGCTGGGTGCGGAAGTTCGCAGCGTGGACTCCGGCTCGCGCACATTGAAAGACGCGATCAATGAAGCTATGCGCGACTGGGTGACCAACGTCCGCACCACGCATTACCTACTGGGAAGCGTGCTCGGCGCCCACCCGTATCCGACCATGGTGCGCGACTTTCACAAAGTCATCGGCCGTGAGGCTCGCGCGCAGATTCTCAAGGCCGAAGGCAAGCTACCCTCCGCGATCATTGCCTGCGTCGGCGGCGGTTCGAACTCCATCGGCATCTTTCACGAGTTCATCAAGGATAAAAAGGTGAAGCTGGTCGGCGTCGAGGCCGGCGGACGTGGCGAGCAGCTCGGTGATCACGCCGCCCGCTTCCGTGGCGGCTCACCCGGCGTGCTGCAAGGCACGTATTCCTACGTGCTGCAAGATGCTGCCGGTCAGATCGCCACCACGCACTCGGTCTCCGCTGGACTCGATTATCCCTCGATCGGCCCCGAGCACGCCTGGCTGAAGGACACGGGCCGCGCAGAGTACCTTCCGGCATCGGATGCAGAGGCTCTGGAAGCTTGCACGCTGCTAGCGCGGACGGAAGGTATCATTCCGGCGCTCGAATCCGCCCACGCTGTGGCGGAAGTTGCCAAGCGAGCGCCCCGGATGAAGAAATCAGAGGTAGTGGTCGTGAACGTCTCTGGAAGAGGAGACAAGGATATGGGTATTCTGCGGGAGAATTTGAAGCTGGATTGACTCATTGAGAGATTGAATCATTGAATCATTGAACCACTATTGCAGTTCTCCAATGACTCACTGACTCAATGACCCAATTTTCCAATGCCTCTCTCTTTCCAAACCCGTCCCTCCCTGGTGGCCTACGTCACTTGCGGCGATCCGGATCTCGCGACCACGCAGGAAGTTGTCCTGGCGGCGATTGGAGCCGGCGCAAGCGTCATCGAACTGGGAGTCCCGTTCAGCGATCCTCTCGCGGACGGCCCGGTGATCCAGCGCGCCAGTGAGCGGGCCCTGCGACGCGGAACAACTCTGGAGCAGGTACTCGCGCTGGCCAAGGAAGTCCGCAAACGTTCTCAGGCAGGTTTGATCATCTTCTCCTATTTGAACCCGGTGCTATGCATGGGACTGACTCACTTCAGCGCGGCCGCAGAGGAAGCAGGCATTGACGGAGCTCTGATCACTGATTTGCCGGTGGAAGAGGCCGGCGACTACCTGCGTGAGATGCGGCAAAGGCGGTTGGCGACAGTGTTTCTGGCCGCTCCCACCAGCACGGACGAGCGTCTGAAGCAGATCGCCAAGGTTTCGACCGGGTTTGTGTACGCGGTCTCCCGCACCGGAGTGACCGGCGCACGCAAGCAGTTGGCCCAAGACGCGCGGGATCTTGTACGCCGTCTGCGCAGGCATACAAAAGTGCCCATCGCTGTTGGTTTCGGTATTTCCAGCGCGGAGCAATTCGCCGCGGTGGGAGAATTCGCCGACGCGGCGGTGGTGGGCAGCGCGATCGTCGAAACCATTGAGCGCAATCCGGGCAAGGAGGCGGAGTCTGTGGCACAATTCATAAACCAGCTATTAGTCGTTAGTCGTCAGTCCTCGGCCGTTAGTCCTTAGTCGTTGGTCGTTAGCCAGGCGGCTGGCGGGGATCGGGCCAGCATTTTTCAAACTGCAGCCGATCGGCCTCACGAACAAAGACTAACGGCAAACGACAAACAGCTGAGCTCTGACGGCTGAAGACCAATGACTGACAACTGCTTCTATGGACATTGCAGACTGGCGAAGGAAGATCGACGAGCTGGACCGCAAGCTGGTGGAGTTGCTGAGCCAGCGGGCGCAAGCCGCCCATGAAATCGGCAAACTCAAGCGTAACGCCGGTATGCCGATCTACGAGCCGGACCGTGAGCAGGCCGTATTCGGCAACGTGAAGAAGGTAAATCAGGGTCCGCTGCCGGATCGTGACCTACTGCGCATTTACGAGCGCATCATGGACATCATGCGCCAGATTCAGCAGGAAGAGATCGCTCCGCAGCCAGCAGCAGGCAGCGCCAGCGATACGGAATTGGACTCGGAAGTGAATGACTGAACCCGTCGTCGGTCGTTGGTCGTTCGTCGTTAGCCAAACAGAATTGGGATTGAGGCTCCCGACCAACGACCATCGACCAACGACCACCGACTACCATGATTGTTGCCATGCAAGAATCGGCCAGCGAGGAGCAGGTCCAGCAGGTGGTTGAACACCTGATCCGGATGGGCTTCTCCGTACACCGCACCACCGGAGCACGTCAAACCGTGCTGGCGGCGGTAGGCGCGCGGGTTGATTTTGACACCCGCAACCTCGAAGTGCTCAGTGGCGTACAGGAAGTACACCGCATCAGTGCGCCCTACAAGCTGGCCGGGCGGAGCTTCCGTCCGCAAGGAACTGTCGTTGAGTTTGCAAATGGATTGCAGATCGGCGGCGACGAGGTAGTGGTGATGGCGGGTCCCTGCTCGGTGGAATCGCGCGAACAGCTCTTTACCGTGGCCGAAAGGGTGTCCAAGGCCGGCGCGCGCGTGCTGCGTGGTGGCGCCTTCAAGCCCCGTACCTCACCGTACTCTTTCCAGGGACTTGGCCTTGAGGCGCTTAAACTGTTGCGCGAGGCAAGCGACCGTTTCGGCATGCTGGTCATCAGCGAAGTGATGGAAATTTCGCAGATCGCCATGATGCTGCCTTACGTGGATATTCTGCAGGTAGGCGCGCGCAACATGCAGAATTTCAATCTGTTGCGCGAGCTGGGCAAGGCCAAGAAGCCGGTCCTGCTGAAGCGAGGCATCGCCGCGACGCTGGAGGAGCTACTGCTATCGGCCGAATACATCATGGCGGGCGGCAATTACGACGTGATCCTGTGCGAGCGCGGCATCCGCACCTTCGAGACCTACACCCGCAACACTATGGACATTTCCGCCATACCGATCGTCAAGAAGCTCTCGCACCTGCCCATGACTTCCGATCCATCACACGGGACCGGGCTCCGCGACAAAGTTCCGCCCATGGCCCGCGCGTCAGTGGCTGCCGGAGCCGACGCGCTCCTGATCGAGGTACATCACGATCCGGACAAGGCGCTCTCCGATGGCGCACAGTCGCTCTATCCCGAGCAGTTTTCCAAGCTGATGGGCGAGTTACGCATGATCGCGCCGGCAGTGGGCCGGAAGCTGGCTTGAGAGATTGCATCATTGAGTCATTCAGCCATTGAATCATTGAGGCATTGAATCATTGAAACCCATTCCGCCTTTGCTTTTGAAGTCGCGACACAATCACTCAATGAGTCAATGATTCAATCCCTGAATGGTTCACTGATTCAATTCTTCCATGCCCATTCGCCAGATCACCATCATTGGAACCGGCCTCATTGGCGGCTCTTTCGGGCTCGCCCTGAAGAAGCGCCGCTTCCCGGGCCGGATCGTCGGCTGCGACCGCGCACCGGTTCTGGCGCGGGCGCGCAAGAAGGGCGCCATTGACGAAGGCATCGCCGACCCCACCAACGCCGTCCGTCGCAGCCAAGTCGTCCTCCTCGCCACACCCGTAGGCGCGATCATCGAGTTGATCGGGAACCTCGGGCCTGCGCTCCCGTCAAAAACTCTGCTCACCGATGTCGGCAGCACCAAGGCAGAGATATTGGCGCAGGCGAAAAAAGCCTTCGGCAAGAACACCGGTCGCCGCTTCCTGGGGGGGCATCCCATGGCGGGGAAAGAACACTCCGGCGTGGAATACGCTGACCCCGATCTGTTCCAGGGTGCGGCCTGGTTCCTCACCCCAGTGCCGGAGCAGAGCGTATACCAGGGCCTGAGTGGAGAGTTTCTCGAGTGGGTGGAAAGGCTCGGCGCGCGCATCGCCAGCATGGACGCGGACGCGCACGACCAGCTCTGCGCCTGGATCAGCCATTTGCCGCAGATGATCTCTACCGCGCTCGCTGCTGCCCTTGTGGACGAATACGGCGAGGATGCGCCCCTGCTCGAAGCCGGCGGCCGTGCCCTGCGCGAGATGACGCGTATCTCAGCCGGTCCCTATTCCATGTGGCGCGACATCGCTCTCACTAACAAGAAAAACATCGGCCAGGCCCTGCTGAAGCTGGAGCAGCGATTGACTCACATCCGCGAGAATCTGGATACGCGGGAATTGGCGATGGAATTCGAGCGGGCGCACCGGTTGCGGAGGATTTCTCCGGCAAGGAA
>WNFB01006135.1_pt1 | contig 10769 bp, 8 predicted proteins | sample 5400501 | NCBI WGS metagenome assembly WNFB01 (sample SAMN13153341, study PRJNA577476) | soil metagenome | isolation source: 200 cm saprolite under Douglas fir tree site 2 hole 1 | place: USA:California | collected 2015-04-18 | reverse complement strand
CACTCGTCGTTGAATGTGATGTTCTCGAACTTCTCCGTAAAGCCCTTGGTCAGGTTCTCGAGCACGGAGCCGTCCTTGGCCGAGAGCAGGATGAGGTCCGCCTCTCCCTCCGCGCGGTTGCCGGTGATCGCCGCCACCACCTCCCCGGACGGGCTGGGGCTGAAGGCGAAGACCTGCGTGTAGCTCGTCTTCTCCGAGTCGGGGGCGAGGTCCTTGCCGTAGTCGCTCGGCCGCTGCTTGTCCCGGAACGGCTTGAAGCGCTCCTTCAGCCACTTCTCGTAGGCCTCGTCGAACTCCTCGGGCTTGATCCGGAAGGCCTGCTGGTAGATGTCCTCCATGCCCCCGCCCACGATGTTCTTGCGGAAGGTGTAGAGGAACTGGCGGATGCCTTCCTTGCCGTAGCGGGCCGCGATGTACTCGAAGGCGGCGTGGCCGAGGTTATAGACGTGCCGCGGGTTGGGGCTGTCGCCGTACTCCTCGAAGCGCGACAGCTTCGGGATCTGGTCCGTCACCGCGGCGTCGCGCACCGACATCAGGTCGAGGGTGTCCCAGAGCCCGCGCTCGTAGTCGGCGAGGCCCTCGTCCACCCACAGGGGCACCTGGCGGTGGACGAAGTTGCGCGGGATGAGGTCGAACTCGAAGACGTGGGTCATCTCGTGGGTGATGAGGCCCTGCAGCCGGTCCGGCGGCTCGTCGATGGGGACCACCATCCGGTCGCGCGCGGGCTCCGTGAAGGCGGCGACCCCTTCCGGCACGAAGCCCCCGAAGAGGTTGGTCTGCTCGAACTCGGAGTGCGTCTTGTAGAGGATGATGGGGATGGGGAAGTTGATCTCGTGCTTGAGGTCGGACGAGATCTTCTGGTACCCGCTCTCCGCGTAGGACACGATCCGGGCGAGGTGCTGTTCGAACTCGGGGTAGTAGTACACCTCGAAGTGCGGGCTCTTGTAGACCCGCCACGCGAAGTTGTCGTAGTTGACCTTGTTCTTCCCGTAGTAGGGGATGAACTGCGCGTCGGCGGGCGCCGCGCCGAGCGCGAGGACGAGCGCGACGGCCGGCAGGCCCGCGGTCCGGAGGCGGGTGGACATGGGGTTACCTACTTGAGCAGGACGCGGGTGCCCCGGATCTTCTGCGGCGAGATGACGCCCAGGAAGTTGGGGAGGAGCCGGTCCATGAGCTCGAAATACGAGGAAAGGGGCGACACCTTCTGGTCTTCGCCGTAGAGGACCTCTTCGGTGAACTTTTCCTTGTGGAGCGTCTGGCCCGTGCGACCATCGACGAAGTAGAACTCCGCGTTCAGGCTGAATCCCTTGCGCTCGAGGTAGCGGTTGCCCCGCACCAGGCGCGGGCGGTTGAACTGGTCGCGCACCACCCGCTCCTCCGACTGGAAGCCGGAGCGGTTCTGGGCGTCGAAGCCCACGCGGCCGGTGATGATGAGCGGGTTCTGGTACTCCTCTCCGACCTTCCGCCAGAACTCGCCGTCCTGCAGTACCCGGTCGGCGTCGAGGCGGTACTGCTCGCGCTCCTGCTTGGTGTACTTGCCGCCTTCGCCGAGCTTCTCGAGCGACTTCTCGAGGGCGTCGTTGAGGGGCGGCCGGTCGGGCTCCAGGACCTGCAGCTTGGTGTTGGACCGGAGCTGGTTCTGGAGCAGGCGGGTCGTCTCCGGCGCCAGCTCCACGTCGGCCTCGCCGAGGTCGGTGACGAATCCCGCGACGAGCACGCGCCGGAAGGCGCTGACGTCGATCTTCGACTGGAGCGGGGTCTCGACCGGGATCTCGACGAAGCTGGCGCAGGCGGCGAGGCTGGTCCCGGCGAGGACCAGCATCAGGGGACGGACGCCGCTACGGCTTCTTCTTCGCTTTTCGGTTGCGCTTGTCATCCGCTTCCCGGAAGAGATCGTAGTTCTGCTGGATGTAGATGTTCCCCGGCTTGAGCTTGAGCGCCTTCTCGTAGGCCGCCCGCGCCTCTGCGAACGCTCCCTGCTGCTCGAGGGCGATGGCCAGGTTGTTGAGCGCCTCGGCGTTGTTGGGGGAGAGGGCCACCGCCTTCTCGAACCGGAAGCGCGCCTCGCTCCACAGGCCCTTGCGGGCGACGTCGATGCCGAACGCGATCTCGTGATCGCTAGTCGTGGAGCTTCCGGGGGCGAAGGCGAGGACGAGCGTCAGGAAGGGGGCCGCCAGCATGGCATCTCCCCGGAGGGAGCGAACGTCGAATCTTAGTCGTCGGTCGGCGGCAAAGCAAGGCCGATGCCAAGGAGTTTTGCCCTGCGTCGGCTCCTTCCGGGGCCCCGGCCGCGCCGTCTTGTCCGAGGTGAGGGACAACGGTGTGTCCGGGGACGGACAGGGCGGGCGGACCTTGGAGGGCACCGGATGCTCCGTACAATGGCCGCCCCCCGCGGAGGGAGGGTGGATATGGCCTCGACCTTCGACCTTCTGACCCTGGCTGTGCTCACCGACGTCGGTCCCCGCCGGGCCACCGCGCTGCGCGCCCGGGGTCCGCTGGACGGGCTCCTGGCCCGTCCCGACGACCACGCCGATGTGCTCCCCGCGGAGGCGCGTGACGAGCTGCGTTCAGGGGCGGCTCGAAAACGCGCGCAGGAGGAGCTGGAGGTCGCCGCGCGGCGAGGCGTGCGCATCCTCGGGCTCGACGAGGAGGGCTACCCTGTCCTGCTGAAGCACATCTACGATCCGCCGCCGGTGTTGTACGTGCAAGGCGGCGTTGCCGGCGATGAGGGCGCCTTCGGCATAGCGGTGGTGGGAGCGCGCAGAGCGACTCCGGCCGGCGGCGCCCTGGCCCGGCAACTCGCCCGCGAGCTGGCGGGTGCAGGCGCGGTCGTAGTCTCCGGCCTCGCCCGTGGCATCGACAGCGAAGCCCACCGTGGCGCCCTCGAGGGCGGCGGGCGGACGGTGGCCGTCCTCGGCTCCGGCCTCGACCGCCTCTACCCGCCCGAGAACGCAGGTCTGGCGTCGCGGATCGCGCGCTCGGGGGCGGTCGTCTCGGAGTTCCCGTTCGGCACCGGGCCCCACGCCGGCAACTTCCCCCGGCGCAACCGCGTCATCGCGGGCTGGGGACGAGGCGTGGTCGTCGTCGAGGCGCAGGCCAGGAGCGGCGCCCTCGTCACCGCGCGCTGCGCCCTCGACGAAGGGCGCGACGTGATGGCGGTTCCCGGCCATCCGAGCCAGGCGAACGCGGAAGGGACGAACCAGCTCCTGCGCGACGGGGCGGCCGTGGTCCGGGGCGCCGCCGACGTCGCGGAGGAGCTGGGGTGGGTGATGCCTGTCACCGAGGACGAGGCGTCCTCGTCGGACGATCTCCTCGCGGTCCTGCGTCCCGACGCTCCGCGGGGGCTCGACGAGCTCCAGGCGCGGAGCGGACGCAGCCCCGGAGAGCTGCTCGCCCGCCTGGCCGAGCTGGAGCTGGAGGGCCGGGTCCGGCGGCTTCCCGGAGGGCTCTTCGTCCGGCGGTAGGTGACAAGTCGGGTACAGTAGATACGGGAGGCGTTCTCTTAGTGGCCAAGAACCTCGTCATCGTCGAGTCGCCGGCCAAGGCGAAGACGATCAACAAGTATCTCGGGCGGGACTTCGAGGTGAAGGCCTCCATGGGCCACGTCCGCGACCTGCCCAAGAAGAGGCTCGGCGTGGACGTGAAGAAGGGCTTCCGGGCCGACTACGAAGTGCTGCCGACCCGGAAGAAGGTGATGGAGGAGCTGAAGTCGGCGGCCGGGGACGCGAGCTGGATCTACCTCGCCGCCGACCCCGACCGCGAGGGCGAAGCGATCTGCTGGCACCTGGCCGAGGAGCTCGGGGCCAAGGCGCGCAAGAAGGTCCGGCGCGTCGTCTTCAACGAGATCACGCGGCGGGCGATCGAGCAGGCTTTCGAGCACCCGGGCGAGGTCGACGAGAAGAAGGTCGACGCGCAGCAGGCCCGGCGGATCCTCGACCGCCTGGTGGGCTACAAGGTGAGCCCGATCCTCTGGGACAAGGTGCGGCGCGGGCTGTCGGCGGGCCGCGTGCAATCGGTGGCCCTGAGGCTCATCTGCGAGCGCGAGCGCGCGATCCGCGCGTTCGTCCCCGAGGAGTACTGGACGGTCGCGGCCTACCTCGAGGCGGCGCAGCCGCCGGTCTTCCCCGCCCACCTCGTCAAGAAGGACGGCAAGAACGTCGAGATCGGGAGCGAGGAGCAGGCGAAGGCCGCGCGGGCCGACCTCGAGACGGCGAACTTCCGCGTCGCGAAGGTGGTCGCCCGCGAGCGCAAGCGGAACCCCATCCCCCCGTTCACGACGTCGAAGCTGCAGCAGGAGGCCTTCAAGAAGCTCCGCTTCTCCGTCAAGAAGACGATGCAGGTGGCGCAGCGGCTCTACGAAGGCGTCGAGCTCGGCGAGGACGGGAGCATCGGCCTCATCACCTACATGCGCACGGACTCGTTCCGGGTCTCCGCCGACGCGCTGTCCGCGGTCCGCGAGCGCATCGCGTCCACCTACGGTGAGGATTACCTGCCCGAGAAGCCCACCTTCTACCGCAGCAAGAAGGACGCCCAGGACGCCCACGAGGCGATCCGGCCGACCTACCTCGACCGCGAACCCGATGGCATCCGCCGATTCCTCTCCAAGGACGAGTACGCGCTCTACAAGCTCATCTGGAACCGGTTCGTGGCCTCCCAGATGAAGCCGGCGGTGTACGACGAGACGATCGTCGACATAGAGGCGGGACGCTACCTCCTGCGGGCGAAGGGTTCCACGCAGAAGTTCAAGGGCTTCCTGGCCGTCTACGAGGAGAGCCCCGACGAGCGTGTCCAGAAGAAGCCTTCCGCAGAGGACGCAGAGAAGACCGACACCGGCGAGGTCGAGACCGCAGAGGGGGGCGCCGCGCCGGAGGCCGTCCTCCAGCTCCCGCCGCTGGCCGAGGGCGATGCGCTCGCCCTCAAGAAGCTCGACACCGACCAGCACTTCACCGAGCCCCTGCCGAGATTCAGCGAGGCCAGCCTCGTGAAGGAGCTGGAGGAGAACGGCATCGGCCGGCCCTCGACCTACGCGTCCATCATCGCGACCATCGAGGCGCGCGACTACATGGAGAAGCGCGAGGCCAAGCTCTACCCCACCGAGCTCGGCTTCCTGGTCACCGATCTGCTCGTCGAGCACTTCCAGGACATCATGAACGTCGAGTACACCGCGGCCATGGAGGCCGAGCTCGACGAGATCGAGGAGGGCAAGGACAACCTGCTCAACACCCTCAACCAGTTCTGGAAGAAGTTCGAGAAGGACCTGAAGAAGGCGCAGAAGGACATGAAGGACGTCAAGGCCATGGAGGAGAAGACCGACGAGGTCTGCGACAAGTGCGGCTCCCCGATGGTCATCAAGTGGGGCCGCTACGGGAAGTTCCTCGCCTGCTCCGCCTACCCCGAGTGCAAGAACACCCGTCAGCTCGCCGGAACCGGCGGTGAAGGCGGCCCGGAGCTGCACGAGGACGTGGCCAAGGAAGTTTGTCCGCTCGACCCGGCCCACGGAGCGATGGTCCTCAAGAAGGGCCGCTACGGGCCGTTCCTGGCTTGCCCCAACTACCCGGAGTGCAAGGCCACCAAACGCCTCGTCCGCGGCGCCGAAGGCAAGCTGCAGGTCGAGGCGCTCAAGCCGATCGACGAGAGCTGCCCGGAGTGCGGCAAGCCGCTCATGTGGCGGCGCGGCCGGTTCGGGCCGTTCATCGCCTGCAGCGACTACCCCAATTGCAAGTACATCAAGAAGAAGGAGGCGCGCGAGATCGGCCTCCTCTGCCCGGAGTGCGGCCAGGGCCAGGTCGTGGAGCGGAAGGGACGCTGGGGGCGCTCGTTCTACGGATGCAAGCGCTACCCGGAGTGCAAGTTCACCGCCTATCACCTCCCCATCCCCGAGCCGTGCCCGGACTGCGGCCGGCCCTACCTGCTCGCCAAGGAAACGAAGAAAGAGGGCAAGGTCATCTACTGCGGCAACGAGGCCTGCCACTACAAGCGCGAAGCCGCCTGACGCTCTTTGGACCGGCCATTCAACGCGGAGGGCGCGGAGAACGAACGCAGAGGACGCGGAGACGTAAGGGCGTCCCCGGAGATCCAAGAGGCGCACCGCTCCCCGCGCTATAATCCTAGGTCCGTGAACGTAATCTTCTCCGCGTCCTCTTCGTACCCTCCGCGTCCTCCGCGTTAAAGGGCCATGACTGAACGGGTGACGATCGTCGGGGGCGGGCTCGCCGGGAGCGAGGCGGCCTGGCAGCTTGCGCGCCGCGGGATCGGGGTCGACCTCCACGAGATGCGTCCGGTCAAACCCACGCCGGTCCATCAAACCGACCACCTGGCCGAGCTCGTCTGCTCCAACAGCCTGCGCGGCAACGCGCTCGACCAGGCGGCGGGCCTGCTCAAGGAAGAGATGCGCCGGATGGACTCCATCATCATCCGGGTCGCCGATGCGGTGCGCGTGCCCGCGGGCAGCGCGCTCGCCGTGGACCGCTCCCTCTTCGCGCAGCGGATCACCGAGGCGGTGGGCGGCCTTCCCGAGGTGCGGATCCACCGCGGCGAGGTGACGCGGCTCCCGGAAAGCGAGGTGGCGATCGTGGCCACCGGCCCGCTCACCTCCGAGTCGCTGGCCGCCGAGATCGCGGCCTTCGTGGGCGGCTCGCACCTGTACTTCTACGACGCCGTCAGCCCGGTGGTCGAGGCGGACACCATCGATTTCGGAAAAACCTTCAAGGCCTCGCGCTACGGCCGCGGGGGCGACGACTACGTGAACTGCCCCTTCACCGAGCAGGAATACCGTGCCTTCTACGCGGCGCTCACCAGCGCGGAGTGCGCGGCGCTGCACGCCTTCGAGCACGAGTTCTTCTTCGAGGGCTGCCTGCCCGCGGAGGTGATCGCCAGCCGCGGACCCGAGACCCTCCTCTTCGGCCCGATGAAGCCCGTGGGCCTGCTGGACCCACGGACGGGAAGGCGTCCCTTCGCGGTCGTCCAGCTCCGGCAGGATGATCTCGCGGCCAGCCACTACTCGATGGTGGGCTTCCAGACGCAGCTGAAGTGGGGAGAGCAGAAGAGGGTCTTCCGCATGATCCCTGGACTCGAGCACGCGGAGTTCGTGCGCTTCGGGATGATCCACCGCAACACCTACGTCAACGCCCCGAAGGTCCTCGAGCCCACGTTCGAGACCCGCCGCCGCCGGGGCCTGTTCTTCGCCGGCCAGATGTCCGGGGTCGAGGGCTACGTGGAGTCGGCGGCGTCGGGGCTCATCGCGGGGCTGGGCGCTGCCCTCCGGGCGCGGGGCGAGGAGCCGGTCTCCTTTCCTGAGAACACGGCGCTGGGGGGACTGGGCCGGTATATCGCCCGCAGCGATCCGGCGAATTACCAGCCGACCAACATCGCATTCGGCCTATTACCAGAACTGCCCCACCGCGTGCGGGACAAGGCACGCAAGCGGCTCGCTCTTTCCGCCCGGGCGCTCGAGTCGCTGGAGCGCTTCAAGGCACCTCTGGAGCCGAAGAGATCACCGGCTACAGGCGGGGCAACGCTGACAGCAGCCCTCCCCTCCCCCTCACGTGGGGATGTGAGGGGCAGATGAGGGTGGGGGGTCAAGATTAAAAAGTCACTCGCCTCCTTCCGCCGCTACCTGGAGCGGGAGCTCAACGCATCTCCCCATACGGTTCGCGCCTACATCGACGATCTGGGTCAGTTCATCGTCCATCTGCGCACGGAGCTGGGCCGCGAGCCGCGCCCGCGGGACGTGGACGTTCTGCTCCTCCGTGCGTTCCTGGCCCGCCTCCACCGGGACGGTCTCAAGAAGAGCTCCGCCGCCCGAAAGCTCGCCAGCCTGCGCACGTTCTTCCGTTACCTGTGCCGGGAGGGGATCCTGGAGGCCAACCCCGCGCGGGCACTGGTCTCGCCGCGCCTGGAGCGGCGCATCCCCGCGCATCTCGACGAGGCGGACGTGGCCAGGCTGGTCGCGGTGGAAGGCGACCGCGATGCCGACGTGCGCGCCCGCGCGATCCTGGAGTTGCTCTACGCCACCGGCATCCGCTGTGCCGAGCTCGTCGGCCTCGACCTTCCCGAAGTCGATCTCGAGGCGCGGTTCGTCCGGGTCCTGGGCAAGGGGCAGAAGGAGCGGCTGGTGCCCTTCGGCGCGCCCGCGGAAAAGGCGCTGCGGGCCTACCTCCCCGTGCGTGCGAGGTGCCGGCCTCGCGGCGATGCGCTCTTGGTGAACGCCCGCGGGGGCCGGCTCACGGACCGCTCGGTGAGGTCCATCGTGCAGCGGCGGGTCCTCCAGGCGGCGGTCTCCCAGCGCATCAGCCCGCACGGCCTCCGGCACAGCTTCGCTACGCACCTCTTGGAGCGGGGGGCTGATCTGAGGTCCATCCAGGAGCTGCTCGGCCACGCTCGCCTGTCGACCACGCAGAAGTACACTCATCTCGACACGCGCCATATTCTGGAGATATACAGTAAGACGCACCCTCGCGCATAGCAATTTCTGTTATACTACAGAATAACGGCTACAGCGATGTCCCCTGCGTCTAAGTTCACGAGGTCGATGGCGCCTAGCGATGAGGAGCTGGTGGAACAGTTCCAGAATGGGGACTCGTCTGCCTTCGACGTGCTCGTCCGCCGCTGGGAGCGGAAGATCCAGGGGGCCATCTATCGGCTCGTGGGACCCGGAGAAGACGTGCGTGACCTGAGCCAGGAGACGTTGCTCAAGGCCTATCGCGGGCTGGGGACCTTCAAGAAGGAGGCTCGTTTCTCGTCGTGGCTTTACCAGATCGCCCTCAACGTCTGCCGGGACCGCATGCGGCGGGGACGGGGGAAGAGCTACGTCAGCTTCGACGAGCTGTCCGAAACGGGCGAGACCGGCAGCGAGCCGGGGCCGAGCGCGCTCGACCTCATCGAAGCGCGCGACCTCTCGAGGCAGGTGGCGGCCGCCGTGTCCGCCCTGCCCCAGGAGCAGCGCGAGGTGGTCGTCTTGAAGGAGTACCAGGGGCTCACGTTCCTCGAGATCGCCGAGGCGCTGGACGTGCCCCTGTCGACCGTCAAGACGCGGCTCTACCGGGGCCTGGGGCAGCTCCGGCAGGAGCTGGTCCGCCAGGGAATCCGGGGCGGGGCCCCGGTGCCGGCCCCGACTTCATGATGGGCCGCAAGGGACGCGCGGGCCCGGGGGAGACGTGATGGACTGCGACGCTTTTCGCGATGAGATGATGGACCTGCTCTACGAGGAGGCCTCACCCGCGGTCGTGCGGCGCCTCGACGAGCATCAGGCGGCGTGCCGCGCATGCCGTGACGAGCTCTCCTCCTTCCGGCGCCTGCGGCGCGACCTGGCGTCCTGGCGCACGCCGCCCGACGTTGGCCGCGCCCCCCGCCGGCTCTGGTCCTCCCGCGCATACCTGGCGATGGCGGCCGCGCTTCTGCTCCTCGTTACGGGCGCGCTGGCCGTGAGGGGATCCGAGCTCCGCTATGAGCAGGGCCGTTTCGCTTTCCGGCTGGGCCGGGTGCTTGAGCCTTCCGCGGTCTCCGCCGCGCTGGCTGCCCAGGAAGAGCGCCACCGCCGTGAGATCGACGCCCTGCGGGCCGCCGTCGCCGCCTCGTCGTCCGAGGAAGCCACGTTGCGGAAGGTTCAGCGGATGATCGAGGAGAGCGAGGCCCGGCAGGCCACGCTCGTGAGCGCCGGCCTCACCCGGCTCGAAGAGCGGACGGAGGCCCGGCGGCAATACGACCTCGCCCAGGTCGGGGCAGGCCTGAGCTATCTCGACGGGAAGGCGGGACTGCAGGCGGCCCGGACGACGGAGCTGATGGGCCACGTGCTGCAGGCTTCCCAGAAGAAGTAACGATGCGCGCTTCCCTCTTCCCGCACGGCTTTGTCGGCGCCGTTTGCATCCTCGCCCCGGGGCTGTCGCTCGGCCAACCCGCGAGCGATCCCCGATCCGAGTTGGATGGCTTCGCCGCCGCGCTCGACGCGGCGGTGAGGCGCGTGAGCCGGTCGAGCCCGGCCTTGCTGGCGGGTCGCGAAGGCGCCCGCGGCTACCACGTGCCGGGATTCGGCGCGCTCTTCGTCCTCCCGCCGCGCGCCCTTCCCTCGGCGTCGCCGCGCTCCCTCGCCGAGCGCGAGGCCGCCCGGTCGCTCGACGACGCGATCCGCCACCTCGAGCAGGGGCAGCGGACCGCCTCCTCGGCGGAGCTACGCGCGCAGATTGAGAAGAACCTGCGCGCGCTGCGCCAGACGCGCGCCGAGCTGCGGGGCACCGCCCGCGACCGCTCGGCGGGCGTGGTCGTCCTGTCGCCGCCCACTCTCGCCACCGTCATGGCGGGGGAGGACGGGGAGCCGGACCCGCCGCGGCTCGAAGACCTGCAGCGGGAGCTGGAGACGCAGATGGCCGAGCAGATGCGCGCGCTCCAGGAAGCGGAGCGATCGCACGGGGACCAGCAGCAGGAGATGGCGCGCCGCATGGAGGCGCAGGTCCGCGAGCTGCAGGCGCGCATGGAGACGGTGCGCCGCGAGGTCGAACACGCGCGGGTGGAGGCGGAGAGGCAGGTCGAGATGCGTCTCGGCGTCCCGCCCGCCCCCCCGGAGCCACCCGCGCTCGCCGAGGCACCCGTGCCCCCGGCGGCCCCGGTGGCGCCCGAGCCCCCGAACCCCGACGTCTTCGTCCCACCGATGCTCGCCCCGGCGCCCTGGCAGATGTGGTTCAGCATCGAAGAGCCCGCGGACGGCCGAACCGGGGAGATGGTCATCCGCGACGTCCAGGCGGCGGTGACGGCGCTGCTCGAGAAGCAAGGGCCGT
>WNFB01006134.1_pt1 | contig 10770 bp, 12 predicted proteins | sample 5400501 | NCBI WGS metagenome assembly WNFB01 (sample SAMN13153341, study PRJNA577476) | soil metagenome | isolation source: 200 cm saprolite under Douglas fir tree site 2 hole 1 | place: USA:California | collected 2015-04-18 | reverse complement strand
CGAGATCGTGCTGGTCACGCCGCCGCACGCGGACGGCGGCGTCGACCCCGTGGTGCTGGCCGCGGCGCGGCTGGGCGGAGTCACCGAAGGGTATCGTGTCGGCGGCGCCCAGGCGATCGGCGCTCTCGCGTACGGCACGGCGACGATCAAGCGCGTCGACAAGATCGTGGGCCCCGGCAACGTCTACGTGGCGCTGGCCAAGAGCCGGGTGTTCGGCGACGTCGGCATCGACATGGTCGCCGGCCCCAGCGAGGTCGTGATCGTGGCCGACGGCGCGGCGGATCCCGACTGGATCGCCGCCGATCTGCTGGCCCAGGCCGAGCACGATCCGATGGCGCGCGCGGTGCTCCTGACCGACGCCGAGGCGCTGGTACCGCGCGTCGAGCGCGCGCTCGCCCGCCAGCTCGACGTGCTGCCCCGCCGCGCGATCGCCGAGGAGGCCGTGCGGCGTCACGGCGCGCTCGTGCTGGTGGCGAGCCTCGACGACGCGGTGGACCTCGCGAACCGGCTGGCCCCCGAGCATCTCGAGCTGCTGGTTCGGGTGCCGGCGCCCCTGCTGCCGCGCGTCCGTCACGCCGGCGCGGTCTTCCTCGGTGGCCAGACGCCGGAGGTCGTGGGCGACTACGTGGCCGGGCCTAGCCACGTGCTGCCGACCGCGGGGACCGCGCGGTTCTCGTCGCCGCTCGGCGTGGAGGACTTCGTCAAGCGCTCGAGCGTGATCGAGTACTCGCGCTCCGGGCTCGAGGCCGCGCGCGCCCACCTGCAGGTACTCACCGAGGTCGAGGGGCTGGCCGGCCACGGCCGGGCGGCCGAGCGGCGATTGAACGTTGGGGACGGGGGGGACGTCAGATGAGCGTGTCACCGCTGTCGCGGCAGGCGCGGGTCGAGCGCAAGACCAAGGAGACCGACATCGTCCTGCAGCTCAACATCGACGGGACCGGAGCCTCGAAGATCCAGACCGGTATCCCGTTCTTCGGCCACATGCTGGAGGCGTTCTCCAAGCACGGGCTCATGGACCTGACCGTCGACGCGTCAGGCGATCTCGAGGTCGATCTCCATCACACGGTCGAAGACGTGGGCATCGTGCTCGGCAAGGCGCTGCGCGAGGCCCTCGGTGACCGCACGGGCATCGTGCGCTACGGCACCGCCTCGATCCCCATGGACGAGACGCTGGTGTCGGCGGCGGTCGACATCTCCGGGCGCCCCTTCATCGTGTTCAACGTGCCGCTCCGCCGCACGCGCATCGCGAACATGGACCTCGACCTGTTCGAGGACTTCTTCCGCGCGTTCGCCTTCAACGCCGAGCTGAACCTGCACGTGAACATGCACTACGGCGACAACCTGCACCACATCGCCGAGGCCGTCTTCAAGTCGGTGGCGCGCGCCGTCGCCCAGGCCACCCGGCTCGATCCGCGCATCGCCGGCGTGGTGCCGTCGACGAAGGGGTCGCTGTGATCGCGATCATCGACTACGGGCGGGGCAACCTCGGCAGCGTCGACAACGCGTTCGAGCGTCTGGGCCTGGAGGCGATCGTCACCCAGGACGCCGCGGTCGTCGACGCGGCTGACGCGACCGTGCTTCCCGGCGACGGCGCGTTCCACGACGCGATGACGAACCTCGGCCGTCTCGGTCTCTTGCCCGCGGTCCACCGGGCCCTCGACGGTCGCCGCCCGTTCCTCGGCATCTGCCTCGGCTACCAGCTGTTGTTCTCCACCAGCGAGGAGTTCGGCGACGGCCGCGGGCTCGACGCGATCGCGGGCGTGGTCCGCCGGTTCCCGCCCGGGCGCAAGATCCCGCACATGGGCTGGAACCAGGTGACGCACGGGGGACGGCTGCGCCTGTTCGACGGCATCCCCGAGGGCGCCTACTTCTACTTCGTGCATTCCTACTATCCCGTGGTGGACGAGGCGAACGATCTTCGCGCCGCCTGGTGCGACTACGGGATCCCGTTCGTCGCCGCCATCGAGCGCGGGCCGATCTGGGCCACCCAGTTCCATCCCGAGAAGAGCCAGCGGTGGGGACTGCGACTGCTGGAGAACTTCGCGGAGCTCGTCGAACGCAGCCACGTCCCTTCTAGAACAGGCCACCCACGGTGCAAACCGGCCTCGCGAGCCCCGTTACAGTGATCGTCATCCCCGCGATCGATCTGCGGGACGGACGCTGCGTGCGTCTTCAAGAAGGACGGAGCGATCGGGAGACCGTGTTCTCCGACGATCCCGTGGCGGTGGCCCTTCGATGGACGGCGCTCGGCGCCAGCCGGCTGCACGTGGTCGATCTCGACGGCGCCTTCGCGGGCGAGCCGCGCCAGGGCGCCCTCGTCGCCAAGATCGTCGCCGCGGTGGCGCCCGTGGCGGTCGAGGTCGGCGGCGGGCTCCGCGATCTCGCGGCCGTCGACGCCGCGCTGGAAACGGGCGCGCGCTGGGTCGTCGTGGGCACGCGTGCCGCGCTCGACGCCGCCTTCCTGTCCGACGTCTGCCGGCGCCACCCCGGCAAGATCATCGTGGCGGTCGACGCCCGCGGTCCGCAGGTGGCGGTGAAGGGCTGGACCGAGGTCAGCGGCGAGACCGTCGCGGCCGTCGGCGCTCGCGCCCGCGACGCGGGAGCGGCGGCGCTGCTCTACACCGACATCAGCCGCGACGGCATGGAGCAGGGCCCCAACGTGGAAGAGACCGCCCGGCTCGCTCGTCGAATCGACATGCCGATCCTCGCCTCCGGCGGCGTCGCCAGCATCGACGATCTCCGCCGTCTCGCCGCGATCCCCGGCGTCGAAGGTACGATCGTCGGCCGGGCCCTGTACAGCGGGGCCATCGATCTTCGCCAAGCGCTCGAGGCGGTGACCGCCTGATGCTGGCCAAGCGGGTCATTCCCTGTCTCGACGTCAAGGACGGGCGCGTGGTCAAGGGCATCCAGTTCGTGAACTTGCGCGACGCCGGCGATCCCGTCGAGGCGGCGATCGCCTACGACGCCCAGGGCGCGGACGAGCTGGTGTTCCTCGACATCACGGCTTCGCACGAGAACCGGGACATCATGCTCGACGTGGTCGCCCGGACGGCCGAGGGTATCTACATGCCGCTCACCGTGGGCGGAGGCCTCCGGAGCATCGACGACGTCCGGACGCTTCTGCGGGCCGGCGCCGACAAGGTCTCGCTGAACACGGCGGTGCTCCAACGGCCCGAGCTGATCCGCGAGGCGGCCGAGCGCTTCGGCAGCCAGTGCATCGTGGTCGCGATCGACGCCCGCGCCCGCGGCAGTGCGAGCCGACGGACGGCCGCGAGCGCCTCGCGAGCGCGTCCCGAGGCGAGCGGTGAAATTGCCCGAAATGGCGGCTGGGAAGTTTATACCCATGGAGGGCGGCGGCCGACCGGGCGCGACGCCCTCGAATGGGCGCGGGAGGCGACGCGGCTCGGCGCCGGCGAAATCTTGTTGACGAGCATGGACCGCGACGGCACCAAGGACGGGTACGACCTCGAGCTGACCCGCGCGATCTCCACCGGCGTCGACGTCCCCGTGATCGCCTCCGGGGGCGCGGGCTCGCTCGAGCACCTGTGGGAGGGCCTCGTCGAGGGCGGCGCCGACGCCGTGCTCGCCGCGTCGATCTTCCACTTCGGGATCCACACCATCGCGGAAGCCAAGGCGGCGCTGCGCGAGCGCGGCGTGGCGGTCCGGATCGAGCCATGACTCCCGACGAGCTGAGCTTCGACGAGCGCGGGCTCATCCCGGCCGTCGTCCAGGAGGTGGACACGGGTGAGGTGCTCATGGTCGCGTGGATGGATCGCGTCGCGCTGGACGCGACCCTGAAAACGGGTCTCTCGCACTTCTGGTCGCGCTCCCGCAACACGCTCTGGCGGAAGGGGGAGACGTCGGGCCACACCCAGCACGTCGAGCGCGTCTACGTCGACTGCGACGCGGACGTCCTGCTCGTGCAGGTCCATCAAGACGGCGTGGCGTGTCACACCGGGCACCGGGCGTGCTTCTATCGAGCGCTCCAGACCGACGGGGACGTCTCGGCGCCGGCCAACATGCTGGAACGTCTCGAGCGGACGATCGCCTCGCGCAAGGCCTCGCCGGTACCGGGCTCGTACGTCGCCGGCCTCCTGGCCAAGGGCGAGGCGGCGGTGTGCCGCAAGATCGGCGAAGAGGCCACCGAGGTGATCCTGGCCGCGCTCGGCGGCGAGGGCGATCAGCGTCTGGTCGCGGAAACCGCCGATCTCTGGTTCCACACGCTGGTGCTGCTCGGCGCGCGCGGTATCGGGGTGAAGGAGATCCTTCGGGAGCTGGCGGCACGCCACCATCCCTCGTGAGCGCACACGCCTCCGGGGGCCGGGCATGGCTCGTCGTGCTCGCGGTGGTTCCGCTCGTCTCCGGCTGCGCCCTGAAACGGATCGAAAACGGTGTCTATCATTCGTCCAAGGGGTATCGCGTGGCGATTCCGAAGGCAGAGTGGACCCTGGTGAACGAGGGCCCGGCGGACCTCACGCTGCGGCATCGCGTCTCAGCCGCGGGCATGGCGGTCCACGCCGTGTGCGAGGGCGCGGCGCCACGGCGCGCGCCCGGCGTGCTGGCCCGGCAGCTTCAGATCGGGCTGCGCGATCGCCGGACGATCGAGCGCGCGACCGTCGAAGTCGGCGGCCGCCCCGCCTCGCGCGTGGTGGTCGAAGGCCGTCTCGAGGACTCGCCGGCGAGCGTGCGGATCGAGAGCCTCTCGATGACGAACGAGCGCTGCCTCTACGATTTTCTGTACGTCGCGCCACCGGCCACGTTCGAGGCCACGCGCGGCGACTTCGCACGGTTCGTGGACAGCTTCGGAACGGAGAGCCCGTGATCATGAAGCGATTTCGAGGAGCGCCACGGCCACGCCGCGGCGCTCCGAGCGTCGGGGGGCTTGGGGGGCCCGTGGCTAGGCCCCCCATGATGGAGTCCTGATGGAATCGGCGCTGACGCGGGGAATCATGTGGTACGGCGGGCTGGGATTGCTCGCCGCCCGCGTGCTCCGGAACCTCGCGCTGCCCCCCGCGTATTTCCGCCTGGTCATCCTGGAGATCGAGACCATCGGCGTGCGCTCGCTGCCGGTGGCCGTGATTTCGGCGGCGTTCACCGGCATGGTCTTCGCGCTGCAGAGCGCGGTGAACATGGCGCGCTTCGGCGCGGAGAACTACGTGGGGCCGGTGTCCGCACTCGCCATCCTCCGCGAGCTGGGCCCCGTGCTCACCGCGGTTCTGGTTGGGGGCAAGGTCGCGTCGGGGATCACCGCGGAGCTGGGCTCGATGAAGGTGACCGAGCAGATCGACGCGCTCCGGGTGCTGGGCGTCAACTACGTCAAGCGACTGATCGTGCCCCGCCTGCTCGCCGCCGTCGTGGTCTTCCCGCTGCTCACGGTGCTGGCCGACGTGGTGGGCGTGCTGGGCGGCATGCTGATCATGGTGACCGAGCGCGGGGCCGACCCGTGGGCGTACTGGAACACGATGACCTATTGGGTGGTCCCGCGCGACTTCCTCACCGGCATCATCAAGAGCGCGTTCTTCGGGATCGTGGTGACGCTGATCGGCTGCTACAACGGGCTGGCGACCGAGGGAGGCACCGAGGGGCTCGGGCGCGCGACGACGGCCACCGTGGTCCACGTCACCATGGGCGTGATCGTGACGGACTTCTTCCTCACCAAGCTCCTGCTGATCGTGTTCTGGTGAGCGTGTGAGCGGGATCATCGAGGTCATCGGCGTCGAGAAGGGGTTCGAGTCGGCCCCCGTGCTCAAGGGCGTGTCGCTCGAGCTCCAGAAGGGGGAGACGCTGGTCGTCATGGGCGGCAGCGGCTCGGGCAAGACGGTGCTGCTCCGGCTCATCGCCGGCCTCATGCAGCCGGACGCCGGGCAGATCCGTGTGTTCGAGGGGAACATCGAGCACCTCGGCGAGGAAGAGCTGCTGCCGATCCGGCGCCGCCTCGGCTACGTCTTCCAGGGCGCGGCACTGTTCGACTCCCTGTCGGTGCACGAGAACGTGGCCTATCCGCTGCGCGAGCACACGCGGTTGCCCGAAACGGAAATCCGGCAGCGGGTCATCCACTTCCTCTCGCTGGTCGGCCTCAACGACACGATCCTCGGGCTGCTGCCGGCCGAGCTGTCGGGCGGGATGCGCAAGCGCGTGGGCATCGCGCGCGCGCTGGTCGGCGAGCCCGAGGTCATGCTCTACGACGAGCCCACGGCCGGGCTCGACCCCACGAACTCGAAGCTGGTGACCGAGCTGATCGTCCAGATGCGCGAGGGCGTCTGCGACAGCTCGATCGTGGTGACCCACGACCTCGATCTGGCCAGGTCGGTGGCCGATCGCGTGGCCGTCCTGATCGACGGCCGCTTCGCGGCCGTGGGCCCGCCGGCCGAGATGACGGCATCGAGTAACTCCGCGGTGCAGGCCTTCCTGGCCGGGGAGGCGAGGCCGTGACCGAGGCCCAGCGCGAGCGCGCGGCCAAGTTCCGCGTGGGGATCTTCGTCCTCGTCGCGGTGCTGGCGTTCCTCGCCACCATCTACGCGCTCGGGGCCCGCGCCCGGCTCTTCGAGTCGCGCTACACGATCTACGCTGACTTCACCCAGGTGGCGGGTCTCGCCGAGGGGGCGACCGTCAGGCTCGCCGGCATTCAGATCGGCCGGGTAAAGAGCATCACGCTCTCGCCGGAGCCGGGCGGCAAGGTGCGGATCGCGATGTCCGTGACCAAGCAGTATGCCAACCGCATCCGCAAGAATTCGTTGGCCAGCATCGCCACGCAGGGATTGCTCGGCGATAAGATCGTGGAGATCAGCGTGGGGACCGCGGAGTTCCTGCCGATCCAGGCGGGCGAGGTCGTGGCCACCCGGGACCCCTTTGAGATCACCGACGCGGTCGCCCAGAGCGCCGATACCATCAGGAGCGTCACCGCGCTGGCCGAGTCGCTCCGCAAGACCGCCGAGAGCCTCAACCAATCCGGTCTCATCGAGGACGCGGCCGTCACCCTCAAGACCGCCCGCGCGCTCGCGGACTCGCTGGGCAAGGACGCCTCGGCGACGCTCAAGTCGGCGCGCGGGGTCACCGAGCGCGCGGGGCGGCTCGTCGACCAGGTCGAGCAAGGCCGCGGATGGGCGCACACGCTGCTCTACGAAGAGCCTGAGGCGCTGCGCCGGCTCAACACCGTGATCGCATCGACCCAGACGCTCCTCGACCGCGTCGAACGCGGCGAAGGCGCGCTGGGCGTCCTCACCTCGCGCGAGAGCACGGATGCCGCCAAGCGCTTGGTCGCGCTCATGGATCGCCTCGGACGCGCGGCCGAGAAGAATTCGGGCGAAGACGGACTGCTCGTCGCGCTCCTGTTCGATCCGAAGTACCGCGCGATGCTCGACGAAGTCCGCGAAGCGGCCCACAACCTGCGCGTGCTCTCCGATCGGGTGATCGGCGGGCGCGGCATGCTGAGCGGCCTGGTGAAGGACGAGGCCGATGACGGCGGGCTGCGCCGCGCCATCCAGGATCTTCAGGCGGTGCTGGTCAACGTCAAGCAGATCACCGACAAGATCAACGAGGGCGAGGGCACGCTCGGCGCGCTCGTCGCCGATCCCACCGTGTACGAGCGCCTCGTCTCGATCCTCGAAGGCGCCCAGCGCAGCACGATCTTGAGATTCCTGATCCGCGGCCTCGGCAAGGACCGCGTGGGCAAGGACACGAAAGAATGAGGGGAAGGGAGCGCGGCGTCTACCGTTGTCAGCAGTGCGGGTTCGCGACCCCGAAGCCGGGGACGTGCCCGGACTGCAAGCGCGCGACCGGCGAGCTGATCGTGCTCGTCGAGGAGCGCGCGACGCCGCCCGCCGGCGCGCGGCGCGCCATTGCGCCGTCGAGCCGGCCCCGGCCGATCCGCGAGGTCGCCCTGGACGATGCCGTGCGGCGCCGAACCGGCATCGGCGAGTTGGACCGCGTGCTCGGTGGCGGTGTGGTCCCCGGCTCGCTGGTGCTGATCGGTGGCGACCCGGGGATCGGCAAGAGCACGCTCTTGCTTCAGGCCGCCCGCGCGCTGGCCGAGGCCGCGCCGCCGGTCCTCTACGTGTCGGCCGAGGAGTCGGCGGCTCAGGTGAAGCTGCGGGCCGAGCGCATGGGCGTGGCCGCTGACGGCTTGCTGATCTGGTCCGAGGGCGATCTGAGCGCCGTTCAGGCCGCGGTCGACGATCTCAAGCCGCGCACGCTGATCATCGACTCGATCCAGACCGTGTTCCTGCCGGATCTGGAGTCGGCGCCGGGCAGCGTGGCTCAGGTACGCGAGTGCGGAGCCCGGCTGATGACGCTGGCCAAGGGCCTGGGCGTGGCGACCTTCCTGGTCGGCCACGTCACCAAGGAGGGCGCGATCGCGGGACCGCGCGTGCTCGAGCACCTGGTCGACACCGTGCTCTACTTCGAGGGCGAGCAGCATCACGCCTATCGCGTGCTGCGCGCGGTCAAGAACCGGTTCGGCTCGACCAACGAGATCGGCGTGTTCCAGATGACCGACCTCGGGCTCACCGAAGTGGCGAATCCGTCCGGGCTCTTCCTGGCCGAGCGACCGCGCGACGTCCCGGGCTCGGTGATCGTCTCGAGCCTCGAAGGCACCCGGCCGCTGCTGCTCGAGCTGCAGGCGCTGGTCTCGCCGGCGTCGTTCGGCACGCCCCGGCGGACCGTGCTCGGCGTCGATTACAACCGCGCGTGCCTCCTGCTCGCGGTGCTGGAGAAGCGCGCGGGAGTGCCGCTGGGCAGCCAGGACGTCTTCATCAACGTCGCGGGCGGCGGTCGGGTGACCGAGCCCGCGGCCGACCTCGGCGTCGTGATCGCGGCAGCGTCCAGCTACATGGACCGTCCCGCCCGCGGTGAGGTCGTCGTGATCGGCGAGGTGGGACTCACCGGGGAGATCCGGGCGGTGACCGCGATCGAGGCCCGCGTGAAGGAGGCGGCGGCCCTCGGCTTCCGCGAAGCCGTCGTCCCCAAGAGCAATCTCACCGACGGCATCCGTCCGGCGTTGCCGACCCTCGGCGTGGCAACCATCCACGAGGCGATCGATGCGCTTCTGGGGTGAGCGCCCCAAGACGCCGATCGTGATCCGGGCCGCCGTCGTGCTGCTCTCGACGTGGGCGGCGGCGGAGTTCGCCCCCGCGGTCGAGCTGCCCAAGATCGTCGGCGCGCTCGGCGGCGCCGCGCTCTCCGGCCTGGCGGTGTGGCTCGAGACACGGGCCGCGGGCGTGCCGGTCGAGCGATTGTTCTGGGGGAGCGTCGGCGGGTTCTTCGGTCTCATCGCCGGTCTGGCCATCGGCACGGCCGCGGTGTCGCTGATTCCGAGCGCGGGCATGGCAGGACTCGGGCTGCCCGCGCTGCTCGGCGCGTATCTCGGCGCCGCGGTCGCGCTCCGGCGGCGCGCGGATCTCGAGCCGGTGTCCGCGGTGCTGTTTCCCGGCGGAGGCCGAGGCGGCGACGGGCGGAAGATCGTGGACACGTCGGTCATCATCGACGGGCGCATCGCCGAGGTCTGTGAGACCGGCTTCGTGGACGGCACCCTGATCGTTCCCCAGTTCGTCCTCCAGGAGCTGCAGCACATCGCCGACGCCAGCGACCCGCTGCGCCGGGCCCGCGGCAAGCGCGGCTTCGAGGTGCTCGAGCGCCTACGCCGGACGTCCAAGGTCAAGGTCGAGGTCGTGGAGCGCGACTTCGCCCAGGTCCGTGAGGTCGACGGCAAGCTCATGGAGCTGGCGCGGGCGCTGTCGGCGAAGATCCTCACCAACGACGCGAACCTGAGCCGGGTCGCGCAGCTGCGCGGGATCGAGGTCCTCAACGTCAACGAGCTGGCCAGCGCGCTGCGGCCGATCGCGCTGCCCGGCGAGCCGATGCGGGTGCTGGTGGTCCGCGAGGGCAAGGAGGCCGGGCAAGGCGTCGGCTATCTCGACGACGGAACGATGGTGGTCGTCGACGGCGGCCGCCGATATCAGGGCCAGACCGTCGAGGTGATCGTGACCAGCGTGCTTCAGACCACGGCGGGCCGGATGATCTTCACGCGTCTGCGCGACGACGAGCCCGCCTCGCGGGTGCGTCATGGCTAGGGTCGTGGCCTTGATCCCCGCAGGTGGTATCGGCACTCGTCTCGGGCGCCGTACGCCGAAGCAATTCCTGACGCTTGGCGGCGGCTCCATTCTCGCGGCGACGGTCGCCCACTTCGCCCGGCACCCCGCGATCGACGGCGTGGTCGTCGCGGCCCCGGCGGCGCACGTGAACCGTGCTCGCCTGGCGCTGCGAACGCTTCGGCATCGCGGCGCGATCACGGTCGTGCCCGGCGGGGCGACGCGGCAAGAGTCGGTCTGGCTTGCTCTCCAGGCCGCGCCCGACGACGTGGATCTCGTGGTTGTCCACGACGCCGTGCGGCCGTTCATCACCCGTGGCTTGATCGACGCGGTCGTGGGCGCGGCGCGTCGCACCGGCGCGGCGATCTGCGCGCTGCCGGTGGCGGAAACCGTCAAGCGCGTGCGCGGCGACGAGGTGGAGGCCACGATCGACCGCACGGGACTCTGGACCGTGCAGACACCGCAGGCCTTCCGCCCGGCGCTGCTGCGGGAGGCGCACGAAAAGGCGCGACGCGACGGTGTGGTCGGCACCGACGATGCTTCGCTCGTCGAGCGGCTCGGGCATTCCGTCAAGGTGGTCCGCGGTCTGGAGAAGAATCTCAAGATCACCACGCCCGAGGACCTCCGACGCGCCCGCCGAATGGCGATACTATGAATCGCGTAGTGCGAGCCGCAGGACGTCGCG
>WNFB01006131.1_pt1 | contig 10771 bp, 9 predicted proteins | sample 5400501 | NCBI WGS metagenome assembly WNFB01 (sample SAMN13153341, study PRJNA577476) | soil metagenome | isolation source: 200 cm saprolite under Douglas fir tree site 2 hole 1 | place: USA:California | collected 2015-04-18 | reverse complement strand
CAGGAGTTCGCAAAGTGCTCCGCGAGCCGCTCGACCAGCCGCTCCGCCGTCAGCTGGGAAGCTCGCAGCAAGGGTAGGTCGGCGTCGAGAGCTTCATCCAGGCGCCTTCCCGATCGCTCGACTTCGGCGGGTGAGGCCCGCAGCCAGGCCTCGAACATCGACGCGTCCAGCTCGGGGTGAAACTGCACCCCATAAGAGGCGCCCAAGCGGAACGCCTGCTGGCGATAGCGATCGGTATAGGCAAGCCCCACCGCGCCCGGTACCGCATCGAACTCATCCTCATGCCAGTGCGCGAAGGGAGTGTTCGAGGGGAGTTCCGAAAAGACGCCGTCCGAACCGGCCTCTGCAGTCAAGGACACCGGGAAAACGCCGAGCTCCAGGCCGGCGCGACCGCGGCGCACCTTCGCCCCAGCGGCGGCGGCGAGCATCTGGGAACCCAGACAAATGCCGAGCGATGGGCGTCCTGCGGCGAGTCGGACCTTGAGCAACGCGATCTCGGCGGCGAGAAAGGGATGGCGCTCTGTTTCGTAGGCGGCCATCGGTCCGCCCATTGCGACGAGCAGTGGGGCAGTGCCATCGCCGGGCTCGAGGCGGCGAAATCGGTGGACCAGATCAAAGCCCGCCGCCCGCAAAGCGTTTTCCAACAGTCCGGCTCCTTCTAACTCTTCGTGGATAAGAATCAGCGCCCGGCGATCCATTTCTGCCTGGTATGCATCATCCCGGCTGCTTTCGCGAGAGGGCGCGACGATCCCGTTCGCAACCCCAAGCGGTCTCAACTTGACGCTTTTGCAGCCTCCCGTTAGGTTTTCCTGTTTCGCTGCCCCAAACGTGGGGAAGCGACAGGGATCCACGTCACGCTCCGCGGGGAGACCTCCGTATGCACCCGGGGCCAGTCGTGTCGTTGCAAGGACCAACCCATACAAATGCAGCAGAACCTTAACCAGCAGTCTGGAATGGAAGGCGGCGACGAAGATTTCGCGTCGCTGTTCGAAGCGTCGATCAAAGAGCGCGGGGGCGAAGGACTCCTCAAAGAGGGCGACATCGTCAAGGGGACCATTGTCCAGGTCACCAAGGAGTACGCGGTCGTCGACATCGGGTACAAGTCGGAAGGACAGATTCCCATCTCCGAGTTCAGCAGCCCCCGGGGTGAGGTGTCGGTGAAGGCCGGCGACTCGGTCGAGGTGCTGATCGAGAGCCGTGAGAATGACACCGGCATGGTCGTGCTTTCCAAAGAGAAGGCCGACAAGATGCGGATCTGGGACGAGATCAGCGCTGCCTGCGAGCGCGACGAGATCGTGAAGGGGACGATCGTCGGGCGGGTCAAGGGTGGGCTTTCGGTGGACATCGGGGTGAAGGCGTTTCTCCCGGGTTCGCAGGTCGACATCCGGCCGGTTCGCAACCTCGATCAATACATCGGCAAGGAATTCGAATTCCGGGTCATCAAGTTCAACAAGAAGAGGGGCAACATCGTCCTCTCGCGGCGCGTCCTTCTCGAGAAGCAGCGCGAAGAGCTGAAGAAGGAAACCTTAAAGAACCTCGCCGAAGGAACCATCCTCAAGGGCGTGGTGAAAAACCTCACCGACTACGGCGCCTTCATCGATCTCGGCGGGATCGACGGATTGCTCCACATCACCGACATGTCCTGGGGTCGAATCGGACATCCCTCCGAGATGTTCAACGTGGGCGACGAGGCCCGGGTCGTGGTGCTCAAGTTCGACCCCGGCGCCGAGCGCGTCTCTCTAGGTCTGAAGCAGATCCAGGAGGATCCGTGGCACCGCGCCGATGAGAAGTACCCGGTGGGCACCCGGGTCAAGGGCAAGGTGGTCAGCCTCACCGACTACGGCGCCTTTATCGAAATCGAGCAGGGAGTGGAGGGCCTGGTCCACGTCTCGGAGATGTCCTGGACCAAGCGGGTGAAGCACCCGTCCAAGGTCCTCGAGGCGGGCAAGGAAGTGGAGGCCGTCGTCCTCGACATCGACCCCAAGGCGAAGCGAATCGCCCTCGGGATGAAGCAGATCGAGCAGAACCCTTGGACCCTGCTCGAGGACAAGTATCCGATCGGCTCGGTGATCAAGGGCCAGGTCCGCAACATTACCGACTTCGGTATCTTCGTCGGCGTCGAGGAAGGCGTGGACGGTCTGGTGCACGTCTCGGACATCTCCTGGACGCAGCGGATCAAGCATCCGGGTGAGCTCTACAAGAAGGGCGACGAAGTCGAAGCGGTGGTGCTCAACATCGACGTGGAGAACGAGCGCTTCAGCCTGGGAATCAAGCAGCTTCACGCCGATCCCTGGGAGACCCTCTCCGAGAGGGTCCCGGTGGGAAGCCGGATCAAGGGCAAGGTCACCAAGGTCACCGACTTCGGCGCGTTCGTCGAGCTCGAGCCGGGAATCGAGGGACTGGTGCATGTCTCCGAGCTCAAGGACGAGCGGGTCGAAAATCCGCGCGACGTCGTTCAGGAGGGCCAGGACGTCGAGGTGAAGGTGATCGACATCAATACCCAGGATCGGAAGGTCGCCCTGTCGATGAAGGCGCTCCTGCACGAGGGCGAGGACGACTACCGCGAATACTTGAGACGCCAGGCGGAAGGAAGCAAGGCCCGCCTGGGCGACGTGATGGCGAACAAGCTGCGGAAGTAGACTTCGCGGAAGGGTCTTCGCGCGCGCTGCCGGTCGCGGGTCGTGCGCTTGACCCTTGCGCAGCTTAGGATCTAAGCCGTTTGTCTAGTGGGTCCAAAGGAGATTGACCATGGCTCGAGATGTGGTGATCGTTGGCGCGGCTCGCACGCCGGTCGGTGCTTTCCTGGGTTCGCTGTCCAGCTTGACCGCGCCGCAGCTTGGGGCAGCGGCGATCAAAGCCGCGCTCGAGCGGGCGGGCGTTTCGCCGGCCAAAGTGGACGAGGTCTTCATGGGCTGCGTCCTTCAGGCCGGGGTGGGACAGGCGCCCGCGCGGCAGGCGGCGCTCTTCGGCGGTCTTCCGGACACGGTGCCCTGCACCACGGTGAACAAGGTATGCGGCTCGGGACTCAAGGCGATCGTCTCCGGCGCTCAGGCGATCGCGCTCGGGGATGCGGAGGTGGTGGTCGCCGGCGGCATGGAGTCGATGAGCAACGCGCCCTACCTCACCCACTCGCTTCGGACCGGCGCCCGGATGGGGAACGTCGAGTTCAAGGACGAGATGATCCTCGACGGCTTGTGGGACGTCTACGGCCAGGTGCACATGGGCATCTGCGCCGAGCAATGCGCCGACACCTATAAGATCAGCCGGGCGACGCAAGACGAGTATTCCGTCGAATCCACCCAGCGGGCGATCCGCGCACAACGCGAGGGAGCCTTCAAGGCGGAGATCGCCCCGGTCCAGGTTCCGCAGAAAAAGGGCGATCCGGTGGTGGTGTCGGAGGACGAAGGGCCGAAGAAGGCGATGCCGGAGAAGATTGCCGGCCTCAAGCCCGCCTTCCGCAAGGACGGCACGGTCACCGCGGGCAATGCTTCGTCGATCAACGACGGAGCCGCCGCGGTCGTTCTGATGAGCGCGGAGCGAGCCAAGGCGGAAGGAAAGACGCCGCTGGCGCGAATCATCGGACAGACAAGCGCCGCCCGCAAGCCCGCCGAGTTCACCGTTGCCCCCACCGACGCGATCAACAAGCTGATGGAGAAGCTGAAGATGTCCACCAAGGACGTGGATCTCTGGGAGATCAACGAAGCCTTCGCGGTGGTGTCGATCGCCAACAATCAGCTGCTCAAGCTCGACCCCGCCAAGGTGAACGTGCGGGGCGGCGCGGTGGTGCTGGGGCACCCGATCGGCGCCTCCGGCGCGCGCCTGATGGTGACGCTGCTCTACGCGATGAAGGATTTGAACAAGCGGCGCGGCGTGGCCTCGCTCTGCATCGGCGGGGGAGAGGGAATCGCGATGATGGTGGAGCGGTGACCGAAACGGCCATAGGTCAGAGCGCTCGATGAACAAGGTCGTCTCCAGCGCGGACGAGGCCATCCGGGACGTCAAGGACGGAGCGGTGGTGATGAGCGGGGGCTTTGGCCTCTGCGGCAATCCGGAGCACCTGATCGCCGCCCTTCACCGCAAGGGAGTGAAAAACCTCACCATCATCTCCAACAACTGCGGAACGACCGACCTCGGCTTGGGAATCCTGCTCAAGTCAAGGCAGGTCAAGAAGATGGTCTCCAGCTACGTGGGGGAGAACAAGGAGTTCGAGCGGCAGTATCTCGGCGGGGAGCTGGAGGTGGAGCTCAATCCGCAAGGGACGCTCGCCGAGCGGATTCGCGCTGGGGGCTGCGGCATCGGTGGTTTCTACACCCCGACCGGGGTGGGGACGCAGATCGCTGCCGGCAAGGAGGTGCGAACGATCAACGGGCGGGAGCACATCCTCGAAACCCCGCTGGTCGCGGATTTCGCGATCGTTCGCGCGTTCAAGGGGGATAGGTGGGGCAACCTCGTCTTCCGCGAGACCGCCCGGAATTTCTCGCCTTTGATGTGCATGGCCGCGAAGGTGACGATCGCCGAGGTAGAGCAGCTGGTCGAAGTGGGCGAGCTTGACCCGGATCAGGTCCACATACCGTCCATCTTCGTCAAGCGCGTTGTCCCCGGCCGCGACTACCAGAAGTGGATCGAAAAGCGCACCGTCCGCAAGCGGACCTGAAAGCCTGAAGGACTGCCGATGCCCCTGACTCGAGAACAGCTGGCGCAGCGAATCGCCCAGGAGCTCAAAGACGGCTACTACGTCAATCTGGGGATCGGGATGCCGACCCTGGTGGCCAACTACATCCCGCCGGGAATGGACATTCTTCTCCACTCGGAAAATGGCCTGCTCGGCATTGGTCCCTGGCCGCTCGAGGGCGAGGAGGATCCCGATCTGATCAACGCGGGCAAGGAGACGGTGACCGCGGTAAAGGGCGCCTCCTACTTTGATTCCGCGATGTCGTTCGGAATGATCCGCGGCGGCCACATCGACATGGCGGTGCTCGGCGCGATGGAGGTGAGCGAGCGGGGGGACCTGGCCAACTGGATGATCCCGGGGAAGATGGTCAAGGGGATGGGCGGGGCGATGGACCTGGCGATCGGCGCGAAGAAAGTGTTCGTGATGATGGAGCACGCCACCAAGGAAGGCCGCCCGAAGATTCTGCAACAGTGCTCGCTCCCCCTCACCGGCAAGCAGTGCGTTCACTACATCGTCACGGACCACGCGCTGATCGAAGTGGTCCCCGGGGGTTTGCTTCTGCGTGAGCTCGCCCCGGGGGTGAGCGTGGAACAACTCCATTCGCTTACCGAGCCCAAGCTCAAGATCTCGCCCGACCTCCGTGAGATGAAGGTTTGACCGGTGCTATAGTGGGATCGGTTACGGAGGCGAAATGCCCGAGAAGGTGGAGAAGCCCGAGAAAGCGCGCCGCGCGAATCGGCTGCAGCACGAGCTGCTCGTCGCCTACCGCAGCGTGGATGGCTTCATCACCGACTGGGCAGTGAACATCTCCCGCGGTGGGATGTTCATCAACACCCGCAACCCGCTCGCGGTCGGCACCACCGTTCGCCTGATCATCTCGCTTCCGGACACCGCGTTTCCCTTCGATCTCAACGGGCGGGTCACCCGCATCGCTGAATTCAACAATCCGTCCAACCAGGTTCCCGGGATGGGGATCGAGTTCGTCAACGTGGACGACGAAAAGCGCGCGCGGATCGAGCGCTTCGTGGAGCGGCTCCGAAAAGAGCTTCCCGATGCCGAATCCACGCGCCTCAAGCCGGACGGATAACGTCGCTTTCGCCTTGGGCAGCGCCATCCTCGCAGAAGTTTCGATCGAACGACTCTCCAAATCCGGCCAAGGGGTCGGCCGTTACCAGGGGCGTTCTCTGTTCGTGGAGGGTGCCCTTCCCGGCGAGCGGGTGAGGGTGGTGATCGCCCCGGGAAGCAAGGTCTTGCGCGGCCGTATGGTCGAGGTTCTCTCGCCGAGCGCCAGCCGGCGCCCCTCCGTCTGTCCCTTGAGCGACCGGTGCGGAGGGTGCGATTGGCTGCACCTGGACGAGGTGGCGCAGCGAGAGGCGAAGCTGGAAATCCTGCTCTCCTCCCTCGAGCATCTGGCGGGCATCGCCCGGACAGACTTTCAGGTATTGCCGATGCGCGCCTGCAAAAAGCAGATGGGGTACCGGCGGCGGGCAGTGATGCAGCTGCATGCCGGTCAGCTTTGCCTGCATGGTCGCCGCAGCCACGAGCTGGTCGCGATTCAAAGCTGTCCCGCGCTGTTGCCCCGGCTTTCGGCTCTGCCCGGGGCGCTGGGCGAGAAGCTGTCCAAGCTCAAGGATGCCAAGGCGGTCCATCTGCTCGCCTCGGACGAGTCCGCCTCGTTCGCGCTGTTCCTCAAAGGTGCGATCCGTCCCTCCCATCTGGAAACCTGCGAGCGGGCGGTCCAGGAGCTGAAGCTTTCGGGCGCGGTGGTGGTTCCAGAGGACGGGCCGGCGCGGATCATCGGCCAGCCGAGCTTGCCGGATGATTTGACCTTGCCGGCTGATCCGGACGCGGAGCCCCTGTGGATCCGGCCGGATTCGTTTGCCCAGGCGAACCTTGAGGCCAACGCAGAGTTGCGCGCGAGCACGGTTGCGCTGCTCGCGGCGCGCCCCGAGGAGCGAATCCTCGAGCTGTACTGTGGGAATGGGAATCTGACGTTTCCCATCGCCGCGTCCGCGGCCGAGGTGCTGGCGGTGGAATCCTCCGGCGCCTCGCTCGAGCTTGCGCGCCGGCGCAAAGGCGTCGCTTGCGGCCGGGTGCGTTTCATCCAGGGCGAGGTGGGCCGCGTCGGGGAAGCGCTGGTTTCGGAGGGCGCCGCCTTCGACGCGATGGTGGCCGATCCGCCGCGCAGCGGGGCCCCGGGGATCGGAAGCCTGGCGCAACGACTTCACTGCGGCCGGGTGGTCTACGTCTCCTGCGATCCGGCGACGCTCGCCCGCGATGCGCAAAGCCTGCGGGCGTCCGGATTTGCTCCCACCGCGCTGCAGCTGATCGACATGTTTCCCCAGACTCGCCACGTCGAAGCGGTGCTCGCCTTCGCCCGGCAGGCGACGCGCTAAAAGCGTACAATCGGTTGCGTGGACGCACGGGTCGTCGAGTTCGCCGAGGTGCTTCGCCAAAATGGCGTGCGGGTGAGCACCGCCGAAGTGCAGGATGCGGCGCGGGCCGCCGCCAGCGTGGGGCTGGAAAGCCGAGAGCTTTTCCGCTCCGCGCTGCGAACGACGTTGGTCAAGCGCGAGGCGGACCTCGAAGCCTTTGGTCGGGCCTTTGACTTCTTTTTCAGCGGGGCGTCGAAGACTTTCGCCGCCCTGGATGCGTCGCTCACCGAGGCGCTCCAGGCGTCCGGTCTTCTTCAAGGCGAGGAGCTGGCCAAGGTCGTCTCCACCCTGAATCGGCTTTTGAGCGGGCTTTCGCCCCTGGCTCAGGCGGCGCTGACCGCGGACCGCGCCCGCCTGGCGCAGCTGTTCGGGGCGGCGATGCTGCAGCTCGATTTCTCCCGGCTGGAGACGACGCTGCAGGCGGGCTTTTTCTCGCGCCGGTTGATCGCCGGTGCCGGGATCGAGGGCGCCCGGGCCGATCTCTCCGCGCTGGAAGCGGAGCTGGCTTTGGGTGGCCTGTCGTCTCACGGCCTTCAGATCGTCGCGCAGCGGCTGGCCGAGGCGCTCCGCGGGGTGGAAGAGGCCGCTCGGCGCGAGGTCGACCGGCAACTGAAGGCCAGACTGCGCAAGGCGGCCGCCGGCTGGACGGATCGACCGTTTCACGCGCTCTCTCGCGCGGAAATCGAGCTGGCGCAGCGCGCGGTGCGAAGGCTGGCAGAAAAGCTGAAGAGCCGGCTCCTGAAAAAGCGGCACTCGCGGCGCAAAGGAACCCTCAACGTCCGCCGGACGCTGCGGGCGAACCTCTCCTGGGGGGCGGTGCCGATGGATCCCCAATTTCGCACCCGCCGCCCCGAGCGGCCGGAGCTCGTCGTCCTCTGCGACGTCTCGGACTCGGTGCGCAACACCTCGCGGATGATGCTCTTGTTCATGTACACCCTGCAGTCGCTCTTCGTCCGCGTCCGCTCGTTCGTTTTCGTTTCCGACCTGGGTGAGGTGACGCGCCATTTCAAGGAGCTCGAGCTCGAGGAGGCGATCGACCTCACCTGGACCGGGCGGGCCATCTCGCTGCACGCGAACTCCAACTACGGGCGAGCGCTCGCCACCTTCGCCCGGGAGTATCTGCCGGGAGTAACGCGCCGCACCACGGTGATGATCATCGGGGACGGGAGGAACAACTACAACGCGAGCAACACCTGGGCGCTCGAGGACCTCAAGCGCCGCTGCAAGCGCCTGGTCTGGATCTGCTCCGAGGACCGGCGAAGCTGGGGCTTTGGGGACAGCGAGATGCTCCAATACGAGAAGTTCTGTCACCAGATTCTGGTGGTCCAGAGCTTGACCGACCTGGCGGGGGTGGCCGAGCAATTGATGCCCGTCTGAAGCGGAAGTCGGCGGGAAAGCGCCTGTGCTATAAAGCCCGGCCCTTGGGCCTTTCGATGAAACGGTATTTCGTCCATACCTTCGGCTGCCAGATGAACGTCAACGACTCGCTTCGGATGGGCGAGGCGCTCGCCGGTTCGGGCTACCAGCCGACCCAAAGCTTCGAGGATGCGGATCTGATCATCCTCAACACCTGCGCGATCCGCGAAAAGGCGGAGGAGAAGATGATCTCCGCGCTCGGGCGATACCGGGCGGTGAAGATGTCCCGCCAGGCGCTGATCGGGGTGGGGGGATGCGTGGCGCAACAGGAGAAGGACAAGCTTCTGCGCCGGGCGCCGTACGTGGATTTCGTCTTTGGTCCTGACGCGATTGGCCTGCTCCCCCAGATACTCCGGCGGGTCGAGACGGGGAGGGCCCGGGTGGTGGAAACCGCCTTCATCGACTCCGAGCACTACGTCTTTCCCCGCGCCGATCCGGAGACGTCGCGGGGCAAGGTCAGCGAATTCGTCACGGTGATGAAAGGCTGCGACAACGTCTGCTCGTTCTGCGTGGTGCCTCATACGAGAGGTCGCGAGGTGAGCCGGCCCTTCGCGCAGGTCCTCTCGGAAATCGCCGACCTCGCCTCGGTGGGTGTTCGCGAAGTGACGCTGATCGGCCAGAACGTGAACTCCTATCGGGGCGGCATTTCGTTTGCCGGGCTTCTGCTTCGCACCGCGCGAATCCCGGGGATCGAGCGGGTTCGCTTCACCACCAGCCACCCGCACGACCTGTCGGACGAGCTGATCGACGCTTTCCACACCGAGCCGCGGATCGCCCCCCACTTCCACCTTCCCGTGCAGTCCGGTTCGGATCGGATTCTGAAGAAGATGCGGCGCGACTACACGGCGGTGGAATACCTCGGCCGGCTCGACGCGCTGCGACAGGCGCGGCCGGGAATCGCGATCACCACCGACATCATCGTCGGCTTTCCCGGCGAGACCGAGGAGGATTTTGACCGCACCCTCGCGCTCACCGAGGCGGTGCGGTTCGAAAACCAGTTCTCTTTCATCTTCTCCCCCCGGCCCCGGACGGCGGCCGGGTTGCACGAGGAGGAGTGGGGGGCGGTTCCTCGAGAGTTGAAGATCCAGAGGCTCGAGCGTCTTCAGCGGCTCCAGCGGGGGATCACCGGGCAGATCATGTCCGCGCAGGTCGGAAGTGTGGTGGAGGTGCTGGTCGAGGGCAAATCGAAATTCAATCCAGACCGGTGGTTCGGCAGGACGGCGGAGAACCGCGCGGTGGACTTCGACGGGAGCGCCACGGCTGGGTCGATCGCGCAGGTGGCGATCCTCAAGGGCTCTCCCCACGGGCTGAGCGGAAGCGAAGTGCAGCGCCGCGCGTCCGGCGGCGGCGAGGTGGGAGCGGCATGACGGTGCGTTCTTTCAGAGGGATTGCGCCGGTCGTCCATCCCTCCTGCTTCATCGAATCGTCGGCCCAGCTGATCGGCGATGTGCAGCTGGGCGAGCAGTCTTCGGTCTGGTTCAACAGCGTCCTGCGCGGCGATGTGCAAAAGATCCGCGTCGGACGGCGCTCCAACATCCAGGATCTCTGCATGTTGCACGTGGTCAGAGATCGCTGGGCGACCCAGATTGGCGATGAGGTGACGGTAGGCCACCACGCCGTGCTGCATGGCTGCCGTCTGGGTAACCGCATCCTGGTCGGGATGGGGTCGATCCTGCTGGACGGGGTAAAGGTGGGAGACCATTGCGTGATCGCCGCGGGCACCCTGCTCACGCCGGGCACCGAAATTCCGTCTGGTTCCCTGGTGATGGGAAGCCCAGGTCGGGTCAAGCGCCCGCTGAACGACGATGAGCGCGGCTGGATCGCCCGGACGGCAGAGCACTACGTCGGATATGCGGAGGAGTACCTGCGCGAGGGGCGCGGGGAACAAAGTCAATCGTGACCTGGCGGGACGAGGCTGACCGGGCGGACGCGGGCGTGGTAAAAAGGAGCGATGGCCCCCGTGGCGGCTCTTCGAGCCTGTCCGCTGTTCAAGGATTTCACACACACCGGTCTTCAGATCATCGCGGAGATCACCGAGCCCCGGACCTTTGCCAGGGGCTCCGCGCTTTTCGTCGAGAACGCTTCGGCCGATTCGCTGCTCATCCTCTCCAGCGGAAAGGTGAAGCTCAGCGCCACCAACCCCGCGGGCGAGCCGGTGGCGATCGGTGAGGTGGGACCGGGCGACTGCCTGGGCGAGCTCTCGCTCATCCGCCCGGGCCAGCGCTTGTGCACCGCAACCGCAATGCTG
>WNFB01006130.1_pt1 | contig 10772 bp, 11 predicted proteins | sample 5400501 | NCBI WGS metagenome assembly WNFB01 (sample SAMN13153341, study PRJNA577476) | soil metagenome | isolation source: 200 cm saprolite under Douglas fir tree site 2 hole 1 | place: USA:California | collected 2015-04-18 | reverse complement strand
CAATTGCGTCTAGGGGCTTTCTCTCGAAATCGCGGAGACCCGATGAAGTCACAATGCCTGGGAGGAAGCCCATGCCAAACAGCGGGACATTGCCGCGTATCTGTTTCAGCGGGATCCTCTCCTCGGCAAATTTAACGCCCTGTATGCCCTTGAAGTGAAACCGCCCGGATCCATGATATGAGAACTTTCCGGGCTTGTAGACGATGCCCGCATACACATCCCGACCCGTATGTCTCAACCAGGCCAGTTCGATCATGCGCTGCCCGTTGGTCAAGAGGACCCTAAGATTCATCGCTGCTGGTTATGTAAGGCCTCTTCTTGAGACTGAACCGGATGCTCTTGCCCTTCTACCGAGCGAGCGGACTTCCCCGCTCCCCCTTTGACCCCTATCTTCCGAACACCTTGGTGTTGATGCCAACCTAGATGGAGACTGTCGTGAATCGCGGCAGCAAATGGAGGAGGATAAGCCGCGTTGCGCGTCGTCGCGATGGGAACCGATGACAGATTTGCGGCGACATTGCGCCGGGCCCATACTACAAGAGCAGGCTCGCACACAGGTTGGGTGGGATGGCAAACACCACAGGGCTAGCCAAGAGAATTACGACTTTGTTCCGCAGCGGACAGCTGGATCTCAGCGGTCGCCCCGGCGCGCCAACCCCTGGATGGGACGCAATGCCCGAGGTCTCCATGGCTCATCAGCTGAGGGCAGATGGAGCAACGGACGCTGAAGTGCGGCTTTACATCACCTTCACTTCCGCACTCGACCGTGCCCGAGATGCCGACCTGCTCTGGCGGAGGTCGGCCAGACTGTTTTCTAAGATCAGGTGGCCATTTGCTCCGGAGGAATGCGTGTCTCGCCCTATCGGTGAGCTGAAGGATTCGCTCCGTCAATCCGGTGTAAGCCAGCGTCACGGGCCAGACTCATCCGGCTGGAGGAGGATCGCGCAGACCCTATCCAAGCCAGCTCTAGCTCCTGAGGCTCACGCCGCCGTATTCGAAGGGCGGGGCGATGCCGGTGCACTGCTAATGGAATTGGAGAATCTACAGGAGGGAAGGGCATTGTTTCCCTTTCTCCGCGGGCCGAAGGTCGGGCCGATGTGGGTCCGCATGCTCGCTTACCCTGGGGGTGCGGCCATGACATCTCTCGAGACCCTCCCTGTGGCTGTTGATGTCCAGGTGAGGAAGGTAACCGAATACCTCGGAGTAACTGACACCTTAGGAGATAACCTCGAGAAGGTACGAGGGCTTGTGCAGGCAAGGTGGGCAGAGGATGTCCGTGTGAATGGAGCAGAAGGACCAAGTTCCTTGACAGACACTTGTGCGGCCTTGGATCCTGCTCTCTGGTTCTACGCTAAGTGGGGCTGCACGTGGTGCGAACGAAGCGGTCGGAAGGTCCCCATTTCAGCCATCTGTGACATTTGTCGTTTCGGGGAACTTCACGGTTCTCGACATCGAACCCTTGGACACACCCTCCTAGAGCGCTTTTGATGCCGGTTGGTCCCGTCGGAAGGGCTCGGGGTCTCGGGGCAAAAAGCATAGACTGAATCGGCCTGCCGACCGGAGAGTATAACCGTTGGTGGGTCCAAGTGTTGAATTACGTCATCCACGGGTTAGGGGACTCCGCCGGCAATCTGCGGGGATGACGGTTGCGGGACTTGGACGTCTTCCTGCATCGTAACAAGAGGGACATGGTACCCACAGTCAAGAATTGGACTCAAGGTGTAGTCCCAGGCAAGTTTCGTTGCGGCCTTCATGCTCTCGTCGGTTCGCACCTGTCTTTCCTGCTAGCATGTTAGGAGAGTCCTTACTTTGACGAAAACATACGCGAATCCCCCCATCGCGGAGGCAGTATGCGAATTCCGCCTCGCGCCCGATACAAAGTGGGATCTAACCATCCCTGGACTAGTGTACGAAAAGGTTAGCTCTGAGTTCCCCCACAAGGAACAGCGGATCATGCAGAGTCTGACGACCAAGCGGGCTGAATCTGGCTTAGAGCAAGAGGTACGACTTGAAGAACGCGTTGTGTTCCTTACCAATGATAGGCGCGCGTTCATTCAAGTTGGCCCGGGCCTCCTCGCGATTCATGTGCTGAAACCGTACCCCACGTGGAACGGCTTCAAGCCACGAATTGAAACTGCATTTCGGACGCTGACCAGTATCATGCAAGTCAAAGGATTCGAGCGGATAGGACTTCGTTATGTGAACCGGATAGCGATTCCGGAACTGCACATGAACCTGGAGGACTATTTCGATTTTTATCCGTTTCTCGGGCCAAGTCTCCCGCAGGAACTGGCCTCTTTCGTCGCGGGAGCTCAAGTAATATTCGAGAACGGACGCGATGCATGTAAGTTTCAGCTTATTAACGCCGTCCCGGAGAAAACGGAGAAGGTCGCGTTTGTTTTGGATTTGGACTACTATTTGGCCAAACCTAGTGCAGTTTCCAGTGAGGGCGCATTGGCGTGGGTAGAAACTGCCCATCACCGGATTCAGGAATTGTTCGAGGGCTGCGTTAAGGACCGGTTACGGAAAGTCTTCGTAGAGGTAAAGTGAGGCACCGATGGCAATTCAGGTTACCTCAACACGAGTTTCAGAGAGAGTAATTGATGGTGAGGCCTGGTTGGGTCGAAGAGATCGCAGGATTGACTCTTCGCGAGCCGCTACGTCGTCGGGAGCGGCTGTATGGAGGGGTTCCTGGAATTTAGCAAACGCTGACCCCTGGCTCGTTGATTACTGGTTGTCGTGGGCTGCAGGAAGCTCCAATCTCGTGGCTTCAGCCGAGTTCGCTCTAAGGCAAATAGCCTCCGATGGTATTCTTGTCAGGGATCCCCTGCCTGTTCGCGATTATCTGGTGGCTCACCCAGACGTCATAGACGCCACGGTTACAATATGTGAGAGGGCCAAGTTTGATTTTGGTGGCGATACTCAGGTTTCACTTGAAGTCTACAGTGATCCCGAAATCGACGACAAGCACTTGGTCCTATACGTGCGACAATTTGAATATCGGCCGGGGCTGCTCGATTCGCTTGAAAAATTTACTTTGAGAGTCAGCCCATTCCTGACTAGGACTTCTGGGTGGCTGCTTGTTACGACTGACTACGCACCACCCGGCAGCACTCCATAGCTATGTCCTTTGATTGGCGAAGGTATATGGAACTGGCGACCTCGCTCTCGTCTGCCTCGGCCGGCACTATTCAGGAAGCCTCTCGAAGATCTGCGGTGAGCAGAGCTTATTACGCCGCTTTTTGCCATGCGCGCAACTACGCTCGGGACAAGCTATTGTTTCACCCCACGTATGAAGCCGCTGACCATACAAGTCTGAGAGACCATTACAATATGCAAGGGATGCCTGATGTCGCCATCTGGCTTCAGCAGCTGAGGGGTTGGCGAAACAATTGTGATTATCGCGACATGGTACCTGGTTTAGCTCCTATGGTCGCTTCTGCGATGGCCGATGCACAGAAGGTAATCAGCAAGCTGAAGTAGCGACAACCGGACGGACCGCATTCCACGCAGTCTAGTGGCCTCAGATCTATGCAGCATCTTGGAGCCCTCATAGCAGGACCAGCCAAATCTTGAACGCAGCAAGTCCTGGAAAAGGTGGCCCATGATTTAAGGCGCTTCGTTTTCTTGCGCACGGGACTCCGGTGACCAGATCGCCGCCTCGACAGCTAGATTGGCCAGCACCCGCCACCGCATGACTCGCAGACCCACCACCGTTGCAACCACCGCTTAACGGACGAGCGCTAGCGCGCCACGACGAACGATAGTAAAATCTCCAAGGACCACAGAACCCGATATCGGGCGCGGATTCCAAACGTCGGCGAACGATGGCGAACGGTAGCGAAAGAACGTCGAGGCGGCTTCCCAAGCCGAGGGTCGCGGGTTCAAATCCCATCGCCCGCTCCACCAATCCTCAGGGCTATCAAGGCGATTTGCACTTCCCCCGATCAACCAATTTTTCGGGAAACTGGCTACCACCGCTTAACCACCGCTTCTAGAGTCGCTTCCGGTCCGGAGACCACATAGCCGCGGGGTCCTTGATCTTTCTGCCCCGCAGTGGCAGTCGAGCGCCGTTCGAAGAACACAAAGGCGGATGGTTCTGCCGCTGTGGCGCTTACCTCGGGGAAATCCCGAGCAATGACGATGGCTAGCCGGATTGTGCTACATGGGATCGGCCATTAAGGCGACCAAACAGAGTCCGCAAATCAATTACCTCCAAGGGGAGAGCTGGAATCCGTCGGAGACGTGGCGCAAGGGTGGTGTCGTTGGTCACGAAGACCTCTGCCACGCTCGCGCAGATCGCGTGATGAACATCCCGAGAATCGCCGATCTGAGGCGCTCGGTTCTCAGCGAGCTGCGTGTAGACAAGGATTAGATTTACACCCACTGCCATGCGCACGGGCCGGAGGTTCAGCAGGCCGTCTATCCCTCGCGCCTGCACCTCCCGTAGCACTCCTGCTCGCTCGGCCAAACCGGACGCTAGCGCCTCAGCCTGCTCTGCCCAGTAGACATCGAATCCTCGCCGCTGGCCTGGCAAGAATTCAATACGGGACGGCTCGATGACCCGCCCGGCTGCGTCGGCCGCCGCCAATTCCCGGCGCTGTGCCTCCATGAATCTCTGGAGTGCCTCCTTTTGTGCTCGAACCTCGGCCACGAACTCGTCAAGGTAGCGATAGTCCCCCATCGACGGCTCGACGAGGTGCGTGAAGTCATTCAGTACGTAAGGCTTCGGCGCGGGTGCTCCAGAGGCGTAGGCCCGGATCTCGTCACCCAGCAGGTCGCCGGCCTCCTTCACGACCCGCGCCCGTGCCGGGCTGAGACCGGCAACCTCCAGGACGAACCGGAATTCGGCGAGCGCGGATCTCCGCTGGATTGCCCACCGCGCCAGCGTCTCCTCCAGCACCGTCATGCTGACAGCTATGCCGACGCCGTCATGGCGGATCGACGACCGCAGCCGCTCAACATCGCGTGACGCGACGCCATTACGGCGCTCGTACAGGTCTTGAAACACATTCCGATCAAAGTATGCTCGAATCATAGTGTACCCCTGCGGTTGCTTCGGGCTACGCCTCGCTCCCAGGCTGGCCAGCACCCGCCCACAGCGGGGCTGGGAACTGTCTCCAGAATTCCGGCAGACTTCGCATCACTGCGGTGCCGACTGTCACGAGCATGTTCGAACCCTGGTTAGCCACCCCATCGGAAACCACCTACCACCGCTTAACCACCGTTTCTGGAAGTGATTCCGCTCTGCAAACTACACCCTACGAGCTGCCCACGATTCTCAGCCCTCTCGTTGCCGGGGAGACGCAGGCCCCGTCCGTTTTTTCTTGGGCTGAGACATTGGGGGCAATATCTCCCTCTGTGAAGCACGGCACGCATTCAGCCACGCAATTTTCAGCCATTGGGCGCGGGACAGGAGTTGGCGATTTGTAAGCCCGAGGTCCGACGCGAGCCACAAGAGAACCCGCCCGAAACGAGGTCGAGGGGACAATCGAGCACAATCGTCTAGACTCCCTCGCAGGTTGCTCATCTCCTGATTCCAGGATGGAGCTGCACGGTATGAAGCAATCTCTTCCGCAGCCCACACCTCACCCCGCTCCACCAGACGTCGAAGCTTCGCTTGGAATCTTTGACCGTGGCCCGGAGCCCCGATGTGGCACATTTCGTGGAGGAGGCAACGCCTGACTTCATCGGGAGATAGACCGCGTCGCAGAAGGATCCGCTGTCGTCCAGTGTCACACTGCCCATTTACAACCACACCACACCCACGATGCAGGAGGAGGCAGCGGCCAAACTCGACACACTCTTCGCGCAGTGATGAGATAAGCTCGGTCTTCAGGCTGGGCCGTTTAGAGCGAAGTATGTGACGCAAGCGAGTGCAGCTAGGATGCCAGCGCTAACGATCCACCACTCAGCCTTCCACTCCTTCGCATCTCTCGCGAGGCGTCCACCTAAGATCCCGTAGTGGACGAGCTCGTCTAAGAAATACGCCGCGAGTAGGAACAATGCACCGAGCACTCCCCCAACGATTAGCCTCGGATTAGGTGCAAACGCAGGCTGCCCACTTAGAGCAAGAAGCGGAAGGACGAAACCAAAAATGGCAGACAAGCTCGTGGCCAATATTAGGAGAAGGAATGGACTCGTGAAGTGGGTGAGGCCGATGAAGACATCCCTACCCTTTCCTGTTCGAAAGTCAACAGCGGGCTGGCGGTAATAAGTGGCCTCCCGCTGAAGTTTAAACGCCAAGAATGTTCCACAGAACCCGGATAGAATCGCGCCCGCGGTTAGCACAGCCTCGAAGAACGAAGTCGTAACCACCGTCATCGTCGCCTCCTTCTGTGCCTCACTCCTTCCAGTGTAAAGCCCATTTGGGTAGATTCTCGCCCCTAGACTTGAACATGCGGCCTCACCCGTCTGAATCCGCTTCGAACCCCTTCCGCTAACGAGCAGACCCCACCCATGCGGGTTATCAACCGCGCAGTTTGAAGTAGAGTGGCCGGAAGAGACGGAGCACACGTAACGCTTCGTTGACAAAGGCGGTCGCCTGCACAAGCGGATCCCTGTTTGAGTAGTCAACGGCAATTTGCAGTTCCCAATTGGCGCCATGCGGTCCCTGGCGGAGGATCTCGATTCCGGCCTGCCACCATCCTCGATTTCTGCGAACCCGGCCCTGCTTGCTGGGGAAGAAAGTAGCCAGGTTGCACTGCATCTCGGCATCACTGAGTGGTGAAGTCGCTCGTTGCAACCAGTGCCGCTGGTACAAATGGAGGGACGTTGCAGGAAAGTACTCACGCCTCGTCTTTTCCACGCCGCTGAGGAAGGTCTGGAGGAGACGAGACAGTTCGTTCCTGGGCTTGAGAAGGGCGCTCAGGCGCCGCCATGATGGCTTTGCGCCATTTGGCAGGGTGAGGGCGATCCGTGTGAATGGCTGGAAGAGCGCAAGGGTGAAGTGTGGGACTGTCGTGAAGTCATCCGCCTCACTGAAGGGTAACCAGACCAAGGAACCGCCGCCCGCCGTCCTGTCATCCTTCACCGGTCGATGGTCCGATGGCCGCATCTCTGGGTAGAGGCTGGCGACCAGGGGCGCTAGGACCGCGACAAGGGCCTTGAGGATGGCCTTCGCCCTCGGATACTCGTATCCCTCAGCGAGATCAATCCCGGTGAATCCCACGATCTCCATCATCTCCAGATACTCCTTCAAGTTCTCGAGAAGGAGTGGCGCAACCTTGCCTTTGTTTCGACGCCGCGCCTCGCGCGTCCAGCTGTGAACGTCCCGCCAGCTCCGCCACACAATTTCGACTCCTGGGGGACGGGGAACATCGCGCAAGACAGCTGGTTCGTCCTGATCTGGTGAGAGAATGAGCAGTATTCCCGGGGCAGGGATTTGAGAAACGTGTCTGCTTATCTGTGAAGGGGTCACCGAACCTGAAACGATCTTGTTTTCAATAGCCACCACAAGGTCATCGGCCACGATCCAGCCATCAGGGATGCTGGCATGGCGAGAAGTGGCTGTCTTCACCTCGCTTGGGCGTAGCTGGATAGAGACGCCGCTCTCGCCTTTGGACCTACACCCCAGCAGATGCGCAACGAAGTCCTTGGTGAGGGCCGGTTCGCGGCCGAGCGTCTGCAAAAGGGCATTCGTCACCTGATTCTCTGGCTGCTCGTATGGATCAAAGAGATTCGGAAGCTTCATAACGTACGAGTCCTCAGGGAGACATGGAGTAGATTTCTGAGAGAAAGTCTGATGCGTAGGTCCTATTCGCATCTGCTGCCGCAGGCGCGTCAATTCGCGTCTCGTGGGTTCTCATCCGTTGCATCAGATGTGGCAGTGGACGTGGATCGTGACCAGTCGTGCTGTCATGGTGCTGTTAAGCGGACGTAAGCGTTTCAGCAGTCGCTGTTCGAGTTGCCAACTTCAGCGAGTCAAACCGCTCAGATCCTTGAATACCAAGTAGATGCGATTGCGCCCTAATGCTGCAGCGAGCGCTACGGTGTCCCGATGCCATTTAGGAGGCACGCGTAGTGGCCGATAGTGTCCAAAGAGTCCAACGGCATAATCGTGTCGAAGCTTTGAAAGAAAACACTGGCCGATCAGCGTCTGCAGCTCTACATTTGGCATCGTATTCTTTCGCCGCATTTTTGCTAGCTTCACGTCCACAGAGATACCTCTGCCCTTTGGTATCAAGAAATACATATCTGCTGTATGCCTGGTTCCGAACACGTCCGCACAGTGCTCCGCTTTTGCCGTTGCCCAACCCTGCTCGAACTCACGCCGTCTCCATGGGTGTCGGCGAATGTCGATTCCTTCCGGCTTGTCCATAGCGTCGACCGTGGTCCACAGCATGCCGATCTCTAGAGCCGCCTCGTCCGTTGGGAGAATGGCGGGGCTATGGCTCTCGAGTCTCAGGATCAACTCTCTGCAGAACGCAGCAAGCGGTGACGTCGGTTCAGGGAGAGGACGATCCATAAATGGTTCCTCCATGGTGCGTCAGCCACCAGCTAGGCCACAATAGCGCCGCCTTCACGCTATCCACATGCGCGCATCGGATCCAGCAGGGTAGTGCTGCCCACGTGCTTCGCACAGACGTTCAGAACGCCGGCATTCGGGTTTGTGGAACTTCGCTCCGGTTACTAGAAACGAACGTTTTCGACTTGGCGCACATCAGGCGCACAAACGGCGTGCAGAAGAGGGCCCCGGCGCGATGGGTCTTGCAAAACCCGCCTCGATTGGAGGTTTCGTGGAGCCGGCGATCGGACTCGAACCGATGACCTGCGCATTACGAGTGCGCTGCTCTACCACTGAGCTACGCCGGCCCGCACAAGCATGATAACAAACACCCCCGCAGAGGCAAAGGCCGATAGCATGCTGGACTGGGCAAGGGACGAATTCCGCTGACGACGAACACCCTCTAGCCGATGGACCTCCAACCGCCAAAAGAGTGGCGACGGCGCACGTGCATCGTCGCCACCCTGGGACCGGCCACCAGTGACCCCGCTCGAATCCGGACCTTGCTGAAGGCCGGCACCAACGTCGTCCGTTTGAACTTTTCTCATGGCGAAGCGGACGAACACGCCCGCATCTGTGGCCTGGTGCGGGACGCGGAGCAACAGCTCGGCAGACCTGTCGCGGTTATGCAGGATCTCGCCGGGCCGAAGATTCGCGTCGGACACCTCGCTGATGGCGCTGTCACTCTCCGCGAGGGCCAGTTATTCACGCTGACGACCACTGACCTCCGCGGCACCGACCGCGAGGTCTCGATCAACTACTCACATCTCCCTCGCGACGTCAAAACGGGGAGTCGTATCCTCCTAGACGACGGCAATCTAGAACTCGTCGTCGAAACCACGACGGCGTCATCGGTCACCACGCGCGTGGTTCGGGGAGGCGTCCTCCGCGAACACAAGGGCGTGAACCTCCCCAATGTCTCTCTGGATGTCCCTTCGTTAACCGAGAAAGACCGGAAAGACCTGGAGTTTGGCCTTCACCTCGGCGTGGACTACGTTGCTCTCAGTTTCGTGCGGCGGGCGCGCGACATCACACTCGCCCGCGAGGCCATGACCCAGGTGGGCATCAGTGTCCCGATCATCGCCAAGTTGGAAAAGGCCGAAGCGATCACTGCCCTAGACGAAATCATCGCCGAAGCGGATGGCGTGATGGTGGCCCGCGGAGATCTGGGGGTCGAGCTGGCTCCCGAGTGGGTCCCGGTTCTCCAGAAAACTATCACCAACAAAGCTAACGCGGTGGGCAAGCCGGTGATCATCGCCACCCAGATGTTGGAATCAATGGTGCACAGCCCGCGGCCCACGCGCGCGGAGACGTCGGATGTTGCCAACGCGATCCTCGATGGGACGGATGCGGTCATGCTCTCGGCCGAGACGGCTATGGGCGACTACCCGGTCGAGGCCGTCCAGATGATGGATCGCATCGCGCGCGTCGCAGAATCTTCTAACCCATCCATCTTCGGCTCCCACGGGCTCGCGCAGCACAGCACCACCGCCTCCATTGCGCACGCCGCTGCAGCCCTTGCCCATGAAGGTCGGGTGCGCGCCATCGTCGCCATCACCCGATCTGGGCTCACCGCGCAACTACTCTCCAAGCTCCGGCCCCGTGAACCCTTGATCGCCTTCACCGAGCAGGAAGCCATAGTGCGGCGCCTGGGGTTGTGGTGGGGGGTACAGAGTTTCGCCACCTCCTTTATGGACAATACCGACGCGATGATCGACCACCTCGAAGATGAGCTGCTGCGCCGCGGCTTGGTGGAGATCGGGGACACGGTGACCATCGTCGGATCGGCGCCGACGGTCGTCCGCGGACGGGTGAACTTCGTGAAGATGCACCACATTCGTCGGCCCGACGCCTGACCTCGATCGGAGAGGAATCCTTCCCACACGAACGAACATGCCCCACAACTTGTTCAACTCTGCGGCGGGAGAGAGGCGACCGTGAACGAGCGGCTCTGGGACCTCTACGAGCAACTCTGCATGGTCGAGATGGTCCCGCTGGAGGAGTTTGTGCACAGGATAAAATCGGGGGAGTTTGGCGAGTTCCCGATCGACGAGATGGTCAGTTTCCTGCGCGAGATCGAGGCCAACATGTTGGCGAACATCCAGGTGAAGACGACAGAACACCAGGCCTACGCGGAGATGGCCGACGAAGTGTCCGAACAAACCCAGAAGATGTTTGAGGACCTGATCGAGGAGTTGCAGAAGCCCTAACGGAACCCGTCCGCAATCGAAGCGGGATGAATCCGACCGCTCTCCGGAGCCTTCCC